>R26__coassemble_1141_pt1 | contig 13860 bp, 19 predicted proteins | sample R26__metabat2_high_PE_030 | metagenome-assembled genome bin R26
AATTCCGGCCCCCCCCCCCCACCCCTCCGCGCCCCCCCCGACCCCGAGCCCGAAGGCAGAAGAATCGACACATTCACGGCGACGCCGTCAAGTCCCGCTCACAACTCCTCGAACGCGTCCGCCACCGCCACCGCCGACGTCACGCGACGCCCCCGGTAGAGCGCGCACACCAGGCGCGAGCGACGGAGCGCGTTCTTCAGTCGCGCGTGGACGGTCTGCCGACTCTCCCCCATCTCCCGCGCGATCTCCGCCACCCGCTTCCGCCCGAGCAGTCCGTGCAGGATCTGCACGTCTCGCACGTCCATCGACGCGAACTCCGCGATCAGCTTCCGAAGCGCGTCCTCCGTCTCCGCCGGGAGCTCCGTCGCCTGCTCCGTCCGCTCGCGCGCCTCCCGCGCCTGCACGTCCGCGACGCCCTCCAACGCCCACTCGGGCCGATGGACGGCGGACTCGTTCGCGACGAGCATCGTGTCGTCGAGCTTGCACGCGAGACACCGCGTCAGTCGGTTCGCGTCGTTCCGATACCGACACTTGTGGCATTGATGGCAACCGTAGTCCCGCGCCATTACAGTCCCCACGCCTCGTACATCTTCGCGGAGAGTTGCGGGTCGAGATAAGATCCATCTCCCCAATGGATTCCCTCCGCGAGTCTGTACGCCCTCCGCGCCTCCGCGTTCTCCGCTCCGCCGAGTCCGTTCGCCTTCTCCCAGGGCGTCCCCTCGCGGAACTCCCGATCGCGCCTCCGCTCCTCCGCGCGTGCGCGCCGTTCCGCGTCGCGCTGCCACTTCTCCGCCTCCGCCTGGTGCTCGGCGAGACGGCGCTCGATGCGCTCCGCCTTCTCGCGCTCCTCCGCCTCGCGCTCGGCGCGCTCCGCCTCCATCGCCGCCTGCACCTTCTCGGGGAATCTCGCGCGGATGAGGTCGAGGTAGTGCGCGCGACGCGCCCTCTGCACGACGCGCTCGTTCTTACGGCACACGTCCGCCGTGAGGTCGCGCCAGTCCTCCGCCGTGAGCCCGACCGTCTCGACCAGGTCGGCGAGGAAGGCGTCGTCGTCCATCCGTCGGTCGACCGTCCTCGGGTTGACGCCGATCGACTCCGCGATCAGATCCACACCCGCGCCCGTGCAGAGGCCCCGGTGAAATGCCGTCTTCATCTCCGTCGTGAATTTCGTCGTTCGCATGATTCTCTCCTTGTGGTTTGTTCAAAGTGCGGTCAAAAAAAATTTTCGTCGGGAAAATGGCTTTTGGGGATTCACGGTCGCTTTCGGTTTTTCGGACGTTTTCGCACCGCGCCCTCGGGGCGCTTCGGATAGTACAGTCAACTCAACTCGATGAAATTCACAGAGCTCGGCCCATAAGCCCAAACGCCCCCCCCCTTCACAGTACCTAGGGGGGGGGAGTACCCCACCCGTCCCGACGCCTCCACCGCGACGCGCACGACGCACGGGGACGCGCCACGGACGCCCGTGGACGCGTTCGCGCGAGTCGAGACCGACGACCATCCCCCTTGAGCGCCGCGCGCGTGGAGGGGCGTTCTCGGGCGTTTCACGCGAGGGCGCATTCCGCGACCTCCAGGTCGGCGCGGTCGAAGCGCCCGAGCCCGTCGACGAGCTTCGCGTGGTCGGCGTCCCCGAGCACGTGGCGGATGGAGGGGAGCGCCCCCTGCACCCGCGCGCGGAGCTTCGACGCCTCGTCCGCTTCGAACGCGCGGTAGCGCACCGCGAGACCGTGCACGCGGTTCGTGGTCGCGCGGAACTGCGCGAGGGGGACGCGACGCATGGCGTGGTGCACGAGCAGGAGCTCGACGGCGTTGAGCGACGCTAGGACGTCGTGCGTGAAGGCGCGCACCCGATCCTCGACGCCGAGGCGCGCGTCCGCCACGGGGCGCTCGACCGCGCGTCGGACGCCGAGCGCGGACGCGAGGACGGGGAGCTTCACGCCGAGCTGCTCCTTCATGGCGTGCGCCTGGGCACGGTCCCCGCCCCGGTAGAGCAGAAGTCGGCGCGCCACCGAGGCGAGCGACGAGCCGAACGTCGCGAGGCGACCGCCGAGAACAAGATGCCGAACGAGCAGGAGCTCGAGCTCCCCGAGACCGAAGAACGCGCAGAGCGACTCCCGCACCCGATCCTCGACGTCGTGGAGCGCGTCGCCGAGGATGTACCGAGGGCCGGCGGGTTTGCGGTAGGGAATGTCGCGCCCGTTGAGGTGCGTCACGTCGCCGTGGTAGGACTCGTCGTCGGCGCGGTGGCACTTGAGACACCGAGCCAGGCGGTCGGGGTCGTGGCGGTGCTTGCAGTTGTGGCAGCGCGTCTCCATGCGTCAGCCCGTCGTCGTCGTCTCGCCGTCCTCGATCGGGACGCGGTGTCCGCACTCCGTGCACACGCCGACGCGCTCCGCGCCGACGTCCTGCACCTGGTAGAGCTGACCGCAACGCGGACACTCCATCCCGGCGTCGCGCGCTTCGAGATGCCTCGTCTCGTAGATCTCCATCGTTCGTCCTCCTCAGTTTGAAACCAAATCCTCGCCGTCGTCGTCCGCGTCGTCGCGCTGAAAGATCGTCCCGTACCATCCACGGCGACACGTCTCGCAGAGAAACACGTCCTCGTAGCACCGATGGGGGAGCTCGGTTCGCTTCAGGATGACCGTGAACGCCGAACCGCAATAGGGACACCGAGGCGTCTTGCCGTGCGCCCTCCGATGCGCGAGGAGCTTCAGCGCGTCGGCGAAGATCTTCGCGATGCGCTTCATGCCGACCTCCCCGTCCGAGACGCGTACTCGTCGCGCGCCTGCTTCGCGACGCCCTGGGCGAGGTGCTCGATGTCGGCACGAACGAGGTCGCCGAGCGAGACGCTCGCCCAATGCGCGAGCGAGCGGGGCGGATGCCCGTCGAGCAGGGCGAGCTTGTTCTGCGCGTCCGCGTAGCGCCCGAGCGCGTCGAGCAGGCGTCCCGTCACGCGGATGTCGAGCCGACGGCGCTCGTGCGTGGCGAGGCGCTCCGATCCGTCGGCGTCGAGCTTCGTCGCCGTGAAGGTCTCCGTCCCGTCCGCGAAGAGCAGATCGTCCACTTCGACGAGCGCGCGGTTGGACTTGAACGGGCACGAGCTCCCGGCGAGCTTCGCCGGGCATTGCGTTGTGATCGGGTTCTCTTCCATGTGTCGATTCCTTTCGCTGACGGCGACGAGGTCAAGTCCGAATTTCCCCTCGCGCGCACGTGCACGCGTACGCGCACGTACGAGGACACGTACCACCCTCAATACATTTCCTCGGTATCTTTCACTAGGGGTAGCTTTGGCGACGCCGTTACGCGCGCGTGTCACTAGGGGTAGAATAAGAAACCGTTAAACTACCCCTAGTAACGCGCGTGAGGAATCAGAACGCCGTCTCGTCGCGCTTGGCGAGCATCAACGCGGATGGATCGGACGCGATGAGGTCGCGAGCCAACTCCATCCCCTTGCCCGTGAGCCGATAGTAGCGGGGAGTCCCGTACCCGTTGCGCCTGGTCGACTCGGCGACGCACGTCAACAAGTCGAGACGCTGCCGTCTACGCGTGGACGACGGGCTCGCGTCCCTCGCGCACAACTTCTCGACGAACTGTCGAACCTTGTGGTTTCTGTCTCCGCGCGTGATGCCGTCCCTCCCCATCGGGAGGTCGACGCCGAGGGCTCGCGCGACCGCGTTGCAGGCAATCGGGAAAGAACCTCCCATCGCGCCACGCACCGCTATGATGTACCATATCCACCGCTGAACGACGTCATGGCAGAACTCGGGAGAAGCGCCTTGCCACGCCTTCGCGGAGTCAGCTATATCCGCAAGTGTTCCAGGTCTCGGCAGATGGTCGACGCCCCATCTGAGCCGGGACTCCGCCCATGTCCACCGCTTGCCGTCGTTCGCGACGAACGTCCCGAGCACCGCGAGCGCCTCGTCGATCGTCCGCCGGCCCTCGCGGACGGAACGGGCGAGCGCGTCGATCTTCTGCTCGGTGCTTCGCGCCGTCCGCGTCGGTGGCGGTAGTCTGTGCCGTTGTGTCGTTTCCATCTTCTCGTCCCTCGTCGTGCAGGCGCTCACGCGGTCAAGGTCGTGTCAGTCGGACTAGTCCGACCGATGCCTTCCGCGCGTTCAGTCGGACTAGTCCGACCGATGCCGAAGAACTCCTCGCGCAGGGCGCTCAACTGCACGAGCTCCGTCTTCCACGTCCGCACCTCGGCGTTGAATCGGTCGACGTCGAGCACCTGGTTCAGCGCCTCGTCGAGGATCTCCAGGAGGTGCTTCGGCTCAAGCGCCTCGAGCTCGTAGCAGTATGTCCTCCCGCCGTGCCTCGCCGAGAACTCCTTCGACTTCTTCGACTCCGCGCTCTTGAGCACCGTCGGCATGATGCCCGTCTCGCGCTCCGCCTGCTCGAACGTGAGCCCGGCGCGGATGATGTCGAAGTCCATCCCCGCGCACAGTCCCAACTCGACGAGCTTCGTCCCGAACGCGTCGCAGATGACCTCACCGCTCGGGTCGCAGTCCGTCATGGCGATGATGATCATCTTCCGCTTCCCGCTCCGCTTCCACGCCTCCACGACGTCCACCGCGCCCGTGAGGGAGGACTGTCCCCGCGAGACGTAGAGCGGGACGCCGGGAAAGTGGTCGTAGAGGTGGTCGAAGAAGAGCGCCTGCTGAGTCTGCTTCTCGACGAGGACGAGGACGAACGAGTCCTGGGACTGCGTGACGTCGCGGACGTATCCCGTGAGATACCGCTCGTTCTGATCCTCGATGAACGCGCCGAGGTTGGCGGAGGTCTCGCGCCTCAGTATCGGGCGCGTCGCGTCCGCGATCGCGTCGAGCGGTAGCTCGCCCGTGAGGCGCAGTCGGGCGGCGACGTCGCTCGCGGTCTGATAGCAGTTGTCCGTGTTGGCGTACCGCTCCCGCGTCTTCGTGTTCCGAAGGGGCGGGTTGTTCAGCAGCTTGTAGTGCACCTGGCGGAGAGTCGGACGGATGCCGTCGCGGTGGCATTGGCACACGACGCGGATGATGGCGTCGGCGAGCTCGCGGTTCTCGCGGATCTCCTTCCGCCTCTTCGGGTCGCCGATGCGGAGCGCACCGCGCTCGCGGACGACGGTCTTCGTCTGCTCGTCGATGATCGTCTCCTCGATCTCCGCCGGGGCGTGGCGGACGAGGCACTCGTGCGCGACCTGGGCCGCGTTCTTCGACCTCTGCTCGTTCGCCTCCGCGAGCATGAGCGCGAAGTCGGGCGAGTCCTCGTCGACGTCGTGGACGATGCACGGCACCGTCGTGCATCCCGCTCGCATAGAGGCGAACAGTCGCCGATTGCCCGAGATGACGACGCCTTCCGTGGTGACGTTCAACGGCGAGATGAGACCGCTCCCGCCGACACTCAGCTCACGCCCCAACGTCCGACGGTGGCGAATGTCGTCGGCGAGTCGGCGCGTCTCGGGATCGTCCTGGATCTCGCCGTAGATGTCGTCGTTGAGTCGTGGCGTGTGGAGCTCCCAGGGGGAGCGCATCTCGATCTTCTGCACCTGGTCGTCGTCGTGTCTCTTCTTCTTCATGTTCTGACCTTTCGGGTTGACGGGTGGGTTGGTTGGTCGCTCCCGATCGGTCGTCGTCTACGTCCGCTTGTGCGTCGCCCAAAACTCGCGCCTGCGCCGTTCGACCTCCGCCTCGAAGTGGCGCATCCGATCCACGTCGAGACGCGCGTCGATGAGGACGGGCAGCACGTAGAGCTCGGGGACGCCACGGGCCGAATAGCCCGTGAGCACGAGCACGTTGTTCCGCTTCGCCGACCTCCGCGTCTTCGGCGTGAGGCGCTTCAGCTTGGCGTAGGGACAGTCGTAGAGGCGGAGCTCGGGACACACCACGTCGCACTCGCCGAGCGAACGGACGCAGATGCACGCCGTCCCGATCGGCGGTCGACTTCGGCGCATTCTGTAGTTGCGGTGCATTTTAGCGGAGCTCCTTCGGGAGTCGCTCGTACTGCTCCTCGTTCTGATACCCGGCGCGTCCGCAGGCGGGGCACCCTTCGCCCTTGCACACGGGGCACACGCAGAACGGCAACGCGCCCTCGATCTCGCCGTACGCGCCCTCGAGGTAGAGCGACGCGCGGATCGACACCTTCGCGAACGCGGGGTCGATGTCGGCGCGACCGCGCGCGACCATGCCGTTGACCTCCTTCAGCTTCCCGAGGATCTCGCCGAGTTTCGTGTCCGCGAACACGGGCACGAGGTGCGCCGGGATGGGGCGACCGAATCGGTCGAACGTCGTGGTCGTCTTTTCGCTGATTGTCTTCTTGTTGGTCTTCATCTGTCTGTCTCCTTTGGTTGTGTGGTTCGATTCACTTCTGCACCTCGACCGCGTGGTCGAGGATTCCGATCGCGTCGGCGGTGGCGAGCGTCACGCGCACGGTTGGATGCCGTCGCTCGACCTCCGCCTTGATGCGGTTCTTCCATGCCGACTTCGTCTCGTCCGTCCCGCGTCGCCCGATGCCGAGTCGCGCCTGCCATTCGGCGGGACGCACCTGGTGGAGCGGGATGCCGAGCGCGAGGGCGAGCCCGTGGAGCACGCCGACGCCGAATCCGAACTTGAACATGGCGCTGCCGGGCTCGCGACCTCCCGCGACGTGACCGCCGACGCGCTCGACGTAGATCGCGCATGGAGCGACCTCGCGCAGAAGGTGCAGGAGGTCGCCGTTGGTCTCGGGCATCTTCACCGCGTGGAGCTCCGCGCCGTCCGTCCAGGCGACGCCACCGTTCGCGCCGGGATCGACTGCGAGCAGGACGGCGCTCACTTCGCCACCTCCACGCCCGTCGTCGCGTCGAGCCAGGCGCGCACCGAGGCGCGCGAAAAGCCGAGGCAACGCGACGAGCCCGGTATCCTCACGCGCACGAGGCGACCACGGCGCGCGTGGTAGTCGACGGTGTGGACACCGCACCCGAGGAGTCGCGCGAGCTCCTCCCGCGTCACGGGCTTTTCGAGCTCGCGCTTCGCGAAGATCCGCGACGAGTCGGCCGGCGAGATCGCGACCTTCGTCCCGTTCGCCACGGCGACCACGTCGTCGATCCGCCTCCCGTCGAGCCCGACGGTCGCGAGAATGCCACGCAGGGCGTCGAGCATCCCGCCGTTGATGATGGGAGTCTTCATGTCACGCCTCCCTGCACTTGCAGAACGAGCGGATGCTCGACGTCGTGACGCGTCTCCACTTCTTCAGCTGAACGACGTCGAGCTTGCCGTCGGCGACGAGCTGATGGATGGTCGGGACGGAGACGCCCATCATTTGGGACGCCTCGGTGAACGAGACGAGCATCCGCTCGTCCTTCGCATGGTCGAATTTCTTCATCGTGAGTCCAATCGCATTTGATTGTCGCCTCACGGGGTTGGCAGATAGTTTGCCCGTTCCGTGGTGTCGGTTGCACGCGCCGTGAGCCCGATCCGAGTAGGTGCTCGTCCCTCACTCCCGTTCCACATCCGAAGATGCCGTCGACGCCTTCGCGTCCGTTTCGCGCCTGGAGTGCAAGCGCCCGTGTACGAGTTGCACGGTCTCGCGCAATCAGCTTGGAAACCATTCCTCGCCGTTGCGTCGAGATTGTAGCACACGCGAACGGACGGAAACAAGAACGAATTATTAAAAAGTTTATGCCGAGCTCCACACGTTGAAAAACGTCCCCCGCGTGGTCGCTCGCGGGGGACGTGTGGTGTGGCGCGCTCCAACCAGGGAGCAGAAAAGGACGGCTGAAAGAATGTCCCCTGGTTGGAGCGCAAAGACTACTCGGCGAGCGCCGTTCCGACGACGAACGCCTTCGGGTTCTTCACCACGACGTCGACGTCCTGGAGCAGGAGCACGCGGACGCCACCGCTTGTGGCGTTGGGACGCCGATCGACCACGAGGTCGAGCTCGCCCCAGTTGGCGAGGAGGAGCTGACTCCAATCGGCGAAGATCATCTTCCCCTCGGGGCAGAGGTTCGACGCGAAGAGCGGGTATCCCTCCATCATGCCGTTCTCGGCGAGGTAGTGGTTGTGCCCGTCGTCGGTCGTGCGGAGCGCCTTCAGCACGTCGGGCGTGGTGATCCAGGCGTTCGCCCCGTCGGCGTTCTCGTCGAGCGCCTTGTGCACCCACTCCACCACGTCCGCCTTCGCGATCGTCTCCCCGGCGAGGGAGACGGACTGCACGCCCTCGGTGTTGAGAATGCCGAGGGGCTGTCCGTCGTTGCCCGTGCCGTTGAGACACGCCTTCTCGATGTTGCGCCCGATGCTTTTCGCGACGATCTGCGCGACGTAGTCCTCGGCAGCGCCCGACGTCTGCTCGAGCAGAGTCCGCGTGATGCTCGTCATGCACCCGCACGTGTGGGGCGTCGCGAGCTTCACGTCGACCGTCGGCGTGACCTCGGTCGCGTTCACGTTCTCGCCGTCGAGCCAATAGGTCTCGACCGCGATCTCGCGCGGGATCTTCACGTCGCCACGCAATCCCGAGATCACATCCATCCCGGCCCTGCCGAGGATCGTGCGCGAGGCAAGCGCCGAGATGAAGTCGCGCGTCGTGTCCGTCGCGACGAGTCCCGTGCCATACGTGCCCTTGTCGAAGGCGCGCATGAGCGCCACGGACGGGATGAGGAATCCGCGCGGCGGCGACGCGTTCTTGTTGCCCTTGTCCCTCGCGAGCTCCAGGTCGCGCGAGATCTCGGCTTCGAAGCCGACGTCGACGGACTCGTCGCCGTTCAAGCACCGGATGATGTTGATGATGGAGTAGCGGTTTCGGATGGTCTTCGCGTCGCGTGGACCGTAGTATTTCGTCGACATGGCGAGTTTTCCTTCTGTGCGTTTCCGCCGGGCTGAAGCGCACGACGGGGACGTGGTGTCCACCTATGGTCGAGCGGTTCAAAAAAAATCAGCGCCCCGACCTGGACGGACGGAGCGCCGACTCGTTCGCGACGCGACGGGGAATCACGCGACCGCGTCGAGCGCCGACAACACGGCGCGCTTCAGCGCGTTCCCGAGCCCGACGTCCCCGGCGTGGTAGAACGCGCCGACGATCCTCCGCAACTCGCCGACGCCGAACGTGGTGTAGTTGTGGAGGAGGTGATACACCGCTTCGCGCGCGAGGTCGCGTTCGTGCCGAGTCCGCGCGCCTGGGTCGACGTACTGTGCATCCGCCTCGCGGTGGAGCGCCTGGGGCGGCGTGAGGTTCTCGACCGCGACGCCGATTCCGCGATCACGGACGAGGTAGTCCGCGACGACGTCGACGGCGCTCCGTCCCTCGATGCGCTCGATCTCCGCGACGGGCAACCACCGATCATCGTCGCCGGCCCTCTTCGCCTCAGCGACGAAACGCGTGACGTGCCCGCGGAGTCGGTCGATTGTCATGACATCTTCGAATCTTCTCGCGACCTCTGGCGGAAGGTGGGCGAAGTTCTTGTCGGTATTCATGGCGCGACCTCCCCGAGTTTCCGATCCATCGCGTCTTCAAGTCGGCGCTCCTCTCGTTCGATCAATTCGCGCTCCTTGCGATCCATCAATTCGCGCTCCTTGCGCTCGATCGCGTCTTCAAGTCGGCGCTCCTCGCGCTCGACCAATTCCCGCTCCTCGCGTTCGATCGGATCGTCCTCCGTCTCGGTCTTCTCGACCTCCGCGATCTCGTCCGCCGTCAGCGGGACGGCGTACACCGCCTCGTGCAGGACGGCGCGCACGTACGCCCCGACGGACTGTCCGCGCCTCTTCGCTCTCTTCTCGATCTTCGCCAGGTCGAAGGCGTCCACCGTCGCCTCGATCGTCTTCGCGTTGCCTTTCTTCATCTGTGTCGCTCCTTTGTCTTTCGGGTTGGTTCGCTCGCGTCCCCAATGGGCGCTTGCACGTGTAGAGTAGCAGATCGACCGAGGCAAGACAATAGCCATACTTCCCCCATACCGACACGCGCCCGAGCCCATGTTCTGCGCGCTTGCGCGGTGGGTATCGCACCCGCGACCCCGGCGAAGATTCCCGCACTTTTCGGTGTCGCTGCCCGTTCACGTCCACGGCGCGTCCCGCTCCGCGCCCGTGGAGGCGTCGCGCGTAGACGCCCGAGAACGGGCATAGGCGCGCGCCGTGGCGCGGAGGCACGACGACGCGACGAGACCGCGACGGCGTCGCCCTGGGGCGCGTGGCGGGGCGTGGAACGAAAAAGGCGGGGACGCGCCGAGCATCCCCGCCTTGACCGAACACCGCCGAACGCCGTCAGCCGACCGTCGTCGCCTGCGCCTCCGCCTCCGTCGCCCGAGCCGACGCGAGGGAGAGCGTGAGCGCCTTGTACGCGACCGCCCGAAGAGTCGACGCCTCGAGTCCGCCGAGCATCGACACCACCGCGTCGTACACCGCCTTCTGCGCCGACGACACCTTCGACGAGCCGAGTGTCGCGAGCGCCTTGAACGCCGACCGAGACGGGCTCGGCGTCCCGTTCAAGACCTCGCCCATCCGCGTCGCCTCCGCGTCGCAGGCGTCGTCGGACTTCCCGCCGTTCGCGTAGGCGCGCGTCATGTCGGCGGACGAGTGCGCGAGGGCGTCCCGCGCCGACTCGATCGAGTCCGCCGACTTGATGGCGGCGACCGAGTAGCGGAAACTGTGGAATCCGTAGACTGCGCGACGGTGCGCCCTCGACTTCCCGACGACGTCGCTCTTCACGTTCGCCGTCCCGCGATCCTTCGCCACGACGCCGGCCTCGGCGAAGACCCTCTGCACCATCCGCGAGAGAATGCTCGCCGAGCGGTTGTACGCCTCCGCGAGCGACGGCGTCACGTACGCGCCGTCCGTCTTCGCCTGGGGGAGCTTCGCGAGCGCGTCGTGGAGCTCCCGCGTGAGCCCCGTGTTCACGAACGCGCGCGACTTGACGCCCGTCTTCTCGGGGACGATGACGAGACGCCCGTGGGCGAGCTCGTCGAGGCGCACGTTCTCGCCGAACTTGAGGCGCGCGGCGTCGCCGAGCCGAGCCCCGCAGAACGCGCCGACCATGAAGAGGATCTTCATCTCGCCCTGCGCCGTCGCGACGAGCTTCCGCATCTGCTCGATCGTCAGCGGGTGGCGGTGCGCCACGTTGAGCGCCGTCTTCTCGCCGTGCACGGGCTCGGCGAGCTCGTCGATCCACGGGTTCGACGTCAGCGACGCGACGGGATACCCGCAGAAGGTCGTCTTGTCCACGACCGAGTCGTCGAGGGCGCGCTCCTCCTCCGCCTTGCGGATCTTCGCCCACGCCCCGCGCAGATTGATGAGGATGTGACGCCGAGTCTGCGGTGTGACGCCGTTCGCGCGCTTCGCGACGAGGTACTCGCGCGCGAGGGCGACCGAGACCGACCGCATCTCCATGTCCTCGCCCCCGTCGCGGTGCGTCTTGAGCCAGGTCGCGAACGCGCCGAGGATGAGGCGGTATCCCTCCCGCGTCGCCGGGGAGAGCTTCGTGAACGACGGGAGCTCCGACAGAACGGCGTGGGCGTCCCTGACCTTCAGCGCGGGGAGTCCGCGCATGAGGCGCGCGTTCCGCTCGCCGACCTGGCCGAGGGCGAGGGCGACGGCGTCCACGTCGGCGTCGTTCCGCTTCGCCTGGTAGGGCGCGACGAACTGCGCGAGCACCTCGCGCGCCTTCGCCTCGTTCGTCTGCTTCGTCGTGCGCTTGTGGAGCTTGCCGTTGAACTTCCAATAGGCGGTGTAGAACTTCCCGCGCTTCGCGATCCATCCGTTGCCCTTGACGCCCCGGCGCGTCGCGGTCTCGACCACGAGCGCCTGCTTCGCCTCGTCCGTCTGTTGCTTCTTCATGGGTTGGTGTCCTTTGGTTGGTGTGTTCGGTTTACCTTCGCTTACCTTCATAGGCGTCTCGTTTACCTACTCGGGCGCTCAAGTCGAGAATAGGATACCAAAAGCATACCACCCACGCAAGCGGAAATGCACACTACCCTATATTTTACGGGGCGCGGTGGAAGTCTGTACAAGTATTGCAATTAGTGACTGTCAACAGTTAATCATTTTAGAATACTTTTGACAAATAATCTCTAAACTGTCACACAATCGCGCCTGCCCCACCCAATCTCAAATCGAACAATTCTCACTCCCCCGTCTCCGCGATCCGGGCGACGAGGTCGTTCGCCCAGGCGATAGCCTCGTCGAGTGGCATGACATCAAGACCTGCCGACCGAACTGTGTAGAGCGAATCCCAGTCCCTGCCCTTAACGACCTTCGGCGGCCATGCCTGCATTTTGCGATATGCGAATAGCCGCTCGCAAACCGCACGACCCTCTCCCAGATCGACAGTTCCCCTTCGGAAGATCAACTGCAGATCGACAAGGTCGTGAACCCGTTCACTCCCAGGTCCACTTAATCCATGAAGCTTCTGTGCGACCTGATGTTTGAGCGGCATAACCGGTATTTTCCCCGGCGACGGGAAACCAAGGGCCTTGAATGCCCGATTCACCTCTGGAGACTCAAACCATTCCGCTTCATCAGCGTCGCCAACCTCATTATGACCAAGTTCAAGATCAACGGTACACCAGGCCTTTCCACAGTAATTCACCTTGACCGAAAACGGATGCATGACATATGAAGGAGGAATCGTCTTCGGCTTGGCAGGGGGTAATCTGACAACCTCAAACGAAAATCCTTCCCAGCCAGCAGACAGATTCTTCTGGAGCTCCTCTATAAACCGCTCGCGATCGTGGCGGGCCGCCGCGTCAAAATCTGTCGTCACCCTCGTTTCCCGATACCCAAAACGGAGCTTCAGGCTACTACCCCCCTTCACCACACCAGGTGGCAGGAACTGTCCGACAATGACATTCGCCATCATCGAACGCATCTCAAGGTACTCGGCGTCCGAAGGGAAGAGCCGATGTAGCTGCTTGTCCAGATTATTACGACCGATGGGACGCTTTACCTGCATCTTTCAGCTCCTTCAACAACGTGCGGCATTCGTCTTTCAGAATCAGACCGGCATCTCGGGCACGGCCGACTGCGTCAACAAGGCGTTCACCCATGACGATTCCCCTTGAGGATCGAATTGCGTCGGGGATGGACTGCGAGGCAATGCCATGCGACAGGACTGGCACGGTGGCGGACTCTCCGTTCTTGATGACGACACCAGGACCCAGGTTCCGACGAGTCCGTCCTGGAACCGCCACATACAACATTCGCGTGTCGGTTGGGCACAGATGATCGATGGCAAGGACGCTGGGCCCCCACAGGAAGGCCCCTTCACCCGCCCTGGCGACAACATTCGCATACGGATCATACTCCGAAACGGGGAACTGATCAAGCCGGTACACGCCTCGACCAATGCGAACGAGACGGCCTCGCTTCGCCAGCATGACCAGGGCCATATTGGACACACCCAGCGACTCGGCAACCCTGGGTGTAACGAGCCCATAGTTTTCCGCCGCCACGTCATAAAGTCTATTGTAGGAAACCATTGGCAATATTATAACATTCTCGTTAGAGTACAGACAACGGCTTTTTAACATCTCCGATTTGAGTTCAACGGGGTCGTCGCGCACTTCACTCCCCCTCTGCCTTCTCGAGCAGAACGCGTTCACGGTCTGCCACATGCTGCTCGTGCAGGGACGCAACCTGAAGCTCAACCCGTCCAACGAGGGCGAACGCCTCTTCCTGAAGAACGCCGAGCACGAGTACGAGGGCACCGTCGTCGCGTCCACGCGGGGCACGATCGACGCCACCTTCCCGTCCGACATGGTCCCGGGCGTCTACGACCTGTGGATCCACGGGCGCACGGCTCGGCGTGAACCGGATACTCGCCTCGGCGAAGATCGCCGGCATCACCGTGAAGAACGCCTAAGGGAAGGAGAAGAGACATGAACGGCAAGACGCTTGGATACTACCTCGTCCCCAACGCGACGGGGGC
>R26__coassemble_1152_pt1 | contig 13731 bp, 5 predicted proteins | sample R26__metabat2_high_PE_030 | metagenome-assembled genome bin R26
ACCACGAACTGCGGAATGATGCGGCGCAGGGAGAGCAGCAGCTTCAGTTTGTTGACGACAAACGAGAAATGGGCCCGTTCGGTGACGTCCATCTCCATGAAGTCGTCTATCAGCACAACCTCGAAACCCTGAATGACGGACCGCAGTCGATTGACCGTCTCCTGGTCGATTGCCTTCTCGTTTTCGAACAGACGCTCCTCGATTTCACGCGGAGTGACCACCATGATGTCCAAAGAGGACACCGGCGCGTCAGGGTTGACCCGATTGGCCATCCACGAGGCCACCAGGTCGTCCGTCAAGCGGCCGCAAAACACGAACGCGTCCAGGAACACGTCGGCGAGGCGGCGGTTGATGCGATCACAGAGCTTCTCGGCGGAGAACGAATCCTGGGCCACGTACATGACACGCTGGCCGCGAGCCAGAACCGCAAACAGCGCCGTGGCCATCAGGACTTCCGTGCGCCCGGAGCCAATCTGTCCACAAAGGACAAGGTCTGCGGCAACCGAGTTCTCTCTGGTGGCCCCGGTCTGGGCCTCGGCATAGCTCTTCTGGAAACGCGCGAAGAACTTCGCCTGCTGCATTGTCGGATGGCATGCGTCGTCCGCCCCCATCAGGAACCACAGGGGGGCCGCCTGTTCGCCCGTATCGACCTGATCATAGATCTTGACACCCATTGGAACCGGCTTGAGTCCTTCGCCGGAAGCCGAACGCACCAGGGGCGGCAGATTCTCGACCAGTTCGACGAGCCAATCCGGCGGCACGTCCCCGCCCGTCTCGGACGAGGCTTCGTCCTCCGTCGCGAAGAGGCCCGATATCCACGCGACGAACCGACTCCAGAACGACGGATGCTCGGGCGCGTCCTCCTTGGGCTCCGAAGTCTCGGCCTGCTTGGCAGGCGCGGGCTTCTTGAACAACAGCCAGACCGCGGCGCAGGCAACCGCAAGCGGCAGCAGCGACACCAGCAGGATCACCCGAAGCGTAAACGGCTTCAACCCCGAAATCATCGGCGCGAACGCCGTCTCGTTCAAGATGTGGTGGACGTCGGCGAAGAAAGAGACCCCTGCCAGTCCGAAGAACGCCAAGGCCAGAACCAGCCAGATTGGCCGCCGCCTGACGCTCTTGGATTCGGGCGTCGAGGTGCGCAGCCACGCGATCAACAGGACCAGGGGCATGAAGCAGAGCAGGTCCAGCAGGAATATCAACCGCCGCGGCACCAAATCCAGGCCAGACACGTGCGGCAACATCGACAGTCCCAACGGCAGCATCCAGAGAAATGCGAGCACCACCAACCCCAGAGGCGACAGAAGCATGGTGTCGGCCTCCCTGGCCATGCGTCCCACCCGCGCCCTCGACATCAAGTTGAGGACACAGAACGTGAACGTGCAGCCGATGCTGACGGCCAATGCGCAGGCGACGACCACCAGCCAGATCGTGGGATGGGTGAACAGGGCGACCGAGGAGTCGAAAGCGGCCAGCACGAATCCGGCGGCAACCGCCAGCAGCAGAATTGGCGAGAGGCCAATCCAGAACAGTTTCCGGCGCTGGCGGGACAGCGAAGTCGGGTGGGAGGACCATTGCCCAAGCAAGGCCCTCTCGAACGCCCTCTCGCTCTGCTCTAGTTTCATGTTTTCCATGCCCGTCATTTCACCGTTTCAAATTTCAGACGTCCATTCTCGGACAAACCAGGCTTCACGACAATATCCTGAAAATACAGCCCGTAATGCGGCAGGCGACTGAACAGCGGAGAATCCCGCACCACCACGGTTGTGGATGCTCCGCGCAGCATGCGCTCGACGTCGGCGCAGTAGCGGGTGGGGACGTAAAGCTCATTATAGGTCTGCCCCCCCACGACATTGTCAAAATCCACCTGCGCACTGGCCAGGAAGAATCCCGTGTCCTGCCCAACCGACTGAAGTGACGTCGGCGCATTGTCCTCCGCCCCCTTGGCCTGCACGTCGTCCTTCAGCGCCTCCGTCACCTTGTCGCAGACCGTCTGCATATATCCCCGCAGCTTCGGCACCAGCTTGGCGGCTGGCAGATTGCCGAGATGCGCCGTATCAACCGAACTGCAGAGATTCCGCCAGAACGCCACAAAGGACGTGGTGCCCTTCACCGCATTCCTGCCGCCGAAGAACTCGGACATCTTCGACTGGGCCCTTCCTACGTCGCCTTCGCCCAGGGAGATCTTGCGCAGATCCTCGACGGTCGTGGTCTTCGCCTTGAATTCGCGGAGTCTTCTCTCCGCCAGGGACGTCTCGGCACGGGCCTCGACGGCATCTTCCTCGTCATCGTCGAAGAACACCTCGACCGTCGGCGTCTGAAGCTCCACCTCCAGGATGCGGCCTGTCCGCGCCAGCAGCTTCTGAATGGACAGCAGGGCATTGCGCGAGTCTTCCTCATCGTGGCGTCTTCTTCCGCTCAGCATTGCCTCGAAGGCCTTCTCGTACCGATCCTTCATCATGCCCTCGACAACGCGTCCCATCTCCTTCAGGCGCTTCAATCCGCAGAGTCCCGCCCGCGAATGCAGCGCCGTCAACAACAACCACCCCGCCACGGCGCCGCCGAACACGCAGCCGGCCAGAAGCACGGAGAACAACTGCGACGCACCGATTGCCCCCACGACCCGATAGATCGTGATTCCGCAGAAAAGCGAGATCGTCAAGACCGCCAACATCCCCAGCGACCTCGGCACGTAATGCTCCTGGGCGCGGGCGAACTCCTCCCCCGCCTTCGCAAAGGAGCTTTTTGCCTGCATCCGCTCCCGTTCCGCATTGATTGCCGCCTCCCATTTCCCAAGCAAGCCCTCCGCGTCCTGGGGCGGAATCTCGCCAAGGCGAACCCCCACGTTCTCCAGCTCCTTGAACACGTTGGCGGGACTCTGGGCCACGTTTGTGAACACGGAGACGAACTGCGGCATCCATGGCATGGACTTGCGCGTCGCCTTCATCTCCTTGATTCTGCGGATCAACTCGTCTCGTCCGCCCCGCCAGCGCGCGTCGTCGTTGGTCTTCGTGACGAAGTTCGCGGTGTCAAACTCGCTCCAGCTTCTGGAATCCTCAATCTGGGGCGGAGCCTTCAGCTCCGGCAAGGTGATGGGCACGACCTTTGGGCCCCCTTGGACCTTCGGCGCGTCACCCGTCTTCGCCTCCAGCGTCTCGGCCATGTCGGCATAGGTGACCTTGAGCTGCCTGGACCAGATGTTCTTGAGGTTCTTCTCGGGGTAGCCGAAGACGAATTCCCTCGCCCGCCAGAGATGGAACCCCGGGCGCATGACAGCGTCTTCGGCATGGTCGTCGACGATGGCCCGGCGCAGCATCATGCGGAGAATCAGCCGCCCGACCATGACAGGCCAGACATGGTCGGAATGGAAGATGTCGCCCTTGACTTCCGGCTCGAGATTGTAGTCCAGAAAGAAACACGTCGACAGGCAGCTGCCGGCGACGAAACAGTCGTTCAGGCGCGCAATCGTCTTCGGGTCCGAATGCACCAGACCTCCACTCGCGACGATGACCAGGACATGGCGGAGCGCACGGCTCTGCTCCTCGCTGAAACGGTCGATGATCGCCTGCTTCAACCGCTCGCCCCAGTCCAGAACGGCGGAAAGCGAGGAAAATCCCGACTGCCGCGATGTCGCCTTGTCACCGGTCTTTTCCTCGTCCAGGAACACGATGTGCAGAAGCAGGGAATTGAAGATCCGGCCAATCAGGATCTCCGACGCCATCGAGTCCTCGGCCTTTTCGTCCGGCAACCCCATGACTGCAGGCAGCGAAAGCGGCAGGGAATCCTTCGGCGGTTCGTAGTTCAGCTTGTACGGCCAGAAGCACAGTCCGCCGGTCGACTCGTCGTCAAGGGCGTCGAATGAATGGAACATCCCCCCAGGGAGCACCCCGCCATCGCGGAGTGCCCCCTGCTTTTCGGGATCCATCATTATGACGATTTTGTCCGTCACCCACAACCCCTTATTTCGCTTTCCTGCCTTATTTCAGCTTCTTGGCGCGGGCCAGGAGCACCTCCCAGGTCGGACGATCCTCATCGTCCGCCTTGTCGCGCATTTCCGTGAGGAACTGCAGGCGTCCCTTCACGAGCTTCTTGTAGAGATCGCCAAGCGACGGGCGAATCTCCTCCTCGAAGACCTGCAGTTCCTTCAACAGGCAATTACGGACAAGATTGCCCTCTTCGATGTCCTTATCGGTCGCATGGCCACTGCGTCCGACCTTGCCCTTGCCCTGGATGAACGGGTAGAGGTTGCAGGCGCTCACGCAGAGCTTCTTGCCCGGCTTCCAGATGCAGTCCGGATTCGAGCCAAAGGTCCCGTCCTCGTCAAGGCTGCAGGTCTTGCGCGTCACGGCAAAAGTCTGCTTGGCGCCCTGCTTGATCAACGGCATCGTCCAGTCCCCGTAGCCGCCCTCTTCGAGGATCTCCGCGATCCGCGCCTTGTCCTTCTCGCTCAGCCCATTGCCGAGATAGGCGTAGAGGATCGCGTCCGCCGCCGCGTCGCGTTCGGCGCTGTCGTCGGATTTGACCCACGGCTTCCAGCGGAGCTCGCGAAGCTTCTCGTTGCGGACGTAGATCGGCGAGACGAAGCCGATGCCCTTGTTGCCGTTGGTGTAGTCGAAGATGGAGTCGCCATCCCGGCTTTCCGCCTTGAGCAGCATCTTCTCGACCAGAGGTTCGGTCCGATAGATGAACGAGTGCACCTTGTCGAGCAGGCGGCGCCCCGCGCCAATCTCGTTTTCCTCCTGCATCAACGACTCAATGGCGAACGTGCAGAGCATGAACGGAGAAGCCCCGGCGTTCTTCTTTGACTGGAAATACGGCTCGACGTTGGCATAATCGATGGCGCCCTTGATATGGGCCTCCATGCTTGAGGAGCTCTTGACGGCCGCCTCCGCCACGGGGAGGAACACCTTGACCTCATGACGGACATCCGCATCATGCTCGATGAGCCAGTACGGCGTGGTCGTGGACGCCAGGGAAATTGCCATTTTCTCCAGCAGGGTCTCCACCGGCGGCAGCTCCATGAACTTGGCGTTCGGGTGCCTGACCGGATCGGCCCCCGTGAACAACTGCAGCTTCTGGCAGAAGGATGCATACTTCGTAGTCGAACCGGACAACGCCTGCAGCCGTGCATTCCACGCCTTGCGATTGCGTTCAAGCACCTTCATGAACGAGAAGTTGGACACCATGAAATCATCCGGCAGACGCACGTTGGCCTTGATCGTGCTGATCAGGTTGTCCTGGAACTCCTGCAGAAGATCGGAGTCGACTCCTCCCTCGCCGGTCAACGCCAGCAGAGCACCGGACTTTCCGTCCGTTCCCGCGGAAATCGCCTTGCTGAGGAACTTCTCGACGCCGTCGTCGACCGTCACGCTGTTGGCGATCAGCGCCTCCACCTCCGCACGGTCTTCGTAGACTGGCTTGAGCACGCGCCGATAGTAGCGTTCGCGGTCATTGGCCCCGGGCAGGGCGCTCTCGACCTCGTCCGGGCGGACGAAGAGCAGACCAAAGGCATCGTCGCCCGCGTTTCCGCCCGCCGCAATCGGCGCCTCCTGACTGAGCAGCTCCTTCGTTTCGTCGCAGAGATTCTCGAACAACTCGAACGCGTTGACGAGTTCGGCGATGCGCTGGCGCGCCGGCCGGAGTTCCGCCTTGAACGCCTCGAGCAGCTTCGGATAGTTGACGGCGATGACACCCGTCGGCACAATGCCATTGTAGATGCCGTTGTCGCACTTGACCAACTCGTTCACCTCCTGCGGGTTGAACGGCGGGACCCCACGCAGGATTTCGGCGACGTTACGGCCCGCGCGCGACTGGACCTTGGCCAGCGTCACGGTACGGGCGTCGCCCCTGTCGCCGTCCTCGCCCTCGAGCTGAATCGCCGGCACGCAGAACTTCTCCGTCGCCGCCAGGCGAGTCTGCACCGCCGCAAGGAACCTCTTGGCACGGCCCAGCGACGGCTTCTCGCCCTTGCCGGCGTCGCCCTTGTAGACCGACCGCATTGCCCGCTCGACTTCCTTCAGGACGTCAATGGTCTCGTCTGGCGCGTTTTTCTTGGCCAGCGCCGACTTGACCGCCACGGAAATGTCTTCCGCCTTCATGCCGTCGAGCAGGCCCGTGACGAAGTCCTGCGCATCCGCGCCCGCGTTCCGGCCCCGATATGTCGGAAGCTCTTCACGAAGGGAGTTCAGTCCACCCGCACAGCGTGCCAGCAGGGCATAGGCGGCGCGCTGCATCAGCTTGCCGCCCCTGTTGGGCTGCAGGTCGGCGGCGCTGCGGACGCTGATGTCGATGGGAACCTTCCTGAAGAACTCGTCCACGCGTTCGGTCACGTCATCGCTGTTCTTTGCGAGACGTTCGAGCGCCACGCCGCACGCAATGGATTCAAAGTACGACTGCAGGTGCAGCGTGTCGACTTCGCAACTTGCGGCCGCCATGCTGTTGTACGGATAGGAAAGCGGTCCATTGACAATCGACGCGTTGACGTCGCCGCTGGCGATGATCGAGTAGAGACCGGCTCCCGCCATCTCGTGGTACTGGCGGTTGTTGGCCAGCACGGCCGAGGGACTCCGTCCGCAGATCAGGATGGAGCTGGCGACCGGCGCCGACGCCCGCGAACAGACTCCGAGGGTCGTGGCGAGCACGTCGGAGGATTCGCGCGCAGGCGAAACCATGTCCGGCAGCCGATAAAGGAACGTGTCCTTGTCACGTCCCTTCAGGCTCGCCTTCAGCCAGCAGGACAGCTCCGAAAGACCCGTGATCGAGTTGACCTTCAGCGCCAGACCGCCGTCGGCCGCGGACTTCTTGACATTTTCGAACACTTCCGCGTCGAAGAAAATGCCGACGGGGGCCGCCACCTTGCCATACTTCTTCTCGAGGTACTGGCGGATCTTGAAGGCGATGAGGTTCCAGGTGCCACGACCAGTTCCACCCGCCAGGCCGGCGACAATGTAGAGCTGGATCTTGGACAGAATGTTGGGATTGCCATTGCCGTGGACGATGATCTGGTCGATTATCCGAGCCACGGCCTGCTCAATCTTGCGCAGGCACTTCCAGGCCAGACAGTAGCTGGCGGGAGGACATTGTCCGGCGCCCAGCAGCAAATCGGCCACCAGATGCGCGTCAAAGGGCTTCCCATCATTGTCAAACCACCAGTTCTCCTTGATGCGGGACAATCCCAGCTCGTCGATCCCCTCGAAATACTTCCCAACGACCTGACGCAGCGCCGTTACGTTCTCCGAAAGCAGAATCTGCTCCGAATAAGGCGATTCCGCCCCCATCATCTGCCTCTTGATCTGCTCGTCGAAATCCTTGAGCGCCGCCTGTTCGGTATCGGCAACCAGGTAGAAGACCTCGTTGTGCAGGTTGTTGCGAGTTTCTGGATTACTCGCCAGCATCCGGTTCAGACTGGTGATCGTCGTGATACCCGTACCACCGCAGCCGACTATGATCACAGGATTGTCCATACCATTCTTCCTTTGTTATTTAGTTTTGCAATGAGAAGGTCGTTCCGCGATTAGAAGGCATACTTCATACCCAGAAGCATCGCGACCCCAACGGAGACAAACACGGCCAGCAACTTAAACCAGAAGAACGAATGATCCCCTTCGCGGGACGTGTCCACAAACAGGCGCAGACAGGATCGCTTCACGTGTTCCGGATCGGATTCCCTGTAGTTTTCGTCCAGGATCTTGAGCGTGGCGTAGATACCGTCCTGGTCTAGCGAGGCCAATGCTCCGCCCTCCAGACTCATCATCGGCCGAGGCTTGCGCCCAGCCCGTTTCTCGGCCGCGGTCAACTGGCTTGCCCAGATCTCGATCATGTAATCGCCAAACGAGTTTCCCTTCCAGTCGCGCGACAACAGCCAGAGGGGGAACTTGCCGCGATTCAACGCCACGTTCCAGATATTCCGCTGCTTGTGCGCCTGACGATCCGGGTACGAGCGGTCAAGCGAAACGGACCCTCCACTGTAGTAATTCAGATTCTGGGGCTGGGTTCCACCGTCGGAATCGTCGTCAAAGCAGCTGCGAACCTTCCAGAAGCGGGGCTCGTCGCCGGACCAATACCAAATCGCCACGCCACCGACGCCGGCCGCCAACACCATCAGCAAGATGAAAAGCCAGATGTTCGTGACACTGGCCGGCTTAGGCCCCATTGCATCCTCTGAACCATCCACGCCCTTGACCGCAACGGAGAAGTTCTCAACCCCACGCCATATGGTCGGCGTCACCTTGATTTCGCGCAGTTTGCGCGTGCCTTCTATCTCCCGTCCATTCCGCTTCCAGACAAACTCCGCGACATCGCCGGAACCGGTGTATCTCAACGTAATCGACCCAAATGGTCTGGAAGTCCAGTCACCCAGCCAGCGGCAGGACGGCGTTACCGTGAAGTCGGCCTGGACTGGCTTGAGGATGACGTCGAACTCCTTGCATTCCGAGACCTCGCATTCACAGGTCTTGCAGCGAGTCGTCATCAGAATGACATGATGCCCCGGTACCGAGAACAGCTTCGGCTTCTCCACGGAGAATTTCGCCTTGCCGACTTCATTCGTTCCGTCCAGAACCCACCGCACGGACGTCTCGTCAAGCAATGCCGCGTTCTCGACCGTGAACCGGACATCTTCGCTGATACCTACGTCGTTGACATTGTCCTGGCCTCCCGCCCTGATCACGAGTCTCGGCTTCTCGTCCGGCTTCTGCAGACTACAGGGACAGCACCCGACAACCGTGACGCGTTCGCGCATGGGCGTGTCGAGCCAGGTCTTCTTGTCCGGCATCAGCACCCTTGCGAAATAGTCGATATGGCATTCCCGCCGCCCCTTGCACTCCGGTACCTTCACGTTGATCGTGGAACCTTCCCCATCCAGCTTCTTTTCGTTCCCGTCGGCATCCAGCGTGAACCAGGCGACTTTCTGGACTTGACCGACCGGTGTCGCGGCAAGCGCCACCGGGTCGCCGTACTTCACGGGCTTCCAGTTCTGCGCCTTGGTCTCGGGCGTGTACTCGATTCCGGCGATGGTCTTCACGTTGACCGTCACCTCTGACGGCTGGACCGTCTCCGCCAGGTCCTTGTCCTTGTCGTCGAAAATCGGTTCGGCCTGGATCTTCACGTTGGCGTTGCCGAGTTCCAGCGGAAGCGTTGCGGTAATCGACGTCTTGTGCTCGACCACCGCGGACGTGTCCGACAGGCCGAACGTCACCGGCTGCATGGTGGCGAGGTCGACAATCCTCCAGCGAACGCTCTTGACCGCCCCCTTGGTTGTCGCCGACAAGACGAGCTCCTTGCCTGTTTCCACGGTCTTGTTCGCCGTGGGCTCCGTGATGTCGACGCGCGCTTCTGCCGACTTCACGAAAATCGGGACCGTCGCAGACTTCTCGCCGGCCGGCCCCCTGGCCGTCGCCACGAGATCGTAGTAACCGCCCTTCGGCAGCTTTTCGGCCTTTCCGTCCGCACGACCGTTCCGGACCTCGGTCGCAAGGGTCGCCAGGATCTGGTCCTTGAGTTTGAACTGCCACGTGACCATAGTCAGTTCGCCCTCGACCCGAGCGGCGAAGCTGATCGGCCTGTCCGCCTGAAACTGGGCATTCTCCACGTCGCCGTCATAGGGGATCGGCTCCAGAATCTGCACCATCGGCGCAGCCGCGACCATACACTTGACCGAGGCATTTCGGGTGATGCCGGCCCGATACATCACCGTGACGCCAATCGTGTGCTCGCCGGATTTGCCAAAGACATGCTTGAGCGTGGCCGCTTCGCCGGGCACCCGCACGCCGTCGACCGTCCAGGCATACTGCTGGTACGGTCCAACGGCCTTCGCCTGGAATACGGACTCCTTGCCGACCTCATGCCTGCCCGACGATTTGACGATTTCAACGCCAACCGGAATTGCCTCCAGGGTCCCAACCACGGGTGGCGCGTCTCTGAAATCCGTCTTTGAAGCGGTCACGGAATAATTCACCATTCCCGGCTTCTTGACTTCGTAGTCAATCGGGGACCCCGTGAATTTCCCACCGTCAATGACCCACTTGACGTCGGCCGGCTCACTGGGTTTTGCCGCGAATCTGACGATCGTCCCCTTGAAAGCCGCCCCATTGGCGACCGACTCCAGCGGAACCACCTCTCCCCTCGCCGGGCTCGCCACTTCCACCGAAAGGCCCTTCACGGGGGGGACAACCCATTCCAATGCGCCATTGGGGGCCTTCAATTCGAATTTCCGGCCACCTGGCAGCCGCAGGAAAAGCAGCCGGGCCTTCTCGGGACTGTCGCTCGGCAGCATCGGCCAGTCTAGACGGCAATCGATCTTCCCGTTCTCCAACTTCAGGCCAGCCGAGGCATGTTTGCCCCCGACTTCGAAGTCAAGCGTAAAAGGCTTGCCCTTGACCTCTTCCCAGCACCGGTCCGAAATCGGCAGAAACCACTGTCCCTCAATCACCTGATTCGGCGCCACACGCGGGTTCTTCAAGGCCTTCGACCGGTTGGAAAGCCTCAGCTCCGTTCCGATTCTGGGCATTGTCGGCATATCGGGAACCGGTGGGGGCGAACTGCTCAGCCACTCGTACTCGAGTTCGAGATTGGGCTTCGCGATCACGTCCTTGAACTTATCGTGGAACCGCTTCTCGGCCGCCGCGCGTTCCGTCACGTAATCGGGATTGGCCACAAAACGCCGAGCCTTGAGCAATTGCGAACGCGCCTGGTAGGGGCCCTCGTAGTTGTAGGGCGTCAGATGCAGGCCATCCGTGTAGACATAGACGGAGACATCCGCCAGGGGATCGCGCTGCATCATCCCCGCCGCCTCCGTCAGAGCCAGGTCCTCGGCGTCATACAGCAGAGTCTGCCCCTTGGGCGCGACACCCTTGACGAACTCGTAGATCTCGTTGCGCGTGCGCTTGTCGAGCTTCTGAAAAGGCCGCGTGTCCTTGATCACGCTGGCAAAGGGGATCACGTAGACCGAGGCACCGTCCGGCAATGCATCCAGGCGCATTCTCAGGCTCTCGAGCAGCGCGTCGTTGGGCGTACGGTTCCCAGGGAGCGTCGCATCGTCCATCGACCCCGACCTGTCGACGACGAAATACGCCACCTTTCGGCTCTTCGAATCCTCGGCCCCGGTTCCGTGCGAAACCGAGAGATTGATCGTCAAGGTCGCAGCGGAGACAACCCCCGCCACGACCAGCCCGACGCTCGTCAGCAATGTCTTCATGCTCACCGATTGTCTCCTGAGCTTACCTCTTGGGATTGGCATGGAACTGGCGGATCTCCTCTCCAACGGAAATCGACCCCGCCAGACCTTCCGCCGTCACGCTGACGTCATGCAGCCCAACCTTCTCGGGAACGTACGATCCAACCGCGAGGCCGTCTTTCACGGCAACCGGAATCCTGGCGATCTCCTTGTCGCCCATCGTAACGACCCAGACCGCCGTGGAGAACGCCCCGGTGACCGACGCCTTCAGCTCAACCGGCGTTCCCACTCGGCGGGTTGAACTCTCGGACTCGCCATCGTACTCCTCAGGCTCCACAATCCCGATTGCAGGCGTCGCCCACACGTAGATGGTAGACTTCGCGGTCGCCACAATGCCCTGTTTGTAACGGGCCGTCACTCCGATTTCGTGGTTCCCGACCTTGTCGAAGGTCCTAGTCAGGGCTTCTCCGGCGTCCGCGACCTCCACGCCGTCGACCGTCCAGACATAACCACTGACCGGCCCCATCGCGGCCGCCGTCAAAGTCGCGGGCTTGCCGATTTCGTAGTAACCGTTGGCGACACCCTTGATCTCGACGCCGGTGCGAATCACCTCGATCTCGCGTTCGACCTTCGTCGCACGGACGCCGCCTCCCGCCGTCACCGTGAACTTGACCTTGCCCTCCTCCTCGAACGTCTTCTCGAAGTCCAGTCCCTTGACTTCCGACGACGGGAACTTCCAAGTCGCCGACTTCTCGCTGGACGTCGCCAGGAACTTCACCTTCTCGCCAAGCACCACGACGGCGCCCTCGGTCGGCGCGGCAACGTCGACCTCGGCACGCTTAAGCGCCGGAATATTGTAGGAGATCGACTTCGAGTCCTTGAGAATGAACTTCCGCCCCTCGGGCAGTCCCCGGACGGTCAGAGTGGCCGGTTCGGGATTATCCTCGGGAAGACTGGGCCACTCGATGCTCAGGGTCTGATGACCGGCATTCAACTGCATGGTCCCGATCTTGCTTTTCCCGCCAACAGTCCATTCCACGTTGAACGACTTCCCCTTCACCTCTTCCCAGAGCCTGTCCGAGATCGGAACAAGCAAGGTTCCCTTGAAGGCCTGCTTGGGATACTCCAGCGGGTTGAGAAGCTCCAGCGTATTCCGTGTCAACTCCACCGGAATGATCGCCTTCGTGTGCATTTTCTCCTCAGGCTTTGGATCGGCGCTCAACCACTCGTATTCCACCTCCAGATTCGGCTTGGCGACCAAATCGTAGAACTTCTCCTCGAATTTCTTCCGCGCGGCCTGTCGATCAGCTTCATAGCCGGGATTCTCCTCGAAGCGCTTGCGGGCAAGTACCCCTGCGACCCGCGTCTGGTAACAGGCCTTGTATTCGCCCTCGTAGTTCCACGGAGTCAGATGCACGCCGTCCGTGTACACCAGAACCCGCACTTCGGCAGTGGCGTCGGACTTCATGATCTGCGCGGCCGCCGTCAACGCCATGTCCTGAGCGTCGTACAGAACCGTCTGTCCCTTCGGCGTCTTGTCCTGCACGAAGTCTATGATGGCCTTCCGCCCCCCCTCGTCCAGCTTGTCATAGAAGAGTTCGGGCCAGATCGTACTTGAAAAGGGGATGACATGAACCTCGGTCCCAAGCGGAATCGCGTCAAGCTGCATCTTCAGGCTCTGGACCAGTTTCTCGTCGGGGGTCCGCTTGTTTTCAAGTGTTGGCTCCGCCATGGACCCGGACCGGTCAAGAACCAGGAAGACGACCTTCCGGCTGGTCACCAGTTCGCCACCGGTGTAGATTCCATGCGAAATCGCCAGATCAACGTCCAGCGTGGCCGCGACGAGCGAACTCATCGTGAACACCACGGACATCCCCAGAAACGCACAGATTTTTTTCATGTTTTTCCACTCGATTCCGATTCGAACACACCTGCGAAGAACACACTCCCCACAACCCAGATTCCGCTCAACGGCTCAGGACCTTAGCTGCAAGTTGACGAAATCATACCATTTTCCACTGAACTCCGTCAAGAGGGCAGGTTCGACGCATTTGAGAATCCATTCCCCAAAGATTGACAGATGACGCTGTCCACGAACGGGTCTCGCAGGATTTCACGTGCGAATCGCAGCCAGGCTCGCGACTCCTTCAGCTCCTTGAGCGCGATCTTGAGCTTGTGGATGAAGTCCGCGTCGGATTCCGGTTCCGATGCCTCGGCGTAGTTCGCCGCGACCGAGGTCGACGACCTGAAGAGCTGATCCGCGAGGTTCCTGCCCGCGTACCCCTGCGGCAGCTGCTCGCAGATCCACATGCAGAGCATCCCGAACTGGATCGTGCGCCTCCCTGTACATCTCCACCTCCCGGACCGGCACGTACTTCACGAAATGCTTCGCGTCCTTAATCGATCGCCGAATGCTTCGCCGTCCTGAACGACGGCCGTAGCGCCCTTCGGGCGAGTAACCAGTAAAGAATCTTCAATCTTCAGCAACCAGATTCGTCGCCAGGACTGGATACTGAAGATTGAAGATTGGAGATTAGGACCGCCGCCCGACTGGATCG
>R26__coassemble_1171_pt1 | contig 13557 bp, 7 predicted proteins | sample R26__metabat2_high_PE_030 | metagenome-assembled genome bin R26
GAACAGTCCCCGTGCCGTCTCCGCGACCCCGCGCATCATCTCATAGGCCGTGAACAGGACGAGTCCACGCCCCCCCGTCGCCGCGAAGAGGTCCCGCAGGAACGGCGCCAGCGCCGCCACGTAGTCGTTCGCGCGTGTGGCCGGGTCCGGCAGAAAGTCCGGAGCCAGCGCCAGCATCTGGCGAAAATAGTCAAACGGCGAGGACGCGACGAGCGTCCGCACGCGCCCCGGCTCGACCTGTGCCACACCCAGCTTGCGCGCCATGTAGTCGAACTTGTCCCCCGCCCGCAGCGTCGCCGAGCAGAGCACGACCGAGTCCTTCGGGTCGTAGAAGTACCTCTTCATCTCCGCACCGACGCCGAGCGGTGCCGCGACGAGCCGCACGAATTCCTGCGGATGCGCCCGCCGCCCACCGCCTTCCCGACAAACCTCCGCCCAGTACACGCGCGCGGGATCAGTCGCCTTCAGCACGAACTTCGACTCGAGAATGAACGCCGTGAACGCGGCCGCGAGCGTCTTGACCTGTACCGCGAGATCCTCGAAGCGCGGGACACCGTCCGACGTCTCGCCCCCTTCCAGAATCCCCGCGAGCGAAACAAGGATTCCCTGCAGGCGCGCAAGCGCCTCCTCGAGGCGCAGCCCCGCCTCCGTCAAATCGTTCTCGCACCACTGGGCGGGCGTGTAGTCCGCAAAGAGCCCATGCAGCGCATACTGACGCCGCAGGACGGCCTCGGCGCCCTCGCCGACCGCAATGCCGCGATAGCGGATGATCCGCTCGGCGGGCGCAGGCGCGAACAGGCGGCGCAGCACCTCGAAGAGCTCGTCTCCCGCACTCTGCGCGAAGCGGATCTGCACATGCGCCCGCGTCACCAGTTCGCGCACCTCCTCCGCCTCGGCCGCCGTCGGGAACGCTCCCTTCTGCAGCTGGCGTTCGACCGATCCCAGCACGCCGCGCGTGCGGGCGACGCCCCCGCGCCGCGCGCGTCCCGGACGCGCCAGCTTCCCCAGCAGGCGCTGCAGCGCCGGGCGCGACAGCTCGTACGAGAAGAAATCCGTCGCGATGTCCTCGAGATTGTGCGCCTCGTCGAAGACGAGACGCCCGTACGCCGGCAGAATCCCCGCGCCCGGGCTCACCGCGTCCGCCAGCACGAGCGCGTGGTTCACCACCACCACATGCGCCCGCTGTGCCCGAGCACGGGCCTTCGCCACGAAGCACTTCCCGCGGTACGGGCACGCCCGCCCCGCGCAGTCCTCGGGCGGACACGCCAGGCGCCCCCGCATCTCCTCGTCCCCGAAGTCGTCCAGGTCACCGTCGTCCGTGCGGTGCAGCCACGTGACGAGGCGGCCGAAAACCTCGCGCTCCTCGTCCGAGAGCGACCAGTACCCGCCCTGCATGTACTCGCCGAGCATCCGCAGGCAGAGGTAGTTCGAGCGTCCCTTCAGAAGCGTCGCGCGGAACTTCGCCGCATCCACCCCGAGCGTCTGCGCCGCGCGCGGCAGGTCGCTCGAGATCAGCTGACTCTGGAGATTGCGCGTCGCCGTGGAGAGGACGACGGGCGTGTCGTTCACGAAGCTCCACTGCACGGACGGCAGCAGGTACGCGAGCGACTTGCCGACGCCCGTCCCCGCCTCGACCATCAGATGCTCGCGGGCATTGAAGGCGTTCGTCACCGCGCGCACCATGTCCAGCTGGCCCGGACGCGACTCGTAGCCCTCCATCGTGCCGAGCGCGCCGCCCGGCGCGAGAAAACCCGCCACGCGCTCGACGTCAAGGGGCGAACAGTCGTCGTGCGTCGGCAGACGGCACTTCGGCCCGCCCTGGGGGACGTTCGGAAGAAAGTCCGCCCAGTTCGGGTCGTCCATGAACAGCGCCGGGTCGACCGCGCGCCCCGCCGTCTCCCCGGCCGACGTCACTTCTTCACCACGGGAATCTGCGCGGCGGCCACGGACTGCCCGAGGCGGCGCGCCTTCTCGTCCGGCATGAAGATGTCGATCTGCTCGGCGAGGTACGGGTCGACCGCCTCAAGGCCCATCTTCGCCGTGTTGAGGATGATGTCGCCGCCGAAGCCGCTCGTCACGCGCCCGAGAATCATGAGATTCGAGTAGTCGTAGAACTCGCGGTACCAGGCGGCCGTGTTCGCGAGGTAGCGGCCGATCATGAGGTAGACCTTGAGAGCGACCTCCTCGTGCTTCTCCATTGCGGCCTGCACGACCTTGAGGCGCTCGGGCAGCTTCATGGACTTCGGGAACTTCATGCCGAACGTGCGCGCGAGGTGGTCCGCGGCCTGCTGCGAGAAGTACATCGCGCCGACGCCGGCGTCGCCGCTCCACTCGTCCTTCGGCGCGTTCGGGTTGAGGTCGACCGGGGCGAACGCGAGCTCGCTGATGCGGCCCGTGAGCGCCCCCTTCGGGTTGATGTAGCCCACGGCCTCGCTCGAGCCCATCGCGACCCCGAGGATGCCCATGCGCTTCATCGTGATCGCGCCCGCGAGGGCCGTGACGTCACCGTCGTTGAAGACCTCGAACGGACACTGCCACTCCTCCTCGATGCGCGAGAAGAGGTTCTGCGCCTCGGCGTAGTGGCCGGGGTTCTTCTCCTTCACGCCGCGGATGAGCGAGGCGACGCCGAGCTTCTTCCCGACGAGCACGCCGGCCGTGGAACCACCGATCGCGTCGACCACGCCGCCGAGGGCGGCCGCGGCCTCCTCGAGACCGGCGCTGAGCTTCTCGTAGTGGTAATTCGGGTCGGACTGGCTACGCGGATCCCAGGGGAACTCCTTCGAGAAGACGACCTTGCCGCGCTTGAGGGCGGAGATCTTGAAGTCGCTCGCGCCGAGGTCGAAGCCGATGCGGCAGCCGTTCACGTTGTTCTTGACGAGGACCTCGCGCTCCTTCATCTCGGGCATCTTCTTCAGGGGCACGACGACCGCCTCGATCGGGCGTCCGTAGAGATCGTTGAAGAACGCGTAGTCGAACGCGCGCGCACCCTTCTTCGTGTACGCCTTCGCGATGGGCTGCACGATCTCGTCCGGACCCGCCAGATAGAGTTTCCAGCCGCCCGCGCTCCACAGGACGAACTTCACGACGCGCTCGACGAGGTGCTTCACGCCCGGCAGCATGGCGGGATGGATGCGCTTCGGCACCACCACGTCGTAGCGGTAGACGTTGCCGTCCTCACGCTCCCACGCGACCGCGATCACCTGCTCGCTTCCATGGGCATGCGCCCGCAGGAAGTTCAACGCCTTCAGGGGCGCCTGGAAACCAGTATCCGCCCCACACCCACACTCACACTTCGCCATTTTCTTCTCTCCTTCAAACATCAAACTTCAAACATCAAACTTCAAACCTCTCACCGCCCAAACGCCCTGTCGGCGAAGTCGAGCGTCCAGTTCCAGTCGTGGCCCGTGATGCCGTGCTGACCGCCCCGGCGCACGTAGCCGAGGTACGGACCGATGCAGCGCGTGTCGAAGTTCGCCGGGAAGTCGCCCTTCGGCAGGCCGGGCCTGCCGAGGAACTCCCACACGGGCGACGCCGCCCGGCACGACAGCCATTCGCCCTTCGTGTCGAACCAGCCGCTGTTGAAACCCTGCACGAGGATCGGACGCGGCGCGATCGAGGCGACGAGCAGGTGCTGGTCGAACTTCATCGCCTGCTCGTTGTCGACGTACTTGTTGTACGCCCTGCAGTACCAGTGCGGGAAGGCCTTCATCTCGGTGGAGACGTTCTCGCCGTAGTCGCGCTTGGCAAGCGGCACGCCGCCGCCACCCGTCTGGTTCGGCACGCAGACGGCGAAGCGCTCGTCGCGCGAGCACGCGAGGAGAGGTGTCTTCGCGAGACGCGAGCAGCCGGTCGCGACGCTCTTCGTCGCGTCGAGCTCGGGAATCGTGAACGCGAGGTCGAGACCGCGGGAGAGTCCCCACGCCCAGGCACCAAGCGCCGTGATGTTGTCGGTCGCGTTGGGGTCGCGCTTCGGCCAGAGGTCAAACAGGCCCTGATAGGCGAAATCCTCCTGGTCGCCGAGGCGAACCTCGACGTCGGGGGACATCTCGCAGTAGCACGCGCTCATCACGGCGTAGCCACGCCCGAGGATCGTCTCCAGCGGGAACGGCGAGGAGGTGTCCGTGCGGCGGGCGCGGGCGCGCGTCTTCTCGGAGACCTTGTGGTTCTCGACGAAGTAGGTCTTGCCGTCGCGGCACCAACCCTGCTGCACGACGATCTCGGGGTCCGTCGCGAGCTCGTGGTTGCCACGATAGTTGAGGAAGAGGACGACGGGGCACTTCTCGGTGTTCTCGCAGACGACGCGCCCGTTCGCCTTCTGCGGGGCGAGGCCCTGGATGCGGTTCGGCAGAAAGAGGATCCAGTCGACGCACGGACCCGACTTGTCCTTCCGGAACCACATGTGGTACTGGCGGCGGATGCCGAGTCCGTCAAGGGTGACGCCCTCCTCGAACATCTCCGTCACGACGGCCTCGGGCGGCGGCGGGGTGCGTCCGTACATCTCGCGCTCGAAGATCTTCACGATCTCCGCGCGGCGCGCGGGCCACTGGTCGGGCGACGTGAGCTTCGTGCCGTCCGCGAACGTCAGCGGATCCTCAAGGGTGTACGGGGCGACCTTCGTCTCGTCGTAGTTCGGCGGACGCGCCACGGCGCAGAAAACGGCGGCCACGGCGGCCACACACAGCATCGACTTCATATTCTTGTCACCTTCCCTTTTACGAATCACCCTTGGCGCGCGCCTTCTCCTTCGCCGCCTTCTCCTTCTTCGCCGCGGCGGCCTTGCGCGCATCGACGATCTCCTTCACGGTATCCTTCACCTCAGCGGAGTTCGGAATGATCTTCAGCGCCTGGCGCGCGAGACTCTCCGCCTCGTCGTAACGCTCGAGATGGCAGCAGACGAGCGCGAGGTTGTTGAGCGTCGCGGGCTGGTTCGGACGCTTCACGAGACAGCGGCGCAGATGTGTCTCGGCCCGCGTCCACTGCTTCTGCACGTAATAGAGCATGCCCATGCCGAAGTTCGCGTCGGGGTCGTTGGGATCCGCGTCGAGGATTGGTCCTGCATAGCGGCTCGCGAGCGCGAAGTTCGCGTTGGCAAGCGCCATGCGCAGACCTTCACGCGGCGTGATGCGGCGCGTCGCCATTTCGTCGTTCTGCTTCGTCTGCTTGAGGATCTTCTGCAACGACTCGTTGGCCGCGTCCAACTTGTCAGAGAACTGTTCGTCCACCTTCGCGGCCGCCTGGTTCCCCGCGTGGTCGGCCCGTTCGGCGCGCAAGCGCGCCAAGCGGGATATCCGCCACTGCACGAAGAGGAACAAATCGTTGATGCGCGCACCCGCATTGCGCTCGAGGCCTCCCTGCGCATAGACGTCCAGGACGCGGTTGCCCAGCGCCGTCGCGCGCTCGATGCCCTTGGCGCAGGCCTGCGGATCCATCCCGACCGGACGCGCCAGGACACCGGAACAGAGCGGGAGCTCCTTACCGTCGCGCTTCCAGACTGGGAAGCCGATCTGCACGGCCGTTTCCTTGAGACGTGCGGGCTTGTCTCGGACCCACGACCTCAACAGCATCTGCGAATCCCCATCGAGAATGGACAGCCGGTCCTCGTCGTCGGCCAGGTCGCGCATCATCAAATTGCGGTCGAAGAGCGACCGCGGGGGGAGATAGGAGAGCACCGTCAGCTTCCGTCCCCGTGCGGCCGCATCAAGCTCATAGCGCGCATCGCATGCGCCGTCGGAGAATATCCATCGCGCATCCCCGGCCTCTTCGATCACTTCAGCCAGATAGTCCTCGATGATTTCCAGCATCTGGCGCGCCCGGCCAAGGTAACGGCCCGGCAGCACGCCCGCGGCAAGGAACACGCACGCGACGAGGAAGATCACAAGTCCACCGCGCAGACCGCGGCCCTCCTTCGGCGCCGCGGGAGCGGATCCTTCCTCCTCGTTGAGCTCGGCAAAACGCTGGAGCGCAAGCCGCTCGTAATTGCGGCAGCAGACATTCCCTCCAAATACGGTCAGCGCGAAGACGACCGTACCCGTAGCCAGCAGCAGCATGAACGAATGGAGATAGGGGGACGAGATCTGCGCCGCGGGTGTCCAGCACCAGAACCAGAGCGGCGCAAGCATGGCCAGCTGCGCAAACGCAAGCGCACCCGTGAAGAACGAGACGGCGCCGATATGGTACGGGAGGAACTGCTCCTCGTCCATCGCGCGCGGCAGCATCACAAGCGACACGACGAACGGCAGCACGCAGACGCCCACCCCCAGGACCCAGCCCAGGCCCGTCGCCGCATGGATCGTCGTCGACCACCACTGCACGCCGTACATGAGCGGCATGTCGCCAACGCCCTTTCCAACCGCGACCAATCCGCCGAAGAACGAGAACGACCAGCAGTTGAGCCCGATGCCGAGGCAGAGCCCCAATGCCCAGAAGAAAGTCAGATGCCACCGGGCCGACTGCCCGACGATGGGATTCTGCAGGGGCATGTGCTCACACAGCGCATCGTGGCGCAGCGCAACGGCATAGACCATCCAGCAGACGACCAGGAGAACGAATCCCATGGGCGTCTCGCTGGCGAGTACGCCCAGAAGGAACACCGAGGCCATCGCGGAGAGAAGACGGCCATTCAGCAGGAACAGAAGCCAAAGCAGCATGGGGACCAGAGTCATGAACATGAGCAGTCCCGAAGGGGCGAAGGCCTGACCAGCCCGCCAGACGGGGTCCGAACACGCGAAGAACAACGCACCGCAGAACGCCGCCATGCGCTGCACGACATAACGCCGCACGGCATAGCGCAGACGCCCACGGACGAGCATTGAAAGGAGCGCCCGCAGGAAAAGGAACGCAAGCCCAGCCGTCAGAGCGCCAACGAGCCGTCCCACCCAGAGCAGGACGATGTTTCCCGTCGAGACGCCTCCGAGGTAGAATAGACTCGCGATGACGCGCCAGAATCCCGGAAAGATGCCCTCCGGCGGCCGAATGCCCGCCGCGACCGCGGCGTCCGCCCAGACATCGGGGCTCAATCCGGGGAATGCGAACAACACGCTTCCCAGAAAGACGATTGCCGCGACGCACGCGGCGCAAAGCCAATCCGTTCCCGTCAGATTCTCGGCCGGCAGAAATGAACGCTGGGCAACGGGTCTCGGTTCCTCGTCGTACCCCTCGTCCTCATCATAGTATCTACGCATCGTCTACCCCTTTTCACATATGAACAAGGCGGGCCGTCACCGACCCGCCCCATCCAGTCCATCGTCGGCCTCAGACCCGACGACGACGCCTCAACGCCAACAGGGCCCCGCCAATCAGCAGCAGCACACCACTCGTCGGCTCCGGAACGGCCGCACCATTGAATCCCGTCGTCATTCCACTGCTCGGCGTGAACATCGGCGACGTGTTGATGTAACCACCGGCAACGAGCGTATCGTAGCTGACAGGCGCCTGCACGTAAAGCGACTCGTTCTCGCTGTTGAAGAGCTCCACGTAGAACGAATACTGGGAACTACCATACTCGCCCAGATCCGTGCTCATGCCCTTGATCGCACCACCCGTTGGCGCCGCAACTTCAATTTCAGTGGATTCAGACCCATTCTGGGCATTCAACACCGCATAGGCGAATTCTCCTCCTTTGTAGGAGGCATCGTCCGCCCTTGTGTCAACCTGCCAATAAAGGGTTCCGGCCGAAGCCGTTCCCGCGAAGGAGAACGCAAGGGCAAGAAGCGAGACTTTCAGAAGCGACTTCATTTTCTGTTTCCTTTAACGGAATCAAACACTCTTACCACGTGAACGTCGGGACTGTGCTACCCGTGCTCTGATACCAGGCGGCCTTGCCACCCGGGATCGTCCCGCCGGCCGTCCAGGTCGTCGAGGAGACGTCAAACGTCCTCGACCCAATCGTCTTCTGCGTGGTCGTCTTCACATAGGACCCCCACTCGGTGCCATTGAAGAGATAGACCGTGGCAGAACCATTGTCGCCGGGAATGATGATCGAATCGCCGTTCGCTGCACCCGTCAAACCCTCAAGAGACTTGTCGGTGACGGAGGTGTTCGCAATCATGGAGACCGCGTTCGGCTTGGGCGTGCTGCTCAGCGCCGCCGCGCCCTTCTCGCCGTAGAGATAGGCCACCGCGTCACTGCCCGCGACACGCTCCAGCCAAAGAGCGGAACCGCGCGCGATTCCGAAGTCGGCAGACGGGGCGGTCAGAGTGTGGCTCTCGCCATTGATCGACAGCGTCGTGGCCATCGGCGTCCACGTGCCGCCATCCGCCGAGAGATTCCAGCACTTGTAGGCCGCGCCGTCGTAATAGTAGAGCTTGCTGTCCTTCTTAAGCCCCGCGGTCATCACGAGGTCTGCGACCTTGACGGTGTCGCCGGAACCCTTCACGTCCTTCCAGGGGACGGAGACGAGCGTCGTGGTCTGGCTCGTGGGAACGACCATAATGCCGCATGGATTGGCGGCGACGATGTCGCCAAACGTCGCGGAGGCAGCCGCGAGCGCGCAGGGGAGAATCAGAGAACGGAGCTTCATTTGGATCAACACCTTTCCGTTTCAGAATTACTTACGACCACCCTTGACCTTGAAGAAGGCCGCGTCATCGGACTTCGGAAGCTCGACCTTGCCGTCCGCGGGGACGTCCGCGACCTTCGCGTCGAGCTTCTTGAGGTCCGTGCCCTTCAGCACCCAGTAGTCCGCGTTCGGGAACATACCCGTGACCGTGAGCTTGATCGTCGCGTTCTTGACCTCGATCGCGACGTTCGGAGCCGGCAGCTCGGTGTACTCGGCAACCGCCGCGCCGTCAATCGGCGCGGAAGCCGTCGAGGAGGCGACCGCGCCATCACCCGCGATGCCCGTATCGGACGCCGCCGCGAAACTGTTGACGAACGTCAGCTTCTTCGTCGTCTCGTCCAGGCCGACCACCGTCTTGCCCTGAACGGGACGACGCGTGTCGAGCAGATAGACGCCATAGACGCCGCCCGCCAGGGACTTGGCCTTCTCGGCGTCGACCTGATAAACGAGCGGAGGGCACTTGCCGTCCTTCGCGACCGAGGCGACGAGCACGACCTGGTCGTTCGCGTCAACCGGAGTTCCGTCTGCCTTGACGCCCTCGAAGACGCCATCGGCGGACCACACAAGCGCGTAGCACTCGCCATCCTGCACGACCGTACCGTCCTTGTAGGTGTCCGGCCCCGGCGTGGAGAAGGTGATCAGCGTGTCGTTGACCGCACCAACCGCGGCGAAGGACAACCCCGCAATCCCCAGAACCATCAAAAGCTTCTTCATGATCGACATCCTTTCCGATTGCGAGGGCTACTGATTCTTCTGATTCTTGAGCTCGTAGGTGTAGACATTCGCCTTGCCGTCGTTCAGAGCGGGCGCGTCCACCACCACCGACGTGTCTCCAGACTCAATGGTCTTCGGTTCACCGACCTGAGCGCCGCTGGCGTTCCTCGTGATAATCACGTTGCTGCTGCCGAGCGCGGGCGTCATCGCGGGGACGACGAGCGTCGCCTTGGCCGCACTGTCAACCTTCGCCATGCTCATGGACTTGATCTCGAACTTCTCGCCGCTCGTCGGCGACACGCCCGTGAGGTACTTGTCCTTGATCGACATGCCCGAACCATCCGGCGCCGTGTCGGGAGTGGCACTGATGCCGTTCTGGACGAACCAGGAACGCGGAATTTCGACGCCACCCTTGTCGACAACACCCGCGGGCTCGGGCGAGACCTCTTCGTCGGTACCGGTCTTCACCAGCACTTCGTCAATGGCCGTCGTGCCGACCACCTGGACACTCGCAAGCCCCGTCGACGACGACACCAGCGGATACCAGGAACCATTCGCGTCACCCGCCTTCGCCGTCGTCAACCAACCGTACTGCGTCACCACGGGATTGCCGTCGTACGCGACTTCGCACAATCCCGCCGAATAATTGAAGCGCAGCGAAACGCGGTGCCAGGATCCTTCCTCCTGCGCCGTCGTGATCAACGGACGCCAGGCATTGCCATTGCCGCTCTTCGATCCGCAGTAGACCTTGATCGAACCATCGTTCTCAACGCCGACCGCGAACTTGACCGTGGCGTCGTCAAGCGCCTCGAGCGCATCGTCCGGCTTCGCGATCTGGATGAGCATGTCGACCGAGGTCGGCGTCGAGCCCGAGCTCAACGCCGCATCGGACGCGCCCTTGCACGTCACCTTGCCCTCGACGGCAAGCACACCCGTGTCGGAACCACCAATCGGCTTGCCAACCGAAATGTTCTGCGTTACGGCAATGTTCGTCACGGCGCCGTTGCCGGACCAGGAACCCGCCTGTGCGCCCGTGATCGTGGTCAAATCATCCGTCGCGGTCGCAAACGGCTGCGAGACAACAGTCGTCGCCGCGCCGCACGCAATGGCGACGATTGCGAGGCCGAAGAGACCCGAAAGGCACATTTTATTCAAACGCATTGAATCCTCCTTTTGCGAAGACAGCCAAATCATATCAAAAGACGAGGGCGTTTGGCAAGGGGAACTGAGAATTTTCTTTTCTCAGTTTTTAACGGCCCCGGCCCTTCTCACGCAACTTCTGGAAGAGAACGTAGAGCCCAGGCACGAAAACAAGGCCCACAAGCGTCGCCGCAAGCATGCCTGCGAAGGTCGCCGTGCCGATCGCCCGCCGACTGCCCGCGCCCGCGCCCGTCGCCCAGACGAGCGGGGCGATGCCGAGCACGAACGTGAGCGCCGTCATCAGCACCGCGCGGAAGCGCTCGCGCGCCCCGGCGAGCGCGGCCTCGACGATGCCGAGTCCCTCCTTCTCGTGCTTGTCCTTCGCGAACTCGACGACGAGGATCGCGTTCTTGGAGGAAAGTCCCACGAGAAGCACGATGCCCAGCTGGGCATAGACGCTGAACGAGAGCCCCGCGATCTGGAGGCCGAGAAGCGCGCCAAGCACGGCCGTCGCGACGGAGAGCATCACCGGCAGCGGAATCGTCCAGCTCTCGTACTGCGCGACGAGGAAGAGGTAGCCGAAGAGGATCGCGAGCAGGAGGAGCGGCGCGGCCGTGCCGCGCGCGCGCATCTCGTGGAACGTGAGGCCCGCCCAGTCGTAGCCGTAGTCCGGCGGCAGCTTCTCGTCGAGGATGCGGATCACCTCGCGCTGGCACTCGCCCGCGGTGACGTTCCGCGCGGGTGTGCAGAGAATCGAGCAGAAGACGTACTGGTTGCGGCGGTAGACGGCGCGCGGACCCAGCGCCTCGCGGAACGTGACGAGCGCGCCGACCGGTACCATCGCGCCCGTCTCGGACCGCACGTGGAGCTTGCCCACGGCTTCCGCGTCCGCGCGGCCGTTCCAGTCCGCCTGCACCGTCACGCGGTTCACCTGCGTGCCGAGGTTCACGTCGTTCACGTAGAGCGAGCCGAGATAGTTCTGCAGCGTCGCGTACAGCTTGGCGAGCGGCACGTGGAAGAGCTCGCACTTCGCGCGGTCGACCTCCAGGTGCAGGTGCGGCGTGTCGGCGTGGTAGCCGTAGACCGCGCTCTCGATGAGCGGCGAGGCGCGGAACGCGGCGGCGAGCGACTTCGCGACGCGGTCGAGGCGGATGGGGTCCATGTCGCCAAGCGAGAAGATCGCCGGCTCGACCCCGCCCACGGCGCCGAAGCCGGGAATCGCAGGCGGCGCGAACGCGCGCGCCACGAAGGCGGGAATCGTGGAGTTCGTCTCGTTGATGCGCGCGCGGATCGACTGGACCTCGAGGTCTTCGCCCTTGCGCTCGGACCACGGCTTGAGCGTGACGGTCATGGAGGACTGGTTCTCGCCACGCCCCCCGATGCGGCTGTGCCCCGCGGTCGTCAGCACGGATGCAACGCCGGGAATCGCCAGCGTCCGCTTGACGCTCTCCGTGCAGACCTTCATCGTGACATCGCGGAGCGTGCCCTCCGGCAGGTTGCCGTCCACCATGATCGTTCCCTGGTCCTCGTGCGGGATGAATCCGGGCGGAATCGTCTGCGCGAGGTGGATCGCCCACATCGTCATCGCCACGAAGATCAGCACCAGAATGCAGGGTCGCCGCGCGAAGACGTGCGCGAACGCGGCATAGCGCCCCTTCGCCGCGGAGAGCATCCAGTCGAATGCGCGGAACGCGACGTTCTTGCGGCGCCCTTCCGGCGTGTTCGTCAGGAGCACCGTGCAGAGGGCCGGCGAGAGCGTGAGCGCGCACACCGTCGAGAAGCACACCGCCGCGGAGAGCGTAACCGAGAACTGCTGGTATATCTTGCCCGTGAGGCCACCGAGGAAGCCGACCGGCACGAAGATGCCCAGGAGAACGAGCGTGGTCGCGATGACCGCGCTCGTCACGTCCTGCATCGCCTGGATCGAGGCCTCCTTCGCGTTGAGCCCGCGGCTCATCAGCTCCTGCACGCGCTCGACGACGACGATCGCGTCGTCCACCACCGTGCCGATCGCGAGCACGAGGCCGAAGAGCGTGAGGATGTTCACCGTGTAGCCCAGCACCGCCATCAAGATGAAGGTCGAGAGAAGCGAAACGGGGATCGTCACCGTGGGGACGAGCGTCGCGCGCCAGTCCTGCAGGAAGAGCCAGCACACGAGCGCGACGAGCAGCACCGTCACGAAGAGCGTCACGACGATCTCCCGCAGGCACTCCTTCACGTAGTCCGTTGTGTCGTAGGGGATGAGCCACTCGAGGTCGCCCGGGAAGCGCTTCTCAAGGTCCGCCATCTTCTCGCGGATGAGCCCCATCGTGCGGATCGCGTTTCCGCCCGGCATCTGGTTGAGCTCGACGGAGATGGAGGTCTTGTTGTTGAAGGAGTTGTGGTGCGAGTACCCCTGCTCGCCGTACTCGGTGCGCGCGACGTCCTTGAGGCGCACGACGCCGCCGTTCGCGTCGCGCCGCACGATGATCTCGGCGAACTCCTCGGGCGTGTGGAGGCGCCCCTTTGCGATGAGCGTGAGCGAGCGTCCCTCGTTCGCGGGCGCCGGCGAGGCGCCCACCGTGCCGAGCGAGGCCTGCACGTTCTGCGCCTTCAGCGCGGCGACGACCTCCTCGGAGTTGATGCCCTGCGCCGCGCAGCGGTTGGGGTCCAGCCACACGCGCATGGCCATCTTCGGACCATGGATCGACGCGTCGCCGACGCCCGGCACGCGCAGCAGCGCGGGCTGCACCACGCCGAACATGTAGTCGGAGACCTCGATGCGGCTCAACTTGCCCGTCTTCGACCGCAGCGTGAGGAGGCCGAGCTGGTCCTCGCTCGCGCACCGCACCTTCAGGCCCGTGTTCTTCACCTCCACGGGCAGCTTCGAGGTCGCCACCTGCACGCGGTTCTGCGCCGTCATGAGCGCGACGTCGCGATTGACGCCGACCTCGAAGGTGATGCCGAGCGAGTAGCTGCCGTCGTCGTTGCAGGAGGAGACCATGAAGAGCTTGTCCTCCACGCCGTTCATCTCGTCGTCGAGGGGCGCGGCGACCGGGCGGCGCTGGACGGCGCGCTGCCCCTGGGACCGGAGGCCGGGCCGGAGGATCTGGCCATCGATCTGAGCGCTGCCCTGGAGCTGAGCGCTCTGCGGGGCCAGCGCGCCC
>R26__coassemble_1174_pt1 | contig 13552 bp, 7 predicted proteins | sample R26__metabat2_high_PE_030 | metagenome-assembled genome bin R26
GGAGTTCCACTCTGACCCGAGAGGACGAGGTACGCCGATTAGTGACGCATTACCGCAACAGGATATTCCAACTTGTCGGGAATCGGTCCAGTTTGTTATAATGATGAACACCTTGGGTGATGTAGTTCTGCCCGAAGAATTGTCGAGAAGGAAAACTGTTTATGAGTAGTCGTGTAGTTGGTGCCGTGCTCCTCCTGGTTGGCGGGGCGGTTGTGGAATCCACCGCGTTCGCGGGTGGCGGGGAGATCGTCTACCAGAACGACTTCTCCACGCGCACGAGTTCGCTCGGCATCCCGTCGCCGCGGTGGCAGAGCCAGGCCTACGTCGACGGCGATCTGATCAAGGGCTGGGGCTCTCCACGATCTGCGTCGCCATCCTCGGCAACGAGAAGGAGACGCCGTGGGAGGAGGTCGACAGCGGCCTCTGCTATGTCGACAACATCCAGATCACGAACGTGGCATCCGGGTCAATGATCCTCATCCGGTAACAGGCAACAGGGAGAAAGTACGACATGAACACGATAATGCTTTTTGCGGCGTCCGTCTGTCTCAACGGAACCTGGAACTTCGCCTTCCACGAGGACAAGACGATCGAAGACGTCGCGCAGGTGGATTTCGCGGCGACGGATGCGATGGTCGTGCCCGGCTGCTGGGACGTGATGCCGCGCTGGTACATGAAGCACGGAACCGGACTCTACCGGCGGACGTTCATGCTCGACGCGCCGATGAAGGACGCCGTGCTCGTCGTCGACGGGATGGGTATCCGCGGTTCCTTCAAGCTCGACGACAGGGATCTCGGGCTCCATCCGTATCCGTACGCCCGCCTGGAACTGCCGGTGGGACCTCTCGCGGCTGGAGAACACACCCTGTTCGCGGCGGTCGACAACGTGATGGAATGGCCGCGCGTGAAGCTGGCCCGTCCCTACTACGACTTCTACTTCTACGGCGGGTTCTACCACGGCGTGAAGCTCGTCGAGCGCGAGCCGAAGGTCTTCGTCCGCACGCTCGACTGGAAGACGCGGAAGGTCGAGGTCGAAGTCGAGAAGCTAGGTGGATGGGACGACGCAAAGCTGAAAGACTGTGCGGTCAGCATCGACGGGAAGACGATCGACGCCGCGTTCACGGACAACAAGGCCGTGTTCGCGCTTCCCGACGCCACCCTCTGGTCCCCCGCGTCCCCTGTCCTCCATACGCTCGACCTCACCTTCAAACATCAAACATCGAACATCAAACTTTCAACTTTCTTTGGACTCCGCCAGGTGGAGGCGAAGAACCGCAAGATCCTCCTCAACGGCGAGGAGGTGTTCCTGAAGGGCTTTAATCGCCACGAATCCTTCCAGCTCTCCGGGGCGGCGTCGGACGAGGCACTGATGGTGCAGGACCTGCAGCGCCTGAAGGCGGTCGGCGGCAACTTCATCCGCGGGGCGCACTACCAGCAGTGCGAGCGCTTCCTCGAGCTCTGCGACAGGATGGGCGTCCTGGTGTGGGAGGAGTCGCTCGGCTGGGGCAACGGACAGGGCTACACATCCGGCGGCAAGAACGCGAAGTTCCCGCCGAACGAGCTCACCGATCCCGAATGGTGCGAGATGCAGGTCAAGCAGACGCGCGACATGGTGCGCGCGAGTTTCAACCATCCGTCCGTCATCATCTCCGCCTTCCTCAACGAGCCAGCGTGCAACACCAGGCCGTGCAAGGAGATCATCGACCGCCTCATCGCGACGATCAAGGCCGAGCGGACGGGGCGTCTCGTGACGTTCGCCTGTTCGATTCCCGACTCGGACATCTGCAACGAGAACACGGACATCGTCGCCTTCAATGTCTATCCGTGCGGCATCCCGCCCAATCCGGGCACACCGAAGGAGCTGAAGGAGAAGACCGAGAAATGCTTCAATGAGAAGATCCGCAACTTCCGCAAGAAATATCCCGAGAAGCCGATCATGGTATCCGAGACCGGAACCGGCGGCATGTACGGCGTGCACGATCCGAACGGCTCGCCGAACACGGAGGAGCACCAGGACGAGTATCTGCGCGACGTTCTCGAGACGCTGTGGGCGAATCCCGACTGCGTGGGACTCGCGATCTGGCAGATGAACGACGGCCGCACGCGCGAACGCTACTGCACGAAGTCCGTGTCGGCGATGTTCGGCGGGTCGATCGCCGGCTGCTTCGACCAGATGCGCCGTCCGAAGAAGTCGATCGACACGGTCCGCGAATTCTTCTCCCGCCGCTGAAAGAGGGACGATTCCCACGAGAAGTCCTGGGGACGACGAGGGCAAGCAGACGCTGAGCGACGTTCCGACGGAAATCGGTTCGCCGTTCCGTCACCCGTATCTCTATTCGACATTTCGATTCGCGAGTGAAGATCCAAAACTAAGGTTGAACTGCAATGAATAGAAGATCCTTTCTGAAAAACATGTGTGCCGCAGCGGCGGCGTCTGGACTTCCGGCGCGGGTATGGGGTGCCGCTGAGATGCTCGGGAAGCCCGACCTCGTGATTGGCCTCCTGAGCGACATCCACATTTCCGTCGGACCGAAGGTCGATCCCCTCCGGGCGACGGCGCTCTTTCGCCATGCGCTTGAATACTTCCGCGACCGCCATGTCGACGGCGTGCTCATTTCGGGGGACCTGGCCGATGCGGGTCTCGAAACGGAGCTGAAGGCCGTTGCCGACGCGTGGTTCGCGGTTTTCCCCGACGGCAGGCTGCCGGATGGTTCGCCCGTCGCGAATCTCATGCACTATGGCGACCATGACGCGGAGACGCGCTTCTACAACGACCGTCTCAAGGCGCGCTTCGAGAAGGCGGGCGTTCCCGTGCCGCGTAGTCTGAGCGACGGCGAGCTGCGCAAGACATGCTGGGAGGCGTTCTTCCACGAGCCGTGGTCGCCTGTACGGCACGTGCGGGTGAAGGGATATGACTTCGTGCTCTCCAACTTCATGCGCGAGGGCGGCGCGAGCGCGCCGACGAACCTCTCCGAGCGGCTCGCGGCGTTGAAGCTCGATCCCATGAAGCCGTTCTTCTACAGCCAGCACCGCTACATCGGCGGTACGTATCTCGCCGACGAGGAGATGTGGGGTGGGGACAACGGCGTCTCGGGAAAGGTGCTGCCGAACTACCCGAACTGCATCGCCTTCCAGGGGCATACCCACTACATGCTGACCGATCCGCGCGACGTGTGGATCGGCGACTACGTGACGGTCAACAACGGGTCGCTGCTGAACGCGGCCTGCGGACGCGTCCGCGAGAACGGCGTGGACATCAGCTGGTACAAGAACGACTACATGCGCGAGAAGCAGATGCGGTGTCTTGACTACAAGACGGGCCACGGTGGTTCGGTGATGAGCGTGAAGGGCGATCTCGTCACGATCGAGCATCTGGACTTCGGCTGTGATCTGCCGCTGGGGCCGGACATCGTGTTCTCGATGGATCATCGCCTGCGGGGGAAATACAGCAACACGTCCCGCAAGGCGGCGTCGGCTGTGCCCGAGTTTGTGCCTGGGGCCAAGGTCACGATCATGGAGGGAAGCGGCAAGGATCGTCAGGGACGAGTCACCGAGCAGGTGACGGTGAGGTTCCCCACCGTGAAATCGCACGGTGAGAGGCCGCGCGCACACGAGTATTTCGTTCGCGCCGAGAAGTCGGATGGAACGCTCGTCAAGGAGAAGCGCGTCTATTCGCCCGGCATCAATCTGCCCGAGTCGAAGGACGCGGAGACGACGGTCTGCGTGTTCGCGAAGAGCGAACTCGGCGAAGGCCCCGTCCGCTTCACCGTTCGTCCCGCCAACTGCTGGGGCGTCCGCGGTTCGCCGATTGTCGGTTGAGTTTTGGAAAGAGAAAGGCTGGAAAGGTTGAATGACATGAAGAAGCTGATTGGAACGGCATTCGCTGCCTTCTGCGTCATCTGCGTACAGGCCGCGGACTACATTCCCGCGCCGCAGCCCGTGAAGAGTTCCATCGAGGTCACGGCGGTCTACTATCCCGGCACGGACTGGATGAGCGAGTGGGACATGGTGAAGCAGGTCTACCCGCAGATCAAGCCCACGCTCGGGTGGTACGACGAGGGACACCCCGAGAACATCGACTGGCAGATCAAGTGGGCCGTCGAGCACGGCGTCACGAGCTTCCTGGTCGACTGGTACTGGTGCAAGGGCGTCCAGCGCCTGGACCACTGGGTGAAGGCCTTCCCGAAGGCGAAGTTCGCGAAGCACCTCAAATGGTACCTGAACTGGTGCAACCACAACGAACCGGGCGCGCACACCGTGGCGGACCAGGTCGCCGTGACGAAGTGGTGGATCGACCACTACCTGAAGGAGGACTTCTACTACAAGGACGAGCAGGGGCGTCCGCTCGTCGTGATCTGGGAGTGGACCAACCTCGAGCGCGACTTCAAGGCGATCGCCGCGCAGAACGGCGAGACGAATCTGCCGGCGGGCGAGGGCCTCAAGCGGGCGCTCGACATCTCGCGCGATCTCGCGCGGAAGTCGGGGCTGCCCGGCATCCGCTTCGCGTGCTTCGCGAACGGGGGGCGTCCGCAGCCCGCGCAGATGGCGGCGCTCCACCACGCGGGCATCGAGGAGATGTTCCAATACAACTTCGCGTGGCCGCATCAGGTGCGCGAGGGACTGTCCCCCGAGCGGGCGAAGGCGTTCACCGCGCGCCCGAACTGGTGGAAGTCGCCCTGGCGCTACGACTTCGCCTGGTCGCGCGAGGCGTCCTACGGCTGGTGGACGAAGAACTGGGACAGGAACGACATCCCGTTCTGGCCGACGCTCGCGACGGGCTGGAACTCGACGCCGCGCGACTTCGGTGCCGCGAACGCCGCCACGAACCGCACCGTCGCCGAGTTCCGCAAGGTATGCGAGGAGGCGAAGCGCTTCTGCGCGGACACGGGCTGCCGCCGCATCGTGATCGGTCCGATGAACGAATGGCAGGAGGGCAGCTATATCGAGCCGAACGCGGAGTTCGGCTTCGACATGTACGATGCGCTGCGGGACGTGCTCTGCGAGAAGCCCGCAGCGGGTTGGCCGAGGAATCTGACGCCCGCGGACATCGGGCGCCCGAATCCGCAGTTCCCGCCGATGCCGTTCCACGACCGCACGAGCTGGGACTTCGCGGACGGCCACCAGGGCTGGTACCGCAACCCCTACGGCACGCAGACGATCTGGCCGCACGACGGGGAGATCGAGTTCTTCCGTACGTTCGCCAAGCGTACGCCCGTGGCGATCCGGACGCGTCCGAAGCCGTTTGCCGCCGCGCCGTTCAAGACCTTCAGGGTCCGGATGCGCCTGAAGCCCAATCTGGGCCGCGGGGATCAGGGGAAGCCGAAGGGCGACGAGGTCGTGCGCCTCATGTGGGGCCGTGTCGGCAGGCCGATTCTGCAGAAGGACGGGTCCGCGGACGTGCGGGCACAGACCTCCGCCAAGGCCGTCCTGGACGGCGAATGGCACGAGTACGCCCTGCCGCTGGCGGACAATCCGGACTGGAACGGAATGATCGACGAACTCTGGTTCGATCCCTCCGACCTGCTCTACGTGAACGCCGAGATCGACTGGATGCGTTTCGAGTGACGGGGACGAAATGAAGAAATGCCTGATGGTGGCCGTCGTGGCGGCGTTGGTCACGATCGTTCCCGCCTGGGACGTGGAGCACGACGAAGTCGCGCAGCTGACGGGCGAGTTCCTTCCGAAGGAGACGAGACCGTTTTTCACGGTGGACGACTTCGGTATCCTCATCGCCAACTGCCACTATCCGGACGAGATCGAGTGGACGCACAAGTACCACACGCTCGAGGACTTTGCTGGGATGGTCGGCGCGGAGGATGCCGAGATCTTCAGCCGCTATGGATTCCGTTCGGCCGGTTTCCTGCACCGTGAAATGGCGCGCGGGCTTTCGATGTGTTTGCTCGCGCGTGCGTTCGCGAAGGGTGAGCACGCGCGGGCGGCCTTCTACATTTCGGAACTGTCACATGCCGTTTCCGACGAGTCTGCCCTCAACCATCCGCCGTTGCTGCAGTACGTGCAGTACGCGAAATATCCTGGGGTGGAGATGCCGACCCGCAAGGTCGAGCCGGGGGCGAAGAACGTGTTCGGGTTCAGATCCGACGGCTATGTCGTGCACCGTGTGCGCGAGAAGCTGCGTGGTTACGAGCCGAAGGCGCCGAGCGCCGATTTCATGGACTGCGTCGTCGCCTTCGTGGCGGACTGCGTGAACCAGGCGGACTATGCGGCGCAGAAGGAGGCGCTGATCGGGTTCGGCGACCCGAAGGAGGCTGCGGAGGCGCTCGCGGACCTCGTGGCGATGCAGGTGAAGACGCTTGAGGACATGATCTGGACCGCCTGGAAGTTCCGGGCGGCGGACGCCCCGCTGCCGCCGGACGATTTCATGAAGCGCTGCAACGCCGTGATGACCGGTTATCATCGCAGGGCAGATCCTGCGCGGCAGGGTGTCTTCGCCGGCATATTCGACGAGTCGCTCAATCCGCCGAATCCCCGCGGAACGGTGGGGATCGTCTGCGACGCCTACACGGGCTTCGCCTTCAACCGCACATCGTACGTCGGGCGGATGCTCGGCGCCTCCTGCGGCCGGACCCTGCGGAAACACGGCTACGCCGTGAAGGGTATCCGCTACTTCGATGCGGCGGACGGCAAGGTGCCGTCCCCCGCGGAGGTTGGCTCGATCATCTACTTCCCCGGGGCCTCGGGAGGTCGGGACGTGGCAACGGCGCTCAAGGCGTACCGCGACAAGGGTGGACGTCTGATCATCGCCGGCGGACGTGACGCGTACGACATGACTGGTTTCGCCACGGCGATGGAGAAGAAGCCCGACGGCACGTTGCCCGTCTCGGAGTGCTGGGAGAACCGTGGTACGGTGGCGGATTACACCAAGATGGAAGTCTCCTTCACGTCCGCGATGGGGACCCTCGCCGGCACGAAGGCGAAGTTCTTCAATCCGCCGAACAACGGCGCCTTCTGCAAGCCGCGCTGCGACGTCGTTGTAACCGACGCGTCCCTGCCCTCCGTAACCGACGCGTCCCTGCCCTCCGTAACCGACGCGTCCGTGCCCTCCGTAGCCTTGGCGAAGGAGGGGCGCGTCGCCGATTCCGAGGTCATTGTTCCGCTCGTCCGTCTCGACAACGGCCAGGGCGACACCTTCACAATCGCAGCCCGCCGCGGCAACGTGGTCTGGCTGCCGCAGTATCTCCTGATGCCGTACCTCTTCCAGGAGAAGCAACCCTCCCTCGACTTCGCGGCTCTCACCCTCGATCCCTTCGCCGAGAAGGTGCTGTTATCCCTGTTCTAATTCCTAGTTCCTCTTTCCTAGTTCCTGTTTCCACCCCCCCAGTTTGTGGTATAATTGCGCCATGAGAAACTCTGGCATGATGGTTCTGATGGGGACGGCGCTCGTCTGCGGGCTCGTCGATGCGGCGGAACGCCGCATTTCCCTGGTTGAATACCGTGATAAGATGAAGGCGGGCTGGGTTGGCCAGATCGCCGGCGTCTGCTGGGGCGCGCCCACGGAGTTCCGGTGGTGCAGCCAGATCATCCCCGAGGACAAGCTCCCGGTCTGGAAGCCGGAGATGATCAACAATGGATTCGGACAGGACGATCTCTACGTCGAAATGACCTTTCTGAAGACGCTTGAGGACTATGGCCTCGACGTGGACATCCGCCAGGCGGGCCTCGACTTCGCGAACAGCCGCTACATGCTCTGGTGTGCGAACGACGCGGGGCGCACGAATCTCCGCCGTGGCATCGCGCCGCCGGATTCGTCCCACCCGAAGTTCAACCGCTGCCCGAACGACATCGACTACCAGATCGAGGCCGACTACGCGGGCCTCGTCTCTCCGGGCCTGCCGCAGAGCGTCATCCGCCTCGGCAACGTCTTCGGGCGTCTCATGAACTACGGCGACGGCGTCTACGGCGGACAGTTCATGGGCGGACTGTACGCGGAGGCATTCTTCACGACGGACCGTCTGGCGACCATCGAGGCGGGTCTCGCCTGCATCCCCGCCGATTCGCAGTACGCCGAGATGGTCCGCGACATGGTCGCGTGGTACCGCGAGAACCCGAAGGACTGGCAGGCGGCGTGGAGGAAGGCCGTCGAGAAGTACCGCAAGAACCCCGCCTACCAGAAGGCCTCGAACGGCGACATCGACGTGAAGATCAACGGCGCGATGGTGCTGCTCGGCTACCTCTGGGGTGAGGGCGATCTCGATGCGACGATCAAGATCGCGACGCGCGGCGGTTTCGACTCCGACTGCAATCCGAGTTCGGCGGCGGGCGCGCTCTTCACCGCGGTTGGTTTCTCGAAGCTGCCTGCCCGTTTCTCCGAAAAGCTCGACAACGTGTCGAAGTTCAGCTACACGGCCTACAACTTCCCGGCGCTGCTCGACGCCTGCGAGCGGATCGCGCGCAAGGTCGTTGCCCAGGAGGGCGGCCGCGTCGAGACCGACGCCGCGGGCGCCGAGTGGTTCGTGATTCCCGTGAAGAAGCCCGTGCCGAACGTGCTCGAGCTTTCCTGGGCGCCGGGACCGTGCGCCAATTCCGTCTACACCGACGCCGAATACGCGCAGATCGAACTCAAGAAGAAACGCCTGCCGCCCGTGGAGACGCTGTGCGACGCCGATCCCACGAAGGCCGTCCAGAAGACGCTCGACGCGCTCTTCAAAGGGTGGAAGACCTCGCCAAATCTGAAGGACATGAATCCCGGCTTCCGCGGCATCGTGCCGTGTGTCGACGGGGGCGAGGAGGATGGTTGCGTGATGACGCATCCTCTCTCCCGGGAGAAGGCCGCGACGCTCTCCCGTACGGTGACGGTCCCCGCGAAGAATCCGCGTCTTCTCTTCCGCGTGGCCAACCATCCCGCCGGCGACTTCCTGCTGCGCGTGCGCGTGGCGGGCGAGGAGCTGTTCGCAACGACGATCGGCGGCGGCGACAAGAAGGCGAACCGCTACCTCTTCCGCGACTTCGAGGTGCCGCTCGCCCGCTGGGCGGGGCAGACCATCACCATTGAACTCGACAACGCGCCCAATGGCTGGATGTGCGAGGCCGCCATCTGGTCCCAACTCGAGGTCGTGGGTGAATGAGGAATCTTCTTCTAATCTTCTGTGTGGCCCTGTCCTCTCTCCCAACCTGGGGATGGGGGGGCGGCCATGACACGGTCGTGCGGTGCGTGCTGGAGAAGCTGCCGGGCGAATACCGTGCGCGCTTCAGGCCGGAGTGGAAGAACATCTATCTTCAGGTTGCGCATCTTCCCGACCGATGCGGACTTGACCGCGTGAAGGAATCCGAGCGGGCCTGGTTCACCGAACATCTCGGGCTCAAGGACGATTCGTTCGTCTTTCACCGTGCCGAGTATGTCTTCGGGGAAGTCGAGCGGATGGTGGAGGCGATTCGCCGGGCCGACGACTATTCGTTGTTCGTCTATCTGGCGTCGGTGTCGCATTCGCTTGCGGATCCGGCGGCCTGCAACCACGATCCTCTCGTGCACGTGTTGACCTACAACTGGGGGGCGGAGTCGGAGATGAAGGTGCTGCCGAAGTCCGGGTGGCCGCTGCCCGTCGACTTCGACTTCGTCGAACGGGATGCCGTGACGAAGGATGTGCTGGCGAGGCGTCTGGCCGACTTGAAGGTCCCCGAGGTACCGTCCACGCTGACGCGCGAGCGGCTGTTCGCCGAAATCGCCGCGTGGGAGGTGAAGGCGCTGGACGTCTGTTCTGCGGCGAGCGACCGCATTGTCTCGGAAGGGTCGAAGTACATGTCGTCCGGTGACGAGGCCGCCGAACGGGCCGCGGCGGACGCCCTGTGCGATCTGGGACTCTACGCGGTGAGGAAGACGCTGTACGTCTTCGCGGCCGCACGGAAGTTTGCCGCCGAGACATCGCCGGCAGTCGATCCCAATGACTATGTGCGCATTGCGAAGACTGCCGCGGATGAAGCGAGAAAGGAAGTCGTGCGGCGTCCGCTCGCGAACGACGCGTGGGCGCGTCCCTATCTGCCCGATGGGGACAGACCCTGCCGCTTTGCCGTATTGTATGATCCGACGGCGCACATGGACCGAAGCACCTTCCTGCCCATGGGACGCGTGCTTGGCTGCCAGGTTGTCGGTTCTCTGCGGAAACTTCGTCCCGACCTGAACGCGGGTATCCTCGATGCGCGCGTATTTGCCGCAAAGGGCTTCACCGCAACCGACGCGTCCCTGCCCTCCGTAACCGACGCGTCTCGCGTCGCCCGAACGACACCAGAGGTGTCGTCCCCCCATTCGACGACGCTGATGGTCTTCGGCCGTGTGAATGGCTACGGCGGCTTCGACGTGAATGGCTTCTACAGGCATCTTGAGCGCTTCGTCCAGGCCGGCGGCAAGATAATCTTGGTGGAGCGACGTCAACCGGAATACCTATTCGGAAGGGATTTGACTGTGACCATGTCCGACGGCGGTCGGCGCGACGGCTACTGCAGGCCGGCGTATCCCTGTGGCGGCGCGAACGAACTCATGGACTGTTCGTTTGCCTGGATCGGCGGCGGAACGGAGCGGGTCTGGAAGTATCGCCGCAAGCCTGTCGGAAAGGCGGGATGGTTTTGGCATGGCAGTCCCTGGACGTTCGACCGGACCCGGTTGCCGAAGGACGTCGAACCCCTGACGGAGCTTCGTGCGCCGTCGGCGAACTGGCTCACCGGTGTCCGTCGTGGCCGAGTGACGTATCTGCCGATGAATGCGCTGCTCCCCTATTGCCTGACCGAGGAGACGCCTTCGTTCAATCCGTTTTCCCTCTGTCTTGATTCCGCCGGCGAGGCGATGCTCGTCGACTTGTTGAAATGATTAGAGGTCCATGCCATGAGAACGCCGTTGAAGACGAAGAAGATGTTCTGGGGGCTGGTGTGCCTGTTCGCGGTCTGCGCGCAGGGGCGTGATGTTCTGCTGCTGGGAGACTCCATCCGCCAGGGGTATGGCCCCTGCGTGAAGGAGATGCTGGAGGCGCGGGGCGACCGCGTGTTCCAGCCGAAGGACAACTGCCGCTTCGCGCAGTACACGCTGCGTAGCCTCGTCGACTGGGTTCCGCTCGTGTCCGACCCCGCGAAGGTGGAGGTGGTCCACTGGAACAACGGACTCTGGGACATCGGCGAGATTCCGCCCGGCGAATACACGACTCCCGTTGAGATCTACGTGAATTTCGTCGTGCGCACGGCGAAGGCGCTCCGCCACCTGTTCCCGAACGCGCGGCTCGTCTTCGCGACGACGACGCCCATCAACGAGCAGGTGAAGAGCCACTGGCACACGCGCGGCAACGAGCCCGTCGAGGCCTACAACGCCGCGGTGCGGCAGGCCTTGGCGGGACAGGTGGAGGGCATCGACGATCTCAACGCCTTCGTCAAGGCGAACCACCTTGAGCGTTTCTACAAGGACATCGTCCATTTCCAGCCCGAAGGGTGCCGTCTCCTGGCCGAACAGGTGGTGCGTTCGATCGACGCGGTGACGGCCGTCGCAGTGAATCCGCTCTTCGAGGGCTGGTACGCCGATCCGCAGATTCGCCGCTACGGCGACACCTACTGGGTGTTCCCGACCTATTCGCACAACTTCGGGGAACAGACGTTTCTGGACGTCTTCTCGTCAAAGGACCTGAAGACCTGGACGAAGCATCCACGCGCCTTCGACGCGAAGGGGTCGTCCTGGATCAAGGGCGCGCTGTGGGCGCCGGACGCGCATGAGAAGGACGGCAGGTACTACATCTTCTTCGGGGCGAACGATGCCTATCCGATCGATCGCCGCGGCGGAAACCTCACGCCCGTGACGGAGCCGGGAATCGGGAAGTACGGCGGAATCGGCGTCGCGGTGGCGGATCGTCCGGAGGGCCCTTACCGCGATCTGCTGGGCAAACCGCTGATCGACCAGTTCTGGAACAAGGCGCAGCCGATCGACCAGTTCGTCTTCACCTACAAGGGCGAATGGTACATGGTCTACGGCGGCTGGGGGCGCTGCAATCTCGTGAAGCTCGCGCCGGACTTCAAGAGCCTGCTGCCGCTCGACGACGGCAGGATGTGGCGGGACATCACGCCCGAGGGGTACACGGAGGGGTCCGTGATGTTCGAGCGGAAGGGGAGGTGGTACTTCATGTATTCGACGGGCGGCTGGACGACGGACAACTACCGCGTCAACTACAGCGTCGGCGACTCGCCGTTCGGCCCGTTCACCTTCAAGGGGGCGGTTCTCGCCACGCAGCGTCCCGTCTCGACGGGCGCGGGACACCATTCCGTCCTCAACGTGCCGGGCACGGACGACTGGTACATCTGCTACCACCGCCATCCAATCCCGAACCAGGGCGGCAACGACCGTGTGACCTGTCTCGACCGCATGTACTTCGATGCGGCCGGCAACATCCTTCCCATCATCCAGACGCCTTAAGGACCGTATTACGGTTCGCAGGGGGCGAGTAGAAGCCCCTGGAAACCACACGGAATCAGCACGCGTCCGTTCGCGAAAGCCGCGGCCTCGGGGTTGCCGGAGACCTGCTCGTACCAGAGGAACTTCGGCTTCGCGGGGTCGGCGAAGTCGTAGAGCGCGACTTTGCGCTTGATGCGCGCGGTCAGCGCGAGGAACCGTCCGTCGGTGCGCGGCATGCCGTCGAAGCGCTTGACGGGGAAGGGCTTGTACGTCCAGTGTCCATCGGACGTCTTCGGGTTGGCGATCTCGCCGGGCGTCACCAGGTTGTAGCCCGCCTTGGAGACGATGAGCTCCTTGTCGCGGAAGGCGCAGAGCCCGCAGGTGAGCGAAAGACTGTTGCAGGGCTCGGTCTCGCGGACGACGGCCTTCCGCTTGCCGACGCTCGCGGCGAGGTCGACCCAGGTGATGCAGTAGTGGGCCTTGCTGTAGCCGAGGAAGTTGCTGCCCGCGGTCTCGCCGAGATAACGGTCCCAGCCCGGACACATGCGCGGGAAGTTCGAGAGTTTCTTCGGGGAGTCGGGCTTCGCGGTCGAGAAGAGCACGTAGTCTCCCGTCCGCGCAGAGAGCGCGAGCAGATCCTTGCCGACGAACTTCACCCAGAAGCCGTAGGCGCGCTCGTTGTAGGGGAGGATCTTCGGCAGCTTCGTCAACGGCTCGAGCGTGGCATCGGCGTTGACGCGGTAGAAGCCGAACCCCGCGCCGCCTTCGGCAGTCACGAGCAGGTCGCCCTGGATTGCGACATCGTAGCAGTGGTCGACCGTCTCGATGCGGCGGGAGCTTCCGAACTTGGATCCCTTCAGCTCGATTGCGTAGAGCCCCGCGTCGCCGGCCGCCGCGAAGACAGTCTCGCCGTGCGCCGCGGCGCCGCGGAGCTGTCCGCGCACCGGCGGCAGCCAGCAGGCGAAGCGCGCGTCGTTGTTCGGGTACGCCTCGCGGAAGGAGGCGTTCTTCGGCAGCACGCCGCGTTCGGGCTGGTAGCGCTTCGCGCGCTTTGCCGGGATCGCGACGACGCCTTGTCCGTTGACCGCGGCGTAGACGACCCCGTCGCCTACCGCCACCGAGCCGACGCAGTCGGCGGAACCGTCCTTCGAATTCGCGAGCGGGAAGACGATGCGG
>R26__coassemble_1254_pt1 | contig 13028 bp, 5 predicted proteins | sample R26__metabat2_high_PE_030 | metagenome-assembled genome bin R26
GGGTGGGGGTCTTTGTGTTCCGGTTGTTACATTTGCTGTTGTATGCAATAGGTTTTTTCCGGCGGGGTTAGTACGTGCGCCGACGCCAGCGACGCGATTGCAGCAACAACCTTACGTCTCATCACATTGCCTTTCCATTGGACGCGTCACTGCGCGAGGTTCTCGGCCCGCCGGATGTAGGCGTCCTGCTCGAACTTCGAAAGCTCGTTCCAGCGCACGTTCCACCCGCAGATGCGCACCTGGAGGTTCTCGTACTTCTCGGGATGCTTCTGCGCGTCCTTCAGTTCCTCCAGACTCAGCACGTTGAAGTGGATCGACAGTCCGCCGTTGCCCAGGAACTCACGCACGAGGGCCGTCATCACCATCAGGCCCTCCTCGCCCTCGACCGAACGCGGCAGCAGCTGCACGTCAAGCGGCAGATTCACCGGCAGATCGGCCGGGTCGAGCATGCCCAGCGTCTCGACGAGCGCCGTCGCGCCCTCCGTGTCGGCGCCCATCGTCGGCGAGCAGTTCTTGGAGGACTCGTCTCCGGCCTTGCGCCCGTCGGGCGTCGCCCCGGTGTGACGCGCGAGCCAGATGAAGTTGAGCGCCGGATGTCCGCTCAGTCCCCAGATGCCGCCACGGGCGTTCGGCTTGCCGTTCACGGCCGCCGCCACGCATTTCACAATCTCGTTGCCGAGCTGATTGGCCTCGCGGTCGTTCACGCCCCATTTGCGCTTGGACCTCGTCATCCGCAGCCGCAGATCCTCGTGGCCCTTCCAGTTGGCGGACATGATCGCGCCGAGCTGCGCGAGCGTCAGCTCCTTCTTCTCGTAGACGAGCTCCCGGACGGCTTCGAGCGCGTCCACGGCCGTTCCGAGTCCGACCGTGAGCAGCGCGGTGTCGTTGTACTTCATTCCGTCCGCGTACGAGTCCTTGTGGCGTGCGAGCGCGGTCGGCGAGACGACGGTCGCGAGGTTGGCGGGGTTGATCGCCTCGAGGTACTTCTCGTACGCGTTGACGATGTCCATGCACTCGCGCGTGTTCTTGAGAAGCTCGTCGGCATAGGCCTTCTTGAAGTCGTCGAAGGTCGCGGCGGCGAGTCCGTTCGTCTCCGCGCGCTTCAGGACGTCGGCGACGGGCTGCAGGAAGCTCAGGTGGGCGGACTGGGTGATGTTCTGCTCGCCCCGCACGTAGCATCCGTTGAGCTCGGCGGTGCGGCACTCCTCGTCGGTGCAGTTCCGCCAGGCCTTGAGCGCACGCGCGATCGACTCTTCGCCCACGTAGGCCATCGGACGGTGCGCGCGCGACATGGCCATCATCTTGTCCATGTACTTCTTCGGCGTGTTCTTCGCCACCTTCACGAGCATCTTCGGCGTGGGCAGCCCCAGCTGGTCGTGGACGTCGAGGATCATCCACGTGACCTCGTTGTAGCCGCTCGTCCCGTCCTTCAGCGTGCCGCCGATGTAGATCGGATGCCCCATGATGCAGTCGATCGAGCCGAACTGCCACCAGAAGTGCTTGACGAGTTCGCGGAACCGCGCCTCGTCGATGCGTCCTGCTGCGAGGTCGCGGCGGTAGAACGGCGTCATCACCTGGTCGAAGCAGCCGAACGACTTGACCTGCATGTGGTCGATGTGCTCGCACAGGACGAAGTAGATGTACTGGAAGAGCATCGCCTCGTAGGTCGTCTCCGGCGGCGCGGCGAGGATGTGGTCGATGGCCGCGGCCTGCGCTTCGAGGCGCATCCGGCCGACCGACCCCGGAGACTCCTTCTCCGCCGCGGCACGCGCCGTGTCGCCGATGCGACGGTAGATGCGCAGGGTCGCGTCCAGCGTGATCTTCAGTCCGCGCCAGTATGCGGTGTCGTCGCGCATCGCGTCCAGCCGCGCGGCAATGCCCGGCCAGCCGATGCGGAAGATGTCGTCCCAGTCGGGGATGGAGTGGTCGAAGTCCTTCCAGATCTTGTACTTGCCCGCCTTGTCCCCCGCCGCGGCCGCCTGTCTCTCCTTCTCAAGATACCTGGGGTCGATGTCCCGGTGCTGCCGATCGGCGATGATCGTCCCCAGCGGACGCCGATACCGGTTCCAGCTCGTGAACGCGGGAAACCAGTCGTGTCCTGAACAGCCGATCGCCATGTGGTCGCATGTCCACGCATAGGCCTTGGCCTTGATGATGCGCCAGTCCTCCTTCTTGTCGCGCAGATCCTTCGCGAGCTTCGACACCCCCTCGCGAAGCCGGTCGTTGGCGAGTCCCGTGGCCGGATCGCTCACGTCCTCGCGGAACTTGCGCAGCAGATAGTCGTCGTCGTTCTTGTACACGCCCGGAATCCGATCGGGCGGCAGCGGTCCCGACCCGCCTAGCTTCGCGGCCTGGGCCAACGGACAAAATCCAATGAAACAGACAATCTGCACCGACATCAGGCAGATGCCGGTTTTCAGCTTTCTCTCGATTCCTTCAGCCATTTCTTCTTCCCTTTTAAGTTATCGGCAATGTCCTGGGCATATTCACGAGTTCCGCTCATCTGAGGATGATCGACAGGCCATTGGATCTTGATAGACCCCAGGTCTTTTCGCCCATGTACCACACGACATTCCCGGACGGATCGTTCAGAACGGTCTTTGTACCGAAGTCGCCCGTGACCGTACCCGTAGCGGTCAGCGCCGGATACCGGCCGACTGTCAGCTGTCCGCAGTTCTCCGCGACGGCCGTCGCCCCGCTTCCAAGAACCAGATTTCCGTTGACCGTCGTCAGGGGAACGACCCCGTCGGTCGCCACGTCGACGACGAATGGACCGTTCAGCGTCACGTCGCCGACGACGGTGCCCGCGCCGCCGAGCGAAGCGAGCGCGACCGAACCCGCGCCAAGCAAGTTGACCGTCGCACCGTTCGCGAGCAGCAGCGAGGACTGAGGGTTGAACGCCACCGGTGCCGGGCGAATGTACGGAGACTTCGAAGTCCGTCCGCTCGCCTCGAACGGATCGACCCACTTCTCCTTCAGATAGGCCTGAATCTGCGCGTCCTCCTCGTCGGTCACCTCGCGGTCGTACATGATGACCTCGAAATAGATGGCTGGATAGGACCATGTGCCGGACCCGCTGTATCCGACCGTCAGCCTCTGCGTGCCGAGAACCGTGCCGTCGGGCGAACCGGAAAGCGGCGTCCACGCATCGCCCCCGTAGCGATAGGAGAAGACAAGCCGCTCGCCCGGATTGTCCGCGATCGGACCCGACACCCCGTTCCACGTGACGGCCTTCGCCTGCGGCAGGTTGAACACCGTGAATTCGTCGCCGGTGTTGTTGGACTTGACTCCCCTGTACGAACCGTAGACGCCCAGGAGCATGTCTCCCCCGCGCGTCGACGTACTCGTCGTACAGTAGTCCTGGGCGCAGATGTAGCCGGTGCGTAGCGAAACGGGCTCCGTCGGCACGAGACGGGTTTTGCCATTAATGTACTGGACATCGTACCAGCCGCCGCTCCCAAGGTCCAGATACGGCAGGTCGTCGGCGGCGGAATCCGATGAGAGCCCCGCGATGCGGCCGGCCTTCGAAGCCCAGACAGCGTTCAAACGATGTTTCGAGGCCGGGGTCGAGGTCGTGTCGTAGGCGTCGCACCAGAGCGCGAGACCATTGGTCGGGATGAGCGGGTCGCCGCGGAGCCGGACCGTCGTCGTCCCCGTCGCCCGCAGCGTCGCGCCCGCGCCGACATCGATCGCGAGGTCGCCGGCGGCCGAAACCATGACATTGCCTTCGACGTGGCCCGCGAACGCGCTTTCGCCCGTAACGGTCAGCGTCGCCGGAACGGACGACGTATTGACGATCCGGCCGCGTCCCGCGAGCGAGGCGCCCGTCGCCGACGTGCCGTTCAGATCGAGCGTCGCGTATTCGTCGACCGTCAGCGCCGTGGTCGTCGGCAGCACGCGCGTCTCCGGTTCGGCCACGCCCGCGTGGAGTTCGTCGGCGACGCCCCACTTCTTCGCGAGGTAGTTCTCGACGTACTTCGCCTCGTTGTTCGAGAGCTCCCGGTCGAAGGCGATTACCTCGGCGACGTCGCCGTCGAACGTGCCCTGACTGCAGGAACGCAGTCCGAGCAGATACCAGCTGCTCGCGTAGGAGTCGGCGGTCAGGGCCATGTTGCCCACGCCCTCGTCGTCAAGGCGCAGATAGAGGACCGTCGTGCGGCCGGGAACGATCCCCAGGTTGTTTGCGCCGTTCTGGCGGTAGTTCGTGCCCTTCACGAAGCTCGATCCGTCGCTCCAGGCGTCGCCCTGCCTGCGCAGGCCGCAGTCGTTGCCCGCCGCCGTCTTGTAGCGGCCGAGCAGGCCGCAGCCTTCACCAAGGGCACTGGACGCCCGGTAGACGACAAAGCAGCTGCGCACGGTCGCGCGCGGCCCCGTCAGGGGCGTGGCGAGCGCGGCGGAACGCGCGGAGGAGAACGTCGCGACACGGCGTCCGTTGATCTCGGCCGTGGCCGTCGGTCCCGTGAAGGTCGTCCCCCCGCTGGCGCCCTTGACGGCGAACGTCTGGTCGCCGACCTTCGACTGCCATTCCGTGACGACGCCGTTGCCGTCCACGACCATCGAGGTCTCGTCCAGCCAGAACGCGATGTCCGCGCCGTTGAAGATGCCGCCGGCGAGCTTCAGCGTACCGGCCTTGACGGTCGTCGCGCCGCCGTAGGACTGCGGACGCGTCAGCGTCAGCGTGGCCTTGCCGTCCTTGACGAAGGAAAGCGTACCTGCGCCGTTGACCAGGTTGACGGCCGTCGCCGAATCGGTCCTGGCGTCGATCGTCAGGATCGAGTCCACATCAACCGCGCCGAGCGGCGACGCCGCATGCGCGACAAGCGAACCGACCGTCACGTCCTTCACGTAGACGTCCGAACGGTCGAGCCGCAGCTCCTCGGCCTCGACCTTACCCGTGAAACTGACGTCCGCCCTGCGGCAGACGAGCGTCCCCCGCAGATCGAACAGGTTCGGGACGCCGGTCTTCCTGCCTTTGTCGTGGCGGAAGGCCAGCAGCGTGCCCGGCAGCGACTCGACCTTGCCCGTGCCGCCGGGGATGGCGCTGCTGTCAAACGACACGGTGCCGTCCGTCAGCAGGAAACCACCGGTCGAGGTGTTCGCCCCCGTGAAGAGCGCCTCCTTGCCCGGTCCCGTGCTGAAGACGAGCTTGCCCGGCCCGGAGACTGGACCCATGTACGAGCTTGATCCGGAGTAGCAGATGCCGGAATCCGCCTCGAGAACGATTCCGCCGTGGAACACATGATCGATGTTGACCCCCATCAACGCGCCGAGGTGCCGGTAGTCGTTTCCGTAGCCGAAGCCCGCCAGGTGGAACGTCTGGTACCAGTGTGTCGCCGATGAGAGCAGGATGAGCTGCGAGGCGTATCCGCGGCCCGTGTCCTCGACATAGACGTGCCCATCGCTCGGAAGGCTGTCGGCCCGCATGGCCAAGACACGGGCGCCCGAGCCGATGCGCGTCGGTCCCGTCCAGCCGGCGGGCGAGTTGAGGTTGAACTGCACGCACAGACGGGCGCCGAGAAAGTTCATGCCGTTCGAGCCGCGCAGGTTCGCGTTGAGGTTGAGGACGGTTGACTCATGCGTGCCGCCGTGGTAGACGAAGCCTTCCGAAGACCCGAAGTCGATTGTGCCGGCGCCCGCGAGCGCACTGGTGGTCGACGCGGTATAGCCGGTCGACGAGTTGACGACGACGGCGGCCGGATTCCGGTCGTCGCCGACCTTGAGCACGACGCCTTCGGGAATCGTCAGGGTCGGCGCGGCAGCGCCGGCATTCTCGCGGTTGAAGCGCTCGTTCTCGTCGAGCAGCAGGCCCTTCACCTGCTTCGAGGCCGACAGCGTCTCGCTCGCGCTCTCGCCGACGATGGCGATGTCGTCGGCACCGGCCTCGGCCAGGGATTTCGTCGGCACGTACTCCGCGAAGCCGTCCGTCCCGTCGTAGCGGAGGAAGTGAATGCGCGTGCCGTTGTCCTTCGTCGAATCGGCGAGGCCCATGACGTTTGCATCGAGGACGCCGTCGTGGATCGGGAGATTCGACGCGTCCGTCACACGCACCTTCGCGCGATGGCCGACGCCCGGCGCCGCGCCGCAGGCGCCGCCCAGGATCAGCGAGCCGGCCGACGCGAGCGAAAGCGAGCCGATCGTCAGCTCGGCCGAAGCGCCGGACGACGCATCGACCGTCAGCACCGTGCCGGGCATCGACGCGGACACGGACGGCAGCGACACCTGCGCCGAAGCGCCCGAGGCCAGGGTCGGCTTCCAGTCGAGGCTCGCGCGGCCCATCTCGACGGGGCCGCCGTGCAGCGCGCCATCGTCCGACTTCTGGAAGACGAGCGCACCGCCGTCCACAACGACCTTGCCCGCGCCGGACAGGTTCGCGAAGCGCTTCACCGAGGCTCCCTTGAGCGTCAGCGTCACGTCATCGGGAACGACCACGGGATTCGAAAAGGTGTCGAAAAGGTAATGCACGAGCGACAGCGAACCGTAGGTGAAGGCCGCGATGCCGCAGACCGAACCGTCAATGAAGGCGTTCGCCCCCGCGAACGTCAGCGTCTTCGTGCCCGAGACGGACGTGCTCTGATCGCACATGCGAGTCGACGAGACGAACTTGGCCCGCCGGTCGCCGTAGTATATGATGCCGATCGTCACGTCGGTCGTGTTGATCGTGGTCGACGTCACGTCCGGCAGCAATGTCCAGAGACCGCCGTCCGCGGGCAGAATACCGTCGCGGAACGGCTGAGTCGTCGTCAGACCGTCGTCTTCCATGTAGACCTTCCATTCGCCGTTCCCGACCTGAAGGCCATCGGTCGCCGACGCCAAGCACGTCGCGCAGAGGACAAGACCCGCGAGGCCCCGCGTGATTCTTGGTGGATAGGACATTATCTTCATGTTTCGTTTACCTCCTAGCTTGCCGTAACGCACATTGTACATTATCTTCGAAATGGCGTATTGCACAATCCTATTAAACCATGGTACAATATCGTCAAATCCTTGAAGGTATTATCAACATGACCAAGACCGAGAAAATGAAACTGCGTGCCCGTTTCTTCAAACTCGCGGGGCCGAATCTCGAAGTCTGCGCGGCACTGTTCGACCGCTCGGAGGACATCGGGTTCTACATCAAGGACCTCCATGGTCGCATCATGGCCCTGAACCGCCGCAACATGGAGATCTGCAACATCCGCGACGAATGGGACGCCATCGGCATGACATCGGCGGATCTGTTCTCGGCGGACAAGGCCGCCTCCTACATGGAAAGCGACCGCGAGGTCCTGAAGACGGGGAAACCTGTCCGCGGCGTCATCTCGAAATATCCGGCGGACGACTCCCGCCGCTTCGAGGTGCGCGACGTCTATCCCCTTCGCGACGCGCGCGGCAACCTAATCGGTACGGTCTGCGCCTACCGACTCACGGCAGAGTCCGAATCCGTCGCGGACCGCTACCGGAACATGCGCGCGGTCTCGGATTTCATCCAGTCGCATTACGGTGAATCCATCTGCCTCGGAGACCTCGCCCATCTCGTCCACATGTCGGAAAGTACGTTCACCCGGGCGTTCCATGAAGTGTTCTCGACCACTCCGGGGCACTACATCATCACAACACGTCTCAACGCCGCCCGTAAACTGCTGGAGGAAACAGAGAAGACGCTGTCCGAAATCGCGCTCGAATGCGGATTCAGCGACCAGAGTCACTTCTGCCGCATCTTCCGCAAGGAACGAAAGATGACGCCCGGCCATTATCGCTCGTTCCACAAAACGGTCTGATTCTTGAAGCCGGTGAATCCGCGATCCTCTACTCGCCCTTCATGTTCGCGGGGATCTTGTTCGTGAACCAGTCGGTGATCGTGCGCACGCAGAGTTTCGGGCGGCGGTAGAAGTTGAAAATCCCCGCCGAGCTCATCGACCGCGTCTTCTTGCCGTTGGAACCGGCGCAGTCGCGGTAGCTCGTGCGCGTGTCGAAGAACTGCCAGTACGCGAGACCGGAGATGCCGGGGTTGTTCCACACCGCCTCCGCGACAATCGCGTTGTGCTCGTCCTGGAAGGTCTCGCTGTTGAAGGGATTCGAGGGGTCACGCTCGCCGTAGAGTCCACCGACGCCGATCTCGGAGACGATGATGGGCTTGCCCGGGTACTTCTTCTGGAAGTGGTCAACCACCCAATCGATGCCGTGCTTGTCCATGTTGTGAATGACGTCGCGCATCTTCTCGGGACGGACCGGATCACCGTAGATCGTCCCCGGGTAGGTGTTGAAGGCGATGATGTCGGTGTGCTCGTTGCAGATGTCGTTCGCCTTCTTGTCGCACGCGAAGGTGACGAGTCGGCCCGAGTCCTCGGCCTTGATCGCCGCGATCAGCTGGTCCGCGAGCGCCTTTCCGTCCTTGCACGTAGAGTCGAACTCGTTCAGGAAGGCGAAGATGATCACCGACGGGTGGTTGAAGCTGTTGCGCACCATCAGCCTCGTCTGGCGGAGCTGTCCGTCGATGAAACCCGGATCGGCGAGTTCGTTGATCTTCTGTCCCCTGCTCCACCGTGCGGCGCTGTTGCCCCAGCCGAGCGACTCCTCCCACACGAGCACGCCATGCTCGTCACAGAGCTCGAGGAAGCGCTGCGACTGCGGGTAATGCGCACCGCGGAAGAAGTTGCCGCCCATCGCCTTCAGGTTCTGGATGTCGATCAGCATGAACCCCTCGGGCGTCGACGCACCGAGCTGCATCATCTGGTCGTGACGGTTCGCGCCCTTGAGGAAAATCTGCTCGCCGTTCAGGTAGAGGCGGCTGTTCTTCGCCTCGATCATCCGAATACCAAACCGCTCCGTAACCGAGGCGTCCTCGCCTCGACGAAGCGCGACCGTGTGGAGGTTCGGATGGTCGGGGCCCCAGAGCTTGAAGGACGGCACCTTCACGGTCGCGCGGGAGTTCCTGAAGGACGTCTTGACCTCGTTCCTGCCGTCGAAGACGAGCGTCGCGTCGAAATCGCCGGACGCGAAGTTCACGGCCTCGATCTCGACCGTGCCCGTCGCGTAGTCGCGCGTGCGGACGAAGAGTCGACGGTTGTCGAACGCGAGCGACACGCCGTGGAAGAATCCGCCCCAGCAGTGGAAGTCGTAGTAGTCGCGCACGAGCTTCTGGTAGCTCCAGTCGAACCGGTTGTCGACCGCCGCGGCAATCACGTGCTCGCCCGCCGACAGCGCACCGGTCGGAATCTCGACCCGGCTCCACGGCAGGTCGTCGATGCCGATCTCCTTCCCGTCGATCCAGAACTTGCCGTAGAGGCCCATGCCGTCGACGACGAGCCAGGCCTGGTCGACGTTCTGTTCAAGCGTGAAGGTCCGGCGGTAGAGTCCCGTGCCGCGCTTCATGTTCCACTTGGGCATTGCGTCGAAGCACCCGGGAACGGAAATCCTGTCCGTCGCCTCGAATGCGGGATTCCCCGCCTCCTTGAAGGACTTCTCGTTCTCGAACCGGAAATCCCAGGTTCCGTTCAGCGACAGCGTCGCCGCCAGCAGCATCGTACCGATCATCTTGATTCTCCTTGTTTCCGAAATGATTTCACAAATCGTCCTTGAGGCCCCAAGGTCGCATTCCCCTCAGGGGGTGGACATCGTCCAGGTCACGGGTCCGTAGAGTCCGCTTTCATTGAACTGCTTGTCGAAGGGACGCTGATGACGGTCGTAGGAGGAGAGCGGCGGGAAGTCCCGCGCGATCCGATCGCGCGTCTCGTCGGTGGAGAGCGCATTCGCGAGCGTATTGGCGACTTCGACTTCAACCCTGTTGGTACCCTCCTGCACCTCGGTCGTGAAGACAAAAGGACCAAAGAATCTGGTGCCCGCCTCGTGCCCGTTGACCCGGACACGTACCGCCCCTTTCACCTGGCCAAGGTCAAGAGTCGCCGTACCCGCCTTCTTACTGTCGAAAGTCGCCTGGTACAGCACCCGTCCACTGAATTGCGCCCCGAAGATCCCGCGCCAATCGCCCAGGGCGATTGGAAGCGGCTTCGAATCCTTCAGCTCGCGGACTTCGAAGTCCGCGCACCCAGGAACATATTCCACCATCTTGCGGGCTGACCAACCTTCGATACGCTTCGGCTCGCCAACCGATGCTGCCTTCGGTTCCTTCGCCTCCAACTTTCCGCCGACGAGAAACGCCGCCGAGCCGAAGGCCGGGAAATTCCATGTGAAACCGGCACCGGAACCGTCAACGGCGACAAACGCGCCCGTCTCGGGATCGGCGCGGCGTACACGGACCGCGCCTTCGTCGAATGCCACACGGACGGATTTGGGCTGCGCGGTCTCGTTCACGAGGAAATAGACCGACTTCTGCCCGTCGACGCGCTTCAGTACGCGAATATCCTCCGCGCCCGTTCCCGTAATGCGGGCGGTGCGCGGTGCCTGGTCAAGCGCGTCGGCGGCAAGCACACGTCCCCCCGCACGGCGAAACGCCTCGAGCTTCGTCCGCGCCGTGGCGAGCAGACGCCGCGAATACGGCACAACGACGGTCGAATAGGACTTCCTGCAGATTTGGATTCTATTCCCGTCGAGTGTCGCGGCGACGATCTGGTCGTCGTCGATGAAGTCATAGTCGCAGTTCCGACGGTCCAGACCTTCCGCGACGGCGTAGTGTGCCTGCTTGGCACGCTCGCGATCCACGCCGCACGCCCAGAAGTCACGCATGTCGTACACGACGGCGATCTCCGACGCCGACGCACCGCGCGAGAGGAGTCCGCACAGGCGATGGACATAGGTGAAGAACGGCTTTTGGAAGTCCCAGTACGGCTGCACCGGACCCGAATGCGGCTCAAAGAGGATCATCCACTGTCCCGCGTTCGAGAGCGCGTAGTAGCCGAACACGAACATCGTCACGCCCCGCACCATCTGGCTGTCGACAACCCACTTCATCTGGTCGGGCGTGACCGAATCGGCGTAGATGCAGAAGGATTCGGAGAGCACGTTACGTCCACCCCTCTGATGCGCCGCGGATGCCGCGTAGCGCGGGAACGGGGCGACGCGACCCGTCGCGGGACCGTCCTCCGGGAACAGCTGGCGCCAGATCGTGTCCACGCCCGGCACGTCGAGTTCCCGCATGTTTCGAAGCACTGAACCGCACCCGTAGCGCGTGGCCTCCTCGGGAAGGTCCTCGCCTTCAAGATGGCCACCGCTCTCGATTCCGTGCGCCCGGCACCAGTCGCGGATTGGCCGCATGTAGCGTTCAACGAAGAGCTGCGACATCACGTCCTCGTAGTCGACACGCACGGTCGCCGACGCCTCGTCCGTGATGTTCGTGCCGTTGAACAGCGATGCGACGAGCGGACGGATGTCATACCCCTTGCGGCTGCGGAACTGTTCGTCGAAGTCCGAGACCCAGACCACCTTGCCCTTCGGAGTCCAGGGACGCGTCGGCTCGTCGGTGAAGGCGAAGCGGATGGTCTTTCCGAACTCCTCGCCGCAGACCTTGGCGTACCTGTCGTGGGTCAGTTCGAGGAATCGCGCGGTCGCGCCCGGTTCCAGCAAGGACGGGAAGCGTCCCCACTGCTTCCCGTAGGGCGCGGTCTTCAGCTCGATCTTCCCGGTCGCAGGGTCGCGTTCGAGATAACGGACGCAGAAACGTCCTTCCTTGTCCGAGGCCGTCACCTGTCCACAGGCCTGTCCCGACGGCCAGCCACCCTCGTCATACAGCCAGACGTGCATGCCCAAGTCCCTGGCGTGGCGGACCGTCCCCGCAAACGCCTCCATGAAGCCGGACGACAGATAGTCGGGACTCATCGTGCTGATGCACGCCCGCGGACGGAACTCCTTCGGGAACGCATGCGGACAAACGGCGCGGATTCCGTTCGCCGCCATGTCGTCGAGCTGTCCATCGAGCGCGCTTCGCTCCAACGGCGCATTCCAGATCCAGAAATAGCCAGGCGAATACACGGCCTCGGGGCTGCGAAACGCCGCAACATCGTCAAGATTGGCGCCAGGCATGCCAAGCGCCACCCCAAACGCCGCAAGCAACATCATCTTCATCGTGTCGTTCATAACGATTCCTAATCCCCAGTCCCCAATCCCTAATCCCGTTTCCACCAATTTCAATTCTCAGTGCATGTCATTCGCGAACTCAGGGCAGGTCTCATCCGCGCGACGGATCCACATGGCATCTCCGTAGACGCCGACGGCGGAAATATCAAACGGCTTGAAACCGGCCTTCACCACCGGCGAGTCGGGCTTCAGACGGAAATCGCGCTTCGCCGCGTCGACAAAAACAGGGTCGACTACCTGTCCATCCTTGTCGTTTCCCTTCGCCTGCCATTCCGCGAAGGTCCTGCCGTTGAACTCGATCGGTTCGCCCGTCTTCCACCAGAAGTTGCCCACCCAGTCGATCTTCGCCTTCTCGCGCAGGGTGCCGTTGTACTTGGTGAAGGTCTTGCCCGTGTCCCAGAAGACGACGTTGCGCTCGACCGTGAGCGACCGGTGGGGTTCGGGACGCGTCACGGCGACCTGCCCCTCGCGGCTGAACGCGAGGATGTTGTTGCGCAGCACGTTGTCGCGGCCATAGTGCTGGTGGAACGAAGCGTCCTTCGTGTCGTAGACGAGGTTGTTCTCGAGCGTGATGCCCTCGCTGCCCTCGTCGGGGTAGAGTCCCCATCCGCCGTAGGTGTAGGAGTCGACGTCGTGGATGACGTTGTTCGCGACGCGGGTCCCGAACGAGGTTCCGAGCGTGTAGAGTCCGCCCATGTCGCCGAGCGCCCGCTGTCCGATCTTGCGGATGCGGCAGAACGCGAGCGTGTTGCCCTGCGCCATGCTGCCCCGGTACCCCCAGACCCAGCCGATGGAGACGCCCGTGTAGTAGAAATCGCTGATTTCGCAGTGCGTCACCGCGTTGAACGGGGAGGACCCGATCCACACCGCGACGCCGGGCGCGTGGACGCGTCCACCATGCGAGATGATGCAGTTGTCGACAGTGTTGTTGCCGGTGCCGCGTCCGTTGTCGATGCGGGTGACGGGATCGCCCTGCCCGACCTTCTGCGTCGCGCCGGGCAGACCGATCCGCACACCGC
>R26__coassemble_1288_pt1 | contig 12800 bp, 6 predicted proteins | sample R26__metabat2_high_PE_030 | metagenome-assembled genome bin R26
ATGCCGTGCGGATCGCGGACGGCGAAGCTCCAGCCGTCGCCGGTCATTCCGCACAAGGTATAAGCCCCATCCAGCCGTGGCAGCAACGCTCTCAATGCGGCAACAAGAATCCGCCCCCGATTTCCTTCCCCCTTCATCTCCTCCTGCAGCATACAGGACGCCAGCCACTCACAGAGGAGGTATCCGTCGGCGGTGGACTCCGGGAACTTCCCCATTCCGACATATGCGTCGAACAACTCACGGGTGTTGGTAAGATTGAAGTTCCCGGCTAAAAATAGCGTACGGGAAAGCCGGGCAGACTTATGGACGAAAGGATGACAGAAGCCGACATCACCCTTGCCGTAAGTGGCGTAGCGAAGATGTCCGAGGAAGAGTGTCTCATCCATCCTGCGGCGCTTCCCCAGCAGCGAGAGCAAGTCCGCGAGCGGACGATCCGTCGCGGACTTGAGTTCGGTGTATGCGGGCCTACCGTTTTCGGGAGTAAGGGTTAGGGTCACCGCCCCTGCTCCGTCCTGTCCGCGGTTATGTTGTTTCTCCAGGAGCAGCGACATCTTCGTGCCGCCGAAGTCCGCCGCGCCGAACTTCTCCGCATAATGGGCGGCACTCCTGCGAAGCCGCAGCAGCGCCACCGCGCATTCATGTTTGATACTGTCTGACATAGCTATTGCGTTCTATGCCAATATCCTCAGCAAACCGCGTGCCAACCGTAGATCTCTCGCCAATTCGAGCAATGTCTTACATCGGCTGTAAAACGCCAGCCAGCCCTATTTCGCCGCGTGTACAATTCAAATACGCACGTTCCTTCATTATTTGATATAATGTCCACCAAAAATCGACTAGGGGCATTCTCATGAAATCTGCCAGGTTCCACATTCTGGCGGCGGCAGTTTTTGCGTTGTCCGCCTTCAGACTCCCTGCGGTGGGCATCACCGTCGGGCCGCAGCCCGCATCCCCGTTTGCGGATACGGAGGTCTGTACCAACATCGCGTTCAACGCCACACGCAGCGACATGCGTGAATTCGACGTGAGGATGGAGCTTTCCGGCTCGGTCTCGAACTGCGTGCAGGTCGCCTTCGGACGGGATGAAGACGGAGACGGGGACCTTGCGCCGGAGGAGACCGGGCTGATGTTCGGCTGGCGCGGCGGGCGGTACGTGGTCGAGGACGTGTCTGGCGAGGCGCGGTATTTCGAGGACGGCGTCTCGGCGGACGACGCGGGGCGGTTCCTGCACATGAGCGTAAAGATGGACCGCGACATGGTTCCGAAGAGGGCGGCGTTCACGAACGAGGCCGGGGCGTGCTTCGCCCCGCTCACCAGTCCCGTCCCGGCGTGGCTCTACCGCGAGGAGTGGAATCTGATGAAGGTCACGCGGCGCGGTGTCGTCGCAGCAGACGAGTGGGTCCAGTTCGTGGGCGAGTATCGGCGGTTCGTAATCACCATAAGGTAACACACGATGGATCCGAATACGATACGCGAAGCGTTCCAGCACTATGTACTCGTAGGCTGCGGCGTCGGTCTGCTGACGATGGCCGTCGGCGGGATCGTCTACGGCCTGGCCCGGTTGCCGGGTCGCGTCGGGAAATCCGCGAGGAAGTATGGATGGGGCGCGGTCGCGCTCTTCTTCGGAGCCGCCGTCTGGGCGACGGTGAACGCCTATCCGCCCCGGGAGGAAAAGGACGAATACGAGCAGGAGCAGCAGCGGCAGATGGCGGCGGAGAGGGCCTGGGGCGAAGTGTTCGGCCTGCGGCCGAACACAAGTGAAAAGGTGGGAGGGAAGAGTGAAGAGGTGGACGGGGACGAGATTCAGACAGGATTAACAGGATTGACAGGATGCGATGGGGCGGAAAATCCTGTCAATCCTGTTAATCTTGTCGAAGGACTCCCGTCGATTCGCCTCCCGACGATGTCGGACTACGAGGCGGGACTCGTGCTGACGGGAATCGGGACGGGCGAGACGCATGATTTCACAACGCCGCCTTCTGCGGAGTCCCGCGAGGACTGGCGGCGCTTCGGCGCGAACCGCGACTGGTTCAGGACGGTCTTCACGAACGGCTGGGGCTTCGCGTTCGGTACGAACCGCATCGATGCGCTGACGGTCTTCTCCTACGGAACGGCGAGGCCGAAGACGCGGGACAGGGCCTCATTCTTCTCGCCGCTGGAATCGAACATCGGTGTCGCCCCCGAATCCAGCTGGCACTTGCTTTCGACCAACTCTGCACTCTGCACTCTCAACTCTCAACTCCCAACTCTCAACTCTCAGTTCTGGCACTGCCTCACGCCCTCGAACACCTTCGTGATGACCTGGCGGAACGTCCTCCTGGACCGCCTGTCCGACCGGCCCGTCAGTTTCCAGATGGAGTTCGAGGAGTCCGGCGGCCTCACGTTCCGCTACGACCTCTCCGCGCTCCCGGAGGAAATCGTCTCGAATCTCGTCGTGGGCGTCTCGAACGGCGGGTTCGCACGCACGTTCACGAATCTTGACCGGAATACGACCTCGCTCAAGTGGTCGCGGCTGACGCTCGACGACCTCGCGGACCCCGACCGGGACGGCGACGGCGTGCCGACGGTCGACGAGCTGTTCGGCCACCACACGAATCCGGATCTCGCGGACTCGGACGCGGACGGTCTCGCCGACGGCGAGGAGCTTCGGCGCGGGACGAATCCTCTTTCGCGCGATTCCGACGGCGACGGGCTTGTCGACGGGTCGGATCCCGACCCGCTTGCGGCGACGGACGGGCTTGACGGAGACGGCAACGGGCTGCCGGACGCCTACGAGGACCACTGGTTCGGCGTCTCGAACCATCTGGGTTCCGCGTCCGTGACCAACCTGGACGAGACGGGCTTCGCGCCGCTCTCGAAATACCTCGCGGGCATGGATCCCACGAACGGCGTGTCGGTTGCGACGAATCTCGTCCGTTCCGTCGCGGCAATCAGACTCTGTGGCGCGTTTTCTCTTCCTTCGGCGGCGTGCGGAACCAACCTCGTCTTCGAGCGCACGTTCCCGGTGGACACGCAGAACGGCTGGAGGCGGTTCTTCGTCTCCTCGTCGCCGACCGAGGCGGCTCCGTGGCGGCTTGAGGGCATGCGGCTTGAATGGGAGGATTCCTGCGGAGAGGGGGGCGTGGCCGCCGCGTCGCCCTTTGGCGATTCGCTTCAGCTGCCCCTCTCGGCGGAAGCCCCGTCGTCGCTGACGCTCCGCCTCCGTTCGACCGGAAGCGGGATGGTCTGCCCGCGACCGCTCTATCTTCTCCAGTGGACGCCGTTCGTGTCCTTCCCCTCGGGCCGCGAGGTGGAGCATGAGGGCGTGGCGTATGTCGTCTGCGACATCACCGAGGACGACACGGTTCGGATGGAGATCGACCTCGACGAGCGTCCGTGCCGTTCGCCCCTGACGGCTGACGAGTGCGAAAGGCTCACCCAGACGGCATGGACGTTCCCGAGTTCGGGGATCTACGATCTGCCGGGAGGTCTCTCGGGATCGCCGGTGCCGACGTCGCGTTCGCGCAGGGCCCGCTCCTCCTCTCCAGGCGGCGGGCGCAGGCTTGTCGGCATCTGCCCGTCGATCGGTTTCGACTGCTCGCACACCTCGTGGGGGTGCGGAAGCGGCCTCTGGTACGACTCCGAGTCAAGATCCTACGGCGAAACCTACGAATATCCCCTCGACAGCGGCTGCCTGTGGAGGGACTGGACGTGGAGTTCCGGCGACGGCTACTCGGGATGGTGCGAGGCGACGGGGATCGAGGACTACGGGCTCTTCACGTCCTCCGTGGAGCTGAAGTCCAACGGCAAGTGGCACGGGTCGCTGTCGCTTGGAGACGAGGTCGTCTGGTCCGACACGGTCGAACACGTCCATTACGGCCACGGCTGTGGCGACGGCGGAAGCGAGCTTCTCTCCTCGCCCGACGACGAGTGCGAGTCCTGCCAGTCCTGCGCGGACGGCAACTGCGACAAGTACGAGGGTTCGGGACTCGGCTCGGTCAAGTTCCGCATCCCGCTCGGCTTCCCGCGCGACACGCAGATAGACGGCTTCCTCTGGTTCTTCTCCGACGGTCCGCTCACGGTCGGCAGGGACACGTTCAATCTCCTCGCCCGCGACGACGCGGACATCGTCGACTCGACGGCGGGAGGCGTCCGCCATGTCCGGAGCAACGGCGTGCGCGGACGCGACGTCCGCATCGCGGCGATCCCCGACGGGGTGCGCGTGACGGTGACGAACATCTGGGAGGGGAAGCTCGCGCACACCTGGGAGATCACGAATCCGGACGCGTCGTCCATCCGCTTCCGCAAGCTCTCCCGCGCCACGCCCTCGAACGTGATGAGCGACGAGCTCTACCGGTTCGTCGACGGGGAATGGGCGCGCGTGGACGCGACCTCCGGCCTCGTCGAGACCGTCGGGCGCACGGGCGACGTCAACGACTCCGATGGCGTCACGGAGCTTCGCACGCAGAGGGATGCGGAGGGGAACGTCCTCTCCGCGAGCGAAACCCGCTCCGTCCGCATCGGGCGCGAGGCTGTCGCGACGATCCGCGAGGTCGAGCGCAGGGAGTGGAGCGGAAGCATGGGCTGCTGGCTCGAGTCCCATGCGGACTACTGGGAGGACAACGCGCACCCCGCCCGCAACGGCAAGGTGAAGCTCGTCCGGGGCGACGACCGCGCCTGGCGCTACCGGGCGTACGACGACGCGGGGCGCGAGATCCTCCGCCTCGACCAGCATGACGGCTCCTGGTGCCCTGCGGATGCCCTGACCGCCCGCTCTCCGACGGACGTGTCGCAGCTCGCGAATCTCGGCGTGGACTGCGTCGCGACCGTCACGGACTACACGCCGCTCGCGGGCGACGCGCAGGATTCCCGCGATGCGGGCGAGGCGCGTTCCGTCGTGAGGCGGCTGATCCGCTCCGACGGCTCCTCGGTCGTCATCGGCGGCGAGACGCGGGTGGTCACGCGCGGCATGTGCAACGGCTACCCCGCGAAGACGGTCGAGACGACGCGGCTCGGCGGCGCGGTTTCGCTCGAGACCGTCTATGACGACGAGTCGGGACTGGTTCCGCTCGTCCTTGCCGGGCGCACCGCCTCCTCCACGGACGAGGACGGCATCTCCACCGCCTATGCCGACACCCTCGGGACGTGGAACGCGGCGACGCGGACCTTCGCGCCGGGTGGCGGCTCGGCCCTGCGCCGCGTCGCGACGAAGACCGGGCCGGCGGGCGAGGCGTTCGACACGTTCACGGTGACCGTGCTGGACGCGGCCTACGGCATGGAGCTCTACCGCGCCGAACATCTCGCCTCCGACACGGCGCAGGCGAAGCCGTTCGAGTGGCGGCAGAGCCTCTACGACTACAAGAATCGGCTCGTCTCGTCGATCCATCCCGACGGGACCTTCTCCACGAACGCCTACTCCTGCTGCCGCCTCCTCTGGAGCGTCGAACGGGATGGCGCGAAGTCCGTCCGGTCGGCGAAGACCGGCGAGGACCACCTCTACTACGCCATCGAGGAGCCCTCCCTGTCCGGCCTGCCGGGTGCGGACGGCGGCTTCAGGGTGACGCAGCGTTTCTTCGACGGCCTCGGGCGGGAGACGAACGTCGTCGTGAGGACGGCGGAGGTCGAGGGTTCCGCACGGGACTGGAACGCCGCCGGCCTTTCGGAGGCGTCTTCCGTCGAGACCACGGAATATCCCGAGGGGACGTCAGACAGCTCCGTCCGCACCGACAGCCGGGGCGTGCAGACGTTCGTCTACGAAAGCCGCTATCCGGACTCTGTCCAGCGCAGCGTCTCCGTCTACGATGGGGACGACTATGTTTCCGACGCCACGACCTATTCGTATCGCAACGGACGGACGGGAGTCTACCGGTATTCCTTCGACGGCGAGTGGAAGTGGACGTATGAGAGCCGCTTCTCCGAATACGCGGACACCGGGTTCAGGCGCGAGATCGTCACGCTGGAGGCGAGCGACCACGGCCTCGTCACCAACAGCGTGACGACCTTCGACCTCCTCGGGCGCGTGGTCTCGTCCGAAACGCCGCTTGCGTCCGTGACGCACGTCTATGACGGCGCGTCGTCACGGATCCTGAGTTCGTACGACTCGAAATCGGGATTGACCACGACCTATGCCTACAACGGCAGGGGCGAGCGCGTTTCAGAATCGCAGGGGACGATGACGGTGTCGTCGGCCATTTCATATGAGACGCTCTCGAACCAGATCTGGCGAGTCGAGACGCGCGGGAAGGCGAGCACGGCCCGTACCCTGGGTGAATCGGTTGTCCGGACGCAGCTGACGGGGCTTTCCGCGAATCTGCGGAGCCGGACGACGGAGATTTCCGAGAATGGCGCGACCGTCGAGACGGCGGTCCGCTTCGATCCGCTTTCGCACCGCCAGACGTCGACGGTCCGTAGGGACGCCGCCGAAGAGGAGGTGTCCGTGACGCTCTACGGTCGCCTGGTCGAGCGGCATGACGCGAACGGCGACACGCGCTTCTCCTTCGACGCGCTGGGCCGGACGGTCGGGCGGGAGATCGCGCACCCGTTCGCCGGGACCGTGGTCGAGAACCGAAGCGCCGAGCTGGACGGTGACGGGAACGAGACGGCGGTCGTGACCGAGTATGGCGGCGACGTCGCGACGGAGGGCGCGGTGTTCGATTCGTTCGGGCGCGAAGTCGAGACGCTTGACGCGCTGGGACGCGGCACGTCGACGTCCTACGATTCCGAAGGCCGTCCCGTGTCGGTTGCGGGCAGCGCGGCCTATCCGCTCGAGACCGAGTACGACACCGCCGGACGCAAGACGGCGGGGCTGACTTCGCGTGACGACGGCGTCTCGTGGGACCGCACCGCATGGACGTACGATCCGGCGACGTCGCTCAACCTCTCGAAGACCTACGCCGACGGATCGTCCGTCGACTACACCTACGCGGGCGACGGGAAGGTGCTGCGCACCACGTGGGCGCGGGGCGCGTGGAGGGAGAACTCCTACAACGACCTGCGCCTGGTTTCCGGCATTTCCCGTTCCGACGGGACGTCGACCGCCTTCGGCTACGACGACATGATGAAGGTCTCGAGCGTGTCCAACGCCGCGTTCGCCTATCGCTACGCCCGGCACAGCCTCGGGACGGTGACGAACGAGGTCGGGCGGAACGGCGGGTTCGAATACGTCCTTGCCCGTTCCGGCGACGACCGCGCCCGCGTGGACGGGATTTCGGTGGACGTGGCGGACTCATCCTACGCGGCGGTCGGCCGGGCGTTCGACGACGAGGCCCGCCTGGCGTCGTATGCGTTCACGAACGGACAGGGGCGTGCCTGTTCGGTCGCCCTCGCCTACGACGGAACCTATCTCACGAACTGTACGGTGACGGTCCCGGGTGGACAGTCGTTCAGCCGCCGGATCGTCCGCGACGCGCACCGACGCGGGCTTGTCCGCCGCAGCGAATGGACGTTCGGCGCTCGCATGGTCTTCTGGTCGGCGGCGGACTACGACATCGTCGGGCGTGCGACGGGCTCGACCGATTCGCTCAACGCGGTGCGGGCGTGGCTCTACAACACGCGCGACGAGGTCGCGGAGGCGACCGTCGGGGACGATGCGTACGGGTACGCCTACGACTCCATCGGAAACCGGTTGTGGTCTTCCGTAAACGCCGAGACCAACGCGTATGCCGCGAACTGCCTCAACCAGTACACGGCCGTTCTCCATTCCGCATTCTCCGTTTCCCATTCGTACGATGCGGACGGAAACCTCGTGGGTGACGGCGTCTGGAACTACGGCTGCGACAGCGAGAACAATCTCGTCTCGGTGGAGCCGGCGGATCCGACCAACGGCGCGGTGCGGGTGCTGAACGCCTACGACCATCTGAACCGGCGCATCCGCAAGACGGTCCAGCGCCGCGAGGAGGGAGGCTGGGTTGACGACAGCTCGACGGTTTTCGTCTACGACGGATGGAATCTCCTTCTCGAGACGACCGAACGCGCGGATGGCGGGACCGACGTCCGCGAATACTTCTGGGGGCCCGACCTGTCCGGGACGGAACAGGGCGCGGGCGGAGTCGGCGGACTTCTCGCCGTCTCCGTCAATGGCGCGTTCCACTTCCCGTGCTACGACCACAACGGCAACGTGACGTACTACGTCTCCGAGTCGGGCGCAATCGCCGCGAGCTACCTCTACGACGCCTTCGGCAACACGGTCGGACAGTCCGGCGCGATGGCGGCCCTGTTCCGCCACCGGTTCTCGACCAAGTACCTCGACGTCGAGACGGGACACTACTACTATGGCCGCCGCTTCTACATTCCCGCCCTCGGTCGCTGGCTCAACCGCGATCCCATCGAGGAGCGAGGAGGCGAGAATCTGTATGCTTTTTGTCTGAACTTGCCTAGTTGCCGATTTGATGCACTGGGAATGTCGTGTAAAGTCGGTACGTTCAACATCACAAAAAACATAGACATCAAGGTGAAGTCAGCCTTGTACGGAGGAGATGAGATACTTGTTGACGGAAAATCTCTTCTCGATAGTTTGTCATTGCTCAATCGCGTAATCCAGGCGTCTTCGTTGTATGGTGGTGTTGTTGGTGGGGTTGTGTCTGCCGTAGACAACTTGATAGGTGAAGGAATGTCTCCTGAGACGGAGACGGCTTTGCGAGCAATCGAGCGGATGATGGAGAAGCTGAAGGCTGGACCATTAGTAGTTTACGGACGTCTGGAATGGGAGGCCTGCAAATGCGTATCAGGGAAGACTAAGTTTGTATCTCAAGAACCGATAGATGAAGATGAAGCAGTTTCCGTTGAAGAGCTTTACACAGATCCAAAAGCTTTGTCGGACGCAAAGCAGAGAGTCTTAAAAAAACTTGTTTCTGATATGTTTTCAGAATTGGGGAAGAGATAATGAATCGGAAGCTGATTATTTGTTTTAGCCATATGATTATTCTTGTTTTTGGCCTTTCAGTTTCGTGTGGATGCCGGGACAAGCGTCAGACCTTATTGACATTTATAGATGACAAATTGTATATAGACCCCAGAGAATCTACCATCATTGGTTTAAGAACGTATGGCTGTGATGTCCGTTGTCTACAGACGGATATAAAGAAGCATTTTACAACTAATAATCTAGAGGAATTGGCGTGTGAAAAGAATTGTCTATTAATGCTTAAGTCGCATGAGGAGACACTGCATATTCGAGAACTTCGTAAGAGCTATAGATCTTGGGCACGAAAGGATTTTGATTTCTTTTTTCAGAGTATCAATGTCGTGGAAAAAGGAAAGAAGGATGGGTTCCCTCGACCCTGCTATGTGTTGCTGTTTGTGCATGAAGCGGTTACGGGTATTTGGTATACGATTGGAATTGACCCATATGATCGCAACGCGCTTGGTACGATAGGGCCTGTGGGCGAGAGATATTTACTTTATAAACGTGATTGGGTTTGTCGAAAATACATTGGGAGTGTCTCATTTTCGCAGAGTTTTTTCGATGATGAAAGTTTTGATGATGCTTTTGCCTTGTGCATGAACTCTTTGAATGCAGCAGTCCTGTATTCGTCCCAAGAGGAGATTGCAGCCTTAAGATTACGATCCGAGTATCCACTGCTAAAACTTTGTTGGCGCACGCCAAATTGCCTGATTTTTGTCCCTCAAGGTTTTGGTATAATTGAACAAAGTATGACGGAGAAATGGCGATGCGTGAAAACAGACAGCTGACAAAAGCAAAGAGCGCGAAGAACGACGAGTTCTACACGCAGTACGCTGACATTCAGAAGGAGGTGAACGCCTACCTGGACTACAATCCAGACACGTTTCGGGGTAAGACGGTGTTGCTACCGTGCGACGATCCCGAATGGAGCAAGTTCACGCGTTTCTTCGCCGAGAACTTCGAACGCCTCGGCTTGAAGAAGCTCATCTCGACCAGCTACGCGGCGGCGAGCAAGAAGGTCAAGACGTTCTATCAGCCCACCCTCTTCGAGACCGAGTCGCCGCAGTTCGACAAGAAGAAGACCGAGGTTCGCGGCAAGATATTCGTTCTCGACCACGATACGAACGCCAACGGGCGCATCGACCTCGACGATCTCGAATGGCGGTATCTTGAAGGTGACGGTGACTTCCGCAGCCAGGAGGTCCGCAAGCTCCGCGACGAGGCCGACATCATCGTGACGAATCCGCCGTTCTCCCTCTTCCGCGAGTTCCTCGCATGGATCGTGGAAGCGAAGAAGCAGTTCCTCATTATCGGGAATATCAATTGCATCAAGTATAAAGAGGTGTTCCCGCTTATCATGAATGGTCGTGCTTGGCTTGGTCATGGCATGGGGCGTTGGATTTCGGGTTTCATCGTTCCCGCGTGCTACGAACTTTACGGTACCGAAGCGGGAATAGACGAAGATGGGAACCGTATTGTTGCGACGAATAACTGTCTTTGGCTCACAAACATCGACCACGGGCGACGCCATCAGCCGCTTCAGTTGATGACGATGGATGACAACATTCGTTACTCGAAACATAAGGACGTTCGGGACGTCGGTTATCGCAGATACGACAATTACGATGCCATTGATGTGCCGCATACAGATTCCATTCCCGCCGATTATGAAGGTGTGATGGGTGTCCCGATTACATTCCTCGACAAATTCTGTCCAGAACAGTTTGAAATCGTGGGTGAGTTTAATCATGGCAGCGATTCCTCGTTTGATTTGGCGAAGCCGATCATAGACGGTAAAGAACTTTACCCGCGTGTTGCAATCCGTGCCCGGACGAAGAAGGGGGAAGCGAAATGACCCCTGAACGCGCATCGGCAACCGATGGCGTGGTAGGGCGCGTTGCCCCAACGCGCCGCAACGGCGTTGGTTCGTGCGGCGTTTTGGGGCAAACCGCCCTACCGGGATATGGCGGCGTTTTGGGGCAAACCGCCCTACCGGGATATGGCGGCGTTTTGGGGCAAACCGCCCTACCGGGATATGGCGGCGGTTTGGGGCAAACCGCCCTACCGGGATCTGGCGGCGGTTTGGGGCAAACCGCCCTACCGGAACGGAAAAGGATGGATCATCGTGGACCGCTTTCGATTGATGTTACGGGTGCGTGGTATTTCATCACAATCTGCGCCGAAGGGCATTTGCCTTGGCAGATTGACGCCGAAAAGCTGAACGGCGATGGTAGGGCGCGTTGCCCCAACGCGCCGTTGTCCGTTATCGCCCCATTGATATTGCGCGAGGCCCGCGAAAACCATCATCGCGGCATTTGGAAATTGGCGTTGATGTTGGTCATGCCCGATCATGTCCATTTCATTGCGCATGTTTGTTCGAATGCGGGCGGCGGCGGTTTGGGGCAAACCGCCCTACCGGGATCCGGCGGCGGTTTGGGGCAAACCGCCCTACCGCATGTCGTCGCTCAATTCAAGCGGTTACTGTCCCGTCTGTATGGATTGCGGTTTCAGCGCGATTTCTGGGACACGCGTCTTCGCGATGACGCGCATTACGCGGAGAAGTTCCGCTATGTTTGCAACAACCCCGTCCGAAGGGGCTTGTGCGCTGCCGCGCGCGAATGGCCGCATGTCATCGCGTTCGACAGGACTTCCGGCGAGGAACGTCCGCATCGCAATAATGTAAACGAGGAAGGGATACAACCATGAAGACCGAACTGTTGACCGATGTGACCGTTGAGGAGATCTGCAAGGGCTTCCAGTACAGCGAACTGGAGGGCAAGGGGCTGTTCGGCTGGGGCGGACAGCTCGTCATCCAGCCCGAGTACCAGCGCAACTACATCTACGCCGACGGCAAGCGCGACGTGGCGGTGGTTGATTCGCTTCTGAAGGGCTATCCGATCGGGCTCCTCTATTTCGTGAAGACGGCGAACGGCAAGTACGAGGTGCTGGACGGGCAGCAGCGCATCACGAGCATCGGGCGTTTTCTGACGGACAAGTTCGCCTATCCCGACCCCGACGGACACGAACGCAACTTCTCGAGTCTTTCCGCCGACAAGAAGGCGCTTCTTCTGAAGACGCGACTGACCATCTACGTCTGCACGGGCGAAGAGAGCGAGATCAAAGAATGGTTCAAGACGATCAACATCGCCGGCATCCCGCTCAACGAACAGGAGCTGCTGAACGCCATCTATTCAGGCCCCTTCGTGACGGCCGCGAAGGAGGAGTTCTCCAATTCCATGAAGCCGCTCCTGCAGAAGTGGAAGGCGTATGTGAAGGGGAACGAGAAGCGTCAGGAGATTCTGTCCGAGGCGCTTCGTTGGGTGAGCCACGGGGATGTGGACGGCTACATGGCGCGTCATCGGTTCGATGCGGACATCCTTGAACTCTCGACCTACTTCCGCACGGTCATCGACTGGGCGGGCACGGTGTTCAAGGGCGTGGAGGACGAAATGTGCGGACTCGACTGGGGCCGCCTCTACGAGACATACCATGCGAACGCCTACGATCCCGATGTTGTCTGGGCACGGGTGAAAACGCTCTTTGCGGATGAGTATGTGCGTAATCGCAAGGGGATTTTCGAATATGTCCTTGGCGGCGAAAAGGACACTCGGCTCTTGGACGTGCGCGTATTCGAACCGAAGGAAACGAAAGTTGTCTATGCGAAGCAGACCGCAGCGGCGGAGAAGAAAGGCGTCTCGAACTGTCCGCTCTGCGCCCTTGGTCATGACGCGAATGCGAAGCGTATCTGGAAGTTCAACGAAATGGATGCCGATCACGTCACGCCCTGGTCGAAAGGCGGCGCAACAGACATCAAGAACTGCCAGATGCTCTGCCGGACGCACAACCGTGCCAAAGGGAACCGGTGAGTGGTTTCTGCCATATTGCCTGCGGACGCGGCATGGAGGCAACCCTTCAGTAC
>R26__coassemble_1307_pt1 | contig 12712 bp, 9 predicted proteins | sample R26__metabat2_high_PE_030 | metagenome-assembled genome bin R26
GGGGCGGATGGCAAGATCGCCGGTTCGGCGCTCAAGTCCCAGGACCTTTCCTCCGACGACCGCCACGTCCTCATCGCCTGCGACCGCGCCTGCGCGAAGGTCGCCGACCTGCTTTCGAAGTACCGCATCCAGGACGGCGCGCTTGCGGTGTACGACTTCTTCTGGGACAAGCTCTGCGGCGGCTACGTGGAGTTCGTGAAGGACTCGCCGAACAAGGCCGCCTCGGTCGCGATTCTGCGTGACGTCTTCTGGAAGGCGCTCCGCCTGCTGCATCCGTACATGCCGTTCGTCACCGAGGAGGTCGCGCACCAGCTCGGGTTCCTCGCCGAGGGCGAGACGATCATGCGCGCCGCGTTCCCGAAGGGGTACACGGACGAGGAGAAGTCCGCGTGGAATCTCTCCGACGACGTCTACGACTTCGTTGAGGCGAAGCGGGCGATGATCACCGACCTGCGCGCGCTGCGTGCCGAGTACAAGGTGAACCCCGCGGCCTTCGTGAAGGTCACGGTGCAGTGCGCCGACGCCGCGGTCGCCGAGAAGGTCGCGGCCGAGGCCGAGGTCCTCAAGAAGGCGTTCCGCGCCGAGACGGTGGAGATCGCCGCCGGCGACGCCGACCTCGCGATGCCCGGCAAGCTCGGGAAGCTCGGCACGGTGTACCTCTCGCTCGAGGGGCTCGTCGACAAGGCCGCCGAGGCGAAGCGCGTCGCGACGGAGCTCGCGAAGACGCAGGGCTTCATCAAGTCGATCGACGCGAAGCTCTCGAACGAGAACTTCGTCGCCCACGCCCCCGCGGCGATCATCGAGGGGCAGAAGACCAAGCGTGCCGAGCTCGTCGCGAAGATCGCGCAGCTCGAGAAGCTCGCGAAGCTCTTCTCCTGACGTGCGACGGGAGACCGGGAGATGGCCAGAGCGCTGACGGTCTTCTACCTGCATCGTCCCCACCGGCTGGACGCCAAGCGTCTGCCGGTGGTGGAATACGGGATTACGGACGCGTTCCGCGACTTCTGCCGCGAGACGTTCGACGCGGGCGCGCCGCTCGACTATCCCCCGTTGAAGCTCGTCGTGGTGAACACGACGGAGATGCTCGCGAAGGCGCTCTTCACGAGTGGCGGACCGCGCGGCGTCCTGACCGAACAGGGGCGTGCGTGCTGTCTCTTCCTGATCGACGACGACCTTCTCGGGGCTTCGGTCGAGGACCTCACCCTCCGCAACTGGCTCAAGCTCTTCTTCCCCGCCGTGCCGAAGGTCGTGCTCACGCGACCCGGGCATCCTGAGTTCGTGCTCCCCGCGCGTCGTTGGACGAAGAAGGACGCGGCCGTCTTCGAGCAGCCCGCGAAGCCTGCTCACCATGAGCGGCTCGTGCATCTCTTCAGGAGTTTCTGGATGCCGCGCTTCTCGACGGCGCTGCGCCAGTACGTGAACGTGAAGGCCGGTACGAACTGGCACACGCCGGGGCACAACGGCGGACGCGCCTTCGCGCATTCGCCTTTCCTGAAGGGATTCCACGAGGCATTCGGCGGGACGCTCTTCCGCACGGATCTCTCCGTGTCGGTCGAGTCGCTGGGCGACCTTTCAAGCCCCGAGGGCAGAGCTCCTCTCTCCGAGGCGCAGAAGCTCACGAGCGAAATCTTCGGCACGGCGCAGAGCCGATATGTCACGAACGGCACCTCGACTTCCAACAAGGCCATGCTCATGACGCTCCTGCGTCCGGGCGAAACCGTGCTGATCGACCGCAATTGCCACAAGAGCGTGCACCATGCTGTCGTCACGTCCGGCGCGGTGCCGCGCTATCTGCCGGCACGTTGGAACGCACGACTTGGCGTATGGGGCCCCGTCGCCCTCGAGGATGTCAAGAAGACGCTTGATGCGTCCTGCCGGTCAGCAAAAGCCGCAGCGTCGTCCCAACCCCGTCTGCTCGTGCTCACGACCTGCACCTACGAGGGCGTGCTCTATCCGGTGTGGGAAATCGCGCGGATGTGCGAGAGGGCGGGCGTGCTCTTCTACGCGGACGAGGCGTGGGCGGCCTATCTCAATTTCCATCCCTACTACACCTTTGGGCGCGGAAAGGGCGATGCGGTGCGCTACAACGCGGTGAACGAGACGTGCGGTGCGCACTTCGCCGTGCAGTCCACGCACAAGACGCTCGCCGCGTTCTCGCAGGCGTCGATGGTGCACGTGTCCACACGCTTCAAGCAGCTGCTGGAGGAGGACTCCACACCGCAGTTCCGCTGGCTTCGCCGCCGTTTCGCGCTTCACGGGCGCGGCAGCTACGAGAAGTTCTCGCACGATCTGTACGAGATTCTGCGCTACTGGCACTCGACGTCACCGCACTACCCATTTCTCGCGGCACTTGACGTCGCGGGCGTGCAGATGCGCCTTGAAGGCATGAAGCTGATCGATGAACGGCTTCGCTGGGCGGCCGCCTTCCGCAAGCGCGTGGCGGATGACTGCGGCAAGCCGGAGAACGCCTGCTTCGCGGGGCTTGAGGAAATCGCGGGCGGCGGCGTGGACTGGCGCGCGGCGGGCTACATGAAGGACCCGCTCAAGATCGTCCTCATGCTGCGTTCGGCGAAGGCCTGCGCGCAGTTCCGCAAGGCGCTCCTCAAGGCGCATATCCAGTGGGAAAAGGCGAGCGCGACGACCATTCTCTTCCTTGTCACGGCCGGCACGGTGGAGGAGCAGTTCGAATACCTGTTCCGCGTTTGCCGTCAGAATCGTCGCCTGATCGGCCGTCCCGTGGTTTCCAGGGGGAAGGGCGATGCCGTGGGGCATGCCGTGCTGGATGCAGTGTCGGGGCAGGCCGAGGTGCTGCCGCACGATGCCGCGCTCTGCGACGGCGAACTCGTGCCGATCGAGGAGAGCGAGGGCCGCATCGCCTCGCAGTTCCTCGTGCCGTATCCGCCGGGCATTCCGGTGTTCATCCCGGGGCTCCGAATCACGAAGGCGATGATTCGCCTCATCCGGGACGTCATCGCGTCCGACGGCCCCGGCGCCGTGCACGGACTCTACTGCAAGGGCGGACACGCGCCTTTTCTCGTCGAGGTGCTCAACCGCGACGAAGAGGCGCGCGTATGCCATCTTGTGACGAAGTGAAAGAGAGGAGGCTGTCGTGAAGGGGTGTGTTGGATTGATGGCCGCCGTGCTGGTGGCGACGGTCGGGAACGCGGCCGAGGACATTCAGGCGACGCTGCGCATCGTCGGCGGCAAGTCGGCGGGGGAGTCGCGCGTCGCGCTCAAGCGGGTGGACGCGGACACGTACCGCTTCACGATGAAGAAGGAGTCGATTCCGCTTGACGCGCGGAGCGTCGACGTGCTGCCCGACTTCCTGACCGCCCACAAGGGCGACGCGGGCTACTGGCTGCTGCCCCGCGGCACCTACGGGAAGTTCGACAAGGACGACGGCGTGCTCGTCTCGAAGCGCCACGTGATGCCGGTCTTCGCGATGAAGCGGGGGCGCGAGATGTGGTACGCGCACGTGAAGACCTGGCGCTTCGACTTCTCGCTCGTCCTCAAGGCGGAGAAGGGCGCGTACTCGTTCTATCCTTCGTTCCGGTGCGGCGGCGATACCGACTTCTCGAAGAAGCTCAACTTCTACGGCGACCACGGTGTCCGTTCGTACTTCCCCGCCTACTACAACGACATCGTCGTCGACTTCAGGCGGCTGGGCGACGCGTCGCACGAGGCGGACTACAACGACGTCGCGAAGGTGTACCGAAGATTCCAGCTTGCGGAGGGCGGATGCCGCACGATCAAGGAGCGTCTGACGCCCGAGCTCGACTACCTCTGCGACGCGATCGTCGTGCGCATCCAGACGCACGCCGCGAAGCCCATCCCCGAGACGAAGGACGGCATCGCGCAGAAGTTCTTCAAGGCGGGCGAGGAACTGCCCGTCGTGGTGCATCTCCCCTTCGGCGTGAGCGAGGAGTACCTGCAGGCGTTCAGGGACGCGGGCATCGACAAGCTCTCGTTCTGCTCGGCGGGCTGGCAGAACGGCGGGTACGACGGACGCCAGCCGTGGCATTTCCCCGTCGGTGCGGAGGCCGGCGGCGAGGAGGCGTTCCGTCGGCTGATCGCGCGCGCGAAGAAGCTCGGCTACCAGTTCGCGCTCCACGCGACGAACACGGACGGCTACATGTGCTCGCCGAAGTGGGACGAGGACTGGGTGTGCAAGTTCCGCAACGGACAGCTCTCGACGGGAGGACTCTGGGCGGGCGGCCAGTGCTACTGGGTCTGCCAGAAGTGTGCGTGGGAGCGTTGGCTGCCGGAGGAGATGAAGATGATGGCCGCGCTCGGCGTGCGGGGGCCGCACTACATCGACGTCTATTCGGCGACCTACCCGGTGCCGTGCGGAGCCCCGAAGCATCCGTGCACGCCCGAGCAGATCGCGGAGCTCCAGAACCGCACGCTGCAGTACGGCCGCGACCTGATGGGTGCGTCGGGATCTGAATCCGGTTTTGATCACGTCGCGAAATCGCTCGACTACATCAACTACGTCGGCCGTGAACTCAAGAACGAGCACGAGGGCAAGTCCAACAAGCTCGTCTCGGGCGTCTTCCCGCTCTGGGAGCTTGTCTACCACGGCATCATCCTCTACACCTCGGACCGTCTGACGCAGAACCACACGCGCGGCAAGTGCCTCTACAAGCTCGAGAAGTCGGGTGACCCGCGCTGGATGGAGGGCGATGGCATCGAGGATCCCTACACCGCGCTCAAGATCGTCGAGTTCGGGGGACGCCCGATCTTCTACACCTACAAGTTCGCGGACGTGCCGCGCATCCGCAGGGCGTGGGAGGAATTCGTGCCCGTGCGTCATCTCCAGCGCCTCGAGATGGTTTCGCACCGCGAAATCGCCCCCAACGTCTTCGAGACGAAATACGAGGACGGGGAACGCACGATTTGCAACTACAACATCCACGAATTCAAGTACGGTGACCGGACCGTCAACGCCCTGGGGTATGTCCTCGTCAGGCCCTGATCGCGGCACGGATTTTTTTCAAAATACCCCCTTGCGCGGGCTAGGGAAGGTTTGATATACTATTCGCCATGGGACAGCAACTTAGACAGCGTGCCAAGCGGAATCGTCGGAAGGCGTACGAAAAGCGTCTTCATGCGCGGCTCCTCGCGGCGAAGAAGGCCAAGTAAGGCCTTTCGATTTTGGTGGGATGGCCGAGCGGTTAGGTAGTGGACTGCAAATCCACGTACAGCGGTTCAACTCCGCTTCCCACCTCCATTAACAAGCGAACCCGCGCCATCGGCGCGGGTTTCGTGTTTCAGGGGATAGCAGGAAACCGTGAATGACCCAGTCGTCCAGAAGTCTGAATCCGATGGCGCGGATCGGGTGACGGCAACCTTGATCGTTCCCTGCTGGAACAGCGGGGAGACGCTTGCGCGGTGTCTTGCGTGCGTGGGGGCACAGACGCTGGTTGATTTCGAGGCTGTCTTCGTCAATGACGGGTCGACGGACGCGACGGGGGAGATGCTGGCCGCGGCCGCGCGGGCGGATGCGCGCATTCGCGTGGTGGAGCGTCCGCATCGTGGTGTGAGCGCGGCACGCAATGCGGGGCTTGACGTCGCGCGAGGGACGTATGTCTTCTTCGCGGACCCGGACGACGCCTTTTCCCCCGAGATGCTGGCGAAGGGCGTGGCGGCGATGGTGCGCGACAAGGCCGACTATTGCGTGTTCCCGTATCGGGAGAAGTTTGAGGGGGCGACGGAGTTCGTTCTGCGTCCGCTGAAGGGGACATGCCGCTACGACTCGAACGAGGAGATTGTTCGGGAGCATCTCACGCGGATCTTCGGCTATTCCGCGGAACAGGTGCGGACCTGGTATGCGGGGAGGGGGCTTTGTTCGCATCGGGTGCATGGTGGCGTGTGGAGCTGCGTCTGACGGCGTTCGGTCATCGAGGCGAACCGAATCCGTTTCGACGAGCGGATCGACCTCTACGAGGACGCGATGTTCAATTGCGCGTACATGCTTCACGCCGAACGCATGACGTGCGTCGACGAGCCGCTCTACGACTACATCCATCGGTCGGCGGGGGCGATTGCGCGTCTGCGGCGCGGAGCGCACGAGCTCGAGAACAAGTTCGAACTGCTGCGCGTGCGCAAGGAGCTGGACGCGGCGAGCGGCGGGCGGCTGTGGCCGCTCTGCGAATGCTCGTGCGTCTTCTCGCTTCTCGAGATGCTGAAGATCGTCTTGACGGGTGGGGCGCCGTTCGGCGAAGGGCTGCGGCTCGTGCGGGCCTATTCGCGCGACGAGGCGGTCCGTACCGCGCTGCGGGGCTTTCCGCTCTCGTGGCGGCATCCGGTTCTGGCGGCCGGCGTGCTGGTGCTTCGGGCTCTGGCCTGACGAAGCGGCATTGGCTGAAAAGCCGATCTTTCTCCTGTATCCGTGTAAGTTCTCCCATCGGGGCGCGTTTCCTGTGTTAGAGGGGTGCATCATGATGTCGATGCGCTCTGAACATAAAAGGAAAAGAGCGAAAAATGGGTGAATTCAAAGAAGTTCCGCAGGGTTACAAAGTCAGCAAAATGATCGAGTTCTGGTCGAACATGATGCAGAACCTCGACGAGGAGTGCCGCGACACCGACATGTTCGATCCGGCTGCGCTCAATATCTCCCGTGAACGCGTGGTCCGTTTCATCCGCGCGGCGTTCACCGAGGAGGAGGTCGAGAAGATGACGTCGGACGAACGCAGCCGCCGGCTGCGCCTTGATTTCGGCGATTCGACGAACGACATGCTCCAGGCCGTGTGGAACATGCCCGAGATGCGCCGCAAGTGCAAGGCCGTGCTGCGCGCCATTGCCAAGGCGATTCTCGCGGACCTCCCGAAGCCGGAGGCGAAGGAGCCTCTCGAGGAGCGTCTCGACGAACTGCAGCGCGTCTTCAAGCTCAGCGATCTTGAGCGCGAGATCGTGACGTGCGCCTATTTCAAGTACGAGACCTGCCTGGAGTATCCACGCCGCATCGACACCTCGGAACGCCCGATGTATTTCGCGATGGCCCTGAACCGTTCCTACAACGAGGTCCTCGGCGCGATGGGGCCGAAGGGGCGCGTGCGCAAGTTCCACCTTCTCGACGACGACTGGGATTTCTGCGGCCGCGCGTTCGGCTCGTTCCTCACCGGTACGGAGTCGGAGGCGTTCGAGCGTCGCTTCTACAAGGTGTGCGACACGAAGGACTCCCTTCCCTGGGAGTTCTTCGGCGAACTCGCCGAGAAGCACGGCACGGTGCTGAAGAAGATGCTCGAGGCGAACCGTGCCGCGGCGAAGAACGGAAAGGGACGCCTGAACATCCTTCTCTACGGCGTGCCGGGCACGGGCAAGACGAGCTTTGCGAAGGCGCTCGCCCACGAGGCGGGCCTTGCGGCATTCGAGGTGTTCCAGGGCGACGACAACGGCCGCGGCAAGTCGGCCGACGCGCGGATGACGGGCATTCAGCTCTGCAACGAGCAGGTTGAGGCCGACGAGTCGGTGATGATCATCGACGAGGCGGATGAACTTCTGCGCGGCAACAGCGGCTTCTCGTTCTTCGGCTTCGTGATGGACGGCAAGTCCACCGAGAAGGGCGTGATGAACTCCATCCTCGACGAGATGACGGTGCCGGCGATCTGGATCTCGAACGCCGCGCCGTCCCGCATGGACGAGAGCGTGCGCCGTCGCTTCGACTACTCGATCTGCTTCGAGTCGCTGAACGTGAAGCAGCGTGAGGCGATCTGGCGCAACGGCATCGAGAAGTTCGAGCTGCACGGCCTCATCGACGATGCGGACGTTCCGTCCCTCGCGGTGAAGTACCTCGCGTCCGCGGGCGGCATCTCGATCGTGCTCGAGAACGTGAAGAAGCTCGCTCCGGAGAAGAAGGACGTCGAGTCCATGATCGCGCTCCTCATGAAGCAGCACTGCCAGCTCATGGAGAGCGGGACCCGCGGGAAGTTCCTTCTCGCGAAGGACTATTCGCTCAAGGGCCTCAACATCAAGGGCAAGGTCAAGCTCGACCAGGTCGTGACCTGCGTGGAGAACTACGCGAAGGACGTCGTCTGCGGCGACTCGCCGGACCGTCCCCGCATGAATCTCCTCCTCTGGGGACCTCCCGGTTCGGGCAAGACCGAGTTCGTGAAGTACCTTGGCGAGAAGACGGGCCGCCGTGTGATCGTGAAGAAGGGGTCGGACATCCTCGGCATGTACGTGGGCCAGAGCGAGCAGAACATCCGCGACGCATTCCGCGAGGCGGAGAGCGACCATGCGATTCTCCTCTTCGACGAGATCGACGGCCTGCTCCAGAGCCGCGCCGGCGCAAGCCACAGCTGGGAGGTCACGCAGGTGAACGAGCTTCTGCAGCAGATGGAGGAGTTCGACGGCATCATGGTCGCCGCCACGAACTTCTTCACGAACCTCGACCCTGCGGTGATGCGCCGCTTCACGTTCAAGCTCCAGTTCGACTTCCTCGACGAGGACGGCAAGCGCCACTTCTTCGAGCACATGTTCGGAACGAAGCTGACGGACGCCGAGGCTGATGAGCTGCGCACGATTCCGAACCTCTGCCCGGGAGACTTCCGCACGGTGCGCCAGAGTCAGTACTACCTCGGCGGCGCCGTCACGAACGCCGACCGTCTTGAGGCGCTCCGCGCCGAAAGCGAGGTCAAGCCCAAGGACGGCTGCGCGACGCCGGTCGGCTTCTGCTGACGCGCGTGCTTCGCGCGTCGTCCCCGTAGTTTCCAATTGCGCCGCCCAGTCTGATTTTGTATAATACAGTCCCGTTTTACGGGATTTCAGACATGGCGAAGATCAAGCTGACAAAGACTGAGCTCAAGGCCCAGACGGACGCGCTCAAGCGGTTCCAGCGCTTTCTTCCGATGCTGCAGCTGAAGAAGCAGCAGCTTCAGGGGGAAATCGCCGGAATCGTCGCGAAGTCCGATGCCGTCGTGGCGCGCGAGCAGGCCGTGCGAACGGGGCTCGACGCATGGGTGGGTCTGTTCGCGACCGGGGCGGATCTGCTCGGGGGGCTTGTCTCCGTGAAGAAGGTCAACGTCTCCTGGTCCAATGTCGCCGGCGTCGAGATTCCCGTCTTCGACGGCATTGAGACCGACGTGAAGGCCATCGACCTCTGGGAGACGCCGGCCTGGGTCGACGACGCCGTGGGCGTTCTGACGAACATTCTCTCCCTCCAGTGCGAACGTGCCGTGCTGCAGGAACAGCGCGCGCGGATTTCCGAGGAACTGCGTACGACGTCGCAGCGCGTGAACCTGTTCGAGAAGGTGAAGATTCCCGAGTGCCGCGAGAACATCCGCGTGATCAAGATCGCGATCGGCGACGAGCAGACCGCGGCCGTCACGCGTGGCAAGATCGCCAAGAGCCGCGCGCCGGCGGTCGGGGAAGAGGAGGCCGTGGCATGATCGTTCCGATGAAGCACCTCACGCTTCTGTGCGTGGCGCAGGACGGCGACCGCACGCTGGAGACGCTGCGCGACCTTGGATGCGTCCGCCTCGACCTTTCGGGCGCCGCGTCGAACGCGTTCGCCGCGGCGAAGGGCGACCTCGCGGCGGCCGAACGCGCCGTGCGCATCCGCGGGACGGCCGCGAACGAGGCTCCCAAGGGCGTCGTGGCGGATGCGCGCTTCGAGAACGTGCGCAACGCGGATCTCGTCGTGGCCGTGCTGAAGGCGGACGAGGAGCGCCAGGCGGCCGAGGATGCGGCGGAGGCGCTGCGCCAGACCGTGCGGAAGTACGAACCCTGGGGGGATTTCGACCCGGAGCTCGCGCGGAGTCTGCTGGCCCGGGGCATTGACTTGTCGTCTGTCGCCGACCTCCCCGACCCGCTGCCCGAAGAGCGTCTTTCCGAAACGCGCCGGAAGCTCGCGGAGGCCGAGGGACGCGCCGCGTCCGTCAAGGCGGCGCTCGCCGAACTGAACGGCCGCGTGGACGTGATCCTCGACCGTTTCCCCGAGCTGAAGGACCGCATCGCCTTCGCCGCCGCCCGCGACACGCTCGCGACGCAGGGCGCGGTGTCGTGGATCGAGGGCTGGGTGCCGCAGGACGCGGTGCCGAAGCTGCGCGCGAAGGCCGTCACGAAGGCGTGGGGCATCCTGCTGCGCGACGCGGTGCCGGACGAGAATCCGCCCACGCTGATCCGCCCGCCGAAGCTGTTCCGTCCCGTCGCGGCCCTCTTCCAGGGCCTCGGCATCGGGCCGGGCTATGCGGAGTCTGACGTCTCGGTGCCGTTCCTCTGCTATTTCTCGCTCTTCTTCGCGATGCTCGTGGGCGACGGCGCCTACGGGGCGATCTTCCTCGCCGCGACGCTCTGGGGCTGGCGGAAGACGAAACCGAAGGCCGGCGAGGGCCATCGCCCGCGCATCGTCCGCAGCTGGCTCACGCTCATGACGGTCTTCTCGTCCGCCACGGTCCTCTGGGGCATCCTCTCCAACACCTGGTTCGGCGCGGGCATCCCCTGGTGCGCGAAGTGGCCGACGGTGACGTGGCTGGCCGATCCCAGCTACAACAACATGATGCTCCTCTGCTTCACGATCGGCGTCTCGCACCTGATGATCGCGCGCATCTGGAGCGGCATCCAGATCCTCAACGACCGCACGTGCCTCGCGCAGTTCGGCTGGGCGGGCATCCTCCTCTTCATGTACCTCGTCACGAATTCGATCGTGGGCATCTTCCCCGGCGTGCCGAAGTGGTCGTTCTGGATGTTCGGCGTCTCGCTCGTGCTGGTCTTCGGCTTCACGCTGAAGGGGAGCGAGCTGAAGAGCCGCGGCATCGAGCTCGGCATGCTGCCGCTCAACATCATGAGCGCGCTCGGCGACATCATCTCGTACGTGCGCCTCTTCGCGGTGGGCCTCGCCTCCGTGAAGGTCGCGGAGAACTTCAACGCCATGGCCACGGGCCTGCTCTCGTCGGAGCAGTCGATCTGGGTCAATGCGCTCATGGCCGTGGCGATGGTCGCGATCCTCCTCGTGGGCCACGGGCTCAACCTCGCCATGGCGGGGCTCTCGATCCTCGTGCACGCGGTGCGTCTCAACACGCTCGAGTTCTCGAACCACAAGGGCATCAGCTGGGCGGGCTACGCGTTCAGCGCCTTCAGGACATTTCCGAAAAATTAAAAAGGAGTAAACAGAATGGATGCGATGATTGTTGCCGGCGCGATTGCGTGCCTGGGTCTCAGTGCGGCGGGTTCCGCGTTCGGCACGGGTTTCGCGGCCTCCGCGGCCGTGGGCGCGTGGAAGAAGTGCTACGCCGCGAACAAGCCGGCGCCGTTCATCCTGCTCGGCCTCGTGGGCGCGCCGATCACGCAGACGCTCTACGGAATGATCCTGATGTTCATCATGCTCGGCAAGGACAAGGTGCAGGGCGCCGGCCTCGCGTGCGTGCTGCTGGGCATCTTCGCCGGCCTCGGCATCGGCCTCTCCGCCCTCTTCCAGGGCCGCGCGGCCGCCGCGGCGTGCGATGCGCAGGCCGAGACGGGACAGGGCCTCACGAACTACTTCGGTGCGCTCGGCATCGTCGAGACCGTGGCCATCTTCACGATGGTGTTCACGATCATCGCGCTCGGCGCGATCAAGTAAAGCGGCGGATGGACGCGGGCGAGACCGACCTCGCGGGTGTCGCGGGCGAACTGGACCGCGGCAACCGCGTGATTCTCATGGTGCGGCACGCGGAGCGTCCGCGCATGGATCCCGACGACCCCACGTTCGGGATGTCTCTGCCGATCACCGAGGCGGGCAGGCGGATGTCGTATGACTTCGGTGTCGCGCTGCGCCCCCACGTGGACGGTGTGCAGTTCCTCTCGAGTCCGCTGCTGCGCACGCGCCTCACGGCCGAATGGATCGCGAAGGGCATGGGCCTCGGTTCGGTCGACATTCCCCTGGACGACACGCTCGGCAACACGACGCCGTTCTTCGCCGATGCGCACGCCGTATTCGAGCTCTTCCGCGACGGATCCTTCTTCGAGAAGGTCTTCGCGTACTGCGAGACCGGCCGCCAGATCGGCTTCAACGAGATCCACGAGGCCGCGGACCGTCTGGACGACTGGTGCGTGGCGCACTTCACGGGACGTCTCGGCGTCTTCACGACGCATGACCTCTACAACGCCGCCTTCCTCTACGCGAAGGGCGTCGTCCCGAAGTTCACGCGCGAGAACTGGATCCGCTTCCTCGATTCGGCGGCGATCATCCTGGAACCCGACGGAACGCGGCGCTACGCGTTCGTGCGCGCGGGCCTTTCCGACGGCATCGTCGGAGTTTGAGAGGCTTGAAGTGTTGAGGGAAGGCGATCTAGAGCTGGTCGAGCGGACGCTGGACGAGGTTCTGCCGACGGCGGAGACGCGCCCCGAGGCATTGAGCGCGGCGATGCGCTGGGCGGTGATGGGGGGCGGCAAGCGAATCCGTCCGCGCATCTGCCTCGCGGCCGCGGACGCGGTCGGCGGATGCGCCGCGGACGCGGTCTTCCCAGCCTGTGCGGTCGAGCTGCTCCATTCCTACACGCTTGTACACGACGACCTGCCCGCCATGGACAACGACGTCGAGCGGCGCGGACGCCCGAGCGTCTGGGCGAAGTTCGGCGAGGCGAACGCGATTCTCGCCGGCGACGCGCTGCAGGCGCTCGCCTTCGCGACGGCCGCCCGCGCGCCGCGCAACGTCCCCGCTATCGTCGCCGAACTGGGTCGCCGCGGCGTGGGCGTCGTCGCCGGCCAGGTCGAAGACCTCCTCCTCCACCCG
>R26__coassemble_1321_pt1 | contig 12596 bp, 7 predicted proteins | sample R26__metabat2_high_PE_030 | metagenome-assembled genome bin R26
ACATTCGTGATCGCGGAACCAATGCGTTCAAGGTACTTTGCCGCAAATGTCGTCATTGCATCGGTGCATCCAAGAGCCATCGCCGCGCGGCAGGCCCGATCGAACGTCTCGTCCGACACCCCCCCCTCCAGCTCGTAGACGAGACGCTTAAGATAGTAAACGACCAACGGATCGCCCTGGTCCTGGATCTGGCGGACCTCCGCGAGCGCCGAACGATAGCGCAGAGCCCGCATGAATTCCACCACCCGCCTGAAATGCACGGCATCGTCCCCCTTCAAACGCGTGAGCGAGAGGTCATCCACGGGCCTTCCCAATTCTGGGATCTCCGGCATCACCTCGGCGACCGAGGCGTGCCTAACCATCTGCCCGCCTAGCCGATCGACGAATATCTTCTCCAGCGATTCCTTGAAGAGGCCTTCGAGATCAAGCCGAGACACCTGAATCAGCTCAAGCGCCTTGAGCGACTCCGGCAGCCCCCGTGGATAGAAGATTTCATGGCCCGAGGGGGCCACGGGAATAACAGGCAGGTTCTTCGTGAAGGCGTGTTCGAGTTCCCGACGGATCCAGTCGCCCTCATTGATGCAATTGTCAAGCGCCCCCTCGGTGAAGAGGAAAATGACAAAGCGTGAATAATCAATCGACTTGTAGAGCGCCTCGTTGAACTTTCCGTCACGGATCTCTTCCAGATCGAAGAAGACGCGAAGTCCCAGCTTCTCCAGTCCAAGCTGCAGTTGCCGCGCGATGTCGCGGCCCTTGGCACGACGATAGCTGATGAACACGTCGTACAGGAACCCGCCCTTTCCGATTGTCTGCTTATTGGATTCCATGATTCATCTCCAGTTTCGGTGATTTCTTCACTCGTTGCCAATCAAGTTCCTCACCTTCGTCACGCAATCCTCGAGCAGGAAGTCGACGGGGAAGCCAAGGTCGGTCATCACGTGGGTGATGCGTTCTCCCACCATCTCCGGACCGATTCCGATGCGCGCGGCCAGCTTCAGGATGTATGCATGTTCCTGGCTCGACATGGCGCCGTCCGCCGCCGAAAGCATGATCAGCAGCGAGACGACCCGCATCTTCAACGCCTCCGGGGCCTCCGCGTTCAACCGCCGGACATGCCGGGCGATGTCGCGACGACGCCTCGTCACGTCAAAGACGAACTCAAGCAGGGGCCACGACGTGAACCGTGCGATCGTATCACACATCTCCCGGATTTCCCGGTTCGAAGGTTCCTTCCGGTTCGAGATCATGTCGAGGCCGGCGGTCGCATAGAGCTTCAAGGCCGCGGATTCAACGTCGTTTCGGGTCCTGCGGCTGATCAGGTCGTACAGCGCGTCGACCTTCCGGTCGACCTCGGTCAGCTTCCGGTCGCAGAAGTCCTCCGAGAAGTAGGCGTCGCAGAACAGCTGGAGCGCCTTCAGCCGGATCGGGTAGACCGGGTGCGTCGTGTTCTCGTCGTCCTCGATCTCAACCCGCCCCTTCAGCTCCTCCAGCTGCGCCACGAGCGAATCGATCTCCCCGACGTCGAAGTTGGCGCTGGACAGGCCGAAGCAGACCTTGACCAGGCCGGTCGCCGCGTCCCTGAAGTTGCCGGCGGCGATCGCCCCCATTCGGTCCGCCGAGATCTCGCGCTTCTGCTTCCATTCGCGGTAGAAGAGATCGCCCATCAACGGCAGCACCGTCTCAATCGAACCGGCCTCGTTATCGGGCCTCTCCAGCAGATTCCACCTGCAGTGCCGAAAAACCAGATGCCCGAATTCATGGCCGATCACGGATGCGAGTTCACCGTCGGACAGACCCTCGATCGCCGAACTCGTCAATCTGACGAGCCCGCGCCCGAAGAGGAACGCCAGTTCGTCATCGTCGTACACCGCGATCTCCCGCGGTGAAACGGAAAACCTGAGAAACGCCCCCGCCGAATCGGCGTCCTCCGCGACGTCGATCAGTTCCCTCAGGCATCCGATGTGTACCTCATAGCGCATCCGAAGCGCCAGCCGCCCCAGCACCCGATCGATGACACGATACACTCGCGGGAATATCTCCGGCTCGGCAATGGGCAACCCTGAGATGATCTGACGTTTGCTGATTCCCTGGTCCTCACGCGCGGTCAGGACGGCATCGACGTACCCGTCGATGTCGTACGCCTCCCTCAACCTCGTCAGATCGTCGACCTCGCCACCCAACCTCGCCTCAAAGACATTGTCCATCGTTCACGTCCCCTTCCTGTGTTCGATGTCCATGTACCCCCGCACCGCCATCACGGCGATACTGACCTTGTCGAGATCCTGCGTCGGTTCGTCAAGGTCCTCGAACGGAACGAGATTCGGATGGCGACGACGGGCGTTGTCGCGTGGCCCTAACCGCCAGTCGGCCAGCAGGCGCTCCGTCCACCAGCGGTTGTGCTCGGCCTTGAGGAGACGCCACAGAAGCTCGCCCGTGACCTTCTGCCCGACCAGCAGCGCCGCTTTTTCCTTGAGGCAGTCGCCGGAACTGACATTCGACCATTTTGCCCAGCGGGCCAGCTCGGACCATTTCGCCGCTGCGGCATCGGCATCCCACACTCTGACGGCCGCGTCGAGAAGGCCGACGTCCGTCCCCTTCGGCAACGCGGCCGAAGTGGAATAGAAGTAGTTGACGGCCATGGCGTTGTCGAACCTGGAGACGTCCATCCACGGCAACTGGTCGATCATGCCGAAGTAGCGGATTTTGGATGGCCCAACGGATTCGATCAGCGCCTTGTTCGGCAGATCGCGCCGCGGGGCGTCCATCCACAGCAGAACCGAAACCTCGCTGCAGCGCAGAGCAAGCGGCAGTCGGAGGTATGCCTTCACCGTTGCGTCAGGACTCTCCCCGGCGATGACGATCGTCGTGGAAGTATCCGCCCGCGCGGCCGTCTCCTGCATCAGACGGAGCGCATCTGGATGATCGGCCGGGACGGGACAAGCCACGCATTCGACCTCGGGCAGGTTCCTGGCCACGTCCGCATCGGGGGCGACCCGTGCGTTCGCGAAAACGGTGATTCGGCAGTTCCGTTCCCCGTCACCATAGTTCATCAGCTTGATCGCGGAACCCACGACCGACTCCACGACAGGTCCGCCGCCAATCACGAACAGTTCCGTTCGTCTCGCGCCGGGCTTGAACCTGAGCGGCAGATAGGCCTCTTCGCCATCGGTCGAGTCCCTGAGCGACCAACACGTCCACACCCAGCTCTCGTAGTAGTTGAACACGTGGAGGTTGAAGACGTGCTCGCCCTGGGAACCGACAAGAGTGTCCATCTTGAGTTCCCGCGAGCACATTCGCGCGTAGACCTGGGGTACCACAAGCTGGAGAAAGACCTCGACGGGCACATCCTCCGACATTCCCTGTTCCTGTTTCGCCTTTTCAACCAGGATCTCCGACGCGCGAAGCATCTTGCCGTCGCGATCCGATCCGCCTTCGTCTCCCATCAGATAGATTGCCTTCGCGCCTCTGATCCGAAGGCCGGCATACGACCGGTCCACCGACGGATTCCTCCGTATGAACAACAGACGTCCGCACTCGTCTGGCGTCAGCTCGGTACCGACCTCGAGCCGCACGCTCTTCACGTCGTGGTCTGTCATCAACAGGACCTTCGTTCTGTCGTCGACGGACAGAATCCTCTTGATGAGCGCCTTCACCTGGAAATCGTATCCGACGATCAGGACATAGTCTTTCTGAAGCCGATGCTTGACCACGCCGTTGAGACTCCTCTCTCTGTTTCCCTGGTACCACTTCACAAGCAGCCCCGTCAACAGGGACACGGCACAACCCTTCACCAGCTGCGCCAAGAGCGCCTGTATGTCGATCTGGCCACAAAGTCCGTTGCACATGGATGTCATTCCCGTCCCCCCGTCTGGTTCCGCCAATGTCTTCTTCCGTCTCCGGACGAGCCGTTCGACGCGTCCTGACGGTGTTTCAGATGCTCGATCAAGCCGGATGAGATGATGCCGGTCGGAATCGCGATCAGGCAGATGCCGAGAACCGAGATGATCGCCCCGATGATCCGACCAGACGTCGTAATCGGGGCGAAACCATGCGTACCCGCCTTCGTGAAAGTCTCGAAGGCCCACCACAGCGCCGAGACTGCGTTCCGGAACTTGTCCGGCTGCGCGTCGTGTTCGGCCGCGAAGAGCAGCAACGAGAGGAAGAGGACAATCAACGACATGAAGAACAGCACCGCCAGAAGGTCCTTCGCCTTACTCTCGATGACCCTCCGGATCGCCGCGAGCGCATCGAAGTGGCGATTGAGTTTGAAGATCCGCAACAGCCGGATCAGGCGCAGCGCCCGGATGCCCAGCATTCCCTCGGGAAGGATGAGCGGCAGCAGCGACGGCAGGATGGCCAGAAGGTCGACAATGCCCTTCTCGACGTTCTTCGGGCACTCCATCGTCCGAGGCGGCAAATCGAACGTCACAGCGAACACGATCACCACGCTCGCGATGATCAACAGCATGACCACGACGTCGAACACGACCGACAGGACGGATCCGTGGACACCTGGTTGGATGACGTCGTAGACACGCCGCTTGATTCCACGATACCCGCTGAACTTTCCACACGAGGCGCGTCCATGGGAGGGTTGCAGGTGGTCGTTGTTCATCCTTGCCCCCTCCCCTTCAATCGGACAATCTGGCGACCGGCAGAATGGACATTGTCGACAATCAAACTGCAGAACTCACGGTCCTTGGCCTGGGTACATTTCTCCATTTCGACTTCAAATCTGCCCTTCTTATGAACCCACTTCCTCTGCAGATACTCCGCGTCGTCCTTCATCTCCAAGGCGGGGACTGTCGGAACCCCATGATGTTCGTTGAGGGACTTGGCAAGGCGGTAGTCCACCTCCGGAAGCTGGTCGTAGGGCACAATGGCCGCATGACGACCATATTCCTTGCGTTGGTTGAGCTTACGCTCCTTCTCGTCGATCTCCTCGAGTCTCGGATTCTCCATGTCCCAACGCTCAACCCCGCTGAGAACCATGAACGCATTCCAACGCAGATGCTCGTTGCGCGCCAACGTGTCGAGATGGTCCTCGATCTCCCGGCGGACTTCCTCGTCGGAGACAACTTCCAGGTTCTTGGCGACTTCATCCACGACCTCATAGCCCAAAAGGCGCAGGAGGTTCTCCTCGCACCGAGCGGATGCACGACTGGACTGCCGATCGAATAATCTACACCCCCTCCACTGCTCCTGCTTCGTCTTCTCCGTCAGCTCGGCATACAGCTTCGTCTTCCATTTCGCATGGAGAGCCTTCGCCATCGCATCGACGGGCGCATGGTCGATCCGGCTCCACCGGTACAAGTCCTTCAGCGCACCGAAGCACTGGGCGTCACTAGAGGTCCAGTAGTCCCTACGGTCCATATTCAGAATCTGAACCACAAGCGAAATCTTCAGGCCCAGGGACGTTTTGATTTTCTTTATTCGTTCCGCGAGACGAATGTTCTCCTCGTCCTTCGGCAGGCAGATGACCACCTGGTCGTAGTCCCTGAGATGTTCCGTCAACCAGGCGTCGAACTCATACCGCAGGGCATCCTGCGCGGGCAGGAACCTGACGTGCAGTTCGTTCTCGGTTCCGTTGATCAGACCCGGATGATAGTACAGGAATCCGGCGATGGCGTCCTCGTCATGGTCGACGATGTCGACGCCGAGGCCGGTCTGCGTCGTACTGCCGCGCTTCAGCAGCTGCCCATTGCACGCGATGTTCCGCAGAACAGCCCACCCCTTGTACCCGAAGCCGATCAGAAGAACGCGGAAGTCGTCCTTCACGTGGCAGCCATCGACGGAATCCGGTGCGACCCGCAGACGCGTGTACTTCGCGGCGAAGTCATCGGCCACCATCTCCGACTCGTCGATGACGATGGGTTCGACCTTCTCCCGTACCTTCTCGCACCAGTCCAGAAAGACGCGCTGGTCTTCGGACGGGTCGATCCGGACATAGAACACCTTGCCTCTATCCGTTTCGCTCTTTTTCACCTTCTTCAGCGTCGACGCCAGGCGATTCGCCCTGGTGACGTTCTCGTGGGCGCTGTCGCGCAGGAAAAAATGACGTCGCCCGACTCCGGCCATCTCCTTGACAAGCCAGTTCTTGTCGGTGAGGTCGAAATCGGTCAGTACCCACTGGCAGTTGATGGCGTCAATGCGACGCGTGATCTGCATCAGTTTGTCCTTGTCGTCCAGCAGGGCGATTGGCAGACGGAACAGGACCTGGTGTGTACACGTCTCGCGCATGATGCTCTCGGCCAGCATCAGGCCCTGCTCGCTCACGTCCCAGAACACGTCGAGCTTGAGCCAAGGCAGGCACGCGGCCACCATCGTGGACACTCGGCTCACGAAACCCCGTCCCAGAAACGCAAACAGGATCCAGCAGGTGAAGGAGATGACCAGGAGGTGGTAGCCGAAGTAGTGGAAGGGGTCGTCCACCGTGATCTGCTCGTACCCCCCGCGCGACGGGAAGAACGAGGACAGCACACGGTTCGGCGCCTCGACGGCGCGGACCCGGACACGCTCCTCCTGCCGCACGTTCTGTCTCACGCGGACGCGGTCAACGGGATGGAAGAAATAGGCCGTACTGCCCCAGACGAACAGCCCCGCAAATACCAAGATCCGAATCTGCGGAATCCGGGACCCCCGATATAGCACGAAGAACAGAAACCCGATGAGAAGCAGAACAAGCACATAGAAGAGGGCGACGGCCGTGACCGCGCCCGGGGACGAGTTGATGCCGTTCGCGGTGGATGTCTGCATCCACCGCCAACAGCCGCACATGGCGCCCAGCAACGAAGACGCCACAATGCCGAAATGCAACGCACCCAGCAGATTCCGACCCGAGAACAGCTTCCTTCCGCGATTCATGTCCAAGCCCCCTATTCGGAAAACGACGGTCGGTCCAGCGGTCGCATGTCCAGCATGCGGAAAATCCGCATCGCCATGTTGTAATAGTTCAAGGCGTCCGCATGCCGATTGGCCTTGATGAGCTGCCGCATCTCGGCCTCCGCGCGACTTCGGATGTTCGCGAACCTGATCACGAGATCCGGCCGTGCCTTGATCAGCTCTTCGCTCTGCATACCCAGCTTCGACAGTCGACGCCCCTCGGCGGCCGACGACTCATATTCAGTTGCGATCCACGCGACGGTCTTGTCGTACTTCACCTGCGCGGCAGCGGTCTTTCCTCCCCGTAAAGACGAGCTGAAATCGGATTCCGCTTCAAACCGCCTCGGCGATGGCAGACCCTTAAGCTCCTGGGCGGCCGACCGAATCTCCTCGACCAGAATCCTGCCCTGTCCTCCGGAAGACGTCTTCTGATCCAGAACCGCAGCCGGAGCCACATCGCGCACGGGTTCCCGCGGGAAGATCGCCGTCTTGATCCACAGAAGCATCAGAACCAGGACCGCGAGTCCTCCGGCCCCCACCACCGCCACCACCCGTGGATGGGCCTTGCGCCACGCGACGATCTTCGCGCGGCGGGCGGCCGCCGCCTCCACGTTCTCGATCAGTTCCTCCAGCCGATTGCGGCTGATGCCGCTCGCGCTTGCCAGACGCTCCAGTTCGACACGTTCGCTGTCGTCGATGACGCCGTCGTTGGATTTGAAGCGCGCGGCCTTCCTCAGGAAGACCTTTTCGGCCTGTCTCTTCACCTTCCGCCGCTGCCGCGTCGACATCTCGTTGAGATCCGTCATCTGGTCCTTGAGCATCTTGACGATCGTGTCCTCGAAATCCGGCCCCCTGTCAATGAATGACGCCTGCAGGTCGCGCAGCTTCTCGATGCTCTTGGGAAGATTCTCCGGGAACACGAGCCCAAGGTCGCTCCGCACGAAATCCAAACCACCCTTTCTGCGGTAGCTGATGAACACGTCATATGTTTTATTCTTCTTCATGATCCCTTCCCGGCCATTCAGACGCCCAGACCAGCGCATTTCAACCATTCCATGCGGGCTATTTCATGCCACGCGATTCACGGACAAGTTCCCAGGCGGAATTGATCTCCGCCATGGATCTCGTCGCCTGCTGGAGCATGCCCTCGGGCAACCCCTCCGCACGCAGGCGGTCGGGATGGTATTTCATGGCCTGCTTTCGGTAGGCGGAACGCACGGCGGCGTCTGAATCGGACGCGGAACATCCGAGATGGGCGTACGCGCGCGCCAGGTCCGCGTCGTCCGAAGCGGAACCGGCCGATCCGGCGGCGCCGCCCGAGAAGTCGCCGAGGTGAATGCGCTTGAAATAGTGGTAGACCTCGTCGCGGAAACCCAGCGCCCCCACGACCTCGTGCAGAAGACGATCCTCGCCCGGGTCGAGACGCCCATCCGCCGCCGCCACCGCCCAGAGGAGCTCGTACACGAGACTCCGCGCCTCGTCGGACGCCACCGAGGCGAACTCACGCGCATAGTGCGATATGTCGAACGGAGCATCTTTCGCATAGTTGAAGGTCGAGACCGCGCGCTGGTACAGGTCCTCGCTCAGCCCCATCGACCGAAAGAACGACTGGGCCACCTCGACTTCATCGCAGCTGACATGCCCGTCCGCCTTCGCGATCTTCGCGAGCATGCCCGCGATGCCGTCGACCAGCTGGTGCTTGACCATGCCCTCGATCTGCGTCCGCCGCTGCCTGGCCTGCCAGTTGGGTATGACCACCCAGACCAGAATCGCCAGCGCCAACCATGCCAGGAATCCCATTATTCCACCTTCAGCAGCTTCCAGTTCGCCTTCACGCGGTTGAAATAGGATACGGCAATCGCATATTCCCTGTTCCTCATCGCGACCTCGCCGACCGCGCAGAAGGCCTCAAGCTCCCTTGACCTGGCGACACGCGCGTGATCCCCGTGAAGATCGAGCGCGGCGTTCAGGCCGCGAATCCGAAAGGCGTCGGCCGCAAGAGCGAAGGCGTTGACGAGCGCGAGAACAAAACGCCGAAACGCCTTCTCACGGGTACTCTCCACTTTCTTCAACCGGTGCTCAAGGGCTTCCATGGTCTTGGCAAAGGTCTTGTCCTGGCCGATTTCGGTGACGTCCAGGTCCTTCAGCCACTGCAAATCGCCCGGCATGACATCGGGGAACGGCCCCTCGTCCTGTGACTTGCGCTTCACCATGACTTCCGTGGGTTCGACCGGCACGATGTTGATGCGGTGCGACAGGGCCTCTTCCAGTTCCTTCCTGACCCAGTCCTCTTCGTCTTCGCAGTCCTTGAAGACATCTTCCGTCATGAGGAACACAAGATTACGCGAGTGAGAAACCCGGTACGGCAGCTCCTCCCGATAGTTGTCCATCTCGCTCTCGAGATCAAATGAAACCGAATAACCGCGGTTCTTCAGCTTCTCCGCGATGCGGCCCGCAAGGTCTCTTCCGGGATCTCTGCGATAGCTCAGGAAGACGTCGTACTCATATCTGAAATCAGACACGAGACCGACCAGCAGTCCCAGGACCGTCGCCACGACAACGCCACAGAACAAGGTGTTGACCGCCAGGAAGGCCCAATAGTACAGCCCCGTCAGTCTGACGCCAAAGAACCTCAGGACGGCGAAACCCGGGAAATCCCAGTAGGAGCCGTAGCACCAGAACATCGCGAACTGGATGATACACAGAAGGGCAATCAGCCCAAAGAACGTCTTCAGCGACTTCATGCCACCCCCATCAGTTGAAGTTCACGACTCCTGCGAAATGCGCATGCACCACGCCTGTCGCCTTTTCGCAGACAAACACGTCCAACCACCGGCAGCCCTCACCCAGATTGGCAAGCGGCAGAGTCGTGGACGCCACTTCGCAGGCTTCGGAAAGGGCGACCGTCACACCGCCAAGGAAATCGTCCATGCCATGTTCGACGGTCGGCTGCGGGGGCTCGAACACCCCCTTGCTCGAACGTGCATAGCAAACCACCGCCAGAGGAATCCCGCCCGCGAAATCGGGCTTGGCCGCCAGCGTGACCAGCAGCGACCCCGATTTCCACTCCGCGTTCAGGATCACCACGTCCTGCCGCTCATTTTCCTTCAGCATCGGCGTCGGCACGATTTCGGCCGGGATCGATTCGGCAGACGCAATCAGGCTGGTCTCGTCGCCCAGCGCACGCTGAGACCCCGCAGGGCACGCAGTCTCCGCATAGACGTACCGAACGCCCTGCCACTCGTAGCAGATGGGCGTCTTCCTGGTCTTCGTCAGCTTGAGCGGCACGTCGACTCCCACCGCGGCATGCTCGGGTACCAGCAAGATGGCGCTGCGGATGCCGGCCAGACGAAGAAGCTCGGCATAGAGGATGCTCGAGTCTTCGCAGTCCCCGCCGCCATAGGAACAGACTTCGGAGGGGAATCTCGGCCAGTCCGAGCTCTTGTTCGCCGGATCCTTCTTGTAGTCAAGGCCCGACTGGACGAAGGCGAGCAGGAATTCCGCAAACGAAGACGGCGTCTTGCGCGAAACCCTGGCCTCGTAGAGCTCCCTCAGCTTCAGGAACAGATCATTGACGCCATCGGAGTACGGATCGTTGCTGGCATATTCGACATACGAATTAGTCGAGATCCGACGCTTCGAATAGTCGTTGACGAGCGCCACGTAGCGCTTCTGGTCGGCAGACGAGGGGAAGCCCACGGCCAGCGTGAAGTTCTGGCCGTCATAGGACCAGGAGCAGGTGACGGTTCCGCGATCCGGGCCAAAGCCCTTCGGCAGCGACCCGACCTTTGTCCACGTGTCCTCGACGATCTTCTCCTGCTCGAAGAACTTCGGCGCAAGGATCCAGCTCGTGTCCCGCCGAACCGCCGGGGCGATTGCATCGTCGGGGATGTGGCCGGAATCAATGCGCGCCAAGACCGTCTCCAGAACAGACGCCGCCTTCTGGAAGTCAAGCTCCAGGGCACGGCGCTGCGAATCGGAATCGGTGTCCACGTCAAATGCCTGGCCGGCGTAGGAACGGAGCCAATACAGCCTGCTCTCCAGCGTGGACCCTTCATTTGCGCTGGCGAGGGCGCGGGACATCTCCTCGATCAAGCGCCGCGCATCGACAACCGCCTCCTGTTCCGACTCGTCCAGAAGCGGATTGGGGCGGCGCCCCGACGCGTTTCCGAAGCAACGGGAGAGGACTCCCTCGACCGTACGGCCGCTGTTGACCGGCTGGATGACCCACACGCAGGCCTCGCCGACAGCCGTCGCCTCGCGGCCAGACGGATAGAACACGGGGCAGAGCGCATAGTAGCAGAAGTCCGGGACCAGGCGGCGCATGACTCCAGCAAACAGATGGGTCAAGACCACCGAGAAACCGTCCGAGAGATCCGTGTTCCACCCGCCAACGGACGCCTGCTGCATCTGCGAAACGCCGTTCTCGCGGTCAAGCCGCTTCGGTGCCAGTACAACCGCCGAGACGTATGCCGGGTAGGAGTACGGACGCGGCGGATTCTGCGTCGTCGGCTCGCCGTAGGAGTTGATTCTTCCCCGCAATTCCACCTGGACCCTGCGACTGACGCCGCGACATTCCGGCAGGGAATACAACAGGAATGCGGACGTGTTCGCCGAGGACTTCGGCACACTGGGCGGCTCGATTGTCCACGCGAAATGCCGCACTGGGCGGTCGAAGTCCGTTCCGTCACCTTCCCATCGTCGTGCCGTCAACGCCATGCAGTAGCCGTTGGCGGACTCGTCTATGGTGTCCACGGTATAGACGTTGGTGGCATCGCCACCGTTCACGTCACCCTCGGCCGTGCGCCCGAAAACCAGGCACTCGGCATGCGCCAGGTCGCAGGCGGATATGAATCGGCCGTCAATCCACTCCGCCATCGACGACCGAGTGTCCGTCGGGGTGTCGGACGTCAGGCTCCCGAGAAGAATGTTGTTGGTGTCGCCCAGGCGGAAGATGTCGTCATTCTGCACGGGTAGCGTCGAAAAGTCAACCCTGAAGCCGGCATTGCTGATCCGACCCTGGCTGGTCAGAACCAGATACGGCCAAAGCGCCTTCATGTCATACTTGCCAGGCTCGACCCACTTGTCCTGCAGCCAGGAGACGAACGACTGGGTGTGTTCATCCAGACGAACCGGCACAAGATGATTGTCGGACAGGGAAACGCCAAATCGGCTCCACGCGCCATCGTCCATCGGATCGCCGACCGTGATGAAGCGCAGGATGCTCTTGAGATGATGGATCCGCAGGCTGACCGCCGAGAAATCGGGCAGCACCGGGATGATCTTGGTGTCGCCAAAGGCCCCGGCGTCAAAGCCACGAACCTCGATGTACGCCACGTCCTTCCCGCCCATGTTGAGCATGAGCGACACGCCCGCATCCCCGCATAGGGACGCGAGATAGAACACGGCCGTCGGCGCAAACCCATTCAGCGGATCGTCGCAGCGGGCAATCACGCGGACATCGCCCTTCGTACCCTTGGCATCGGCCATGCGGCGAAGCCGCTGGGCTGTGTCGATGCACTGCTGCGGCGAGATGCCCTTGCGGTAGAGAACCACCTTCATGTCCTGCTTGACACACTGGCGGACCATGGTCTCGCAGACATCGTTTGGTCGGACGCCGCGTGGAGCCGTCAGCACGACCTTCCAGCCGGACTCGCATTTCCGCGGCAGCAGCGTCACCACGTTCTCGACGTTGAAGTTCGTCAAGCCGAACA
>R26__coassemble_1326_pt1 | contig 12565 bp, 6 predicted proteins | sample R26__metabat2_high_PE_030 | metagenome-assembled genome bin R26
CATCAACGCCGACTACACAACCTGAGATTACCATGAAAAAGTCAGCATTTGCATTTGCCGCGGCGCTTGGGTGCGCCGTCGCCGTTTCGGCCTCCCTAGAGGATGGATTCCGCGCGCCGCCGAATTCGGCGAAGCCGCACACCTGGTTCCACATGATGAACGGGAACGTCACGAAGGCCGGCATCACGCGCGACTTCGAGGAGCTCGCGAAGGCGGGAATCGGCGGCGTGCAGATGTTCGACGCGGGGTGCGAGATCCCGCCGGGCGGGCTCGACTTCAATTCGCCCGAATGGTTCGAGATGTTCAAGCACGCCGCCGGCGAGGCGCGGCGGCTGGGTCTCGAGATCTGCATTCCGAACTGCTCGGGGTGGTCGAGCTCGGGCGGTCCGTGGAATCCGCCCGCGAACGGCATGAAGAAGCTCACGTACAGCAGGCTCACGACGACGGGCCCCGCGAGGTTCTGCGCGAAGCTGTCGCGCGACATGAACGACCACGGGTTCTATGCGGACATCGGCGTCTTCGCGTTTCCCACGCCCGCGGCCGAGCGCGCGACCTTCCCGGATGTTGAGACGAAGATCGGGAAGAACGAGTTCTCCTTTGCCGCCGGGAAGCCCTTTGAGGCGGCGGGTTTCTCCTTCAGGCTCGCCTACCCGTGGACGTGGAGCGCGGATGCGGACATGACCGTGGAGGTCAGCGAGGACGGGAAGACCTTCCGCGAACTTGAGAAGTTCCGCTTCCCGCTTGCTCGGTCCGGACAGGGCGACACGTCGCGGCGCTTCCACGCGTTCCCGAAGCGGACGACGATGCGGGCGCTGCGCGCGAAGATCACCTGGTCCTCGGTGCCGGTGACGATCGACGAGGCGGGGCCCGAGGTGCGCGCCGAGCTCTCGAACATCAAGGCGAAGACGTTCGAGGTGCGCCAGGAGACGGTGAACGACACGTTCACGACGACGCCCGACCAGGTCGTCGAGAGAGAAGCTGTGATCGATGTGACGAAGTTCCTCGCGGCGGATGGCACGCTCACTTGGGACGTTCCCTCGGGCGAGTGGACGATTCTGCGTGTGGGCTACCTCTGCACGGGCCGCTGCAACCATCCGGCCTCCGACCATGGCCGCGGACTCGAAGTCGACAAGCTCTCCGCCGAGGCGATGGACTTCCACTTCGAGCAGTACGTCTCGCGTCTCTGCAAGACGCTGGGGCCGCTCGCCGGTAACGTGCCGACGGGCTTCAACAACATCCTCGTCGACTCCTACGAGGTCGGGTCCCAGAACTGGACCCAGAAGATGGAGGAGGAGTTCAAGAAGCGCCGCGGCTACGACCTCCGCGCGTTCCTGCCCGCGTTCGCCGGCTACGTCGTGGAGAACGTCGAGACGACGGAGCGGTTCCTGGAGGACTTCCGCCGCGTGGTGGCGGACCTCTTTGCGGAGAACTACGCGGGCGCGCTCACGCGGAAGTGCCACCAGTACGGGCTGCAGTGCTCGATCGAGCCGTACGGGAGCTGTCCGTCGGACAACCTCCAATACGGACAGCACTGCGACATCCCGATGGGCGAGTTCTGGAGCCATGCGAGCAATCCGTGCCTGCCCGGCTGCGGCAACTCGAAGTTCATCTCCTACATCGTGCACGTGTGGGGCAAGAAGTACTGCGGCACGGAGTCGTTCACGGCGAGTCCGGGTCCGGGCTCGGGCCGCTGGATGACGACGCCGTTCTCCATCAAGGCTCAAGGCGACGACGCGTACGCGCACGGCGTGAACCGCATCATCTACCACCGCTACACGCATCAGCCGTGGGCGGACGACAAGTACCTGCCCGGCATGACGATGGGCCGCTGGGGCATGCACCTCGACCGCACGCAGACGTGGTGGGAGTTCGCACGGCCGTGGTTCCAGTACCAGACGCGCTGCCAGTACATGCTACAGAAGGGGACGTTCCGCGCGGACGTGCTGTTCTTCGCGGGCGAGCAGGCGCCGAACCAGGGCGGCAACACGGACGGCGGTGGGGAGAGTGCGGCGTTCTACAAGCTGCCCGCGGGCTATGATCACGACATCTGTCCGACGGACGCGATGTACGCGCTTAAGGTCGTCGACGGCCGCGTCGTCGTCCCCGGTGGCGTCTCGTACCGTCTTCTTGCGATGCCGCCGATGGACGCGGTGTCGCCCGACATGGTCGCGTGCGTGACGAAGCTGCGCGACGCGGGTGCGACGGTCGTATGGCCGAGGAAGCCCGTGCGCGCGCCTGGCCTCAAGTGGGGTCCGGACGGTGATGCGAAGGTCCGTGCCCTCGCGGACGCGCTCTGGGCGAAGGGTGTGATGACCTGCATGCCGGCCGAGGCGCTCGCGAAGCTCGATGTCGCGCCGGACTTCGTCGTCGCGTCGAACGGGGCTAAGGACGTCCAGACGTTCAACTGGATTCACCGCGGCGACGCGGAGGCGGAGTGGTACTTCGCGGCGATGCCGAACCATGCCGAGGCGACGGCGGAGCTCTCGTTCCGTCAGACGGGCCGCCTGCCGGAGATCTGGGACGCCGAGACGGGGACGTGCGCGCCGGCGGACGTCTGGCGCGAGGAGGGCGGCCGCACGTACGTGACGGTGCCGTTCACCGTGTGCGGCTCGAAGTTCATCGTCTTCCGCAAGACGCCCGGTAGGGTCGGCGCTCCGTCGCCGACCGCGTCCGGCGTCAAGGCCTGCGAGATCGCGGCGTCGCCGCGTCCGGACCCCGTCGTCGTGGACCCCGTGAAGCATACGCTCGTGATCAAGAACGCGCAGTACGGCGTGAAGATGGAGGTGTCGCGCCATCTCTGTGCGGATGTCGCGGCCTACTTCAAGCCCGGCGTGAAGACGCCTGTCACGAACGCCGCGCTCGGCGGCGATCCCGCGTCGATGCAGCACAAGCACCTCGAGGTCGTGTACGAGCTCGGCGGCGCGAGGAAGCGCGAGGTCGTGAGGGAACACGCGAGCTTCACGCTCCCGAAGGACGCGAAGCTCGTGAGCGCGTGGTACGGCGTGATCGATCCGAACTGGAAACCGCAGCAGAGTCATCTCGTCGACGTGACGGCGAAGCTGAACGGCCTCGTGAAGGACGGCGAGATTTCCGTGAAGGCCGACAACGGTCTCGCGGGATGCGACCCGCTCTTCCTCACGGTCAAGCAGCTCTTCGTCACCTACCTCTACGACGGCGTGGAGAAGAAGGCCGTCGTCTCCGAGAACCAGATGTTCCAGGTCCCGGCGGGGGTCGGGAAGGTAACGCCGATGCCGGACGCGCAGTGGCTGGGCGGCAGGCTCTACGCGGCGCAGCCGCTCACGGCGAAGGTGACGGGCGCGGAGGGCGTGGTGAGGACGCTGAAGGCGGACCCGCCGGCCGTGGTGCCGGTGACGGGTCCGTGGACCGTCTCCTTTCCGAACGGATTCCTGCCGAACAAGCTCGCGCAGGGCGCGGAGGAGAAGGTTGTGTTCCCGACGCTGACCTCCTGGAGCGAGAACCCGAACAAGGGCGTCCGGTACTTCTCGGGCATCGCGACCTATGAAAAGAGTTTGACGGGTTTGAAGGGGGTGAAAGATGGGGAAAGGATTGTGTTGGATTTGGGTGACGTGAAGCATTTCGTCGAGGTGACGGTGAACGGGAAGACGTTCCCTGTCCTCTGGAAGCCGCCGTTCCGGCTCGACATCACAGACGCGCTCGTCGCCCAAACCTCAAACCTCAGACCTCAAACTTCGAACATCTCGCTCCGCATCCGCGTCGCCAATCTCTGGGCGAACCGCCTGATCGGCGACGACCGCGAGTTCGCGGACGACTGCACCTGGAAGGGTGGGGTGCGGAACGGCGTGAAGGAAATCGGCGTGAAGGAGATTCCTCAATGGGTCAAGGAGGGGAAGAAGTCCCCGACGGGACGCTGCACGTTCACGACGTGGAAGCACTGGGACAAGAACGACGAGCTGCTGCCGAGCGGCATTCTGGGGCCGGTCTACCTGCGCACGCTCGTGCCGGCTCAGTGAATCGGAAAGAAGAAAGGCGAATATGACGGCAACGGATGTTCAGGCCCTCAAGGGGCGCGGTTTTCTCCGGAACAAGGGGACTGACTGCTTCTCGGCGCGTGTGGTGACCGTGAACGGCACGATCACGAGCGAGCAGATGCGCGGGGTCGCGGCGGCGGCGGACGTGTTCGGCAACGGGGTCGTGACGTTCAGGACGCGGCAGGCGATCGAGGCGCCGGGGATTCCGTTCGAGAAGACGGACGACTTCGTGCAGGTGATGAACGAGCTGGGACTCTCGGTGGGCGGGACGGGTCCGCGGGTGCGTCCGGTCGTCGCCTGCAAGGGGACGACGTGTCCGTGCGGGCTCATCGACACCTTCTCGCTGGCGGGGAAGATCTACCGCCGGTTCTACGAGGGGTGGCACGACGTGGCGCTGCCGGGCAAGTTCAAGATCGGCGTGGGAGGGTGCCCGAACAACTGCGTGAAGCCGAACCTCAACGACGTGGGCGTCGTGGGGCGTCTGTTGCCCGGGGGCGTGCGCGTCTACGCGCTCGCGCTGGGTGGGCACTGGGGACGCACGGGCGGTGAAGGACGCTTCTTGGAGGCGACCTTCGCGACCGAGGATGCCGTTCTGGACGCGATCGAAAAGGTGCTGGTCTTCTACCGCGACCACGCGCAGAAGGGCGAGCGGTTCTTCAAGCTGCTCGACCGCGTGGGGTTCGAGACGCTCGCCGCGACGCTTGGGGAAGTCGCCCCATGAATCGGTTCGCGGTCATCGGGCATCCGGTCGCCCATTCCCTGTCGCCGAAGATGCACGCGGCGAACTTCCGCGCGCTGGACTTCGCGGGGGAGTACGGGGCGGTGGACGTCGAGCCGGGACACGTGGCCGAGGCGCTGACGCGCTTCGCGGCGGATGGGTACACGGGAATCAACGTGACGGTGCCGCACAAGATCGAGGCTCGGGACGCGATGACGCGGCTCGACGCGAGCGCGGTGCGGGCGGGCGCGGTGAACACGGTGCGCTTCGAGGCGGACGGCACGACGACGGGGTTCAACACGGACATGGCCGGGTTCGCGCGTCCGCTCACGGAGGCGGGCTTCAACCTGCAGGGCGCGCGGGTGCTGCTGCTCGGCGCGGGCGGGGCGGCGCAGGCCGTCGCGGCGGCGTGTCTCGACGGCGGGTGCGCAGCGCTGATGATTGCGAACCGCACGCGGGCGCGGGCCGAGGCGCTGGTCGGCGCACTTGCCGACGCGCGGGCGACGGCGTGCACGCTCGACGCGCTCACGGCGGCGGACTGCACGGCGTGTCGGCTGATCGTCAACTGCACGACCGTCGGGCTGAAGGAGGGGGATCCCCCCGTGCTGCCGGCGGCGTTCTTCGGCGCGGGACAGTTCGTCTACGACATCATCCCGTGCGCGCGGGAGACGGCGACGCTCGCCGCGGCGCGTGCGGCGGGCGCGCGCACGCTCGGCGGGCTGGGAATGCTGGCCGCTCAGGCGGCGGAGTCCTTCCGAATCTGGACGGGGCGCGATGCGGATTTAAACACGATGCGCGCCGCGCTTGTCGAACTTCAAACGTAAAACATCAACCTGAAAATAGGAGAAACAAATGGAAATCGTAATCTGCAAGACGAAGGAAGAGGCGAGCCGCAAGGCGGCGGACCTCGTGGCGGCGCTCGTGAAGGCGAACCCGAAGGCGGTACTCGGCCTCGCGACGGGCTCGACGCCCGTCGACATGTACAAGTGCCTGATCGCCGACAACAAGGCGAAGAAGATCAGCTTCAAGACCGTGAAGAGCTGGAACCTGGACGAGTACTGGGGGCTGCCGCCGACCCATGACCAGAGCTACCGCTACTTCATGGACAAGAACCTCTTCGACTCGATTGACATCGTGAAGAAGAACACGCACGTGCTGAACGGTCTCGCGAAGGACTGGAAGAAGGAAGTGGCGGCGTATGAGGCGGCGATCAAGAAGGCGGGCGGCATCGACCTGCAGGTTCTGGGAATCGGGTCCGACGGCCACATCGCCTTCAACGAGCCGGGCAGTTCGCTCGCGAGCCGCACGCGCATCGTGTCGCTCACGCCGCAGACGATCAAGGACAACGCGCGCTTCTTCAAGAAGGCGGCGGATGTCCCGAAGCAGGCGCTCTCGATGGGTGTCGGCTCGATCATGGAGGCGAAGCGCATCGTGCTGCTCGCGTTCGGCGCGAACAAGGCCGACGCGGTGAAGGGGATGGTCGAGGGCGGCGTCTCGCAGTTCTGCACGGCGTCGGCGCTCCAGATGCATCCGGACGCCTGGATCTTCTGCGACGCGGCCGCGGCGGCGAAGCTCAAGCTGAAGAAGTACTACGCCTGGCGGGCCGACGAGACGCTCAAGACCGAGCTGGCCTAAGCCTCGTCTCGTTTCCGGGGGGGTGCCGCACGTCCCCATGCGTGCGGCATTCTCGACATGAGATGCCCTCGTGACGCGTGGTCTGCTTTCAAGTGCATGTGAGGAGGATGAACATGAAAAATGTGATGATTCTGCTTGTGCTTGTCGCCGGGGCCGCGGTATGGGCGCATCCCGCCCACGAGGTGGCGCCGACGGGGACGTTGGCGGATTTCCATCGGTGCACGGTGCGCGGGCGCACCGAGTCGAAGGCCTGGGTCGTCGCGAACTCGGGCGAGGTCGCGCGGGCGGACGAGAAGGGACGCTACGAGATCACGCTGCCCGCGCAGGGCGTCTACTGCCTGAAGGCGATGAAGGACGGTTACGGCGAGGCGGTGCGTCCGTGGCTCGTCGTACCCGTCGCGTGCGAAGTCAATCTGCCGCTCTGGGCGCGTCCCGACCCCGGGCGTCGCGTCGTGCACGGCGACATCGGCCATCCCGCGCAGCTCGTGGTCACCGACTCGGGCGCGCCCGTGCGCGGGTTCGACTTCGCAGGCACGTCGGTCGGCAGCTATCCAGCCCCGAAAGGCGTGTGGCACGAGCGGAACCGCTTCTTCTGGACGGCCGGAGAATACTGCTTCACGGCGACGGGCGAGGTGAAGATCGTCGAGTCCCTCGACTTCCCCGAACTGCGCCGACGCGGCTGGTACAAGGGCGACTTCCACGCGCACATCGTGCACGGCGAGAACTTCTACCGCGCGAACATCCAGCAGATGAACTTCATCTGCCGTGCGGAGCGCTACGACTGGATCTGGCTGTCGCAGGGACACGCGAACGACGAGTTCCCGCTCGACCACCAGAAGCTCTGCGAGTATCTCTCGGACGACAAGCTCTTCCTGCGCATCAACAACGAGTTCCCGAAGAACATCTACGGACACCACGGCGACGTCGGGGTGGGTCCCCTCACGACGAAGGACTTCGGCCCCGGCTACAACATGGAAGGCGTGACGAACCTCGAGCTCGCGGAGAAGACCATCTACGCGCACGGCGGTCTCGCGGTGCCGGTGCATCCGATCTACGGGGACGTTGTGCGGACGGACAAGCGTGGACGCAAGACGTACGGGATGATTAACAACGAACTCATGCTCTGGCTGCTGTGCCGTCCTGACATGGTACCCGTCGTCGACTTCTTCTATTTCCCCGAGGAGCGTGCCGAGATGTTCTGGTACCGTCTACTCAACCGTGGCTACACGCTGGGGTGCTCGGGATCGAGCGACGCCGCGTTCGACGTCGGACGTTCCCCTGGTTCAAGCCACGCCACCTACGCGAAGCTCGACAAGGTGGACAACGCGTCGATCGTGAAGGCGTTCCGTGAGGGGCGCACGATGGTCTCCTACCACGGCGCGGGTGTGATCCTCGAGATCGACGGGAAGACGAGCGGGGACAAGCTGCCGCCGGGCGACGCGGTGCACAAGCTGACGGTGGACGCCTACGCCGATCCCGGGCGCGACTTCACGCTGCGGATCGTGCGCAACGGCGAGACGTTCGAGGAACGCACGTTCACGGCGCCGAAGGACGGGCACTTCACGTTCACGCGCGACCTCGTCGAGCGGGGGAACGCGTGGTATGTGGCGATGCTCAAGAACAAGGGCAGCCGCAACCCGCGCGCCGCGGCGTCGCCGATTTATTTCCGCGGGCCGGACTTTCGTCCGCCCGAGGTCCTGCCGCTGCCACGTCCGCTGCCCCGCGCGATCAAGGAGCGCCTCCTCTATCTCACCCCCGCGGAGGTCGACTCCGACGCGTGGTACGAGGAACTGAAACGCCTGCTGAGGGAGGCGTGAGGGCATCGGGGCGTGAGGGCGGAATGGAAAATCTGCGAGGAGGTTGACATGAAAAGAATGTTGATGGGATTGGCGATGGTGTTGGCGCTGTTGTCGGGATGCAAGGAAGAGCGGAGCTTCGAGGCGCTGGCCGGGGAAGGGCGCTTCCTCTCCGAGATGCTGCGCGGGAACGGGGCCGCGCGCACGGACGCGGAGAAGTGGGTCGATCCGGCGACTTGCCGGGATTCGACGGACTTCATCTGTCAGATGTCGCGGAAACGAGGCATGGTCGCGACAGAGCTGCCGAGCTGGGTGTGCGACTGGTACGTGATCGACAAGCCGGCCACCAACGTCGAGGCGACGGTACTGGTCACGAAGATGGGGGATGTGCCCAATCGGCGGATCTACGACACGGGAGACGTCGTCGCCGTCCGTCGCGACGGCGAGGCCCGCAGAATGTCCATTCCGGACCTCCGGGCAGAGTTCCTGCGGTTCTATGGGACAACGAACGGCGTCCAGGTCGGCGGAAAGACGTTCTAGGGGTGGTGTGAGAGGCCTGTTGACTCTCCTTCTGTGCGGAATGGGGACGGCATGGGCCGAACCCCAGTGTCGGTGTGAACCTGTTGGCGCGCCGTCGCTGCCCGAGGAGATCGAGGTCGTCGAGATTCCGGAAGGGGCCGCCTGCACGGGCGTCTCGTACTCGGTGCAGGCCTGGGTGCCGCTTGCCGGCACGAACGACACCAGAGGTGTCGTCCCCCAACCGATCCAGAGACCGCGCTGCGGCGATCGGCCTGTTGAGTGGACTCCGCCGGATGCGGCCTACTATGCGCGGGACGTGTGGCCCGAGAAGCCGGTCGAGCTTGCGGGAACGTTCACGCTGGCGGGTCGGTGCCTGCAGCGGATCCGCGTGTCGCGCCGGCGGTGGCGCGGTGGCCTGTGGCAGAGCTCGGGGATGGGTGTGGTCGAAGTTGCCGAGGGATTGAGCTTCAGCCCCCTGTTCTCACATGTGGCTGCCACGCCGAGGATGCAGCATGTTGAGCCGCCTGCGTCGGGGTGCAAGCTGCTGATTCTGGCGCCGCCGGATCTGCGTGGGGCCTGGGAAATCTACGCCGCGACGCGGCGCACGCAGCTTCCCGCCTGGACGATCTCGGTCGTGGGGACCGACGAGGTCTACCGGAATCATCCCTTTGGCGCGGGGCTCGCCTGCCGCAACGCCGCGGAGTCCGTCCACGCGTTCATTCGCGCGGCGGCGCAGCAGGGAACGACGCATGTGCTGCTGGGGGGCATGTGGTATGACGCCGCGCAGAAGATGCCAGAGTGGTATTTCGCGACGGGCGAACAGTTGTCGCTCTCGAACTGCGTACCAGGCATCTGTGCATGCCCCTATCTGGACGAGCGCTGCACGGCTGTGCCGAGCGACCTTTTCTATGCGTGCCTGGACGGCAATGCGGAAGGCGAGGCGTATCCGTGGGATCCCGACGGAGACGGCGTCTATCTGTCGGTGGTTGAAGCCGATTCCTGCGACTGCGTGGCGGACATCTCCGTGGGGCGCTTCGCGCCTGTCCCGTATGATGCCGGGGACGGCGTCGTGCTGACGCCGTTCCAGATCGTCACGAACTACGCGGCGCGGGTCGTCCGCGGAATGGGACCTGCATTCGCGGGGACGAATCGGGTGGGACTCGCCAGCGGACGTCTCACGATGGACGTTCCACGCGACAGCACGAGTCTGGGGCGTCCGCACCACGAGCAGACCTTCTTCGACGATGTGCCGAACGTCTGGAATACGTCCCATCCGGACGTGGTGACCGACGAGGAATGGGCGACGCGCGAGACGCTGCGGACCATCATCGCGCCGAACTGGCCGGTCCTGGAAGTGGAGAGTCTGCATTCGGACGTTCCCCTCTTTGCCGCGCGCTACGCGACGCGCGAGGTGGCCCAGACGAATTTCCTCGCCCGCGACCAGGTCTATTCGATGTGCCGTTCGCATGGCTCCGAGACGATTCTCGCGGGTGGCTGGCTGACACGTGATTCGTGTGCCCGCGCGGAGGGGATGACGCTCTTCAGCGAGTGTGCGCTGCCGTGCCAGGCGGGGTCGCCCGTCTGCACGCGAACGCGGGACGGTCGGATCTGCCTCTTGCCCTCTCTGGGAATGGCCACGACGGCCTCCGCACGGGGTGGTGCGCTTGCGGGGCTCTACAACGCGAGCTACGGCTTCGGTGATGAGTTCGGCGGCATGACGCTTTCGGATGGCTACTCCTCCACGGTGGGACACCTCGTCGCGAAGAATCTGTTTGAAAACGGAGACGGGACGTTTGGCGACGCGGTGCTCCATGCGCAGCAGCAGTATGCGGTACGGTACGCTCCGAAGGGCGTGCGGCTCTTTCTGCTGTGTGAACAATTCTTCTACGGCGATCCGTCACTGAGGCCGCCCGTGTGCCCGAAGTCGGTGGCCGTGTCGACCGACATGGCCGTCACCGGGACTGTCGCAGCCGTGTCGGCGCGTCAATTCGGCGATGCCGATGTGCGGATCTCGGGCGATGGCACGATGAAGATCATGGAGTCGTTTTACTGTTCGGGGACGAATCTTGAAGTCTCGTGCGCGGGCGGCGTCGGGGGCTCGGTGTCCTTCACGGGATTGTCGGGGCGCCTGACATTGACGGGATCCGACTCGTTCTACGTGGGGGGGATCTCGAACTGTGCGGAGGTCCTTCTTTCGGGGGGTGGCAAGATGGTGGACGCGACGGAGGCGGGGGCGACCTTGCGGCGCATCGTGTGCGCGGGACCGGGTACAAACGTGGTGCGGTGCACGACGACGGGCGGGTTGTCGAATCTGGAGCCGATTCTCGTCGAGGGCGGATGGCTGCGATTGGAGACGGCGGAGGCGTTTGGAATGGGAACGACGACGTTGTCGGCCGTGACGAATGGTGGTGTTCTCTGGACGGCGAGTCCGCTTGCGGGATGGGATGACGACACGGAGCATCTCGCACGGCCCGTGTACTTGAAGGATGCCGTGCTCCAGACCGATGGACAGAGACGAGTCTGCTGGGGACGCCACGCCGGAAATGCGTGGCAGGGCTTTGTTCTCCATGTCGCGGGGACCTCGACCGTTTCGTCTGCTGTGATTGGACTGGTTGGAACGACGACGGTGGAACTGGAGGAGGGAAGTCGCCTGAACCTCGCGGCGGGACTTGAGGACGTGGAATCGGGACGCCTGGTCTTCATGGGCGCGGGATGCGCCGTGGCGACGCGGGCGGACTGTCTGGCGGGAGAGGTGGACGTTCATGAGGGAGCGGCGTTGGAGCTTGTCGAGGTGCCGCTGAATGTTGCGTCGCTTGTCGTGCGCGCGGGGGCGACGCTGCGGATTCCGGCGTCCGAATCGGGACGGCACGAACTCGTCGCGGGGCGTGGCGTTCTGCAGATCGAGGCCGGTGCGTTCGTGGAGGATTCTACAGGGCATCGTCTCGAGGGTATTGTCCTGGACAGGAGTTTCTTCGAGCCGAAGAGCACGCTGCGGTGGAAGGGTGGTTCGGGCGTCTGGTCGGATGCGGTGGGCTGGTTCGACCCCGTGACGGGAACGCATGGGCCCTGGATTGACGGGCGGACCGCGATCTTCGACGCCGCTGAAGGATCATCCGTCTCGAACGATCTCCCGCATGTCGCGGCGCCCGGCCTCGTGTTCGCCGCGAACACGACGCTGACGGGCGGGGGTGTTCAGCTGGAATCGGGGTCCTTCACGGTTCCGACGAATGTCTGCGTGTTCGTGGAAACGCCATTGGCGATGACGGGCGAGATCGCAAAATACGGCGCAGGGAGCTTGACGGTGCGTGGCGTGCAGGACGCGCTACGCAAGGGCGGGGTCGCGGTCGTCGAGGGCACGCTGCGCCTGGAGGACGTGTGTGCGCCCGGTGTCACGAATCTCGCGGCGGCCGCGGGGACGCATCTTGAACTTGCCGGACGAAACATGCTGACGAACGCCGCGGCCTGTGCGACGCTGGCGACGAATGCTCTGGAGTGTGCATCGGGGGAGACGGTGCTCGAGCTGGAGGATTTTCGTCCGCTGAAAGGAACGTTGGTTCCGCGTGGGATGGAGCTTGTCGTCACGCCGCGCGATCTGAAGGGGTATGCGTACTGGAACATGTCCGTGGAGGGTCTGTTGGACTATCGCGGAACGCTCTCGCTGCTCTATGGACGGATCGATGGCCCGGGGACGGTCCGCGTGAGGGAACTGCGGTCGCAGAGCACGTCCGGCGCGACGTTCGGGGCGTGCCGTCTGGAGTGCGTGTCGGATGACGGTGTCTTCCCCGTCTACGAGGACCTGGGCTGGGGGCGGGGAATCTTTGTCTTCGACGGGACGACGGTGGCGCCGACGGGGAGTCTGGTGGTGTCGAGCGCGGTGTGTCCGGAAT
>R26__coassemble_1352_pt1 | contig 12407 bp, 3 predicted proteins | sample R26__metabat2_high_PE_030 | metagenome-assembled genome bin R26
GTCATGCCCACCTCAACTACCTACTTCACGATGATCAGGAGCCCACTCGCGCGGACGAGCTTGAGCTTTCCGCCTTCGATCATCAACCTTGCGTCTTCACAGGCGGGCGTCAGATTGAACGTCCAGCCCGTCGGCACCTTCTTAAGGATCTCGCCCATCTCGATCGCCCCCGCGTCAATCAGCGTGTTCGCCTTGACGCGGCCCGAGCCGACGACGTTGACGGCGCCGTTCGCGGGCAGCGTCGCCACCACGCCGGCGGGCAGGCTCAGCGAATTCGTCACGACGCCCGTCTCGTCCAGGGCGAAGTTCAACACCGCGTTCGTCAGAACGACCGTACCCGTGAACGACGCGGCGAACTGCGGCAGGTAGGCTGGCTCGGACGCGACGACCGTGCCCGCACCCGTGACCGTCGCGTCGCGCCAGTCGATGAAGCTCGGAGGCACCTTGCCCAACCACTTCCTCATCAGATACGACTCCACGCCCGCGCGCGTCTCGTCGTCGACGACCGTGTTGTAGAAGATCATCTCGCCGAGAATCTCGTGGCTCCGCTCCTTCGTCTCGCCGTTCGGACCCGTTCCGTTGTAATAGCCAATAGCGCCGAAAGTCGCGCTGTTGCCGTCCGTCTGCACGGTCAGCAACTCGGGACGTCCCGTATAACCACGCGCCGAACCATCCACGGCCACGCCGTCCAGACGCGTCACGCCGTTCGTGAACGCCGCCAGCGACCCTCTCGGCCAGATCGCCGCCATGTAGTCGTAGCCCGCACGCGGCTTCGTTGGCGCCATGCTGTGCTGATCGCAGATGGGATTGCCACCGCCCGTCGACGTGTCGGTCACGATGAAGGCCGTCTTGAAGGACTGATCCACACGTTCGGTCTGGGCCAGCGTCGACCACTGGCTGAAAGTCGTCTTCGGACGCAGGCAGTTGCCGCTGCCGTCTCCCTCCGGATAGACCGTGTAGTCGATCCAGGTGCGTTCAGGTCCCGTCCCGCGCGCGCCCAGCGCCTTCCACGGACGACGATCGGCCCTGTTGTTCACATCCGCCGTCGCGTAGTCGTCCTGACCAAGGAAACCCGAGAGGAACGCGACGCCGTCATAGGTACCAGACGTCGTACCGCTGAACTTCGAGAAGAGCGCGTCGATGGCGAGGGGACGCATATCGTTCGCGATCGTCCGCTTCAGATAACGCGTCTCGTCGTCCGGATCGTACCAGCCCATCTGGGCGTTCCTCGTCGCCGCGACGTCCGCCTCGGTCCAGGGGAGCTTCAGCGCGGGGATCTCCAGGATGCCGTCCGCGAGCACGACCTCGCCCGCATGGACGCCCGTCGCGACGTGATGGCCCGACACCGTCAGGGAGGCACAGCCCGGGAACGCGATCTCGCCCGCGCCGCCGTCCTCGATCTCGACGGACGTGCCCGGCACGACGTCGATGCTCGCCGGCAGCTCGGACGCGACCGCACCACCCACGAGCGGGATGCCCCACTTCTTCGAGAGATAACGCTCGATCCGCTGGCGCTGCACGTCCGTCAGCACGTTCGTGAAGATCAGCACCTCGCCGTAGATCTGTCCCGCCACGTCCATGACATCTCTGCCGCAGCCACCGAGGCACTGGACCGGCACCGCCGACCCGTCCGCCGCGAGCTGGAACGAAAGGATCTGGTACTTCCCGTTGAAGCCCGTCGTCGTGGGATCGACCGACGCGCCGTCCACCCAGGTCGGACGCGACTCGGCGAAGATCGGTTGCGACCAGTCCGTCGCCAGAGCCGTGGTCTTCGCGCCCACGTACAACGCCTTCTCCTCATAATAGTCGTCGGTGAAACGCGGCAGCGCGCCAGGCGTCGTGTAGTTGTAGTTCCCGTCCTGCACGTTCCAACCGCCCAGCACGGACGTGCCGCCGCCGTTCTCGGACCCGAACACCATGACCGCATAGCGCGCCTCGACCGGCTCGTTGAGCGGCATCCGGCGACCGGCCCGGCTTCTTCCACCTTCGGCGAACGTATTGCTCCAGACGCCCTCGGCATAGTTCCCATAACGGTCGAACTGCAGCGTCGTGCGGCCATTGCACGCATTCGTCAGCAGATAGGGATAGACCTGCTGGTGCGTGTCATTGGGCCGTCCCAGACAGCGCTTGTTCCAGCCGTAGACCGCCCGCTGGCCTGGACGCACGTCGAACCACTGGTCGATTACGACGGAGTCGTTCGTGTAGACGACGTTCGGATGGTTCGCGAAGGACAGCTGGCGGAAGCACGACGCCGGCGCGTCGGCGTCGAGCCAGAGCGCGGGATCGATGTCGTCGCCGAGATCGTACGCGCCCTCGAACGCCTGCGCCGCATAGACGACCCGGCCGCCGTCCACGAGCTTCACGTTCACGGTCGGCGCGATGTTCGCGAGACGCACCGTCCCGTTCGAGACGACGAGCGTGCCCGCACCACAGACGGCCTGGACGGCGCCGCCCGTCACGACGACCGTCGCCGCGGACTCGAACGTCAAACGGCGGAGATCCGTGATCGCAAGGGGAACCGTCGCCGTCGTCCCGCGCAGCACGACCTCACCCTGCGCACCGTCGTCGACCGTCGTCGCCGTCGGTCCCTGGATGAACAACTGGGCACCGCGCTCCATCTCTCCGATGGAGACCTGTTCGCAATAGTTGATCACACGCACCGTCGAATCGGCGCACATTCTCCCCGCCTCGAACCGCTCGCGCACAAACACGCGCACAAGCGCATTCGTGTCGACGACGTCGATCTCCGCCACGCTTCCACGGGCGCCGGTCGTATCCGTCTCATCGCTGCGAACCTGTCCCGTCCCGTTCCAGGTCCCGATCCGCACCGTCTGATTCGTCGCGAGGCAGACCATGGCGTCCTCATTCGTCGTCACGACACCGTTTTTCGTGGCAGTCGTGGCTGTTGCCTCGACCCGCGCGATCGTGGCGCTGGGCGTCGTGAAGCGAATCGATCCGCGATGTTTGCGGTCATTCTCCAGCGTCGTGCCAATCCGAACGGTGTTCTCCGCCGCGCCAGGCGTCCCCTGACAGAAAACGAGATCGCCCTTGTTCACGGTGACCGTTCCCGTAAACGTGGAGACGCCGTGGAGCGTCGTGGCGGCACTCAGACGCTCCCAGGTCGCCTCGTATTCAACCAGCAGATCGCCCTGTCCGGAGATGTCACCCCAGAGGTCGAAATCCATGACGTTCGGGAATTTGACGAGGGCTCCCGTACCACCCAGCACAATGTCGTTCGTGACCGCGCCGGCAACGCCCGCCCACTGCCAGGGATCGCTTTCGCTGATGGCACATGGTTTGAAGCTCAGCGTCCGTCCCGCGCCGACCGTAATCGTCCGTCCCTCGGCCACGGCATCGCTCGACTGCAGCTGCGCATTGAAGTTCGAGAGCGTCACGTCGCCGTCGCCAAACAGGTTCGCGCCCATCAACGCGACCTTCGTCCCGTTCGCAATCGTGTACCGCGTCGGCAGGGTCAGCAGCGTCGCACACGTCTCGAACGCGACCGTCCCGTCGACCGGTGATCCCGCGCCGTCCTGGAAGACGACCGGTGCGCCGTAGAACGTCCAGTGCTTGTCGCTGTCCGCGTAACCGCCGCACTTCACCTCGTCCACGCCCTTCACGACGAGCGTCGCGCCGTTCGTCGCGAGCAGGCCGCCATGGAAGCGGAAGGAATTGCCCACGGCCGTCAGACCCGTCAGATCGAGCGTCACGGTCCCCTCGCCGGACTCGCCGCCGTCGATCAGCAGCCGCGGCATGAGGACATACGGCATCGACACCGCCGCGTCCCGCGCCAGCGCCGCCGGCACGTAGACCGTGAATGGTGCGTCGCCCTCGACGTTCTCGAAGAACTTCGTCCCCCCGACGCCCGAGATGCCAGGCGTCAAACCCGCGAGTGTGAGGTCGGCGTTGGTAACGTTGTAGACAAGCCCGGGGACATTCTGCGCGTTCGCGTGGCCGTAACGGCCGTCGTTGTTGCGGTTCGTGTTGCCGGACTTGGGCGTGCAGTTGTTCTGCCCCTGCGTGGCGACAACGATGACGAGCGTATGACTGCCGGCGGAAAGCACGACGTTCTTCTTCGTCGTCTCCTGGTTCCAGTGGACGTCCGAGAAGATCACCGTGCCGTCGAGAATCACCATCACGTCTGAAGCGAAATGCTCGAAGACGCTGATGGTCGTCTCGGAGGCGACAGTCCAGTTCGCGGCGTAGAGGTCGAACTGGCGGTCCTTCACGCCTGTCTGGTAGAGCTTCACGCGTCCCGGCGTCTGTTCGACGTCCCGGATCTCGGAATACTTGAAGAGCGCAAGCGCATCGGCTTCGGAGGTGCCGACGGTCGGCCAGTTCGCGTCCGTCGGGAAGGTGACGCCGTGGACGACCGTGAATCCGCTCGTCCCCGCCGCCGGAAACGCCTGCCCGTCCACGCCGACCCTCAAGGTCGACCCCGCCATCGCATGGATGACGTTCGTGGCATATATCGCCAACGCATCCGGCAGTGCATTCAGGACGAGCGTCGCATCTGCCGCGACGTTCGTCTCCACCGCCGAAACCGTCATCGCCGCGGCAAGGCACGCGCACGCACACACGCACGCGCGCAAACGCAAAGACAAGCCATTTCTCAGCACCATAAGAACCTCCATTTGCATTGAACCACCACAACCACAGATTTCCGTGATGTATGTATTGTACCAAAAAATTGAGATTGTGCGGCTACACGCACGCATTCTGCGCGCGGAGGCGGGAGACGAGCGTCGGAGCGTCGAGCGCGCGAGGCATGGTACCGGTCTTCGCGCAGAGCGCGGCCGCCGTGCCGGCCGCCTCGCCGGTCGCCATCGCGGGCGGCATCACGCGATAGGACGCCGCCGCGACCGCGGTGCCGGAAATGCAGCGTCCCGCGACGAGCAGGTTGTCAACCCGTCGTGGCACGAGCGACCGATACGGGATGCCGTAGAAGCTGCCGTTCCGGATCGTCTGGAAGAGCGTGCCCGACTTCCCCGCGCCGCCATGGAGGTCGATCGCGTAGGCGCAGCGCGCGATCGTGTCGGCGGGAACGCGTCCCTCGAGGATGTCGTCGCGGTCGAGCACGTACTCGCCCATCACATGGCGCGTCTCGCGGATGCCGAGCGTGGTCGCAAGTCCCGAAAGGCGGATGTTCTCGCCGTTCGGCAGATACTTGCGGAAGAGGTTCATCACCTCGCGCACCTGGCGGCGGCCGAGCGTCTCGGCCTTCGAAAGCGCCTTGGGGTCGGTCGCGTCGACGCCGTTCATGCGCGAGACGTTGACGAACCATTCGCCGTCGTGCGGCAGCAGGTAGAGGTTGATGTGCGGACGCGGGATCGTCCACTCCCCCGCCGCCTTCGCCTTCTCGACGTACCACGAGAGGAGGCGCCTTTTCATGCCGCCGCCATGCGAACGGAAGTCCTCCAGCAGCGTCGCGAGCGGCAGCCCGGAAATGCGGAAGAACGTCGTGCACGGCTGCATCGTCCCCGCACGTTCCGGGTCGCCCTTCACGCACGGCACGCCGGCGCGGAACGCCACGTCGCCGTCACCCGTCGCGTCGACGACGACCTTCGCCCCGATCCGCTCCACGCCACCCTTCGTCGCCACCTCGACGCCGACGACCTTCTCGCCGTCCTTGACCGGACGCAGGAACGTCGCGTGGTAGAGCACCTCCGCGCCGCTCGCGGCGACAAGATCGTCGAGCACGAACGTGAGCGCGTCCGAGTCGAACGGCGTCACGTGGTCGTGTCCGCGCGTGATCCACGCCGAGTACGGCGTCCCCGCCCGCACGTCCTTGGGATGAATCGCGCCGCCGACCTTCACGAGCGCCTGGACGATCTCCTCGAAGAGTCCCTTGATGATCTGCTCTTCGCCCTTTGAATCATAGCAGGTCATGAACGGACCGACGAGGCCCTTCGTCGCCATGCCGCCAAGGCAATTGCCCTCGTCGAGCACGAGCGTCTTCGCGCCGTTCCGCGCCGCGGCGACCGCCGCGCACACGCCGGCGGGTCCACCGCCGACCACGCCGACGTCGTAGGCGGCCGTCTGCGGGAGGACGCCGACGCGAGACGCGTCGGTTACGGGATTGGCCAACGCCGACGCACAGGCACCTGCCGCGCTCACCGCGGCACCCACGAGAAATCCTCTTCGATCCGTGATCATGCCCTTGACTCGCCACGGAGTGGCTCGTCCCCTTTATTCAGCCACAACCCCTCAAACCTCCCTTACCTGAAGATGAGCATGCTGCCCTCGCCGGGGACGCGGATCATGCCCATGCCGGCGAAATGGAGGTCGTCCTTGTGCTGCGCCGGTGACTGCGAGCTGCCCCACGAACCGCCCTTGAGCGACCTGCCGTCGAGGACGACGTCCGCCACGCGGATGTTCACGCCCTCGTCGAGGTTGAGCAAGGGAATGATGTCGCTGGTGTAGATGTTCTGCGACGTCGACGTCGTCATCGTGATCGTCGTCTCGCGCGGATGCGCAAAGCAGTTGTTGTGCCGGAGGCGCAGACTCGGCTTGCGGTTCGTCGTTTCCTTTCCGATCCGGATATCCGTGCCCGCCCAGCATCCGTTCGTGGCGATCACGAGCGCACCGTTCTGCGCATTGAGGAAGCCCGTCGACGTGTTCGCGGCCGCAATCGTGGCGGTGCGGCCACCGCTCTTCGAGAGGCAGAGCTCGCCCTCGAACGTTCCAGAGAAGGTCTGGTCCTTGTTACTGTCGTTCTGGAACACGAAGCACTCGGCCGGCCCGTCCGTGCTCGTGATATGGCAGCCGGCATCGAAGCGCAGCAGCTCGCCGAAGTTCTGCGGATGGCCATGCAGGTCGAAGGTCGTCTCCCTGCCGAGGGAGAGCGCCGTGTCCCAGTTGTGGAACGCGTAGTCGACCCCGAAATGCACCTTGTCGCCAGTCGACTGGTACTCGTAGTTGAAGTCGAGATGCGTCATGGTGTTGCTCGCCACGTTGAAATGGATGACGCGCTTGTTCTGGAACCGGACGAAGCTTCCGGTCACGTTGAACGGACGCCCCTCGAAGACGACCTCGCCGTCGCGCATGAAGCTGATGCCCACCTTGACGTCCGCGCCGCCCGCGAAGACCGTCTTGCCCAGGTTCTGCAGGGCGAAGTTGAGTCCCCGCACCGTGATCGGCGCCGTGAACGTGCAGGTGCCGGCCCCATTGTCGCAGCACTGGAAGCAGTCCGAGTTCAACGAGGTCGAGTTGATGACGAGCGGCTTGTCGATCGTCGCCCCGTACAGCTGGACCTTCGCGTTGTCCTCCTGGTAGAGATTCACCACGCCGCCTTCGTCCGCTGGACCGAACGGATGCTGCTTCGAGGTGATCTTGAGGAAGCCGCCGCGCAGGTCGAACGACCCCTTGAACGTGTTCGTGGACTGGAGTCCGAGCACGCCACCGCCCGTCACCGTCACCGTGCGGTTGGACGCGCCGGAGAGCACCGCGGACTGCGAGAAGTTGATGCGCCGCTTTGCGTTGGACGAAAGATCCCAGGTCTGGTCGTCCGCCACCTCCACGCGTCCCTCGAACTTCGGCGCGAAGCGCCAGTCGCCCGAGATCGTCTCGCCGGGATCGTCCTGGACCATGATGCCACCCGGGCCAATCGAGAGAACCGCCGCGCTGTTCGCGGACCGGATGGTGAAGTCGTTCTTCGCGTTGAAGACGAGCCCGCGCACGGACGCAGACTCCGTCAGTTCCGCCGCGCTGCCGCCCGTCGCGAACGTGAGCACCGCCGCGCCGCTCGCGAGGTCCGGCACCACGTCGCCGTCCCAGTTCGCCGCCGTCGTGAACGCGTTGTCCGTACCGCCGCCGTCCCACGTGCCGGAGACTTCGGAAAGAAGCGACCCCGCCTCGGACCAGGCGAGCACGGCGCCGTCCGTCAGCACGTTCTTCTCCGGTCCCGCCGAGAAGTCCCCCGTTCCGCTGACCGGCGCGAAGAACTTGTTCCACCGGCGGTCGTAGAGGCCCACCACGCCGCCCCTCTCCACGGGAATCAGATCCTGCATGAGCGTGTCCCGATGGCAGATCTTCGCCCACTCGATCCAGCAGAGTCCGTTCTTCGCGATGGATCCGTCCTGGTTGCTGCGCCGGAAACAGATCGACATCGCCTTCCCCAGCACCGTATTGTCCACCGGCTGCTGGATCTCCGCCTTCCGTTCGCCGTCGAGATAGACGCCGGACGGACCGAGCTTCAGCGTGTGGAATCCACCGGCGCAGTCGAATTTCGCGAAGTTGCCGCTCTGGCTGAAGAATCCCCAGTAGGTATTGGCACCGTTCGTGAAGAGGTAGAAATACGACAGGATGCCGAACGAGCAGATGTCGACATTACACTTCGAGCGGATCTCCATCTCCGTGTGGAAGGAGGGAATCCAGGTCGTGTTGCAGTAGGCGGACCCCGTCGAGTGCAGATATTCAAGCTGACGGTCATAGTCCCGGCCGTCGTTCGCCACCCAGACGAAGCGCACGGCGGACCCGACATTCCACCAGGCCGCCGGAGGATTCACCGTGACGGTCGTCGCGCCGGCGGCGACCGGACCGCAGTCATGCACCTCCGACCAGTCCGCGACCGTGTTCGTGCCGGCGTCCGCGTCCGCCGCGAGCGCGAAGATGCGCCCTTCGCCAAGCCCCTCGCCGACGTTGAGCGTGACCGTACCCGTGGCGACGTCCCTCGAGGCGATCTCCAGCGTGCATCCGAAGCGGATCGCCTCCGTCGCGCTCTCGGCCGTGCCGCAGTCCTCGGGCGCGGGGCCGATGTCGTCGCCCGCCTCGAACGAACCCGAGCCCAGGACCGGACACGCCGCCCCCGTCACGCGGTCCCACATCGTCACGACGCCGTTCGCCGTGCGGCACGGCACGTACTCGTGCACGAGCGCGCCGTTCTCGCGGATCCAGGCGTCGGAGATCGCGATGTCGCCCTGCTTTGTGAGGGTGGCCTTGTCATTCGTCTTGCGCGCGAAGAGCGTGATCGTGCTCGTCGTCGTCAACGTGAACTCCGCAGGCTTGAACATCACCCACGTGGCGCCGTCGATGCCGGCAAAGGTCGAATTGAGCCGATGGGTGCGGAACCCCGGTCCACGCGGCGCCGTGAAGGAATTGCCGCTGTTTTTCGAACCGAAGAAGGAGCAGAAATATGCCGCGTTTTGATTCGGGTTCGAGCTCGCCACATTGTTGCTGAACAGGTAGAAGACTTCCGTGATGCCGAACGGCGCCACGCTGCTGGTGGGGTACTTCGCCGTCACGCTGATGTCGGTGTCGTGGGTGGGCACGTGGCCTGTATCGATGTAGGGGCCAGTGGACACCGACCGGATGGAGGCGAAGCGCGTCTCGTAGGGCGCGGCACCGTCCATCAGGAAGATACGCACGACGCCGCTCTTCGTACGGAGGCGCGCCGGCATGGTGAAGGTCTTCTCCACGTCGCCCGGCGCGACCGTCGCGAGCACCGCGGTCTCGCGTCCGTTCGTCGCGACGTTCCCCATGTCGACAGGCGCCCACACGGCGAGCAGCGTCTTGTCGCCGTCACCCTGTTCCGCCGCCGAAATGGTGACAGTGCCCGCGCCCGTATCGCGGTCGAACGCCGTCAACGCCACGTCGCGCGCGCCTGCGATCATCGCCACCGCCAACACGCCCGCCATCAGGGGAAATCTCTCCACCATGCGCCCTCTCTTTCAATCCTTTCGTCTAGACACGAAGATTATACATTATTATTCAGCGGCGTGCAAGCGCTCGCGCCCCTCCCCTCAGCGGAACGTCAGCACGGTGCCGCGCGGGCAGAGAAGATACAACGTCTTCTGGTCGTCGGAGAAGCGGAGCGCATACGGCTGCGGCAGGGTCGCGCGGTCGATCTCTGGCGTGCCCGCGATCGCCGAGGTCGACGTGAGAATCGGCCAGACCGAAACACCACCGACGAGATCCGTCTGCGCGTCGGCGAAGGAGACCCGGGCGCTGGATCCGAACGTCACCGCGCTATTCACCGTGAGCGCCGTCTTCGTGTTCAGGTCCTCCGCGTTCAGCACCATGCCGTCCGTGAGCGTCACCGCGCCGTTGGTGATCTTGCCCGCGCCGCCGCAGGACTTCATCGTACCCGCACCGGGAAGCTGCAGCGTCGCGTTCTTCTTGACACGATAGTGCGACTGCGGCGCCAGCGCCTTCGCGACCATGAGCTGGAGAGTTCCCTCCTCGACACACGTCACGCCCGTGTAGGTGTTCGTGTTGTAGAGCTGGGCCGTGGGGGAGCCGCGCTTCACAAAACCGCCGGAGACGTTCGCGGAGAGCACGTAGGTGCAGGTGTAGGTCGTCTTGCCGTCCGCGCTGTCCACCAGCACGCTGGGGTTCGCCGAATAGTCGCAGCCACGCGAGAGCACCTTCACGCCGGTCAGCTTGCCCGTCGCGTAGTCGAACTCCGCGATGGCCGTCGCGCCCCAGCCAGTCGCGTCGCGGATGCGCACGCGCGCGGGACCGATGTACTTCTGCGCCATGAAGGTCGTGTTGTTCGTGGGGAGGTGGATCGCGTCGAAGCCCCGTCCAGTCGCGCCTTCGATGCTGTTCGGGAAACAGTGGACAGCGGTCCCCGTGCGTTCGCCGTTGTAGCATTCGCTCGTGTCGAGCGTCATGCCGCCCCGCTGCAGTACCCAGTGCGTCGTGTCGCGGCCGTGGTACTCGCCACCCTGGTGGTTCCAGCCCCAGCCGAAGGTGGGCTTGATCACGCCGCCGTCCACGCTCACCACGTTGAAGACGCCGTTCGTGAACGGTTGCGTGCTCGAATACGACGAGCACATGAAGCGGGTGAACTTGGCCGTCGCGCCGTCGATCACGGTGACGACGTTCGTCTTCGGGTAGTCATGCACGCCCATTTCGAGGGCATCCACCATGAAGACGGTGTTGGACCCGCTCACGGCCAGCGTCGCCGTGCCGAACTTGCCGCGTCCGAGCTGCATGCTGGTGACGCCGCTCGTGCCACCGAAGGAACTGTGCCAGAGGTTGTTCGTGCCGCCGCCCACATAGTAGACGCTGTCGCCGGATTCGTCGGCGCTTCCCGAATTGTTGCCCAGCTGGACGGTGGGGCTGCGGATCGCGTAGGTGCCGCCCTTCTGGTAGAAGACGCCGTAGGCGCCGGGATAACGTCCGTAGACCTGGGTACCGCGCATGGTGAGATCGCCGCCAAGCACGCAGAAGGCGCCGTAGGTCTCGCCTCGGTTCTCGCCCGTGAAGTTATCGCCGTAGTGGTCCAGCGTGCCGCCCGTGAACCAGAGCGAGCAGCGTCCGCCGTTGCCGTTGCGGACCATGTTGTTGACCCGCATCGCGCCGCTCTTGATCTCCGTCACGCTGTTGGCACCGCTCTGGTAGAAGTGCTTGATGTCGTAGGACGCGTCCGCGCCACCGTCGAAGTACAGCTTCGTGCCCGTGCTCGAGTAGACGCCGGACCGGTTCACCACGTTACCCACGAGCGTCAACGACCCCGTCCCGTACGCCCAGAGGTTCGTCGTGACGTCGTAGGGGTAGGTGAAGGAGACGCCGTTCTCGACGTAGAGGCCCACCATCGACCAGTCGCCCTTCATGACGACGTTGTCGAAGAAGGTCTTCACGTCGTCCGCGGACCAGTACGACTGAAGCGGCGAATGGGCGACGGGCCCTCCGACCGGGAGCAGATACCCCGTGTGCGCGGTGCTGGCAAGCGTGTTCGACACGCCGCCCGTCGTGAGGCCGGGCAGGCACTTCAGGGTGAGCGGGCACAGCCGCGCCGTGTTCTCGAGATAGGTCCCGCCGGTCCAGGAGTTGGACTCGTTCGCGAGGAAGACCGGCGTCGAGGCCCCCAGGGCACGCACCGTGCCGGCGCCCGAGACGGGTCCGAGAATCGTGAGCGTGGCGCTGTTGCCCGTGCCAAGGCTCAGCTTCTTCCCGGCTGGAATCTCGATTGGACCCGCCCACGTGTTGACCGACGCGTTCGCGTTGTAGTTGCCCTTGATCGTGGTGCTCACCTCCATCACCAGACGCAGCGGAATGTGCGTCGCGCAGTTCCAGAAGGTGATGCTGGCGGACGAGTTCCTGACCCGGAAGATCTTCTCCGACGTCGCGGCCGCGTCGAACGTGACACCCTGGAAGCAGACGTCGGCCGTGCCGTCGTGGATGAACTCGCCGTAGTTCTTCCAGGTCGCGCCCAGGGACATGAAACACGTGCCCTTCCAGGTGAGCGTATGCCCCGCGAAGTCGAGCGTCACCACGCCGAAGCGCAGACCGCCGAACGCCGCGTCCGCGGCGAGCGTCACCTTCGAGAACATCTTGTCGCCGAGCACGGATCCGTTCGTGAGCTTGATCGCGCCCGTGCCGTCGGGTCCCGCGCCGGCGACGGTCACCAGTCCCTTGACCTGCTCCGTCGACTGGGCCACGGATGCATGGGAGACGTACAT
>R26__coassemble_1370_pt1 | contig 12339 bp, 7 predicted proteins | sample R26__metabat2_high_PE_030 | metagenome-assembled genome bin R26
CGCGTCTCCTGCGTGGGCTGCCACGAGCCCAAGCGCGAGGCGGGCGCGCACACGGCCACCGTCTCGGAGGCGATGAAGAAGCCCGCGCAGAAGCTCGTCGTGCCGCCGGAGGGTGGACGTCCGTGGGGTTTCGTCGAGAACGTCCAGCCGATCTTCGACAGGAAGTGCGTCAGCTGCCATTCCGGCGACCAGGCGCCGCGTGGCGTCGTGCTCACGCGCGAGGCGGATACGCGTTTCTCGGACGGCACCAACGTCGTCTTCCGCGGCTATCGCCAGTATTCGGCGCCGTGGACCAAGTCGTACGCGACGCTCTGCTTCACAGATGAGTTGACGAGGGCTGGCCAGACAGGACGGCACAACCGCGACAAGAAATTCCAGTGGTACAAGTACCGCATGTACACGGACAAGAAGACGGGCGAACAGCTGTGCATGGTGCCGAACTGGCCCGAATACAACCATGTGCAGACGACGCCGGAGGGCATGGAGGGACGGAGCTCGCTCTCGTCCGGACTGATGCGCAAGCTCTCGAAGGGCAAGCACGGCGCGATGCTCACGGACGAGGAACGTCGCCTGATCGCCTCCTGGATTGACCTCAACGCGACCTTCTACGGCAGCTATCTCGAACCCGACCTCTCGAAGCAGTTCCGCGGCGAACCGATCGTGAAGCCCGAGATTCCGTAATTCATGGGGAAAGGTCGTTCTGCGACGAACAGTTTCCCGTTCTCGCGGGGGAAACGCCACTTTGAGATGAATGTCCAGCATGATGAGCCGAAATATCATTCAATCCACTCTCGTCTCATTACTTTTCTGCGTTGGCCTGGGTGGCAAGGCGGATCTGCCGATCATGGGTTTCTGGCTTCCCGAGTGGGAGGCCACGGAGGTTAATTACCGTCGCGCGAAGGACGCCGGCGTCAATCTTCTGACGTACGGACCTTCCGACGTCGCGGCGACGCGTGCCCATCTTGATCTTGCGGAGAAGGTTGGCATTCGTCTTGTGGTGGGAGTCCCCAAGCCCGAAAAGGTGGAGACGACCTTGTTCGTTCGTGCCGTCAAGGACCATCCGGCGCTGGAGTCGTATCTGCTGGGGGACGAACCGAAGGTCTCCGCGATGCCGCCGCTGGGGGCGATGGCGCGTACCGTGATCGCGGAGGATCCCGTGCATACGCCGTGGGTCAACTGGTTCGGGGCGATTCTTCCCTCGGACAATCCCACGAACTGGTATGGCACGGTGGACTACAGGGCGTACATCGACAAGTCGCTTTCGATCATTCCCACGCGCCGAATGAGCTTCGACCAGTATCCGGTCGTCGCCAAGGTGAAGACCGTCCCGCCGCTTCCGTTTCGGCACGTGAAGAATCTTGAACTGATGGCAAACTGGTACGAGGCGCTCGAGACCGTGTCGGCCGTGAGCCGTGAACGGAGGATCCCGTTCTGGGGATTCGCGCTTTCCACGGCGTTCGGGTACGGTGTGGTGCACCCGGTTCCGGAAATCGGACACATTCGTCTGCAGCAGTATTCGAATCTGGCCTACGGCGCGCAGGGGCTTGAATACTGGTGCTACTGGATTCCCATTCCTCCGGTCGACAACATGCACACGGGCGTGGTGGGAAAGGGCGGACGCCATTCGATGGTGACAGATCGCATTCGTCGTGTGAACGCGGAGATCCAGTTGCGCGCGTTCGTTTTCGAGGGTTCGGCGTGCGTGGGCGTCTGGCATACGGGCAGGTCCATTCCGCAGGGGACGCGTCGTCTCGCGCAGCTACCGGCGGGCGTTCAACGACTGGAAACTCCGGATGGCGGTGCCGTGGTGTCCGTGCTGGAGAGGGACCAACGCCGTTTTCTCGTCGTCGTCAATCGTTCGCCCGATGCGGAACTGACCCTGAATCTGGAACTGGCGCCTGGCGCATGGCGGATTCTGGAGAATGGCGCGACGATGGATGCAGCCGACCATGAACCGCTCTACTGGATGGAACCCGGATATGCCGAAATATTCGAGTTCCCCGCTGGGATGTGACGGATTGATGCCTTGGCTGTGGCGTTGACATTTCAGACAGATTTCTGTACAATTTATGCCAATTCATTTGGACGAATGGAGTCGTTTCTGCAAGGAAAAAGATGAAGATGAGACAGCTTTTTTTCCCGATTCTGATCTGTTCGGTGGTTTGTGCCTCCGAGGTGCCGAACGGTGACTTCGAAAAGTCGGCAGACGGACGTGTGGCCGCCTGGACCGCGCCGGGGATGGGCGCCTGGCGTGCGCACGAGGGACTTGGCGGCGGGGGTGCGCTTATGCTCACCGGCGGCAAGGACCAGCGGTGGGAGAGCGCGCCGACCGAATTCGCGAGCGGCGCGCGCTACGCGTTCGTCTTCTCCGCGAAGGGCCCGGCGTCGGGGTCGTTGACCGCGGGACCGAACAGCGCGAACTTCGACCTGCCCGCGCCCGGCGGGGAGTGGCGCGCCTACACGAACGTTTTCCGCGCGCAGACGTCCAAGGGAAAGACCTACAAAGGACGCTTCCACCTCGGTGAATGGAAGATGGGCGGTCGCGTGCTCTTCGACGACGCGAAGCTGATTCCCGTCGTGGCGCGGTGGAAACAGCTGCCGGGCGGCATCGAGCTCGGCGGCGGCGAGAGCGTGGAGGAAAATGTCTATTCCTTTGGCTCGCAGTTCGGCGGACCGGGCCACAACGACGCGCGCGTACTCGTCGGGAACCGCTGCGGCTTCAACACCTGCCGCTGGACGTTCGGTGGAAAGAGCGAGGTCGTCTACCGCCACGCGCTTGCGGGGCGGAAGCTCCTGTCCGCGTCGCTCACCGCGACCTGCGGCTACTACGCGCACGGTTCGGTCGTGGTGGAGGTGTCGAAGGACGGCACGGCGTGGAAGCCCCTCTTCACGATCGCCTCGAGTTCGTCGCCGCGTGCGGAGGTTCCGGGCGATCTCTTCCCAACGGATGCGGTGTGGGTGCGTTTCCGCGGGCTTGACGACAGCGATCTTCAGATCTACGACTACGCGTTCGACGCGAAGTTCGACGGTGCGCCGATGACGGCGTTCGGCACGACGGACTACGTGGAGGAGGGGACGGGCAGGACCGTCGCCTCGATCAAGGCGTCCGTCTACTACGACGAGGGCTACGGCGCACGCGTGCCGGGCGGCACGGACAAGGTCGCACTTTGGACGGCGTCGAGCGGCTGGAAGATTCCGCGCACGCGGTCCGTCCCGACCGCCACGGCGCCGGGCGTGGAGATCCGCACAGCCGCGAACGAGGCCGAGGCCGTGCAGCTCGTGGTGTGTCCCGCGGCGGCGTGCCGCGATGTGCGCGTGACGGCGGGCGATCTTAAGGACGCACAGGGGCGTGTGCTCGCCGCGTCCGCGATCGACGTGCTGCGCGTCGGGTACGTGCGCATCGAGAAGCCGACGGACGGCGTGGGCTGCCGCGCGCTCTGGCCCGATCCGCTGCCGCCGCAGACGGGCGCGTTCGCCGTCCCCGCGAACGAGAACCAGCCGTTCTGGGTACGCGTCAAGCCGCCGAAGGGCACGCCCGCCGGCGTCTACCGCGGCACGCTGAAGGTCGTGTGCGCGGATCTCGCGCCGATGGAGGTGCCGTTCAGCGTCGAGGTCTTCGGTTTCGACCTGCCGGACCGCATGACGGTGGAGACGGCGTTCGGCTGCGACTTCAACCAAGCCTGCCGCTACCAGAAGGCGAAGACGCCCGAGGACCGCAGGACCGTGTGCGACGCGTATCTGCGCGCCCTCGCCGACCACCACCTTTCGCCCTACAACCCCACGCCCTGCGCGAGCTGGAAGGTGACGTGGAAGGGACTCAAGGAGAATCCGCTCACGGCGACGCCCGTCTTCGACTGGACCGAGTGGGACAGGGCCGCCGAGAAGGCGTTCAACGAGTACCACTTCACGGGGATGCGGTTCGCAGTGGAAGGTCTCGGCGGGGGAGACTGGGAACATCGCGTCGAACCAGTCTACAAGGGCTTCAAGGGCGGTACGCCCGAGTACGAGGCGCTCATGTCGAAGTACCTCGGCGGCATCGAGGCGCATCTCAGGGAGAAGGGCTGGCTCGACAAGATGTACGTCTACTGGTACGACGAGCCGGAGACGCGCGACTACCCGTTCGTGATGAACGGCTTCAACACGCTGAAGAAGTACGCGCCGGGACTTCGCCGAATGCTCACGGAGGAGCCGTGCGCGGATCTGCTTGGCGGTCCGAACACGTGGTGTCCGCTCACGCCGAACCTGCGTTCGAGCGGCGAGCCGGCGGCGCGGAAGCTGGGCGACGTCTTCTGGTGGTACGTGTGTTGTGGACCCAAGGCGCCGTACGTGACGGAGTTCACGGACCATCCCGGCAGCGAGATGCGCCTCTGGCTGTGGCAGACCTGGGGCGAGGACGTGCAGGGCGTGCTGATCTGGACGACCACGTGGTGGACGAGCTCGAGCGCCTATCCCGAGAAGTGCCAGAATCCCTACGAGGACGCGATGAGCTGGATGACGGCGATCAAGTTCAAGCCCGGCACGAAGGTGGGCTGGGGCAATGGCGACGGACGTTTCCTCTACCCGCCGCTCGCGGCGGCGGACGGCACGCAGGCCGAGACGGTGCTCGACCCGCCGGTCGCCTCCTTCCGCATCGAGCTGCTGCGCGACGGCATCGAGGACTACGAGTACTTCGCGATGCTGAAGCGCCTCCTGAAGGCGCGCACGGACCTCTCGGCGGCGGACCGCGCAAAGTACGAGGCGCTTCTGCGCGTGCCGAAGACGGTCTACTCGTCGATGACCGAGTTCACGATCGACCCCGCGCCGATGGAGACGCACCGTCTCGCGCTGGCCCGCGCGATTGAGGCATTGGTGAAGTGACGGAGTGGAGATGGCCGGGAATTTGAAGAACCTTGTCGGTGGCGCGCTCTGCTGTGTGGCGCTGGGCACGGGGGCGGTCGAGCCGCAGGTGGAGTTGTACGCGACCGCAACGAATCTGGTTGTGACGGAAAACACGTGTGTGGGGCTGCGGCTGTGGCTGCCGCCGCTCAAGGACGACTTCGCGGAGGTGCCGCCGTTCGTGAACCAGCGTCCGCCGCACGTCGAGGCCGCCTTTCTCGAGCAGAACTGGAAGCCAGCGGCGATCGTGCCCTCCGATCCGCGGCATCTGCCGCCGGTCGAGTCCCGCAGCCGTGACCGCAACGCGCCCGTCTATACGTTGAACAACTACGTCTCGGACGATTTCTTCGGGGGCATGCGCGATCCGTTCTCGATGTTCGACGACGACTTCTTCGGCCGTGCGCTGGGCCCGAAGCAGCAGCGGTTTCCGTTCCGCACGCGCCGTGTGGAGCGTGAGGGCGTGAAAGGCTGGGAGTTCTCCTTCGAGACGGCGCCCTACCGGGCCGTGACGCCGGGACGTGTCGAGATCGCGTCCATCGCGGTGAAGGTTCCGCTCATCGTCGACGTGCAGACGCGTACGGTACGCGATCGCTTCGGGCGGGCGCAGCGGGCGAACGTGCCGTCGCTCAGGGAAGTGGTGCTGCGCACGAAGCCGCTCGTGATGGAGGTGCTCGAGCCGCCGACCGAGGGCCGTCCCGCGTCCTACTGTGGCGCGATCTCCTCGAATCTGACGGTGACGGCGACGCTCGACGCGAGCGTCTGCACGGCGGGCGACCCGCTGGTGTTCACGCTCGACGTCGCGGGGGCGAGCGACGCGGCGGCCGTCCATCCGCCGTCGTTCGCGTCCGAGCTCGGCGCGAACGGTGTGTTCCGCATCGACGAGGCGTCCCTCAAAACTGAGACGCTCGCGGCGAGCCGGCGCTTCTCCTGGCGCGTGCGCGCGGTGAAGACGGGCACGGTCGAGTTCCCCGCGCTCTCCGTCAGCTACTACGACCTGGGCGCGCGCGCCTACGTGACGCGGCGCACGGAGACGATTCCCGTGCAGGTGAAGGCCGGTGCGCAGGCGACGCTGGGGACGCTGGACGAGACGGGGGACGAGACGGACGTCTATCCGCTGCCGGACGGCATCGACCTTGATGCGCGCGGCGCGGTGTGCGAGCCGCTGCTGCCGCATCTTGGGCTGGTGGTCGTCCTGTTCGTCGTTCCGCCGTTCCTGTTCTTGCTCGTGCGCCTCGCGCCGCCGGTCCGCCGCCGGGTCGTCGCGCGCCAGGTGGAGCATCGCCGGGCGACGGCGTTCGCGAAGTGCCGCCGCGCGCTGGGCGGGAACGATGACGCGAAGCGGGAGGCGGCGATCCGCCGGTTCTTCGTCGACCGCTACGGCGTGAACGGGACGTCCGTGACCGCGGGCGATGCGCGGCGGCTGATGAAGGACGACTTCACGGAGGAGGAGATCGCGCTGGTGGCGGATGCCCTCGCGGCCTTCGACCGTTCGAACTTCTCCGCGCGGAAGACGATTGTCTCGCTGCTTCTCGTCGCCCTATCCCTGTTCGGGGCGGGCGCGGCCTCGGCGGCCTCGCCGGAGTTCACGTACCGCCGGGCGGCGTCGCTTGCGACGCATGCGGTGGACGAGGCGGGATTCCGGAAGGCGGCGGCGGCCTATGCCGACTGCGTGTCGGCGGGGGCGGCGAATCCGGTGCTGTACGCGAACCTGGGTGCGTGTGCGCTGATGGCGGGCGACGCGCGGGGGGCGCTTGCGGCGTATGGGTGTGCGGAACGGCGTGGAGGCGAGACGGAGACGACGCGGCGCGGGACGCGCGCGGCATGGGCGAGATTGAAGGGCGACCCGCGGGCGGATCCGCCGCTCGTGCGGGTCGTGTGTCGTCCGCATGTATGGTTGTCGCTCGACGCGCGTCTGCTCGTGCTTGCGGGGGCGTGGGCGCTCGGATGGCTCGTGCTGTTGCTGCCGTCGGGGGCGATGCGGCGGCTGGCGCTGACGGCGTGCGTGGTGGTGGGACTGGCGTTTCTGGTTTCGGTCGGCGTGTCGGTCGCGGAGGAGTTCGCCACGGAGGGGGTGGTCTATGCGGGGAAGTAGTTTTCTGGTGGCAGTGTGCGCCTGCGCGCTGGCGGTGCAGGGGCAGTTCTTCCATCGGTTCGGGGGTGGACAGGGACAGGCGATGCCCGAGGTGTCGGGGACGGTCCGTCTCGAGCCGTCCGAAACCGCGGTCGGCGTGCCCTGTTATCTCGTGTTCGCGTTCAAGGGCGGAAACACGGTGACCGTGCAGCAGGTGTCGGGTCTGCCGAACGAGGGAATCGAGTATCTGTCGCAGGAGCTTGAGCCGTATGCGGACAACACCTATCGGTTGCCGATCCGGTTTCTCGCGCCGATGACAAACGCGACGCAGAACATCGCGATTGCGGGCATGCAGACCGTCGAGAGCGGGAAGGGGACGGCGTTCGTGTCGTCCTATTCGACGAGCTTCCGGAAACGCCTGCCGCCACTGCGGGTCGACGTGCGTCCGCTGCCCGAGACGGGCCGCCCGCAGTCCTTCACGGGCGCGGTGGGGACGCAGTTCACGCTGACGCAGACGCTGGAGCCTGACCACGTGCGCCCCGGCGACCTCGTGACGGTGACCTACCGGCTGGTCTACGACGGGTACTGCCCGTCGAACATCTGGCCCGCGGTCGAGCACCTCTCGCGTGAATTCAAGGCATACGAGCCCAAGGAGGTCGCGCGCACGGCGAATTCGTACACGTGGACGCAGGTGCTTGTGCCGCGCACGACCGCGGCGACGAACTCGGCGCTCGTGTCGGTGGGGTACTACAACCCGCGCGTGAAGCGCTACGAGGTCGCGCGGGCGTATCCGAAGAAACTCGTCTTCGTTTCGGACCAGGCGGCGAGCACGCGGAACACGGCGGTGGTCGTCTCGGAGCCGGAACCCGCGGCGGCTCCGGCCGCGGCGGGGACCGCGCCTCTTGTGCTGCGTTTTGCCCCGTCGGTGGCCTCGCCGGTCGTCGCGACGCTGCCGCCGGGTACGCCCGTCCGCGAGCTGGCGCGGTCGAATGGCTGGCGCCGTCTTGAGACGCCGCGCGCGATTGGCTGGAGCAGGTGAATTTCCGCTTGCGTTGCGCTGCGGATTTCGGTATTATAACCGCGTTCAGGACAAAAAAAGGAGATAGAGGAAATGTTTTCAGGACCCTGGCAGATTGTGTTGCTGGTCGTTGTGATCGTGCTGCTGTTCGGAAGCAAGAAGCTGCCCGAGCTCGCGCGTTCGCTCGGAAAGGCGAAGGGCGAGTTCAAGAAGGGCACGCAGGAGGGCGAGAAGCTTCTCGCGGAGGAAGACGCCGCCGCGAAGAAGACGCTCGACGCGAAGGCCGACGAGGCGAAGACGACCGAAGCGTAACGTGAACGACGTGCTGCGAGAGCGGCTCAAGTCCGTTCCTAACCGCCCCGGCTGCTACCTGATGAGGGACAGCCGGGGTGTCATCATCTATGTCGGGAAGGCGAAGAACCTGCGGCGGCGGGTGTTGTCCTATTTCCGCCCCGGCGCGAACCATGCACCGAAGGTCCGTTCGATGGTGAACACGGTCGCGGACCTGGAATTCATGACGGTGCGGAACGAGGCGGAGGCGCTGCTCACCGAGGCGAACCTCATCAAGAAGTACAAGCCGCACTTCAACATTCTCATGCGAGACGACAAGCGCTACCTGGCGCTGCGGGCTGATCCCGAGGAACCGTTCCCGGCGTTTCGCACGTGCCGGATCGTGCGCGACGACGGGGCGCGGTACTTCGGGCCGTTTCCGTCCGCGCCCGTCGTGCGCGCGGCGAAGGACTTCGTCGAGAAGCGCTGGGGCATCCGGGGCTGTCCGGCGCTGGCGCCGGACGAGGAGACGCATCGGCACTGCCATGCGGACGTGGTGCGGTTCTGCTCGGCGCCGTGCGAGGGAAATATCTCGGTCGTCGACTACCATGCGCGCTTCGACGAGGCGTGCGCGTTCCTGCGCGGGGAGCGTCCGCAGGTGATCGCGGAGCTGGTGGAGGAGATGAAGGCGGTGGCGGCGAAGGAGGACTTCGCGAAGGCCGCGCGTCTGCGGGACACGATCGACGCGCTGAAGGAGATGACGAAGAGCCACTTCGTGCGGAAACGGCCTGAGGAGACGCGCGCGGACGCGCGGCGGGGGCTCGAGGAGCTGGCGGGCGCGCTGGGGCTCGCGGCGCCGCCGCACGTGATCGAGTGCGCGGACATCTCGAACCTCTTCGGCACGCATTCGGTCGCGTCGCTCGTCGTGGCGGTGGACGGTCTGCCGGATCGGCGGCTGTACCGGCATTTCAGGATCGAGACGGTGGAGGGGGCGGACGATCCGCGGTCGATGGCGGAGGTCGTGCGGCGGCGGTACGGGCCCGAGTCGACGCTCACGGCGAAGAGTCCGCGGGCCGACCTCTTCGTCTGCGACGGCGGCGTGACGCAGCTGCGCGCGGCGCGGGCCGCGTTCGCGGAGATCGGCGTGACGGACATCCCCGTGGTCGGGCTCGCGGAGCGGATGGAGATCATCGTCACGGACGACGCGCGGGGGGACATCTTCCTGCCGCGCGACTCGCAGGCGCTCTTCGTCGCGACGCGCCTGCGCGACGAGGCGCACCGGTTCGCGATCACGTACCACCGGAACCTGCGGGAGCGGACGATCCGCGAGTCGGTGTTGGACGAGGTGCCGGGGATCGGTCCCGCGAAGAAGATGGCGCTGCTGAAGCGCTTCCATTCCGTCTACGGCATCGCCCGCGCGTCCGTGGAGGAGATCGCTGGGGTTGCGGGCGTCGGCGCGGAGCTCGCGGCCGCCGTGCGGCGCGCGGCCGAGGGCGCGGCGGGCGAGTTGAGGCACTGACACCATTTTGAATGTCTTATAAAACACCTAAAATGACAGAAGGATTCACGTGAAAGGAAGCAGATCATGAAAAAGACTCTCCTGGCCGCGGTTGCGGCCCTCTCGCTCGCCTCGTTCGGCGACATCCGTGCCGTCACGCCCGACATGTACGGCGGCAATGCCAAGGCCTGGCAGGTCGCGCGGCACAACCAGTTCATGGAGAAGGTGAAGGCGGGTGGCGCGCCGGTCGTCTTCATCGGCGACTCGATCACGCACTTCTGGGAGACCAGCGGCAAGGCGCAGTGGGAGAAGTACTTCTCGCACGGCGCGCTGCGGGCGCTCAACCTCGGCATCTCGGCGGACCGCACGGAGCATCTGCTGTGGCGCCTCGGCGCGGGCGGCGAGCTCGACGGCTACAAGGCGAAGTGCATCGTCCTGATGATCGGCACGAACAACACGGGACACTTCGACGAGACGAAGGAGACGCCGATCGACACGATCTGCGGTGTGCGGAAGGTGCTCGACCTCATCGCCGAGAAGCAGCCGACCGCGCGCACGATTCTCTGCTCGATCTTCCCGCGCGGCGCGGACGACACCGACGGCTTTCGCCGCCGCAACGACGTCGTCAACAAGGAGCTCGCCAACTTCGCGGACGGGAAGAAGGTCATCTGGTGCGATTTCTCGGACAAGTTCCTCGACGCGAACGGCCGTCTGAGCCCCGAGCTCTTCCCGGACCGCCTCCACCCGAACGCGCGCGGCTACGAGATCTGGGCGAGCGCCGTAATCCCGCTCATTCACCGCGTGCTGCGCGCGAGGCCCGAGACGGTCATCCCGTCCGTGTGGCCCTCCTCGCCCCGCGGCTACTCCCTGGAGGGCTGTGCCGCGCTGCGCGCCTCGTCGGCCTTCAACCAGATTCCCTGGTGGAACAAGGGCATCCTGCTCGACCAGCGCAACGCGACGGCCGCGGTGAACGGCGGCACGTTCGACGTCGTCTGGGTCGGCGACTCGATCACGCACCGCTGGTACCGCGAGGGCGGCGAGGGACGCGCGCTCTGGCAGAAGCTCGCCGGGACCTATTCGATGCTCAACCTCGGCATCGGCGGCGACCGCACCGAACACGTGCTGTGGCGTCTCCGGAACGGCGAGCTCGAAGGCTACCGGGCGAAGATGTTCGCCGTGATGATCGGCACGAACAACGGCGGACGCGACGTGCGGGGCGTCGCCGCGGCGGTCAAGGAGATCGTGGCGCTCATCGCGAAGAAGCACCCCGAGGCGAAGATCGTGCTCATGCCGATCTTCCCGCGCGGCGACAACCTCAAGGGGCACGCGGGGAACGTGAAGATCAACGAGATCATCAAAGGCTGCGCGGACGGCGCGAACGTGCGCTGGCTCGACTTCAACGCGCAGTTCCTCAACGCCGAGGGCAAGCTGACGAAGACGGTCATGAACGATCTCCTGCACCCGAACGAGAAGGGGTACGAGATCTGGTGGAACGCGATTGCGCCGACGGTGAAGGAGATCGTGGGCAAGTAGGGCGGAATTTGGTATAATCTCCCCTGATGAAACAGGTCGACACGGCACGGATATCCTCGGCGGGGATGCGCGTGCGCGTCATGGCGCTCATGGTGGCCGACGCGCTGTGCATGTCCGCCGCATGGGCGTTCGTCGTGTGGGGGTATCGCGCGGTCGGGTTCGGGCACTACAAGTTCGGCGCGGAATTCTATCTGCAGCTCTGGCCGGCCGTAGTCGCGTTCGTGGCGCTCAATGCGCTCTTCCGCCTCTACCACGGGAATCTCCTCTACCCGGCCGCGCCCGTGTCGCCCGTGGAGGAGCTTCGGCGCCTGGTGGGGGCGGCCCTGATCACGCACATCGGGGTGATCGCCTATCTCGCGCTCGCGTTCCAGACGACCGAGCACTACTCGCGTGCGGTCATTGTCCTCTCCGGCGTCTTCACGGCGGTGTGCGCGCAGCCCGTGCGCGACCTCGTGCGCGGACTCCTGCTTCGGATGGGGATTGGGCAGATTCCCGTGGTGCTTGCGGGTGGGGGTGACGCGGCGCGGCGTGTGCGGGAGGCATTGACGGGCGACGGGTACACGGGGTTCCGGATCGTGCGCGTCTTCTCGGACGACTACCACGCCGTCGTGCCCGAGTCGCGGCGGATGGGCGTGCGTATTCTGCTCGCCTGCCAGGACGATCGGCTCTTCCGCTGCCAGATGGCGGAGTTCACCACGTGGTTCACGCAGATCGAGTATCTGCCTTCGACGGACACCTTCCCCGTCTACGGGGCGCAGGCGGTCTCGTTCGACGGCGTGTGTGGGCTCGAGATGGTGAACCAGCGGCGGATGGGCGCGCTGCGGTTCGAGAAGGGCGTGTTGGACAAGACGCTGGCGGTGGTTGCGTTCCTGGGGCTGCTGCCGTTCTTCGTGGTGGTTCCGATTCTCGTGAAGCTCACGAGCCGGGGTCCGGTGTTCTACCGTCAGAACCGCCTCGGGCGGAACGGGAAGCCCATCCGCGTGTGGAAGTTCCGCTCGATGTACGTGGACGCGGATGCTCGGCTTGCGGCGATTCTTGCCGCAGACCCCGCACGACGAGCGGAATGGGAGTCCA
>R26__coassemble_1384_pt1 | contig 12228 bp, 9 predicted proteins | sample R26__metabat2_high_PE_030 | metagenome-assembled genome bin R26
CCGCTTTCCGGCGGCGCAGTACAAGCGCAACTGTGTGCCGGACGGACCGAAGATCTCGCTGTCGCTTTCGCCGCGGGCCGATTGGCGCATGCCTTCGGACTCGGAGTTTTCGTGAATTCTTTCGCAGTTCGCCCGCGATGCGATACGTGACAGAGATAGGGTCAACAGCCCCATCCGTACAGATATAATGAGAGGCCTAAACACCTGAAGGTCGGTTTCTGATACAATCAGAACCAGACATAACACGAGCTAACCGAAAGGTTGCTCACAAACAGGAGCTAGGCCATGAGTAATTGTACCATAATCGGCATTGATCTAGGGGACAAAAAGCACGCCGTCGTCGGGCTCGACGACAAGGCGAACATCGTGCTCAAGCGGTGGATTCAGAACACGAAGGAAGATCTGGAGGCGCTGTTCAGGCGCAATCGGGGCGCGGTCTTCGGCATGGAGACGGGGACGCACTGCCGGTGGATCAGCACGCTCTGCAAGGAATGCGGATGCGAAGTCTACGTCGGGAACGCCTACCACCTCAGGTCGATCTTCGGCAACACGCACAAGAACGACATGCGCGACGCGGAGGAAATCGCCCGGCTGCTTCATGGCGACAAACGGCATTTCCATCCCGTCCAGCTGCGGGACGCCGAGCACCAGGACCTCGTCCAGCTCGTCAAGATGCGCGAGATGGTCATGTCGCAGCGCACGAAGTCCGCCAGCGCCATCCGTGGAATGGCGAAGGCGAACGGAGTCCGCCTGCCGACCAGCGATGCGGACTCCCTGCACAGGAAGCTTGCCGGGCTCATCGACACGCTCCCCGACAACCTGCAGCTGCTGCTGAGGCCTCAGATCGAACTGCTGGAAAAGCTCTGCGCGACGATCAAGGAGTACGATGGGATCATCCGAGACTACCGCAATGCGCATTTCGGGAAGGAGTGCGCTCTCCTGGAGACGATCCCCGGCGTGGGACCGATCAACGCCGCGGCATTCGTCGCCTTCACCGGCGACGTCAGGCGCTTCAGGCACGCGCGCGACGTCGGACCGTATTACGGACTGACTGCGGGACGAGACCAGTCGAGCTCGAAGGACGAGCCGAAGCAGATCACGAAGGAGGGGAATGGATTCGTAAGGCATCTCCTGGTGAACGCCGCGAATCTCATCATGCAGGGACGATGCAGGAACACGGAACTGCTGCAGTTCGGACTGCGGGTCTGGGGCAACCGCGGCAAGGTCGCGAAGCGAAAGGCGAAGGTGGCGCTCGCAAGGAAGCTGGCGGTGACGATGGCGGCGATGCTGCGCAGCGGGACCCCCTACAACGGCATCATCGAGGATGAAAGTGCGGATCTCAAGGCATGATGCGCGGATGACGAAACGAATTTCGGAATCGACCTAAAGGAAAGGAATGCTCGTCAAGAGCATGGCGCCAGAAGGCGCCTCCCTGATTCCAAGACAGCTAAAACCCCGTCCCGATGACTGCGGCGGCTTACTGGCGAATCCACTCGGATGAACGCGTCGTACAGATGGCAGCTCGAAGACGGATCTTAATGGGCAACGGTCGCAGGTCGGCCTGATTGCGGATATAAGTGCGGTTCAAATGGCGTCGAGGAACAAGGATGTCCGTCCTAGACGGACCACTCTTGCCAACTGCCTCTCATATAAGTAAATTCGTACAGCAGCCCGCAGAATGCGGCAGACTGTTTGCCAGTGAAAATGCACGACCGTCGAAACCGGCGGCCCTGCGCGGGGCGGTCGGCATCAGGCGCCGTGACCACCTCAACGAATGCGACATCGCGCCGATGTTGGAGAAGGGACTTGTCGATCGCACCGATCCGGACAATCCGAGATCTCCGCAACAGACATGTCGGAGGGTGAAATGGTGCGGATTTACTGTACGGACGTATCCTTTCAAACTCATCCTCGGCAAATTTCTCTCTTTTTCGTGAGCCATAAGGAAGGATTATTGCTATAATATTTGGGTCCAATGCCTGGCGGCACTATGAAGAAGAACCGATTACGCAGAACGATGATCTGATCGCGCAGGGACTGGCGAGGAAGCTGATTCGCGTGAGCGAGGACGGCAGGCGCGTCGAGTGCCCGAATCATGGAATTTCGCGCGATTGGACGAAGCCAGAGGCGAGTGTCGATGCGAAGAAGGGCAAGGCGTGGAAAGGGGCGAAAGAATCATGAGCGAGTTTTTTTTGATCAAGGCATCTGAAGCGCAGGGTCGGCGACATGCGACCTCGGCGGCGAGCGTTTTCAAGGTGATCGACAATGTCTTGAAGAAGCCCGGATGCGGGTGTTCGGGGTCGCTTGATTACATGGAGCAGTCGAGCTGGCTCTTGTTCTTGCGCTATCTTGATGCGCGGGAGGAGGAGCGCAAGCTTGAGGCGCGACTGAATGGCAAGGTGTACGAACCGGCGTTGCCCAGGCGTTTGCGGTGGAGCGAGTGGGCCTATCCGCTGAATGCCGAGGGGAAACTTGATTACGAGAAGATGCTGAAGGGCGATGAACTGCTGAACTTCGTGCGGCAGCAGCTGTTCCCGGGATTGAAGCGGCTCCGCGATGAGAACCCTGACACGAATTCGCTCCAGTATCGCATTGGCTCCATCTTCACCGAGATGACCTGCAAGTTCACGAGCGGCTATTCCATTCGCGAGGTGATCGATCTCATCCAGCCGCTTCGCTTCCAGACCGAGGAGGATCGTCATGAGCTTTCGGTGCTTTACGAATCGCGGCTCGGAGAAATGGGTAATGCCGGACGTGACGGCGGACAGTACTATACGCCGCGGTCGCTGATTCGGGTGATGGTGCGCGTCATTGATCCGCAGTTGAATGAGAAGGTCTATGACGGTGCTTGCGGATCGGGCGGGTTCCTTTGCGAGGCCTTCAGCTATATGAAGGAGCGCAACAAGGACAATCCGAAGGCCTACGACATTCTGCAGCACAAGACCTTCTTTGGCGGTGAGGTCAAGGCGCTTCCGTATGTGACGGCGCAGATGAACTGCATCCTGCACGGACTTGAGTCGCCGAACATCGTCTATGGCAATACGCTGGCGCAGAAGATCGCCGATTTCTCGGAGCGTGATCGCGTCCATGTGATCCTCGCCAATCCTCCGTTCGGGGCGGGCGTGAACAAGTCCGATCAGGAGAACTTCACCATCCGGACGAGCGAGACGGCGCTCCTGTTCCTTGAACACTTCATCGCCAAGCTGAAGCAGGGCGGACGTGCGGCGATTGTCATCAAGAACACGTTCCTCTCCAATACGGACAACGCCTCGGTCGCGCTTCGCAAGATGCTGCTGGCGCGGTGCGAGCTGGAATGGGTGCTGGACCTGCCGCAGAAGGTGTTTGCCGCGGGTGTGCATACGGTCGTCCTGTTCTTCCGCAAGGGCAAGGAGACGAAGAAGCCGATCAACTACTATCAGCTCGACCTCAAGGGCGTGTCACTCGGCAAGACGCGTCCTCTGAACGAGGACGACCTTGCGGAGTTCGAGAAGCTGGCGAAGGGCGGCAAGGCCAAGACCGCGGCACATTGGACGATTGATCCGAAGTCGGTCAATCAGGAGACCTACGACCTTTCGGCGGTGAACCCCAACATCGAGGAAGAGAAGTTGCCGTCCGCGGCAGAATGCAAGGCGAAGATCAAGTCGCTCTATGCTGAGATCGGCGAAATCATCAGGGGAATGTGACAATGGCAAACGAGTTGACCCCCAAGAAGAACGAGATCGTCGTTTATCAGCCGAACGAGACGCTGCGGCTGGAAGTGCAGTTGCGCGATGAGAGCATCTGGTTGCCGCAACAGAAGATTGCGGAGTTGTTCGGTGTTCAGAAGGCGGCGATCAGCAAGCATCTGAAGAACATCTACGCATCCGGTGAATTGCAGCCTGCGGCAACTGTTTCCAAAATGGAAACTGTTCAGGTCGAGGGGCGTCGGCGGGTGGTTCGAAATGTTGATGTCTACAATCTCGATGCGATTATTGCCGTTGGCTATCGCGTTAATTCCAAGCTTGCGACGCAGTTTCGAATTTGGGCGACGGGAGTAATCAAGGCCTATCTGCTGAATGGCTATGCGTTCAATGCGCGGATGAACCAGCTTGAGGACAAGGTCGATCGCCGTCTTGCCAAGCACGATCAGGACATTGTCGAGCTGAAGGAGAAGGTTGACTTCTTCGTGCAGACGAGTCTGCCGCCGGTGCAGGGCGTGTTCTTCAACGGGCAGGTCTTCGATGCGCACGCCTTTGCCGCGAAGCACATCCTGAACGCACGCAAGTCAATTCTCCTGATCGACAGTTGGGTTGATCTTGCGACGCTGGAACTGTTGAGCAAGAAGAACAAGGGCGTGTTTGTCGAGATTGTCACATCGCCACGCGGGAACAAGCTCAAGTCCGGCGACATCAACACCTTCAACGCGCAGTATGGCGGGCTTGCGGTCAAGACGAGCAAGAACTTCCACGACCGGTTTCTGATCATCGACAACAAGCGCCTGTTTCTGTTCGGCGCCTCGCTCAAGGATCTTGGTTGGAAATGCTTTGCCTTTACGGAGCTGAATGCGGGCGCAATCCCGGAGCTGAAAGCGAGGGTGTGAGATGAAAATGACGAATGAGGGTTTTGTTGCTGCGGAATATTCCACATGGCTTGTTGAACTGAAGAAACGGTATCGTGCCACGCAGATCAAGGCGGCAGTTGCCGCCAATTCTGCTCTTTTGGAGTTTTACTGGGATTTGGGACGCGACATCAGCGAACGATATCCTGGAAAGAAACGCTGGGCTGGGTTTTTCGAGAAATTGAGCGAAGATCTCCGAATGAGTCTTGGCAATGCCAAGGGCCTTTCGGTCAATAATCTTCGTTATTGCCAGCATTTCTATGAGTTATATCGTTATCTCCAACAAGTTGTTGGAGATAACGAGTGCCAATTGATGCAGCTGCCTCCGGAAGAACGCGAGCTGGTCGGTCCGGCAGTCGCACGTGTCGAGGCGGCGATTGCCGCTACGCGCGGAGAGTGGAAATAACGATGCCAAAGCCGACTCCAGATTGCCGCGCAACCGAGCGCAAGCACCCCTGGCCGATGGTCCGGCTGGGAGATGTGTGCGAGTTTTCCCGTGGGCTTACATACTCTAAATCTGATGAGGTTCAGTTTTCATTGAATGTGGTCTTGCGGTCTAACAATGTGGATTTGGAAACAGGGCGGCTGGTTCTTGATGAGTTAAAATACATACGGGATTCCATTGAGATACCAACATCAAAGCGAGTGGCAAAGGGTGCAATTCTAATGTGCACTGCGAATGGCAGCAAACAGCATCTTGGCAAAGTTGCATTGATTGATGGTGATTATAATTATGCGTTTGGCGGCTTCATGGGATTGCTTACGCCTAATGCCAGTATAGATTCGAGATACCTCTATTGGCAATTGATGTCATTCGAATTCAAAAGGCTTGTAACGACCTTAACGGATGGCGCGAATATTAACAACTTGAAGTTTGCTGATATTTCACAATTCACGTTCTTGCTTCCGCCGCTCTCTGAGCAGAAGGAGATTGTGGCGCGATTGGAGCGGGAACTTGCCGCGGTGGAGAAGATGAAGAAGGGCTTCGAAGCCCTTGCCGAAACCGCCAAGGCCGAATTTGAAGCGGAACGATTGGAGGCACACAAAGAGTTGCTGGATGGTGACTGGCCGTGTGAACCGTTGAAGAAACATGTCGATGTTTTGGCTGGATATGCTTTCAAAAGTCAGGGGTTCGTTGATTCTGGAATTAGGATTTGCGGGGGATTGATTATTGCGCCGGATCGTATTAAGTGGGAGGAGTGTAAATATTGGAATTCCAGCAATGGGATTGAGCAGTATTTGCTGCAAGAGAATGATCTTGTGATTGCGCTGGATCGTCCTTGGATTTCGGGGGGATTTAAAATAGGGGTGATTGGCAAGCGAGATTTGCCGTGTTTGCTGATTCAGCGCACGGCAAGGTTGCGAATGAAGGATGTGGATTTTCGCTATGTGATGATGCTTTTGCGGGATGAATCGTTTAAGTTGCATTGCACGACGTCGGGGACGACTGTTCCGCACATCTCCCACAAAGACATCGAAACCTATGAGATTCCCTTTCCCCCTGCGAAGGTGCAAAAGGAAATCGTTGCTCGTCTTTCTGCCGCAAAAACCCGCGCCGAGAAACTGGAGGCGAAGGCACAAGAGGGCGTGGCCGTTTGCGAGACAATGCGCAAGGCGATTTTGAAGGAAGCGTTTGAATGACGAAGGCGAAGGAGAGTCTGTGATGAAATATTCAAATGCAGAGCTTTGTGCGATGGTGGATGAATTTTGTGCGTTTGATGCGGAACCTTCGTGGCTTGAATTCAAGACAGGCATGAAGGATCCGGTACAAATCGCTAAATACATTTCAGGACTGTCGAACGTTGCCGCCTATGCTGGGAATACTCATGGCTATCTCGTTTGGGGAGTTAATGACAAGACGCATGAGGTCGAGACCTCGGATTTTGATCCAGATGTCGTCAAGGCGGAGAAGAATCAGCCCCTGCGACTATGGCTTAAGTTGGTGCTGAAGCCGCAGATTGAATTCGAGTTTTATCCGTTTGAATATGATGGGCGAAAGGGTGTACTTCTGGAAGTTGAGGCGGCGTATCGGCAACCTGTCACATTTCGTGGTGTTGGCTATGTGCGCATTGGCTCGGCCCTGACAGAGTTGTCCAAGGAGCCTAAAATTGCAGCTTCGATTTATCGTACATTGGGACATGACTGGTCGGCGGATATTGTCCACGGAGCGGGAATTGAGGATTTGGATCCGGCGGCCATTGCCTATGCGCGTGAACTTTTTGCCGATAGGCACAAGGGAGAACCGTGCGCGGAGGAATCTAAGTCCTGGGATATAGAGACCTTCCTCAACAAGGCCAAGATGGCGATTGACGGAAAGTTGACGCGTGCTGGTGTTTTACTGCTGGGCAAGGCGGAGAAGACCCACCTCGTCGCCCCGGCATTCGCACGCATTACCTGGCACTTGATGGACAAAGATGGCAACACGCTCGACTTCAAGCATTTTGGGTTGCCGTTTATCTTTGCGGCGCGTGATGCGTTGGCCAAGATTCGCAGCATTACGTTGCGAGTCATGCCGGACGATTCGTTCATCCCGGTTGACATCGCCCAGTATGACGCATGGGTGCTTCGCGAATCCCTGCACAATTGCATTGCCCATCAGGATTATGCGCGGCGTAGCGACGTGGTCGTCTCCGAGTTCCCTGATCGCGTTGTGTTCGCCAATGCCGGGGAGTTTCGCCCCGGATCAGTCGAGAAGGTGATTTACGGCAATTCAAGACCACGAGATTACCCCAATCAGCAGCTAGTGGATGCAATGGTGGAATTGAAGATGGTTGATACACTCGGCTCCGGCATTCGGCGCATGTACATGACGCAAAAGAAAAACTCGATGCCGATGCCAGACTATGATTTGTCTGATGATGAAGTCAAGGTGACGGTGTTTGGCAAGATCTTTGATGAACGCTATGCACGGATCCTTTTGAAGAAGACCAATATCCCGCTTGATCGTGCGGTTGCATTGGACAAGATTCAAAAGGGTGGGGTTGTAGATCGAGAGTTGGCACAGCAATTGAGACGGGAGGGGCTTGTGGAAGGACGCTATCCTCGCCTTTATCCCGCAGGCAAGATAGCGGAGAAAACAAATCGCGTAGAAGACTATCTTGAAGCCAAGGCCTACGACGATGCATTTTACATGCAACGAGTGTTGGAATTTATCTGCGCCAAGGGCAGGGTGACGAGGAAGCAAATTAATGGATTGCTATTGCGACACATGTCGCGGATGATGGATGAAAAACAAAAGTTGAAGAAGATTGACAACCTCCTTTCTTTGAAACTTAAGAAACGACTCGGGTGGATTGTGAGTGATGGTAGCACATCCGGGGTGTATTGGTCTTTGACAAACAAAGGGCGGGAGGCTTGTCGGAAAGGTAGTCCTTCCTGCAAAAAACGGTGTGCCAAGGTGTAGGAAGTTGTAAGAAGTTGTAGGAAGTTGTAGGAAGTTGTAGGAAGTTGCAAAGCGGTGAAAACATCCAGAAGTAGCACATATATTGAGTGTTATGGTGTTCCTTTTTGATAGCGGGATATTCTGGGCGTTATGAAGGAAAAGAGGAGCTTGTATGAACGAAGCGCAAGTGAGGCATGACCTGATTGATCCGGCGCTGAAGGCGGCGGGGTGGGAATCGTTGCCGGCGAAGGTGACTGTCGAACAGACGATTGCGCCGGGGCCGGTGAGCCAGGAGGACGGGCAGAGCCACAATCCCGAATTCGCCGACTATGTGCTGATGTACGGCAATGGGCGGATAGCGGTTGTGGAGGCGAAGGCGTCGGACAAGAACTACCGCGCGGGCGAGGCACAGGCGCGGAAGTATGCCGCGGCACTTGGCGTGCGGTTCGCTTATGCGACGAACGGCTCGCAGGTCTTCTGCATGGACCTCACGCTCGGTACCACTTCGACGGTCGAGCTGGACGGCTTCCCGACTCCGTCCGAGCTGATGGAGGTGCTGGACAAGGAGACTGCCTCGCTGCTGGAAAAGATCTGCCGCGAAATCCCGTGGTCGTTCGCGGGAAACCGCGGCATTCGCTATTATCAGGAGCGGGCGGTCGAGGGTGTCATCAAGGCGCTTGGTTCGGGCAAGAAGAATGCACTCGTTACGCTTGCGACCGGAACGGGCAAGACCTTCATCGCCTATCAGCTTTGCCATAAGCTCGTCGCGGCAAAATGGACTCGGGTCGGGATGGGGCTGCGCAAGCCGCGCATCCTTTTTCTGACCGATCGCAACATCCTCGCGGATCAGGCGCTCGACAGTTTTGCGTTCGCCGAGGGGGATTGCTATCGGCTCAAGGCGGCGGTGGACAATCCACCGCTCGACCGCATTGTCTATTTCACGCTCTACCAGACGCTGCTGGGGAGGGAAGGCGAATGCGAGAATGTGTCCGAGGGCGAGACTGAGAAGCCGAAGGTTAAGTTCGAGAAGTTCCCACGGGACTTCTTCGACCTTGTCATCATCGACGAGTGTCACCGCGGCGGGGCGAATGACGAGAGCGAATGGCATGCGGTGCTGGAGTATTTCGCCAGCGCCTCGCACGTGGGGTTGACGGCCACGCCGAAATGCGAGACCAACCGCGACACCTACAAGTATTTCGGCAAGAGCGTCTACACCTATTCGCTCCGACAGGGCATTGAGGACGGGTTTCTCACGCCCTATCGCGTCAAGAAGTGCGAATCGACGATCAAGGACTACAAGAAGGTCGAAGGGGATAGGATATCCGATCCGGAGAAGGTGGATGAGAACGTCACCTATTCGCCGGACAAGATTCAGCGTGAGCATTTTGTGATTCCGAAGCGCGACAGCCACATGGTCGAGGAGCTGTTCAAGGTGATGCCGCCCGACCAGAAGGCGATCATCTTCTGCGCGACGCAGGAACACGCGGCGATCATCGCGCAGGCGATTCGCGAGGAGGCCAAGAAACATGGCATCGACTATCCGCATTACTGTGAGCGCGTGACGGCGGATGACGGCGCGACGGGCGACCAGTATCTTCGCGAGTTCCGCAACTCCGATCTGCCGGTGCCGACGATTCTCACGACGAGCCAGAAGCTGACGACGGGTGTGGACGCCTGCAATGTCCGTTCGATCGTGCTGATGCGCGAGGTGAAGAGCCTGGTGGAGTTCAAGCAGATCATCGGGCGCGGTACGCGGCTCTACGAGGGCAAACCGTATTTCGTCATCTACGATTTCACGGATGCGAGCGATCGGTTCCAGGACGAAGGATGGGACGGTCCGACGATTTGCCCGAAGTGCGGACGAGCGCCGTGCGTCTGCGAGAAGCTGCCGCCCAAACCGCCGCGACCTCCGCGAATCTGCAAGGTCTGCGGATGCAATCCGTGCGTCTGCCCCAAGCCGCCGAAGAAGTCCGTGACCATCGACCTCTGGGACGGACGGCAGATTTCCGCGACTTGGGAGGACAAGGTCATCCTCGACAACGAGATGCTGGATGTGAAGGAGTTTCTGGTCCGCTTCGCCAATGCAATCCGTCGTTTCACCAAGGACGAGAACGGACTCCGCGGCAAATGGCAGGAGATGGAGGAGCGGAGCAATCTCTTGGAGGAGCTGGCCGTCTTGGGCTTTACGGAAGAGAAATTGCGCGAGATTCAGCAGAAGACCGAGCGGCAGGAGTACGACGTCCTTGATATCACCCTCGATCTGGTTTATGCCGTTGCGCCGATCAAACGGGCGATGCGGGCGGAGCGCCTTGCGGAGAAGCTGGCCTTGCTCACTCCGCAGCAACGGGCGTTTGCCGAGGTGATTCTGCGCAACTATGTGAACGACGGCGTCTGGACGCTCTCGATGAAGGGCTTCAGCGATCTCCTGAAACAGCGCTACGGTTCCATCTCCGAAGCTCTGTCGAAGTTGTCCTTCCCGACGCTTGACCATGCGCTGAGCTACTATTCCGACCTTCAGCACTGGCTCTATGCCGCTTGAAATGGCAAGGTGATGAAGGTAATGTTATAATGTATCTGCAAAATATCTTTGACGAGGGAGAATTGAAAGAATCGGCAACTGCTGAAAATTCTCAGGAGTTCGATTTGAAGGCGGAACTGTTGGTGCAGTTAAAACATTGTACTCGGTCAGTCAAAATCGCGCAAGCGGTATTGACTGACATCGCCTTTACAATCGGGTCTTATTTTGATACGTTTATCGGGTCTGATTTTGATATAATAGCGTCGCCATTCCTTTGAGGACGCCATGTTGATTCTTGCAGCAGTTCCGTTGGCCTTGTTCAATGCCTACACCAATCATGCCGGGAATGTCGTTCGCGGCAATCCCGTCGGTGTCTCGTCGCGGAATGTGCAGCTGGAGACGTCGGACGGAACGGCGAGCTATCCGCTCTCCATCTTCCCCGACCACGAACGCCGCCGGCTGGCCGTCGACGCCGGACGGCCCGAGCTGCCGGTGGAGGTGAAACGGACCGTGGACGGGCATCGCAGGGATGTTGCGCGAAGCCGGAAACGGGCTGAAAAGGGCCTCTGTACGGAGGCGGACAGCGCGCGGTTCGTTTCGTCCGCACGCGCGGCGATGGGCGCCTACCTCAAGGCGCAGACGGAGAAGGGGCGGCTCTACGGCTTTGAATCGGAGTGGATCAGGAAGGATCTCGGCTTATGAAAAGAAGAATCATCTGCTTCGCGGCTTTTCTCGTTTCGGCGGGAACGGCGTTCGCGATCAACTTCCCCTACGGCACCTACGTCTATGCCGGCAGCGTGAAGAACTTCAGGAACGAGGTGATGGAGGCGGACGACGGCGTGACGATCCAGGCCGTAAGGACGAACGGCGTCGTGCTGGCATCGACCACGATCACCGCGCCGACCGCCTCGGGGTTCAACTACCGTTTGGAGGTCCCGGTCTCGAGTGCGAGTTCGGATCGCTCGGCGGCGCTCGGCGAGGTGCTGAACTGCGTGATCGTCAGCCGCTCCCGCGCGGTCTCGAGCGAACCGCTTCCGCCCGTCGCCGAGGCGAACGCGGTCAAGCACGTCAACCTCCTGTATGCGACGGTGACGGAGCTCGCCTATGGCACGAACGGGACGGTCCAGGTCTCCGACGAGTACCTCGCCGGCATGGGCTATCTCATGCGCGCGTATGGATACGACCAGTACGATCCCGCCGCGGACTGGGACGGCGACGGCGCGGACAACTATTCCGAGTACTGTGCGGGCACGAATCCGTTCGACCCCTCCGACCGCCTGCGCATCACGGCGTTCGGACGCGATCATGCGCAGGTGGCGCTGCAGTTCGAGTATGCGGGCGGGCACGTCTATGGACTCAAGGCGGCGCGGACGCTCGACCGTCCCGACTGGATGACCCAGCGTTTCAAGGTCGATGGCCCGACCGCGCCCGAACAGGAGACGGTGGTGCGGAGCGCGCCGGATGACGACGTTGGCGTGATGACGCTCTACGTCGCGCCGGAGCCGGATGCGGCGAGCGGCTTCTACAGAATCGAGGTGAAGTGATGAATCGGCGTCTGTTCCTTTCCTCCGTTCTCGGCCTGGCGGCGCTCGCCGCGACGGCCGCCCACATCGACGAGTCTCTCTCTCTCTCGAAGGGCTGGAACGCGGTGTACATCGAGTCGACTCCCGATGTGGCGGAGCCGGCGGCGCTCTTCGCGTCGCTGCCGGTCGAGAAGGTGTCCTGCTACGA
>R26__coassemble_1392_pt1 | contig 12166 bp, 6 predicted proteins | sample R26__metabat2_high_PE_030 | metagenome-assembled genome bin R26
CGGCCACCACGCAGGCGTGAACGCGACGTCACTCCCCAGCGACAGATCCTCAAGGGACGGGTTGTCCGTCTTCTCAAAGGCATAGACCAGCGGTCCGCGCATGTACGCGACCTGGTCCTTGAGGTCCTTCACGTTGGCATGCGGCAGCACCGACCGAGGCGCCATCGGCAGCTTCAGCTCGACGACATCGCCCGCATGCCACGTCCGGGCGAGACGCGCATACCCGTGTTCGACCTTCGCCCCGCAGTCCGCACCGTTCACGCGCAGCGTCCAGTTTCCACGCACGGCGCTGGTGTAGAGGTCAAACGGATTCTCCTTCCCGCGGGCCCACCCCGGCACGCGCACGGCGAGGTCGAACGCCGCATCCGATTCAACCGTGAACGCCACCGTGTCCTTCCACGGATACTCCGTGGCCGTGCGCACCGTCACGCGCTTTCCGTCCGGGAGCGTGAATGCGGTGACGCCGCCGACGAAGAGGTCGGCGAAGAGCGTCTTCCCGGTCTGGTGCCAGACAATCTCCGGCATCATGCCCGTGATCTTCATGACCATCGGCGGACAGCATGGACACTTGTGCCACTCCCAGCGGTTGTGCTTGTCGCAGGTCAGCGGATTGACGTAGGTGAAGCACTTCCCGTCCTGTCCGACCGACGTGGGCAGCGCATTGTAGAGAACGCGCTCGACTTCGTCGGCGTATCTGCCGTCGTCGGTGATCCGCGCCAGATGAAGGCTCCAGAACGCACTGCCGATGGCCGCGCAGGTCTCCAGGTAGCCGTCGTTGGGCAGGAACCAGTCAGGACCGAACCACTCGTTCTTCTTGATGGCGCCGACGCCGCCCGTAATGTACATCTTGCGGCCGACCATGTTCTCCCACAGGCGAACGGCGTGCGGTAGGTTGTCCGGACGACCCGCCCGCGCGGACGCGGCCAGACCCGTCCCCATCAGCGTCGCGCGCACGGCATGTCCCTCGATCTTCGTCTGGCGGGCGATCGGATAGTTGTCCTGTCCCGTGGTGAAGGCGCGGTGGCGCCGAGGGTCGTCGGCGAAGACGCCGCGGTGGTCGAGCCAGAAGAACGCGAGGTCGCGGTAGGCCTCCGGGCGCACCTCGCATCCCACGCGCGCGGCGAGGTCCGGCGTGGAGACATAGAGATCCCAGAGCTTGAGAAAGGCCTCTTCGGGCAGTTCGTGTCCGGGGACGAGGTTACGGCGGGGCGGCGGACCAAAGGTCTCGACGAAGAGATTCGCCGCACGCGTGGCCGCCCGGAGCAGCTTCAGGCTTCCGGTGGTGCGGTAGAGGTGGACGCCCGCCTCAACCAGACAGCCGACGTCGTAGAGCTCGTGCTGGTGCATGAAGTTCCCGCCGTTGTCGCCCCAGCGGCGCTCCGGCCATTCCAGCATGGTCTGCGTCTTGAGATAGCCGTCCGGGCTGACGTCGGTTACCGCGGCGACGCGGTTGGCGACGTTCTCCACCCGCGCGCGAAGCGCGGCGTCCGGAGAATGGCGAAGATGATCGGCCAGGCCCCGAATGGTTTCGCAGACAAGACCATCGGCCCAGGGCGGCCCCTGATGTCCGCCCTTCTCGCCCCGCACGACGCGGTCGTAGTTGCACACCCAGGGCTCGAAACGATCCAGCACGTAGTTGGCGGTGACGGTTCGCCAGAGCTTCAGGCGGGGATTCCAGAAGGCATCGTCGATCCGCGTGACGGGATCGCTCGAGAACAGTCCCGCGGCAGTGGCCGAAACCGACGCGGACAGCAACGCGCACAACGACATTCCAAATATACGTTTCATTTCGAATCTCCAACACATTCACGAGACTGGCGCGTCGCGAAGACGCCGAGGAAGAGAAGGTAGACGAGGCAGGCGAGCAGGACGAAGGTGATGCAGTTCGCGCCCCAGGCGTCGCGGACGAGCTTCATCGCGAACGTGGAGATGCCGCCGCCGCAGATTGCCATGACGGCCAGCGCGGAGATCTCGTTCGCCTTGTCCGGACGGTGGTTGATCGCAAGGCCCATGCACATGCCGAAAGCGTTCGCGAAGCCGATCGCGGCGACGAAGACGAGCACGAGGAAGACCGTGGGGCCGGGGGCGAAGAAGAGTCCGGCCGCCGCGAGGATGGACATCCCGATCAGGTAAGGGAAGCACTTCGCGGCCGAGAGGTACGCGAAGACGATCGACCCGGCGAACGCGGCGATCATCTTCGCGCCGAAGTAGACGGAGGGACCCGTGCTGGCCGCGTCCTTCGACAGTTTGAAGATGTCCGTCAAGTAGGCGGGGATCGCCACCGCGAGGCCGATGTCCGCCCCCACCGCGAAGAGAACGCCGACGACCATCGCGAGGATGTAGGGGTCCTTCAGCACGGCCAGGCAGCCGAGGAAGGAGGTCTTGGGGCCGGTCGCCTCCTCGCGCGGGACGTTGGAGCCGAACAGCCAGGCGGTCGCCGCGAACGCCAGCACGCCGTAGACGAGGAACAGCATCTTCCAGTTCCCGAGCCAGCCCGCGCACGCGAGCGCGATCACGGGCGTGACCGTGCCGCAGATCGCCTTCACGAACTGCCCGAGGGAGAGCCGGCTCGTGATCTGGTCCGGGGGGACGACGTTCGAGACGAGCGCCGGCAGGGACGCCTGGATCATCGTGTTGCCGATGCCGAGGCAGGCGAACGCCGCGAAGTAGGGCCAGACGCGCTGCGGACCCGCCACGAACGGGAACGCCATCGCCGCCACGGTCACGAGAAGCGAGAGCATGACCGTGTTCTTCCGCCCGATCCGTCCGCAGAGCACGCCCGTGGGAATCGAGATGAGGAGAAACCAGACGAACGTCATGAACGGGAGCATGCCGGCGAGGACGGGATAGTTCACGAGATCCGCGTTGATGCGCTCCATCGCCGTCGAGATGATCCCGGCGGGCGCCCCCATGATGAAGAACCCGGAGAGTACCGGCAGGAGGATCCAACGACTGTATTTCGCGGTCATGGCTGTCACAGACTCCGACTACACGCACACGGCAATTCAACAGGAATATGAGTCCTCGGCAAGAACGCGCATCGACTCGTCCGCGGCGTCCAGGACGAAGATCCGGTAGCTGCCGCCGCCGGGGGCGACCTTCACCACCACGTGGCCCTGCGCGGACGCGAACGTGTCGAGATAGGGACGCACGGCCGGCTCCTCTGCCTTCCCCTTGGGCATCGCGCCATGGTAGAGCGTGCGGGGACCGCGGTAGAACGCCTCGGTGCAGATCGCCGGCAGGTTGATGCCGTTGATCTGGTTTGGGCTCCACGTGGACGACAGCCACGCGCGGGCACGGACCGCCTTGACGAATCCGGGCGTCATCGCATTCCAGTAGGCATGGTGGTTCATCTTCGCCACGTTCACGGGTCCGCAGACGCGTCCCACCGTCGCCTCCAGGTCGACGACCGTTCCGTCCTCACGGAACAACTGCTGCTCCACGTCGCCGCCCGTGTAGTAGGAGAACCTGCCGTAGCGGATACGAATCGCGTTGGAAAGCTGGTTCTCCGCGATGCGGTCCCTGCCCGTGTATGCGACGTGGCCGGCGAGCAGATTGAGGACGTCCTTCCGTCCGTCCCACACGACGGCGTCGGCCGCCAGGTTCCGGATCTCGAAGTCGTATTTGCCCGCGCCGCCGTTGACCATGTGGAACTGGTCCCGCGCGCCGACCACAAACGGCTCCGCCGCCATGCCCTTCGCACGGGCGGACGGGATGAACTCCTTCGCGAAGGCGATGCAGTCCCGATCGCCGTCGCCGCAGTGAAGCGCGATCGAGGGGAACTGGTGGTCGCTCCAGCGGAGGAGGCGGAAGTCCTTCACGAGATCGGGGAACCCCATCACGTGGTCGTCGTGCCAATGTGAGACGAGCGCCCAGTCGATCTCGCGGCGCTTCACGAGGCGCTGGATGTAACGCGACGTCCATTCGCCGCCGCGGCACTCCGCCGACGGACGCGCGGGAATGCGGAGGGCGTAGTCGCTCTTCCGACCGGTGCGTTCCACGTGTCCGCAGTCGAGGATCATCGACGTACCGTCGGGGAACAGCATGAACGTCTGCTCGCCCGTCCCCGTGTGGATGAAGTGGATGTCGAACTCACCCTCCTTCCATCCCGGATAGACCCGATCGTCAGCAAAGGCGCTCCGGCAGAGGCCCACGACCCCTACACATCCAACAGTCTTCATGAACTCTCTGCGATTCATTTAGCACCTCGCGATGAACTTTCCGGGCGGAAGACGGTGACGACCTTCTTCATGCCCTTGAACGTGCCTGAGAACACGGGCGTGGGAATCGGACGATGCGGATGGTCGCCGCCGGCGAAGGAGGCGTGAATCGGCATGAAGCCCTGCAGCTCCGGCTCCAGCGTACCCTTCATGTCCTTCCAGCTCTCGCCTTCGCAGACGCACGTCAGCGTCACGCCCTCGCCGAAGTCGGCGCGGAACCCCGTCTCCGTCCGCACGAGTTCACACGTCTCCAGATGCCACATCAGCTCCCAGGCGCGCTCGCGATCGTCCGGCGCGGTGAATTCGTCGACGATCGTGAAGACGGGATGGACGGCATCCGTCGGATCGAAGCGGATCGTGCGATGATGCACGGTGCGGTCGCGGGGCTTCCCCTTCCCCGCGCTGTAGCCGTCGTCGAACACGCCGGATGCCGTGACGACGCCGTCCGCCGCCTTCTCGAACGCGAAGCCGGGCCAGGCGAGATCGAGCTTCGGATGGTGCCACACCTTCCCGCAGTTCCGGCGGTTCTGGTCGGTCGAGTCGATGCGCGCCGTGTTGTGCGCACGGGTGGAGAGCACGTAGCGGCGCATGGGGGAGGTGTCGTAGTCGTAGCAACCGCCCTCGGTGATCATCTCCTTGCCGAAGGCGAAGAGCAGGAAGTTGAGCGCGTCCTCGTGCTGGTGTCCCTGTCCGAAGGGCCCCGCGTCGAAATATCCCCAGACGGCCTTCTCGTCCCATCCGCTGCGGAACACTGCGACGCCCGCGTTGGGCAGGGCGATCGAGGTGTAGGCGGGGGGTGTCCCCTTCTTCCCGTCCGTCGCGAACCATTCGAAGTCGTGGCGGTTCGGGTAGAGTTCGAAGCCGCGCCCGAGCCAGCGCTTCAGACCGGCGTGGCTACCGTCGTTCACGTCGGGCGTCACGCGGTCCGGACGCCCGATCTTCGCGTAGAGCGTGAACATGTTCTCGAGTCCCTTCGCGAGGAACGCGGGCGGTTCCCGCTTCAGCTGGCGATAGAGGCTGATCACCTCCACGTAGTTGCCCACCACCACGCCGTGGTATCCGGTGGCGAGCTCCACCTGGAAGCCGTCGTCGTAGACCTGGCGTCCGAACTCGGCCTCGAGCTCCCCAAGCGCGTGCGCCTGCCACTCGGCGGCGTCGGCGAGGAACGGATAGAGCAACGTGATGCGCAGAAGTCCGTTCATCTCCATGATGTGCCAGTTGCCGCCGGTCTTCGAACGGCGCAGCCGGTCGCCGTGCTCGCAGATGCTGCGGAAATAGGCGGTCACGAATTCGTCGTCCACGAGCGGATCGTCCGCGAAGGCGGCGAACTGCCGGCTCCAGCCGCTGATGCGGATGCCGGTCTCGATCGTCCGCCAGCAGAGGGTCGCGCCGTCGTGCGTGCCGGGCTCGGGCGCCTGGGCCTGGTCGAACCAGCTGCCGAGCAGCCGCACGTAGGCGGCGGCGGCGTTCGGGTCGCGCGTCATCACGTAGTACTCGGCGAGGCTGGTGAGGAACGGATGGCGCGAGAGCTGCCAGGTCCATTCGCGGTACTTGTTCCAGGTGGGATTCGCGAACCAGTCCACCTCGCCGTTCGGGAACTTGTGCCAGGTGCGGCAGGAGCAGAGCTCGCCGGCTATCGTCTTCGCGGCCGAGGCGGCGTAGCGGCGACGCGTCTTGCCCGAGTATTTCGCCGTGCGCCAGTCGTCGATGATCGGCGATTCGCGCACGACCTTCCGCGCAAACGTGGCGAACGCGTGTACGTCGGGACACGCCGTGCGCGTCTCGGGCGTCAGCCGCTTCGCGAGGAACTCCGCGGCCGTGAGCTTCGGACCATGCTGGAGCGGCCGCACCGCGATCTGGACGGCTCCCGTTCCCGCGGCCGCGGTCGGCGACGGAGCGCCGACCCTACCGAGGGTGGCCACCGTGACCGATTCCCTGGCACGCACCCCCATCGCAAGCACCGCGCAGGCGGCAGCCAGAACAACAACATGATTTTTCATGCCGACATTATACCACAAACATCTGGAGCGCGGACCTCCAGATCCGCGGAAACGACGTCAGCGAATGAGAACCAGCGTCCCGTCGGGACGGTCCGTCAGATAGCCGTCCTTCATCTGGAACACCTTACCGCCGTTCAACGAGATGCGGGCCCGCGTGGCCGCCGACAGACACTGGGTCGTACCAATGCGCACGCGCGCGTTCTCGCCGGCGCGGATGGCGAGCGTCGCGCCCTCCGAAAGCTCGAATGAGTGGAAGTCGAATTCGGCCGCGTCGCCGAGCACGAGGCTCCCGACCTTGTTCGTGTTGACGGAAAGCGTGCCGAACGCGTTCGTGAGAACCGTTTCGGTGGCCAGCGCTCCCCCCGCGAGGTCGACGTTGTTGAGGGCATCCATGATGCCGCCCGCGGCGAGCAGCCACGTGCCGCCCTTGACGGACAGCGTCCGGTTCGTCACCGTGTTGCGTCCCAGCGCCCGGACGGTTCCCGCGCCGGTCTTCTCGAGATGCGCGATGGCCCGGGAAGCCTCGCCGTAGAAGAGGCGGCCGTTCAGGAAGAGATCCGCGCCGTCGTCGCCCGTCACGTCCGCGACGTCGAAGGTGAGCGTGCGCCACGCCGTATCGTGGCCCATGACGGCAATCGACGTGTCGATGGTGGCCGGATGCGAGCCGGTCACGCGGATGACGTGGTTGGCGTAATAGCCCCAGCGCGGACAGAGCCCCGTGAACAGACCGCCATCGGTGAAATTGACGTTGCCGATGTAGGCGTAGGCATTGGCGTCGGTCTGCGGCTGATCGTATTTGAAGCGGATCGTGCCTCCGGAACACGTGATCGTCGTCCGTTCGACGTTGAGCGACCAGTCGACGGTCTGCCAGAATTCTCCGCCGCGCGCGACGGAGAGGTCCCGCGCGATGTAGGTGCCATAGGTCTGATTCGTGGGGGACACCTGGAGGACGCCACCCTCCTCGATTTTCAGCGGCGTGCGGCAGGCGAGAGAATTCAGAAGCTGGAGAACCATGCGTGAACGGGGACGGCCCTCGACCGTGATCTCGCCCAGGGCGTTGTCCGTGCACCTGCCGGCCAGCGCGACGCCATGTGCGGACAGCGGTTCGCTCAGCACCACCTTGATTTTCTGCAGTCCGTAGCCGTTCTCGGTTCCGTTCGTGAAGACGTTCATCGGGGTCGTGGCGTGGGTGAGCAGGTCGACGCCGCGCTCGTCCCGCGAGGTCGAGAAATAGCACGACTTCAAGACACACGCCTGCACGTCGCCGCCATACTGGCGGAACTTGTAGACGACCCCCTTTATGTACACCCCGTCGAAGAGCTGGTGCTGGCTGGTGGCGAACGCGCCGTCGTTCGTGAAATGGTAGGTGCCCAGCGAACTGCCGTTCCCGAACCATCCCCCGGCGGCGATGGCCGTGACGTTGGTAATCGAGCGGAGCGAGGTGTTCGGCAGAACCGTCGCCCAGCTCGTCCCGGGATAGGCGGGCAGCGAGATGGTCTGGGGGGCCGTGGACGTCGGTTCGTCGTCCGCCTTGAGAATCAGCTTGCCGAACCGCCCGTACTCCTGCGCGCCGCCGAACCGCAGATTGGCGCAGTTGCGCAGGGTGAACGTACCGTCGATCCGCAGCGACGGCATCCAGTCGTCCGTATCCGAAAGCGCGCCTGCGCCTTCGGCGAGTACATTGAGGCCAACTCCGATCGTGAGGCGTCCACCGACGTCGAGGGCCTTCGTGAAGACGAGGTTGCACGCCTCGACGTCGTGCGTGAGCAGGAGCGAGTCGATGCCATAACCGTCCACGTTCAGCACAAAGCTGCTCACGCCCATGGTGTTGTACGTGAACGTGCGGAAGTCGCTGCCGAGGGGACGATCGTTCTGGCTCATGTAGCCGGCCTTCGGCGTCCAGGCGACGACGTCGTCGCCCCTCTGGCGCAGTTCGAGGAAGACGCATTTCGTCCAGCCGCCTTCGTTGAGCTGCATCTGGCAGGACAGCGCCCCCGCGGAACGCTCGACGAAAAACGGCATTGCGATGGAATCCGGATTCGACCCGAAGTTGTGCTGCGTCATCACGCGCTTGTAGTAGGCAAACCGAAGCTGAAGACTGTCGAGCGACACGCCCGCGGCGACGACGACCGCGGCGGCCTCCGTCTTCGGAAGGTAGTCGTCCGTGGCGATGTACTCGAAGAACTTGGCCCCGGTGGACAGGTTCAATGCACCGGCCGCGGCGACAGGCACCTCGACGCGCAGCGTGCCGTTCGAGACCGAAAGCGTGGCGTCGGACGCGAACTCGACCGCGTCCGTGCCCGAGAGCGTGAACGTGTCGCCGTTCAGCACGGCTGCGAGCGACGTCACCTTCCCCGCGCCGTCGTACTGCGCGGTCACCACACCGTCGCCGAGCGTCGTCGCTCCCTGCGTCCAAGCGGCCGTACCATCGCCGCGCGCCACCATCACGGCCATGCCATACACACAGATTCCAGTCCAGTATTCGATGCGATTCATGCCAACCTCCTGACTCAGGGGAGAAGAATCGTGGTCGCGTTCACGGCGGCGAAGCCGGAGAGCACCGCCGCCGCCGCGTCCACGGCCGCCTGCAGCGTCAGCTTCGGACCGTTCTCGCCGTCCCATGCCGCCGCGCGCCCGTTATAGGCGTCGTTGCCGTTCACGGCGTCCATGTAGTTCGTGGCCGCCATCACACCGCCCATCGCAAGTAAGACGGCCCCATCAACATCTGCTTGAACTTCATTCGGCACCTGCCTTTCTTCGATCAGTTCCGGTCTCACCGGTCGACGAGACCCGCGTAGTCGGGGCCGCCACCCGCAAGATAGCCGTTGGACACACCCGAAGCGGAACGGCTCACCCAGAACGAGTAGAGCGTTCCCTTCTCAAGCTGGAAACGGAACCGCACGTCGCGCCCGCGGAGCGCGGAGAGGTCGCCGCCCTTCCACGCGACGTGGACCTTCGTGTGGTCGCCCGTAACGGCGACGCAGTCCGTCAGGGCGAAACCGGGGACGACGGTTCCGTCCTCGCCCACCACCTCCGCGCGCAGCGAACCCGCAGGCGCGTCGACGTTGCCGAAGAGATGGCGTCCGCTGAAGCGCACCGGACGCGTCAGCAGCGTGCCCGCCTTCTCGGCCTTCATGCCCACGAACCCGTCGCGGCGCAATACCGCGCAGCCCATCGCGCCGTTGTCGTACATGCCGTTCATGCTGCCGTTGCCGGTGCCGGGGCCCGTCCCGCTGCGGCGCAGCCGCGTGGGGTCGCCACCGAACGCGCCGTAGTAGAACCAGAGCTTCTCGTCGCGGATCACGCACATGTTCGAGAGCGGCTGCACGTACCCGCGGTCCCACTGGTCCGACTTCCACCGCTCCGCGCGGATGGCGGCGCGGCGGTCGGGACGCGACCAGTGGAAACCATCGCGGGAATACGCGAACTGGATCTCCGTGATCTTCGGCATGCCCGCCTGCTCGCAGATGTGGTTCTCCGGACCCCAGTGGATTTCGAACCCGCCCAGCATGATCGACTCGTAGGCGACCGCGTCGAAACTGTAGAGCTGCGCCGACTTGTTCTCGTTCGGGCGGTCGTTCTGCACGTCGTCAGCGTCCACGCGTAGCCAGCGCACCGCCCACTTCGGGGACGTCTCGTCATACCATTCCCACTTGCAGCCGTCCAGGAAATCGTCCGCCTCCCAGTAGCGGCGGGCGCGTCCGCTGTCCTTCCACCCCGCCCGCAGCGAGAACACCCACTTACGGCGGAACGGGTTGTAGAACATCGTCGTGCGGTCGCCGATGTCGCCCGTCGCCGTCTTGTTCGACCAGTGGATGCCGTCCGGCGACGTGAAGCAGTAGCCGGGGATGTTGTTCCCGCCCGGCATGACGAAGAGCTTCCAGCGCTGCGCGGGGTCCGCGCAGGTCGGGTCGGGGAAGACGCTCCAGGAGTCGACCTTCTGGTCCGGGAGCAGACGGTTCGTGCCCGGCACGACGTCGAGCGCGGGGCGCTCCCAGTGGATGCCGTCCTTCGACTCGGCGTAGCAGATGCGGTAGCACCAGCCCGCCTCGTACCAGAGGCGGAACACCTTCCGTTCCGCGTCCCACCACAGACCACCGCCCTTCGGCAGGGCGATCGCATTCTGCGGACGATTCCGCTCGTAGTCGTTCTCGGGCTTGAGGACGGGATTGCCCGCGTACTTCACGGGATGGTTGTAGACGCGCGCGAGATCGGTCTCCTCCACGAGGAAATCGTCGACGAAGAGCTGGCGCCCCACGTCGATGAACACGACCTCGGGACGATTCGTCAGATAGGGAATCGAAAGCGCGCTGCGCCCCGCGGGCGGCACGTCGCGCGGCGGCCACGCCTTGGGGAGCTCGATGCCGTTGTAGAGCAGTTCGCCCTCGCGCGGCACGCGCGGGCCCCGTTGGCCCTTGGAATCGAACCCGGTCCACAGTACCCACTTGCCGAAGCAGAACGACTCGCCCTTCTTCACGTCCTTCCGCCAGAGTTCGCCCACGTCGCAGGGATTCGAACCGAACACCTGGAACGGCTTGACGCCCGCCACGCGCGTGAAGCCTGCGGCCTCGACCTCCTTTGCGCGGGAGATGAACGACTTCGGCTCGGCGACCAGCAGATGGAGCTCGCCGTCCGCGGCGACCTTGACGGTGAGGCCACCCTCAATGCTCGTGCGGAAATAGGTCCAGCCCTTCACGTGCTCCGCCGCCGCGGGCGTCAGCGCGAAGTGCGGACGATCCGTGAAGATCGTCTCACCCGCCGCGAAGGTCTTCACCTCGGCGTCCACCGGCGCCAGCCGCGCCGGCATGCCTCCAACCGCTCCGCAAAGGAGAACGCAACACATTGCTCCCAGTATGATTTTCGCATTCATGTAAACAGTATATCATATTTTCCGCTTCCATGCCCGTCCGGGACATGATCCCCTTCGAATCTAGAACAGAATCTCGAAGTCCAGAACGGGTTGGCCCTTGACCGTGAGATCAACGTAATGCGATCCCGCGACGTCGCCGAGGGAGAATGCGGTGGCGGATCCGTTGATGAGGACCTTCGACGGAGTTCGACCCTCGGGCAGAAGAATGTGCGCGACAACCTCCTCGGCGGACGATTCCAGACGATAGCGCAGACCACGGTCGGTGAAGACCCAGCGCGTGTCGACGAACTTCCGAGCGGCCTCGTAGCCGGTGAGGTAGCGTCCCTCGACGTAGTCGGTGACCGCCCAGCGCGGCGCGAAGCGGAGGCGGCGATACTGCTTGTCGAGGTCGGAGATGCCGGCGAGTCCCTGATCGACCGCGCTCAGCACCGCCGCCGCGCCCCAGGCGCTCGGACCCCGTCCCTGCGGCGCGCGCGTGATCGGATGGTAGAGGAAGAACAGCTTGCCGTCGTCCTCCTTGATCATCTTCACGAGCCGCTGGAGGATGTCCCAGCCGTATTTCTCGTAGCCGTTCTCGAACGCGCCCTTCGCGAGTTCGCCCGCGGTGAACGGACAGATCGCGCCGTTTACGTACTCGCCTGGCGGGTGGTGTCCAATCTTCATGTCGTAATACGGGTCGATCGTGAACCATTCGGCGAACGCCTTCGTGGTCACGCGGCGCGACCGGTACTCCTCGATGATCGAACGGCATTCGTCCCGCGTCAGCATCCCGCGGTTGAGCGCGTACGCGTCGCTCATGGAGAGGCGCTTCGCCTCGTTCGCGTCGTACGGCTCGCAGTTGAGCGGAAGCTGGTGGACGAAGAACCTGCCGTTCCAGAGATGCTTCATGATGTTCGCGCGGAGAGCCGCCGCCCGCGTTCGCCACGCCGCCGCCTTCTCCGCGTTGCCGAAGCGTTCGTGAATCCACACGAGCTGGCTCATGGCCTGATAGACGCCGGTGTTGTCGCCATGCATGATCGCCATCGGCTCGGAGAGCACGACCGAGCGGTTGCACGAGGATCCGGGGTCCTTCGTGA
>R26__coassemble_1398_pt1 | contig 12141 bp, 4 predicted proteins | sample R26__metabat2_high_PE_030 | metagenome-assembled genome bin R26
CTACCGGAAGTATGGCGAGAAGATGGACGAACGCCAGAATCAGGTCGTTCGGTGGCGTCTGGGCGACTGGGGGTTCAACTCGACCGCGAAGTGGGGATGGGGCTGGAAGCTCGAAGGCGTGCCGTACGTCGAAGACGGACATCTGGAGAGTCGCGAGATCATGTTCGGCGGCTGGCCGTACGGACTCAAGATGCCCCGTGGACGGTTCGTCGACATGTTCCATCCGAAGTTCGCCGAGGTGCTGGCGGCGACGGCGAAGCGGATGACCGACCGGCGGAAGGGCGACCGCGACCTCATCGCCTATTCGCTGGAGAACGAGAACGGCTGGAACAACGAGACGATCGAGTGGATGCTGCAGGCCGAAGAGGGTCAGGCCGGTTCCTTCGCGCGGGAGGCGTTCCGCGCGTTCCTCGCCGCGCGCGGACGCGCCCCGTCCCGCGCGCTGCGCGGCATGAAGTGCGGGGACTTCTCGCGCGGGGACGTGGGCGACTTCGTCCGCATGGCCTCGCGGAAATACCATGACGCGGCCGCCGCGGCGTTCAGGCGTCTGGATGGTCACCATCTGTTCTACGGCGAATCGAACTCCACGGCGTCCTCGCGGGAATGGATCGAGGGACAGGCCCTGTCGGCGATCGACTTCGTCGGGATGCACGAATACAACATCGAGTCGCTCTCCTGGTACCGCCATACGCTGACGTTCCTGAGGGAGCATCGCAAGCCGTTCGCGATACTCGAATACTCCTTCACGGGGGCGGTCCGTGGGATGTCGTCCTACAAGCCCGGGACCGACTGCCTTTCCGAACGGGCGCGGGGACTCGCCTACCGGAACTACACGGAGAAGGCGGCACAGCATCCGCTCTGCCTCGGTCTGGGGTACTTCATGATGTACGACCAGCCGTTCACGAAACGGCAGCTGCCGGGCGAATGCCATCATTTCGGACTCGTCAGCCAGCAGGATCGTCCCTATGTTGAGATGATCGAGGAGGTCCGCAAGTCGAACGCGCGCCTCTTCGACCTCCATGCCGGGACGATCGCGGAGGCGTTCCGGCTCGGGGATCTCGCCGGGATCTTGAAGGCGCCCATTCGCGCCTACACGTGCCTTGCGCTGTTCGATCCCGAGTCGATTCCCGAGAACGTGGTCGTGGAGTCGAACAACGATGACCGGGCGGACCTCTTCCACGGACAGCACTCGCGACTGAAGATCAACCAGGACATCGGCATCACCGAGGGCGTGAACCGGTTCGGCACGATCAACCTCGAACGCCATCCCGCGAAGAGGGTCGTCTTCAGGTTCTTCTGCCGCAGGGGCGGCGATGCCGCCGAGTGGCCGGTCTTCGAGATCGGCGATGGGAAGGACGCCGTTCGCCGTGCGCAGGCAACGCGCACCGTGGTGTGGGAGGGACGGAGCTTCGCTGAGATCGACTATGCGGTGGACCTGCCCGCGGGGGTGAAGTCGCTGTCAGTCGGCATCGAGGTGCGTGACCCGTCCCGTGCCTGGTCCGCGCTCCTGGCGGGAATCGATTTGTAGCCGACGCTGCCGATGCCCTTGAATGGTGGTTGGTGGTGTGGATGGGCGTAATTTAAAAATTCAACTTGTGATTTACGCCCAAGTTATGATATGATATGCAGTGAAATCTTGGGGGTAGTATGTTTAAAAGAGACATTGAAACCGCTTTTATGGCGTCATTGGCCGAATATCCGGTTGTGACGATGTTCGGTCCAAGACAGTCGGGTAAGACGACCTTGGTCAAGGCGTACTGTTCGGGATTCGACTATGTCAATCTAGAGGATAAGGAAGAGCGCGAGCTCGCAGCATCGGATTACAAGGCGTTTTTCAATCGTCATCATACACCGTTGATCATTGACGAGATTCAGCGGTTGCCTGAACTTGTTTCCGCCGTTCAGACTATTGTCGATCAGCATCGGGAACAGGTTGGGCAGTTCGTTTTGACCGGGAGTCAGCAGACGGAGTTGGCGGCGGCAGTCGATGAATCGCTCGCCGGTCGTACCGCGGTTCTTGATTTGATGCCGCTTGCGCTGACCGAGCTTGGCGAAGCTCGGAAGGATGTTTCGGCCGATGAACTGATGTTGAAGGGATTAATGCCGGAACTATGGGTGAAACGGATGGATCCGACGCGGTATTATCGCAATTATTTCCGTACTTATGTGGAACGTGATGTTCGGCGAATCGTCAATGTCAAGGATCTGATCCGGTTCGAGCGTTTCGTGACCTTGCTGGCAGGGCGCGTTGGTCAGGTGGTGAACTTCTCGTCGCTCGCCAATGAGACGGGTGTTTCCGCGACGACGATTTCCTCGTGGCTTTCGGTTCTGGAATCCTCGTTCCTTGTCTATCGGCTGAGACCGCATTTCTCGAATATCTCCAAGCGCATGGTGAAGTCGCCGAAGGTGTATTTCACCGAGCCGGGACTTCTCGCGTATCTGCTCGGAATCGAAACCAGCGAGCAGCTTTCCCGAGATCCGCTTCGCGGACAGCTTTTCGAGAACCTCGTGGTCATGGAGGCGTACAAGCATTGTTCGAATGGGGGAAGAGATTCCCGGCTGTCGTTTCTGAGAACGGAGAAGGGGTTTGAAATAGATCTCATGATGTCGTCCGGTTCACGCGTCCAGCCGATTGAAATCAAATCGGCCATGACCTTTGACAAGGCGCTTGTGAAGAATCTTGAATCGTATATGAAGGCGGCAGACGACGCGCTCTCGCCGCGACTTGTCTATGACGGCGAAGAAATCGACGCCTTCGGTCCCGCCGGAGTGGAGGCGGTGAATTTCAGAAATATGTTTGTGCGGCAGAAGAAGCACTGAGGGCATGATGACGATTGCCTCGCAGATGAAGATGAACGGACGAAGTGGGTCCGTGTTTCTCCTCGTTTCCCTTCCGCTGTTCGTCTCCGCCGCGACGCCTAGCGTCGCCGTGTTCGATGCGGAAGCGCCGGGTGGACGGGACCTCGCCGGCGCGCTTCGGGACGCGGGTTTCTCGGTGAGGTCGATGACGCCTCCGCTCGACGAAACTGACGCTTTCGACGCCCTGGCGGTGGCAGATGCGTCCGCCGCGGATTCACGGGTCGTGGAGGCGGTGCTCGACTGGATCCGCCGGGGGCGTCCGGCCCTCGTCCTCGGTGCGCCGCTCGCGGAGATCGCGCGGCCGCCGGTTCTGCGGACGGAGGCGCCGTTGCCGAAGGTTGCGCGCTGGGATTTCGCACATGGCGAGCGTGGCGCGGCGACGGGGACGCTCTCGGAGACGAACGGGACTCTGCACATCACGTTCAGTCCGCTTCTGGACTGGAGTGTCTTCACCTCTTCGAAGATGCGCGTCTTCGCGCCAGGCGCCGATACACTGTGTTTCGAGGCGCGGGCGAAGGAGCCGTCCACCGATGTGCAGATCGAGTTGAAGGACGCGCGGGGCGCTCGCTGGTTCCATACGATCCGTCTTGAGACCGAATGGCGGCGCTTCGCGCTCTATCCCGGGGATTTCACCTGCCGCACGCCGTACGCGAGCCCTGCTTTCGCGACGGTCGAGCACATCGCCTTCGCACTGTCGCCGTACACGCCGCGCATGGCGGGCCGCGCAGCCGATTTCGAATTGAGGGGGCTCGGTTCGGCGAAGGCGTCTGAGCAACCTGTGCGCCTGCCGTTCCAGGATGCTCTCTATCCGCATTGGAAGTTCGCCGACGCCGGCGAATTCCTGACGCCCGTGCCGCGGGCCTCGGGGCAGGGGGCGTTCCGCGGCCTTCGCTGGCGGCTCGGCGGCACGCAGCGCCCGCAGTGGACGTTCCTGGAACGGGCACCGGGATCGCCCGAACGCGCGTTCGTCGCGACGGGTTGGAAGGACCCTGCGCGGAATCTCGCGGGAGAGACGCTGGGGGATGCGGTTCGCGCATTCAGGCGGATCGTCGAGGAGCCCGTTCTCTTCTGCGCCGGGACGCGGCATCTCGCGTACCATCCGGGCGAGGAGGTGCGTCTCGGCGCGGAGTGGCGACGGGGACGGACCGGCGGACGCCTGGCGATGACGGTCGCCGATCCGGAGGGACGGACCATCTGGGAGAAATCCCTTGCAGTCAGGCCGGATGCCACGAACGCGTGCGAGATGGTCTGGACGGCGCCGACGCGTCCGGGCGCGTATCGGGTGAAGACGCGTCTTGGCGAAGATGAAATCGAACAGGTCTTCACGGTGATGTCGTCGGTTCCCGATCCGGAGGAGAGCTTCGTCACCGTGAAGGATGGCCGCTTCTACGCGAATGGACGGGAATGGCATCCGATCGGGGTCAACTACGTGCCGCGGTACAGTGCGGGACTCAATCCCGAGGACTACCGCGACGCCTGGATGAACGACGACTTCTACGACCCCGCGATCGTGGACGAAGACCTCGGTCACGTCGCGGCGATGGGGGGCACGTTCGTGGCGATTCAGGCCCCTGCGCTCAGTTCGAACCGGAACCTGGTCGATTTCCTGCGGCTCGCGCGGAAGCACGGACTTCGGGTCAATCTGTTCGTGTGGGAGCTGAATCCGGTCGATTTCAAGATCGAGGGCTGGCGCCGCCGGGCACGGGAGATCGGCCTCCGGAACGATTCGACCATCTTTGCCTACGATGTTGGATGGGAACTGGGCTTCAAGGTCTTCGATCCCGCACGGCGCGGAGGAGCGCGGGCGAAGGACTGGGCGGACTGGATCGACGAGGAGTACGGCAGCGTCGCCGCGGCGGAGAAGGCGTGGGGCTGCGCCGTCTGGCGCGACCGGGACGGTCGTGTGACGGGCCCCCCGCAGAAGTGCCTGATGTCGGATGGCCCGTGGCGGAAGGAGACGGCCGCCTACCGCCAGTTCATGGACGACTTCACGTCGCGGGCGTGGAATCGGGCGCGTCGGTTCATCAAGGAGGAGGATCCCAGGCATCTCGTCAGCTACCGCCAGGGTAACACCGTTCCGCATGATTTCACGTTCACGGGCCCGGTGCGGCACCTCGACTTCATCGCCCCGGAGGGGTACATGGTCACCGACACGCGCCACGGCGAGGACGTCGTCTCGTGGGTGACGCGGTTCGCGGCGGCGGCGAGCGGGGACAGGCCGATCGTGTGGATGGAGTTTTCGCACGACGCCTGGGATCGGGTGACGCGGCGGACGTTGTCCACGGAACTCGAAAAGGCGGGTACCTACGCCGAACGGTTCTACCGGGCCGGACTCGCCTCGGGCGCGGCGGGCATGACGCCGTGGTGGTGGCCGGGTGGTTTCCGCTACACCGAGTGCAGCGACTACGGCATGGTCGAGCCGACCGGCGCGGAGCGTCCGCTTGCCGCGGTCTTCCGCACGTACGCGGCGCCTTATGCCGTGGAGGGACGCCGCTTCGTGCCGGATGTCTGGATGGACTTCGACCGTGACGCGCATCCGGGTGGTTACTGGCGGGCGGCGCTCAATGAAGGGTCCGCGGCGTGGCGCAGGGCGTTCGACGGCGGACATCGGCTTGGCGTCCGCCTCGCGGGCGCGGGGACGGATTCGGCGAACTGCGAGAAGCGGTTCCTGCGCGGGGAGTTCGATTCGCTGGAGGTGACGCGCGTGGGCGATGGGATGCGTGTGCGGGCGCAGCTCGGCAACACGGGCATGGCCGCGTGGCTGCCTGCCACGGCCGGGAAAGGGGGCGTGTCGCTTGTCGTGCGCGATGCCGCCGGTGGCCGCCTTGCCGCATTGCCCGTGACGAAACGGGTGGAACGGTTCGGCGATACGGGGACGCTCGAAGTCGTCCTGCCGCAGGCCGGAACCAAAGAACTAGTCCTTCGACTTGAGGCCGAAGACCGTGGTGCATTCGGTGAACGGAGGCGTGTCTCCAGGTGATGACCTCAGGCCTCGTACGTCACTTCATGCAACGCAGAATGTGCCGAGTTGCATTGCGATACTCTGCGCTAAGTGGGTTGCAGAGATGACTTGGCGCAGAGTATTGTGGTATAATGAGCGCCAAGTCCATTCAATCTTGAAATCCTGAGAACTCATCATGCTGAATCTGCTGCTAGCCGCAACGCTCGTCGCGTCCGGTCCATGGAAGATGGGCACGGGCGAATTCATCCACCTGCCCGGCGAGAAGGTCGCGTCCGCCGCCTTCGACGACCAGGGCTGGCTTGCGGCGAAGGTGCCGGGGACCGTTCTCGGCACGCTGGTCGCCAACGGGAAGTACGCCGAGCCGTACTATGGCTGGAACAACAAGAAGGACCTCGGGTTCATCCCCGACCTGTACGACGTCGGGCGCGACTTCTACACCGCCTGGTTCCGCACCGAGATCGACGTGCCGGCCGACTGGGCGAAGGGCGGCGTGTGGATGCGTCCCGAGGGCATCAACTACCGCGGCGAGATCTGGCTCAACGGACAGCTCGTGTCGATGACGGCGGGCATGTTCTCGGCGCGCACGGTCGACGTGACGCGCTTCGTGAAGTGCGGCGAGAAGAACGTCCTCGCCGTGAAGGTGCATCCGCTCGACTTCCCCGGCTCCCACAACCAGTGGGTTACCAAGGGCATGAAGGAATACGCGAACGGGGGCGACGGCATCATCGGGCGCAACGTGACGATGCTGATGTCCATCGGCTGGGACTTCACCTGGCGCGACGGCGTCAGGGACCGCAACACCGGCATCTGGAAGAACATCGTCTTCTTCCCGACCGGCGACGTGCGGCTCGACGCACCGTTCGTGAAGACGAGGCTCGCGGACGATCTCAGGAGCGCCGAACTCGACGTGGGCGTCGAGGTCCACCACTCCAACCGCGACCGCTGGGCGGAGCGCGGCGGCGCGAAGGGCACGCTCGAGGTCGAGATCCCCGAGGCCGGCGTGAAGCTCTCGCGCGAGGTGAAGCTCGAGCGCGGCCTGAGTCGCGAGGAGCATTTCACGGTGAAGCTCGACAACCCGAAGCTCTGGTGGCCGGTCAACAAGGGCGAACCGAACCTCTACACGCTCGTCGCGCGGGTGAAGACGGTCCGCGGCGACCATGAGCTGAAGCGGAAGTTCGGTGTGCGCGAAATATGGTCGGACGAGTCCGGCGAGGGCGGGGCGCGGCAGTTCTACGTCAACAAGCGGAAGATCTTCATCCGCGGCACCAACTGGATCCCCGAGACGATGCTGCGCACGGACGACGCGCGCATGGACGCGGAGCTTCGCCTCACGCGCCAGCAGGGCGTCAACCTCGTGCGCCTCTGGGGCGGCGGCATCGTCGAGTCGGACCGCTTCTACGAACTCTGCGACGAGCTCGGTCTGATCGTCTGGCAGGAGTTCTTCATGACCGGCGACACGCACCATCCGGACGACGCCGCGCTCTATCTCGCGAACGTCGCGGACCAGGTGAAGCGCATCCGCCACCACGCCTCGATCGGACACTACGTCTGCTCCAACGAGTCGACCGAGGTGCCGGGCATCCGCGAACTGCTCATGAAGCTGGACGGCACGCGCAGCTACCAGATGCAGTCCGAGTGCGCCGGCGTGCACGACGGTTCGCCCTATTTCTCGCTCAACCCGATGCGGTACTACGACGACACGGCCTCGCCCCGCGGCAGCCGCGTCTACGGGTTCAATCCCGAATACGGCACCGCGGTGCTGCCCTCGGCGGACTTCCTGCGCACCTGGTTCGACGAGAAGGACCTCTGGCCGATCAACAAGGAGCTGTGGAACTACCGGGACGGCGGGGACGGTTTCTACAAGATGACGACGGTGCACGACGCGCTCGTCCGCTGCTACGGCGAGCCGACGTCGCTCGACGACTACTGCCGCCGGTCCCAGGCCGTCGACTACCACTGCACGCGTGCGATCTGGGAGGTGTGGAACCGCATCCGGAACGGGAAGGGGACGGGCGTCCTCTACTGGTACAACAACACGGCGCTCCCGAAGCCGCTCGCCTACGGCTGGGACTACGCGCTGGAGCCGACCGCGGCCCTCTACGCGACGCAGAACGCGCTGGAGCCGCTGCACGCGCAGTACGAGTACATCTCGAACGTCGTGTCGGTGGCGAGCGACGTCCGCGCGGACCGTTCCCTCGAGGTGACGGCAGACGTCTACGACTTCGATTCGCGGAAGGTCTGGTCGAAGACGGCCGGCGTCGAGGTGCCGGCGGAACACTGCGTCGACGCCTTCGCCCTTCCGTTCGGTTCGGAGATTCGCCTTGAGAAGCCGCACTTCGTCCGCCTGTCGCTGCGGGAGAGGGGCCGCGAGATCGCCTCGACGTTCTACTGGCGGTCGAACGACGCCTACGTGAAGGAGACGCCCGACGCGCTGACAGGTCCCTGCACGGCGGGCTTCGCCGCGCTGTCCGATCTGCCGAAGACCGCGCTGAAGGTCTCGTACGACGGCGGAACCGCGTCCATCGAGAACACCGGGGCGAAGATCGCCTTCATGACGCGGCTCGAGCTCAGGGGGACGGACGGCAAGGCGTTCGGGCCTTCGCGGTATTCCGACAATTTCTTCGCGCTGCTGCCCGGCGAACGCCGTACGGTGACGCTGGTGCATCCCAACAGACCGCACGTTCTGCAGGTCTCCGCCTGGAACGCGCCGGCCGTCGTGTCGAAATAATGGAGATTCAGAACATGAAGACGCTCAAGATTCTTTCCGCCGCCGCCGTTCTGCTCGACGTGTCGGGATCCGCGTTTGCCGATTCGACCTACTACATCAGCGGGACCGGTGCCGGATACGGCGACAACTACGTCATTCGCTACGCCTTCTGGAAGGACAGCGAGAACACCTCCGAGGCGAATTGGCCGGTCGCGACGCGCGACTACACGATGGGCGGTCCCCGTGAGTACATTGTCGCCAATGGAGACAAATCAGCGATGAACTTTGGTGGCTGGTCGCTTCAGGTCGGTTACCACAGCGGGGATGTCTATCAGTTCTCCAAGGTGTATTTCAACGCCAACGGCGGAATCTCCTGCACGGGTGACGGAGGACTCATCCTCACCCACGGCTTCTTCGAGAACTGGCAGGCGAACGGCTGGATGTACGTTGGGGGCAAGGTGACGGTGAAGTCGACGGCAGACAAGCCGTTCTATTTCATGCACGCCAAGACCGACATCGGCGGCGTTCAGTTCTCCGACGGCAGTCTGCATGGCGATGCGACCGCCGACATGCTCATCACCCGCAACTACAACCGGAGCGTCGATCAGATCCGCGCCGCGACGCAGAAGTATCCAATGCAGGCCGCCATCTATTCGACGCTCGACGACTACAACGGGACGATCGAGTTCGGCGACGGCCTGGGCAAGGTCGCGATCGGCGGCGTTGGGGTGACGGTATCCGGCACGACCTGTCCGGGTACGCTGCAGTTCGGCGCCACCAACACCCTCGATCTCGCCGGCAGCCCCAGCAATGCGCTGACGGTCGCAAATCTCAAGATCGGGACCGACTTCACGATCAGGGTCCAGCCGGTGAACGTTGGCGGCGCGGATATCTGTTCCTCGCTTGAGGTCACGAACTCGTTGACGATGCCCGTGGATTCGCCGATCAAGGTCGCGCTGTCGGTCAAGGTGCCGTATGTCAATCCCGAGACGAAACCGGTGCGCCGCTTCGAGTTCCTCAAGGTGAAGAAGTCCGTCAAGGAGCTCTCTCCGTCCGATTTCATCCTCGACGCGGAGAGCTTCGCCCCGTCCGCCGGCAGCCTTTATCTCTACGATGGCGCGAAGATCGGCGTCGACTACGACCCGGCGAGCGATCTGCAGACCGTGTACTTCGTGTTTGACCGCATCTACACGCTCAACACTTCGAGCACGGGCGCCAGTGCCTTCAACGCGGCGAACATCACCTACTGGAACGGACACCAGGCGGGTGATGCGATCGATCCGGACGGCGTCTACTTCCAGTCCTCCGTCCAGTATCTGCAGTTCGGGGTCTCCGGTGGAAATCTCCCGGACGGCGGTTGGAAATTCCCAGGTCGGAAGCTGGTCATGAACAATGGCGCGAACGCCGTCCTCGGCGGCAACAAGGCGAAATACCTTCAGTTCGACGACCTGGTGATGCGGGCGGGATCGTTCTTCCTGAACTGGGGCATCGGTGCGGTTGGTTACTGGGACTTCGGTGCGGACGAGACGTATCTCAACTCCCTCGTGTGGGGCGTGTTCAAGGGCAATTTGACCCTTTGCCAGTACAACGTGGGGGGCTGGGAGAGCGTCACCTTCGTTTCGTCCGGTGCGTGGAACTCGACTACGTCCTCCGGCACGCCCCGCGGCTACGTGCTCGACATGGACATTCATGGCGGTAGTCGTCCGCTGCTGTCGATTGGCTCCAAGGACGCTTCCATTCTCCTGACGTCCTACGTCTGCCTCGCCGGCGACAATTCCGACATGAAGTGTCCCGTCGTCGTCAATCCGCACTGCAATACGGCCGTCTGGGAACTCGGGCCGCAGCTTCTCTTCTACGAGGGCCGGAACCTCGGCGGAGCCTGTGCGGACAACGTCGGCATCTGGCTCAACAACGGCACCACGCTCTGGGCGCTCGGTACGACCGCGATCGAGGCGTCGGGTCGTTCGCTCTACATCGGCCACGAGGACGCGGTCGCCAACGTCAAGGTCTCGTCCGGCAAGACGCTGACGCTGAAGAACCCGCTCAACGTCGCGGGCGAGCTCCGCAAGCGCGGCGCCGGCAATTTCGTGCTCGGCGGCGTCTTCCACTCCTGCACCGGCAATCTCGTGAAGCTTGACGTGCCGGTCCGTGACGCCAATCGCCGCGTCACGGTCGAGGAAGGTTCGATCGAAGGCGCGCACGTCGACTGCCTGAAGGACGCGCTCGTCTCCTTCAAGGAGGGGACGACGCTGGTGGCCCATCGTCCGTCCGAGGAGGATCCGGCCGATTTCCGCCAGTACGGCATCCGTGGTCGCTGCGACGGCGTCTGGAGGCTGTTCGACTTCACGTCCGAAGGGAATCTCGCCTACGTGCCGGTGAAGTTTGTGATCGACACCGAGAACTTCGACCGCGGGTACAGCTTCCCGCTGTTCACCGTGAGCGCGGGCGAAGCCAGCGCCATCGACGTTCGTCCGTCGCGCGTGGATCTCGCCGGCGAGCCGGCGAAGGGCTTCCCGGTGACGATCGGCAAGGTGACAAACGGCGATGGCTCGGTGACCTTCACCGCCAGCGTGCGCTCGGGTGGGACGGTTCTTCTCGTCAAATAGTCCGCGTGTGAAAAGACGGCTGACACTCTTCTGCCCGAACGCCCAATGCCGAAGACCGTCAACCATCCGCCAATCCCGGTCAATGGAAAGGGCGTTCAGGGGCAAGAGGCGGGTTCCCGTCGCCAATCGCGGATACGATTCCGGCCTCCTTGCCGTGTCTGCGAAATCCGTGTCGAAAGGGTGGTTCGGCGCGGCTCGGATGGCCCGATTCCGGGGGTGGTTTTAAGCCCCGGAAGAGGGTGGAAACAGGGCCTTTTCCGACGGCCTCCGAAGGGTTCCGAAACTATTTTAAAATATGTGTTTTGCCCCTTATTCTATTGGGGTTGACGCACTTCGCCGAAGTTGATTTCAAGGCTGATTTTTGGTATAATGTCCGGTGTTGAGAGACATCAAGAAGCGACGCTGGAAACCAGCTCGCCGCCAAGCATGTTCAAGGTGCCTACGGTGACTTTGCCAATGACCATGTACTCTTAAGGAGGGAAGAAGGTGATGCGAGAGAAGAATGAACGTCGGATCGTGCGGAAGCGCACTTCAGAGGAGTGGAAGGAGCTTGGCCTGAACTGCTGGTCCTTCTCCCGGTTGAATGCCTTTCAAACCTGTCCGAAGATGTACGAGCTGACGTACGTCAAGGGCAAGGAGGGGGTTCCGAACTTCTTTGCCGAGTTCGGCAGCTTCGTCCACAGGATCTACGAGATGTATGCGCGGAGGGAACTGAGGCGCAATCAGCTGCTGGCATATTACAAGGCGCACTGGGACGAGAACGTCGTCACGCCCGCACCGCACAGCGAATGGGTTGACTTCGAGTCGAGTTGGTACAACAAGGGACTCGCCGCAATGAAGGCACCTCCGTCCCTCAGGGAGTATGAGATCCTCGGTGTGGAGGAGGAGGTGCACTTCAAGATCGACGGAGAGGACGCCGTCGGCTTCATCGATCTGCTTCTTCGGAGGAAGAAGGACGGTGCGATCAGGATCGTCGACCACAAGAGCGGCAAGACCATCCGGATTCT
>R26__coassemble_1406_pt1 | contig 12095 bp, 7 predicted proteins | sample R26__metabat2_high_PE_030 | metagenome-assembled genome bin R26
CTGGGGGACTACAATCTCCGGAAGTAACACGTGAACCGCGCGAACGACATGGCATATCAGTCGCGGGCCTTCCTGTTCTATCCGGTCAAGCGGTACGACGTGCGGGGGAAGAAGTATCTGGCGACGAACGAGAAGTACTACCTCAGCGATCTCGCCTTCCGCTATGCGGTTCTCGGACGGCGAAACATGGACTACGGACGTGCCTTCGAGAATCTCGTCTACCTGGAGCTTCGCCGCCGCGGATACGACGTCTACGTCGGGAAGGTCCTGGACCTTGAGATAGACTTCATCGCCATGCGCGGCGGCGAGAAGATCTATATCCAGGTCTGCGACAACATCTCCGCGCCGGAGACGCTGGAACGAGAGCTTGCGCCCTTTGGAAAAGTCCGCGACGGGTATCCGCGCATGCTGATCGCCAGGACTCGTCATCCCGAGACCGACGTGGAAGGCGTGCGTGTCGTCAACCTCGCCGATTGGCTGGCGCGGTAGGAGTCTGCGGTGGTTGCGGAAAGGATTTCAGATGAATGTCTTCTGGAGTGATCGGCTGGAGCGGCTGTCGGAAGGGCTGTTCGAGCAGTGGGAGAGCGGCCCGGCGAAGGACCCGTTCGCGCGGACGTGCGTGGTCGTGGGGGACATGGCCACGCGGAACTGGCTGAAGCGCTACTTCCTTCTGCAGCGGACGGGCGGGAAGCGGAAGATCCTGGCCAACATCGACTTCGTGCCGCTGGCGGAGTTCGTCAACGACTGGCTGGCGGCGGTCACGCACACGGCGGGGACGGACGAACGGAAGGCGTCTGAACATCCGTACGCGCAGGGCGTGTTGACCTGGCGCATCAACGCGATTCTGAAGGACCACGAAGACGATCCCGAGCTGGCCGTGCTGCGGAACTACGTCTCCGGCAAGACGGCGAAGATCGCCAACCGCCGGCGCTACGAGCTCGCGGCGCGGCTGGCCCAGTTGTACGACGACTATCTCGCCTCCCGGTACAGGATGCTCGTGCGGTGGGAGAACGGCGAGTTGCCCGCGGGCGACGAGAGGTGGCAGGCGGTTCTCTATCGTCTGCTCGTCCAGGAGATCCCCGGGACCTACGCGAAGGATTTCGATGCGGCGCTCGGTGATTCGCTTGACGCGGGTGTCGCCTTCGGGAATGGCTTCCCAAAATACGAGGCTGTGCACGTCTTCGACGTCCCGACATGTCCGTGGCCCTACATGTTGATGCTGCGGAAGCTTGCGGAGAAACTTCCGACGACCTTCTGGAACTTCAACCCGTCGCGGGCGTACTGGGGCGACGACACGGCCAGGTGCCAGGCCGCGCAGGAGGCCGCCCGGCAGATTCGCGAGGCGTTGCAGAAGGGCGAGAATCCGCCGGAGTCGGCACCCGAGCTGATGTTCGACACGCCGGACGCGAAGCTGCTGGGTTCGTTGGCCTCGGGCGCGAAGGGCATGCTGGCGGCCGAGCTCGACCTGGCCGGGGCGGACTGCCGATGGTGTGGCGCCGAAGCGGAGCCGGCGTTCGCGACCCTGAAGTCCGTGTCGACCGAGGTGCACGCCTGCTACTCGCCGCGTCGGGAACTGGAGGCGGCGCGGGATGCCCTGCACCGGTTCTTCGCGGAGACGAAGGGGACGCGTCCCTCGGACGCGCTGGTGCTCTGCGCGGACTGGGCGACGTATTCGCCGCTGATCGAGTCCGTCTTCAGCTCGAGCGGGACGGACTCGATTCCGATCGCCCTGGACGGTGGCGTGGCGGACGATACGCCCATCACGCATTCGTTCGGCGAGATCTTCGACTTCCGGACGAACCGCTTCGAGGTGAGCGGCGTCTTCAACCTCCTCTCTGTTCTGCAGGTGCGGACGAAGTTCGGCATTGATGCGGATGCGTTCACCATGCTTCGCGACATGGTGCAGAAGAACAACATCCACTGGGGATTCGACGACGCGGACGTGAAGGACAGCCTGGGGCCCAGGGCAAAAGACGAGCCGCGTCCCTTCACCTGGCAGCGTGGGCTCGACCGCTTTGTCGCGGACGTCCTGCTGGGCCCGCGGCCGGACGAACGGGATCTGGTCGACCTGGGCGGACTTGGCCGTCTCCAGCCGTGTGGACGCGTCGAGGATGACCGTGCGGCCGGACTGGTCGGCCTCTGGTCGTTCGTCCATGCGCTGAAGGACGTGCGTGCTTTCCTGAAGGGGAGTCATGCCGTCGAGGAGTGGCGCGACCGGCTACTGAAGATCGTCGACGACTTCTACGCCGTCGATACTGAGTCGGTCGGGGAGATTTCGGAGCTGCGCCAGGCGGTCATGTCCGTGACGGCGGACGTGATGATCGCACGGGATTGTGGAAAGGCGTCGAGCGCGAAGGACCCGATTCCCGGCGACGTGATGTGTCGGGCGGTGCTGGCCGCGGTCGGCGGGCGAACGCGCAAGGTCGAGTCGTTCGGGGACTGCGTCCGCTTTGCGCCGCTCAGGAACGGTTCGGCGGTGCCGGCGAAGTTCGTCTGGATCTGCGGACTCAACGATGGGGCCTTCCCGCGTACGGAGTATCCGCCGGCCTTTGACATCGTCGGGCAGCATCCCACGATGTTCGACACGTCGTCACGCGCGCGGGACGGTCTGGCGCTGCTCAAGGCGGCGATGGGCGCGCGCGAACGGCTGGCCTTCAGCTACGTGGGGCAAAGCGTCAAGACGAACGACAAGGTCCCGGCGTCCGTCGCCCTCATCGACCTGCAGGAGTGGTTCAAGGCCTCGGGTGTGAACGTGACGGAGTATCGCCATCCGCTGCAGGCCTACAGTCCGCGCTACTATCTTGACGCCGCGGACGACGAGGAGCGGCTGCCGCCGAGCTATTCGGAAGTCAACCACGCGGCGGCCGTGGCGATTGCGTCACCACGGGTGGACAAGGACGAGATGGCGATCAAGGTGCGTCCCTTCACGTTCGCGGAGAAGGGCGATACGGTCATCGATCTGGACGAGTTGATCGGTTTCTACTGCCGTCCGAACCATTTCGTCGCCACGCAGCGTCTGCACTTCAGGATTTCGAGGTCAAGATACGATCTGCTCAATGACGCGGATCAGATGGGGGTTGAAGTCTCGGACGGATTTGTCGTGGACGCGCTGCTGGCCGGTTCCGCGTCGGTTGAGCAGATTCAGACGGAGGCGGAGCGGATGGTCGAGGCGGGGGCCGCCTACAGGTTGAATCTAGCGAAGGATGCGCTGATGGAAAGATTGGACGAGGAAGCATTCAAGAGGGTTCATACGCGCCGGATCATGTTCGCGAAGAGCGATCCTGAATTCGGCAGCTATGCGTGTCCGGGCGAGGATCTGGCGGCCCGTTATCAGGAGTACGCCGGTGGTGAACCGGAGGCGTTCAACGTTCGACTGAAGAAGTCGACCGTGGTTGTCTTCTCTGCGTTGCCGGCGGTTGGGCTCGAGAACGCCGACGGGGGGCGGACGCCCCACGTGTTCGCGTACGGGCATCCGCTCTGGCCTTCGGACTTTGATGCCGCCTGGATTCGCCATCTCGCCCTGCATGCCGCGGGGCGGGAGTGCGTGACCGTGCTCTACGACCCGATGGATGATAAGGCGGTGAAGACGTATCGCCCCGTGCCGAAGGCGGAGGCGTTGCGTCGACTGCGGGCAATCGTCGAGAAGGCGACCGAGGAGTTCACGCTTGACATGGACAAGGCGCGGGGGAAGGACGGGCTGCCGCCGGACTACGAGGAACTTCTCGACAGTTATGGGTTCTGCTTCTACAAGGGCAAGCGCTGGAATCGGGGGTGAGCCATGTCAAACGTGTTCAGCGATCAAATCTTCAATCCTGGTTTTGTCCTGGAGGGGCCGCATCTCGTCGAGGCGTCCGCCGGAACGGGAAAGACCTACAACATCCAGAACATCTACGCTCGGCTTGTCGTCGAGAAGGGGCTGCGGGTCGACCAGATCCAGGTGATGACGTTCACCGAGGCCGCGACCAAGGAGCTGCGCGACCGCGTGCGCCGTGTGCTGGCCGGGTTCGCCGATCTGTACGCCGGCAACGTCGCGGACATGAAGCCGGAGGAGCTGGAACGGTTCGAGAAGCTTCGTGCATGTGCCCGCGCCAACCTGGCGGGAGACGATGCAGCCGCGGACAAGACCGCGCGGGAACGTCTCGAGCTTGCGCTCATGGAGTTCGACAAGTCGGCGATCTCGACGATCCACGGGTTCTGCAGCCGTGCGTTGAAGCGTTTCGCCTTCGAGACAAGCAGCGCCTTCGGCACCGAGCTTGAAGACGACAAGGCGGCTGCGATTGCGCTGAAGGTGCGTGACTGGTGGCGGAACGAGCATGACGACGTCGATGAGTCGGTGCGCGATCAGCTTGCGCTGGATGGACTCGGCGGTTATGCCGCCGTGCTTTCCAGGAAGTCTGACTGGACGATCGATGAGTCGCCGGAACCGGATGCCGAGACCTGGATGCTGACGAAGGCCCGCACCTTCGTCGATGAATACGAGACGGAGCGTCCCGTACGGGACACGCAGACCTACGACGATCTGCTGCGCGGCCTTCGCGACGCGCTGCACGACGCGGTGCAGGGCAAGGTGCTCGCCAGGCTGCTGCGCGGTGAATTCCGGGCGGCGCTCATCGACGAATTCCAGGATACGGACCCTGTGCAGTACGACATCTTCAGGGAGATATTCCTGGCCCCGGAGGCCCTGGCCGACTCGATGCTGTTCCTGGTCGGCGATCCCAAGCAGGCAATCTACGCCTTCCGCGGCGGTGACATCTACGCCTACAAGCGCGCGGTCACGAGTGACGAGATTTGTGGTCACAGGTTCAGTCTGGACAAGAACTACCGCTCGACGAAGCTGTTGATCGACGCCGTCAACATCCTGTTCAAGGACGTTGAGGGAAGCCAGACCTTCGGCGACGAGGCGATTTCGTATGCCGAGGACCTGAAGTCCTCGGACAAGCCCGCGTTCACACTGCCGGGCGGGCAGGCGGATCCGAAGCCGTTCCGCATCGTGCAGTTCTCAAAAGAAGGTGGTGGCGCCCAGGCACGCGACAGCTATGTCGTCCAGGTAGTTCTCGAGACGCTGGCCGAGCAGAAGAAGAACGGGATCAAGCCAGACGACATCGCGATTCTCGTGAGTTCCCACCTTGCCGCCGCCACTTTCAGGGATCGGCTCAAGGAGGTCGGTGTACAGGCGGTCCTGCAGAAATCCGGCAATGTGTTCTCCGGCGCGGCGGCGGTGGATTTCCGCCAGGTCCTCATGGCGATGGCCGGGCAGGGGGGCGGTGGGCAGATCCGGACGGCGCTGGGCACGTGTTTCTGCGGCGTGCCGGTCGAGGACATCGGCGACGACCAGAAACTCGCCGACTGGATCGGCGTGTTCAACGCCCTGGGCAAGACCTGGCGGACGAAGGGATTCGAAACCGCGTTCGCGCAACTGGAGAAGCAGTTTGATCTGAGATGTCGCCTGGCCGGATGTCCTGACGGGGAACGCCTTCTGACGGACGTGTTCCAGATCCTGGACCTTGTCGGCGCCGCGATCAAGACGATTGGTCCGTCCCCGGAGGCGCTGGTCGACTGGATGACGGAGCGTATCAACGAGTCCAACGCCGGAGAGGCGGACGCGGAGGCCTACGCGCGGCAGATCGAGAGTGAGGCGGGCTCTCCGAAGAAGCGCAGGAGGCATCCGGCGAGGAGTACGACGCCGAGAGAACGAGGCTCTACTACGTGGCCTTCACGCGTGCGTCGAAGCGGACGATCGTGGTGACCGCGGAACCGCCGGAGGGGTCGCCACTGCAGCGTCTCTTTGCGAACGCGCGTGCGAACGAGGACAGTTTGCCGGGAGACGATTCGTCGAAGAAACACTCGCCGATCGATTGGATCGAAGACCCGGAGATCAAGGAGGAGCTTGAACCGTACGTGCCCGACGAGACGGACTACGCGCAGATGAAACCTGCGTTGACGCCGCGGGAATACTCGTCCGCGCCGACGAAGGGCAGCTACACGACACTGGCGCCGGGTGGACACGACACGAGCGTTGGCGACCGCGACGTGGACGCGGACGACTCGTCCGTGGACGTCTTGCCGGACGAGCATCCGATCTTCGCCGTTCGTGGTGGCGTCAAGACCGGAATCTGCTGGCACGACATCCTCGAGAAGATTCCGTTCAACATCGGTGACGAGGTGCTGCTCGCCGAGACGCAGAAGGCCCTGCGTGTCCATGGCTGTGCGCCGAAGGACGAGGACGGGTTCGTCGCCGAATCGAAACTCGTTGCGGAGATGATGAAGAAGACGCTCGATTATCCGCTCGAGTCTCCAGCCGGGAGGAGATTCTCGCTTCGCGAGGTGGATGCGGGGAGCCGGATCAGCGAATGGGAGTTCGATTTCTCGTCCGCGGCGTCGGTCGCGCGTACGGACGAAATCGCAAAGATCCTCCGCGAGGAGTGGTCGGGCGACGAGTCGAAGAAGCCGCTCCTGGAGGTCCTTGAGGGATGGGACAGGTTTATCCCCAAGGGGTTCTTCGTCGGCTTCCTGGATCTGGTGTTCAGGCATGACGGATATTACTACGTCGTGGACTGGAAATCCAACGGAATCAACCGCCGCAGATCTGGTTTCTCGTCGAGGGGAATCACGAAGGAAATGGCCGATGCCGGATACTTCTTCCAGTATCTGCTCTATTCCGTCGTCCTTCGAAGATATCTGAAGGAGACGCTGGGGGAGAATTATTCCTGGGAGCGTGATTTCGGGGGGGTACGGTATTATTTCCTGCGTGGTGTCGCCGCCGGGGCCGAGGCGCCGGTGTTCGCCGACCGGCCGAGCGAGAGATTGCTGGCGAGGTTGTCCACGGCCTTTGGACTGGAGGAGAGATCATGAAGGACATGGTGTTCGATTTCGTGCTGCGGGCGACCGGAGGAAAGACCCGGGTCGCCGAGATCTGCGCGTCGACGGTCGAGGACCTCGACGGCGGAGACGTCTGCATCAGGCTCAAGGATGGCGAGGCGGAGGCCCTCGGGGAGGCCCCGGAGGTCGTTTCGTTTGTCGGCGGCGACGTGGATGTGGACTCGGTCGTGACGCCGTTCGTCGTGGTTGGCGACCTGCTGTACACGCGGCGCAACTGGTTCTACGAACGGAACGTCGGCGATACGGTTCGGCGGATGATCCGGAATGTCTCTCAGGACGACGTGGTCCTGCCGGACACGGACTTCTACAACCGCCTGAGGGGCGAACAGCGTGCGGCCGTGATCGCGATGTGCAAGGCGCAGTTCTCGATTCTGACGGGAGGCCCGGGCACGGGCAAGACGCACACGATCGCGCGTGCGGTGAAATACCTGCAGGAGGCGAATCCGAAGATGCGGCTCTGTCTTGCGGCGCCGACCGGGAAGGCCGCGGCACGGATGGTCGAGTCGATGGCGAAGGCCGGGGGCGTCGCGGAACAGGCCGTGACGATTCATTCGCTGCTGGGCGTCAACCCGGGACTGATGACGGTTCGGCACGACAAGTCCAGTCCGCTTCCCTGCGACTGGTTGATTGTCGACGAGGCGAGCATGATCGGGCTGTCGATGATGTCGAAGCTGCTTGACGCTCTGCCGTCCACGTGCAGGCTCACGCTGGTTGGCGACGTCGACCAGCTCGCGTCCGTCGAGCGGGGAAGGGTGTTCGGCGATCTCTGCCGCATGCAGGGGGTGTCGTTGAGCCGCCTCGAGGAGAGCGCGCGCTTCAGGCCGAATGAGGACATCGCCAGACTGGCGAACGCGGTGAACGCCGGGAGGGCGGACGATGCGCTGGCGCTCCTCAAGTCGGATAGTCCGCTCGTGAAATACGTCGACCTTGCGTCCGTTCAGCCCTTCGAGCCGTCGGAGTGGCCCGGGTTCGAGGCGCTGCTTGGGGAGAAGTTCGCCGCGCTGAGGGGCTGCAAGACCGCCGCGGAGGCGCTGGAGCACGTCAACGACGTCCGTATTCTCTGCGCCGTTCGGAAGGGGCCCTATGGCGTCGAGCGGATGAATGACTTCGTGAATGACCTCCTGGGGCGTCGGTGCCCGGTTCCGATGATGATCACGCAGAACGACCGGACGCTGGGCGTGGCGAATGGCGACGTCGGCGTGATCATGCCGGGAGAGGCGTCCGTGCTGTACGTGCCGGGCAGGGACGCGCCGCGTTCCATCCGCGTTGAACTGCTGCCAAATATGGAGAAGGCGTTCGCCTCGACCGTGCACAAGTCGCAGGGGTCCGAATTCCGCGACGTGGTGATGGTGTTACCGCCAAACGGGGAGAATCCGCTGCTGACGCGCGAGATTCTCTATACGGGCATCACCCGCACGAAGGGGAAGGTCTATCTGCATGGCGGAGACGAGTCGGTCAAACTGTGCTGCGAGCGGAAGGTGGAGCGCGTCTCTGGCCTGTCCTGAGGCGTGAGGAGGGGAACTCCCCGGCGTCCGGGGGCCTCCGCGATGATCTGCGGCGCTTTTTATTCGCAGATTCGCGCTAGCGGATCGAAGTGGAAAGTGGTATACTTTCATCATCAGAATTGTTGGTAGGGAGCAAGCATGTTAGTAGATGTCATGTCCAATGTGATTTCGGCGTTCGTCGTCGCGGCGGTCGTTTATTTCGTGATGCGCCGAAAGGTCGCGGACCAGGAGGTGGCGCGAAATGCCGCCGAAAGCGCGAGAGCCGCCGCCGAGGCGACGAGTGCGGCGAAGAGCGACGAGCTGGCGCGGTTGACGTCGGCGAATCGCGCCGCGGCGGATGAGTTCCAGGGGCGGATCCGCAGTCTGGAAGAGGAGAATCGGGGCTTGCGCACCGAAAAGACCCAGCAGGAGGAGCGGCTGGCCTCGGAGAAGACGCGCATCCAGAATCTGGAGGAGCAGTACCGGAAGACGCTGGAAGCCGCAAAGGCCGAGTTCGAGACCCTGTCCCAGAAGGTGCTGGATGCGCGTACCGAGAACCTGAAGAACGAGGGACGGGAACAGCTGAAGGGGGTGGTTGACGGACTTGCCGCCGACATCAAGGCCTTCCGTGATAAGATCACGGCCTCCGACGTCGAGGCCGCGCGCAACAACACCGAGCTGAAGGCGAAGATCGTCGAACTGGTTGGCCAGACAAGCGCCGTGACGACCCAGGCGTGCAATCTCGCCGATGCGATCCGCGGCGAGGCGCAGCTCACCGGCGAATGGGGGGAGATTCAGCTCAAGCGCGTGCTGGAGTGCGCCGGGGCCGTCGAAGGCCAGGGGTACACCTACCAGGAGACGTTCTTCGATCCGGAGACGGGCGCCAAGACAAAGCGAACCGATTTCGTGGTGATGATGCCCGATGACAGAAGGCTGATCATCGATTCGAAGACAACCGTCAAATCGATGGTTGAATACCGCCAGGCCCAGACGCCAGAGGCGAAGGCGGCCGCGCTGTCCGCGATGATCGGATCGATCGAGGAGCATATCGCCGAGATCGTCCGGGCGAAATACCCGACGGTCGTACCGAATTCGCTGCCGGTCGTGCTGATGTACATCCCGGTTGACGAGGTGTATATCATTGCGATGAAGTCAATGCGCGCGAACTCCAAGGAGCCGATTCGCGAATTCGCCATCCGGAACAACATCGTCCTGGTCAATTCCGCGAGCGTCGTGCCGGTGGTCAAGCTGGTCGAGATGCTGTGGAACGCCGAGAAGAGCAGGAAGAACTGCGGGGAGATCATTACGGCCGCGCAGGAGCTGCTCAGGCGCTGCAACGACTTCGTCGAGGGCTTCATGAAGATGGGCAATGCGTTCGAGGCCGCCCAGGCGAGCTATGCCGAGGCGAAGGGGAAGCTTGTCGATGCCCCCAATGGACGGAGTATTCTCAAGGCGGCCAAGACGTTGATCGACCTTGGCGTTGAACCGAAGACCCAGCGCGGAAAGCCCCTGGACGTTGCCAGGGAGATTGCCGAGGCGAAGTAGCGGGGGGCTCCTTGAACGGGGCGTCTGTGAATGTCGAAGATCGCATGGTTGGACTATGACGCCGGTGCGCGGGAGAAGGCGCTCCAGCTCCTATGGGCATTCCGTCACTGGATGAATATGCCCAGGGCATCAGCTCGTGGTATGCGGAGCTGAACGCATTCAGCCGGGCGCGTCGGCGCAGCAGGGAACAGGCGGACGACCTGGGTTCGGCAGAGGTCGTCCAGGGCATGTGGTGTGCGGACCTGCCGCCCATACCACGTGGCTTCCCGCGCGAGGCCTGTTTCGAGCTGACCCGGGACGAGGCGCTTTTCCTGAAGGAGCGCATCATCCGCCATTGCCCCGGAACTCTGCTGGCGACACTGGCCTCCGAGCGTCACGAGGTGGCGGTGGACGCCCCCTGGCGGCTGGATTTCCCCGAACACCGCGGCCTCATCCACCATGCGAAGATGTTCGCCCTGGTGATGCATGGGGCCACGATCCTCTACAACATCCTGCTCGCCCGGCATTGCCATGAGACGCTTGGACGAGATGATTCCCGTGCGTGGATCGAGAACCACGAGACGGCATGGACGAATTGGCTGAAGATGGTGGAGGATGTCGATGTGCGGGGGTGGAATCTCGATGCGCTCTTCGCCCTCACGCCGAGAGTGCCGTTCAGGACACGGGAGTTTGTCCGTCGCTGGGTTGCGTTGGCGCGGGAGGGCCTGGACGCGTTGCACGGGAGCGAGGCCGCCGCACAGCTGATCCGGAGCCGGGAGCGAAATCTGAAGCACGAGCGGTCGCGCTTCGTCAGCCGGAAGGCGCTGGAGCAGTGGAATGGCCAGTCGGGCGTGCTCTTCACGTATCGCTGGAACCGCGTGAGCCGGTTTCTCGAGGACCTTTACGCGGGTCTGGAGGTGGAATGATGGTCTCGCCGGATTCACGCACGATGCTGACCGCGGCTCTGAGACCGCCGCCGGGAATGGCTTTTGACGCGGCAGTGGCGACGACCTATTCACTCGACCCCGCACTGGCGTTGACGCTGCCGGTGCTGTTCTCGCAGGGAACAGTCTCCAGGGTGGATTCAGATGGAGACGACGCGGTCCTGCGGCTTCAGCGCCTTCGGAGTCATGCGGAGTCGATCACGGTCTTTGTGCAGGCGGGCTGCATCAAGGTGCCCGGAATGCTGAAGCCCTCTCCCGCCTATGCGCTCCTCGAGCCGATGGTCTACCAGGTGTCTCCGTCCGGCGGTGGCGTCTTCCATCCGAAGGTCGTGCTGGCGAGATATCTGGGCGACGATGGTTCGCGCCATCTGCGCCTGGTCGTGATGACGCGCAACCTGACCTTCGACAAGTCCTGGGACGTCGCGGTGATTCTGGACGGCGACGTGTGTTCCGGGTACAAGACTGCACGGAATGAGGTCCTTGCCAAGTTCGTTCAGTCGCTGGCCGGCGCGGAGGGTCTACCTGAACGGCGGCGCGCGCAGATCCACTCGCTGCGCACGGATCTTGGCCATGTGCGCTTCGATCTCCCCGAAGGATATTCGCAGTATGCCTTCCATGCTCCGAGGACGGGGGGCGTCGACTGGATCCCGCGGCAGAAGATCAGCCGCTGGGGCCTGGTCTCGCCGTTTCTGACGAAGGGTGCGCTGGACCTTCTGGGCAGGGACCTGCCGGAACCGAGCTTCGTGTTGGCCCGTGACGAGGAGATCGCCCGGCTGGGCGGTGTTCCGAACGGAAAGGTGCTCCGCGATGTCGGGGATCTCGCCGACGGGGAGGGGGAGACGGAGCCGATTCAGGGCTCCCCTTCATGCGAAGTGCTACATGTACGACTACACCTACATGAATCTTCCGTTTACGCGGCTTGTGGTCGGTTCGGGCAACGCGACGTCGGCCGCGCTGGTCAACGCGTCGCGACGCAACGTCGAGTTCATGGTGTCGCTCTCCGGCAAGAGGATGGCAAACGGCGTCGCCGACTTCGCCGAGGCGATGGAGCCGTACTGGGAGCCCTTCGAGGAGGACGGGCAGGTCGTCGTCGACGAGGCGCTTGAAGACGCGCGGAACAAGCTCGAGGACTGTCGGCGGCGGATGATCGAGATCGGATTCCAGGTCGAATGCGCGCGTGCCGAGGACGGGCAGGTCGCGATGACCCTGCGTACGCAGCATGGCCGTCGGATGGATGGTTTCGACGGTGTCAGGGAGATTCGGG
>R26__coassemble_1414_pt1 | contig 12054 bp, 8 predicted proteins | sample R26__metabat2_high_PE_030 | metagenome-assembled genome bin R26
GGCAGAAGAAGACGTGCGTCACCTTTCCGCCCGCCGCCAGCGTGTCAACGTAGGCGTTCAGATGCGCCTCGTCCATCCATTCCGGGGGATTCTTGAAGTAGTGGTCGTTGTCCTCGTCGAAGATGAGGTACTTCGGCGCCGCCACCGCCGACAGGACGACTACAGCCATGAATGAAGAACAAATGCCGATCTTATTCACAGTCTACACCTTTCTTTACAACAACATCACCGACCACACCGTACCGCACGCGCTCTCGCGTGTCGCGCCGAGGGGCGGCTATGGCAGTCCCAAACCGTGACGCACCGTCCACCCCACTCGCAGGAATAGAGATACCCGTCGCGGTAGACGACCGACTGGAACTCGACCGGTTTCTGGCGGCGATTCGCTCGCCAGTTCCAAAGACGTCACCCGTGCGAAACGGAATCTGGGCACCCACCGAATTCAAAACGAGTCCCTGCAACATCAAGATGCCAATAAATCTACTCGCGTCCTTCATCTAGAACCAACTCGTGTCCTCGTCAGATCTTCCAGATTTCCACCTCGGCATTCACACATAATATTCTCAAGTTTTTAAAAACATGAGAATTATGCGGTGTAACCAACTATTGTCTTCTACACTTGATTACCATCTTGCGCATCTTCGTGCAGGACTTCGTCGCGCCACCCGGCGCATGCGCACCGTAGGGAGGAAGGACGATCGCGAACTCGCCCGGGCGAAGAATGCGCGTGTCGCCGCGGGACTCGAAGAGGACACAGTCGTTCGTACTCCGCGCGAGTTCGGGAAGTCGATCGTCCGGCGTGCGGACAAATCCCATGCACTCCTCGCCGGACAGCGGAACGTGAATGTCGATCAATTCGCGATGCGCCTCGAACGGCATCACGTCCGAGAACGACCTGAGCGTCGCGTCGAAGACGTTCGCCCAGCAGTTCGTTCCGTCGATTTCATATCGTCCGTTCGGCAGGTCCCTGAGATCGGCCCGGCGCATGAAGGCGAACGCCTTCTCGAAATGAGGATTGAGCCGCACATACGCCGCCGCTTCGTCGAAACGTCCGAAGAGCGGCGCGTGCTCGGGGACGAGGGCGAAACCATCCGCATAAACCTGCCCGTTCGACTGCGCGGGGAGGAGACGAAGCACGCTGCCGGCCTCCAGGTCGAACGTGCCGAGCGCGGTCCAGAAGCCGACGCGCTCCAGCGTGGGGAAACGCAGCGCGGTGGCGCGCCCGCCGGAAACGAGTTCACCGCACGTCGTTCCGCCGACCTTGTGCCACGCGAGAAAAGGCATGTTCCGCATCAGATGGTAGCGTCCCCTCGCCTTCACGGGCAGTTCGTATGTGGCGGGTTCGGCGGTATTCGCCTTTGCCACCGAGTACTTGTCGTTGACCGTGCAGCCGTTGCTGCAGAAGGCGCTCGACCAGCCCCTGCCGAACGTCGCCGCGCGATCCTCGTCGTCGACGATCCGCCAGTCCTTCCGGTCGGGATCGGGATTCCCCGGCCAGTCGCCGCCCAGCCGACGCTGGATACCGCGCACGAGCCCCTGTTCGTAGACCTGGCGCGGCAGAATCGCGCGCGCTCTGCAGTCCGCCGCCGCGTAGCCGCACGCGACGCCCATCAGCGCGAGCGTGTTGATGACGCGCGGACCGCCGAGGCCGACGTGCGTGCAGCTGAAGCAGCGCCCCGCCATCATCAGGTTCGGCACGTTCCGCGAATAGAGGGATCGAAACGGAACATAGTAGCGGCCGTAGTGCGGCTGCCTGCAGACCGTCAGGTAGTCGACGCCCGGCTTGCAGGTGTCGTAGTGGAGATCGACGGACCACGAACCGCGCGAGACCGCATCCTCGAACGGCCGCTTCTCCGTGACGTCCTTCTCGCTCAGGATCCAGTCCCCCAGCAACCGACGGCTCTCGCGCTTGCCCAGCAGGTAGGGCACGAAGTTCAGCACGAGACGGCAGTTCGCGGGACGACGCTTCGCGAGGGAGAAGGCTCCGTAGATCGCGAGCAGCAGACGATCCCGCACGACTTCCCCTTCCATGATGATGTCCTGATGGATGCCATACTCCCAGTTCCACTCGCCATGGACCGCCTCCTGTCCCTGCGCCCACGGTTCGGCCCAGGGCGCGGAGAACGGTTCGTCCGTACCGGCCCGCAGGCTCGTCCACATCAGGGACGCACCGAGCGTGTCGGCGTCGGCCTTCTCGGGCGCCATCGTCTCGCCGAATTCGGACGCCGCCTCGCGTCCCATCCGATAATCGGCGCCGGCCCAGTACCCGATCCAGCCATCACCCGTCGCGTCGACGAAGAGCGGCGCCTTGAACCGCACCACGCGGTTACGTTCCAGGTCAAGCGCCTTGACCGCCGCAATCGAGTTCCCCGTCGTCTCGACGGCGAAGGCGCGATGCGAGAGACGGCAGTCGACGTTGGACTCGTCCTCGACGACGCGCCGGCGCCAGTCGTCGCCGATCGTCGCCTCGACCTCCATGTTCATGAAGCGTCCGCGCACGTCGCGCACGACGTCGTTGGCGATCTCGCCCGCGCACCAGACGCGGATTTCCGACGAGGCGTTACCCCCGAGGACGGGACGATCCTGCACGAACGCGACCTTGAGGCCGGACCGCGCCGCCGCGACCGCCGCGCAGGTGCCCGGCACGCCGCCGCCGACCACGACGAGATCCGCAACGACATCCTCCGCGACGGGCGCATCGGCAATCGAGAGCGCCCCCTTCGGCGCCTCGCCCGCGTTCGCGAGAAGCACGCCCGCGCACCGCGCGTCGAATCCCGCGAGGTCCTTCAGCGCGATGGGTGCCCGTCCCTGCGGCAACTTGACGGTGCCACCATCTTCCCAGTGCCATGTGCTTCCACCGAGGCCAAAGGTCTTTCCGAGCACCTGTCCGCCAACCGACACGCGAAAGGCCGAGGGATTCAACGCGGAAACCTCCGCCTCGACCCATGTGCGCGTTCTCACCCAGACGCGCCACTCCCCTGCGGCGGGAATCTCCACCTCCGCGGTCGCATCCGAGACGCGATGACCGAGGCCGTGTGCCAGCAGGTACGGCGATCTCATGACGTCCATGAACTGCACGTCGTGGCTCCATCCGCCACGGAACAGATTCGGATAGACGGCTACACATGCGGCCGATGCCGAGTGTCCCGCCAGAAGCGACAGCAAAATCATGCACGTTTTCTTCATTTCAAGCCCCGCCATTCATTTCAAAGACCCTGCATTATACCACAAGAAATGTCGCCGCGGCTACCATCTTCTGAACTTGTGGCTTCTCCAGAAGGACTCGTCAACCCAGCCAACGCGAATCCCGGTCACACAACACCCGGTACGGGAATTATGGTATAATTTCGGCTAAGGCAAAAGGAGTATATACATGAGTTATGACGATTTGATCAAGGTGTTTGGCGAAAAGCTGGGTGGAGGAATCGAGCTGGCGCCCGACAAGTCCGGCATGGTCATGCTGGACGTGGACGGCATGCCGCTGACGATTCTGGGTCTCGAGGACATCGGCCTCGTCGTCCTTTCGGGTGTCATCGGCGAACCTCCGCCCGAAGACGGGAAGGAGCGGTTGTACGAGGCGATTCTCAAGGCGAACTACAATTTCCAGGGCAATTCCGGCGCGACGCTTTCGATCAATCCCGACAACGGCGAGATCTCGCTCTGCAAGGCTCTGCCCCTTGAGCTCACCGACGGCGACAGGTTCTTCGCAGAAGCCGAGGAGTTACTCAATGTGCTTGAATCCTGGTTCACGTTCGTTAACGACTTCGGCGGCAGCGTCATCGAGCCCCAGACGCCCAACGGCGAACTTCCGGCCTCCTTGGGCGGCCTTGGCGGTGGTTTCATGCAGGTGTAACCTTCTCCTCCGACATGCGTAGAAAAGGCAACGGATGGAACACGTGACATGCCAATCAACCTCAACGCGAATTCGACGCAACAACTCCAGGAACTTGCCAGCATGGCCTATGGCCATGGATCGACGAAGGCCGGTGCCGGCAACATCGGGATGATTGGCGGTCACGTCGTCAAGTTCAACACGCATTTCGGCGAACGCCTCTTCGCTTCGGGGACGAAGGCGGAGAAGCAGGCGAGCTGCGATGCGCTGAGAGCCCACCTTGGCAATCTGCGAAGGACATCTACGGCGGTCAGATCAGCGAGAAGATGACGGGGATTCTCAGGGAGCTCGGGCTCAACTCTGACGGACAGGCCCTGCAGGGTGGGAAGAAACTCCTGGACCGCAAGGTCGTCGCGCGGTTCATCGACCAGGTCAAGGCCGACGGCGGCGCGCCACAGCTTGACGGGGCACGTGGTTCGGGTCCGATCAAAGACTCTTCGTTCACGACCGTCAATGCACTGTCAGGGAGTGTTCCACAACAGACAATTCGCCGTTTGCGAACAGTATGCACTTTCCCGACTCAGCCGTCAATGGGGAAATGAGCGCCAGCGATTCTTCTCGGCGGAGAAGGACCCTTCGCCCCGCTTGTCGACGACGACAAGGGCGAGTCCATTGAACGTGCGGACCTGCGTCGTGTTGAGCGAGGGTACGTGGTCCGAGGCGTCGCCATTCCCGACAGCGACAATGCGCCAGCCGCCGGTCGTCTTCAGCTCGACGGGAATCTTCGCCGTGGGGCAGAAGTTCCCCTTCGCGTCAACGACCCTGAGACGGAAGAAACCCGGGAACCCCTTCTCCTCCTCGACGAACACCTGCTCCGGTTCACCCGACGTGAAGACGCGGTCCTCCGCCCAGGGCTTTCCGTTCCTCCAGGTCTTCACCGAAATCTCGCCCGGCGTGTACTTCACGTTCTCCCACACGAAACGGTACTGGTACGCGCCGCGCTTCCGCCGTCCCTGCGAGACGCCGTTCACGAAGAGCTCCGCCTCGTCTCCCGAAGTGTAGACGTGGACGGGAAGCGAGAAGTGGTTCGACTGCGACCAGTTCCAGTGGGGGAGGATGTGGGCAGAGGGAACGTCGGGACGCCACTGCGCCTTGTAGAGCCAGTAGCGGTCCTTCGGGAACCCACAGAGGTCGAAGATGCCGAAGTAGGAGAGGCGTCCACCCGCGCCGGCGCAGGGATCGGGCTCGCCGATGTAGTCGAAACCGGTCCACACGAACTCGCCGTAGACCTGCGGATTCTTCTCCTGGTATTCGAACTCGACGTCCGGCGGATAGTCGTTCGGATGTGGTCCCCACAGATCGTAGCCGCTCATCTGCGCACCGCGGACCATCTTCTCGCGACCTTCATTGCGGCGACGCCCGAGGTCGTCTTCCTTCGCGATCGGCGAGGCGACGACGGGGAAGAAGTACTCGCCACGGCTCGACACCGTCGAACAGGTCTCGGTACCGACGAGGCCAATCGTGGGGTTCTTCGCGGAGAACTCCGCGTACCTGAACGGCAGGTAGTTGGCGCCAAAGGCGTCGACGGTCTTCTGGCATCCGTTCCACATCGGCTCGGGCTTCCAGCTGCCGAAGGTCACCGGACGCGTCGCGTCCGAGCGCTTCACGATCGCGGTGAGCTCCGTCGCGATGCGGATGGCGTCCCTGCCGGTGGGGTCGCCGAACTCCGAGAGCTCGTTGCCGATGGACCACATCACGACGCAGGGATGGCTCCTGTCGCGGCGCACGAGCTCCGTGAGATCGCGTTCGTGCCACTCCTTGAAGAACTTCGAATAGTCGCCCTTCGACTTCTCCCACATGTCGAATGCCTCGTCCATCACGAGGACGCCCATCTCGTCGCAGAGGTCCAGCAGCGCCGCGGCGGGCGGATTGTGCGACGTGCGGATGGCGTCGCAGCCCATCTCCTTGAGGATCGCGAGCTGCCGCCGCGCGAACGTGCGGTCGAACCGCGCGCCGATCGGACCCAGGTCGTGGTGCATGCACACGCCACGCATCTGGCGGTGCTTTCCATTGAGAAAGAAACCCTTCGCGGGGATGAACTCGGCCTTTCGGATACCGTAGCGGAACGTTTCGCCGAAAAGCTGCAACTCATAGAGATACGGCATCTCCGGCGACCAGAGCCGCGGGTTCGCGACGGTGAACACGTAGTTCGACGTGCCGCCGGTCCACTCGAACGACACGGCCACGGTCGCGGACGTCTCGTTTGCGTCGACCGTGCGGATGAAGAGCGTGCGCGGTTTCACGTGGTCGCGCGGCACGATCCGCGCCGTCACCTCGCGGAACATGCCGCTGCCCGGGTACCAGCGCGACGACCGCGGCACGTTCTCCGCCGTCACCTCGAGCATGTTCCCGCTCGCCTTGAGCCGGTCCGTGACGTCGATCACCTCGCTCGTGTAGCCGAACGGCGTGCCGCCGACCTTCTCGCCGTTCAGGAAGATCTCGCTGCGGCACATGACGCCGTCGAAGTCGAGATAGACGCGTCCGCCCGCGCTTGGTGCGAAGCCGTCAAACGCGCGGCGGTAGCGTCCCTTCCCGACAAACGGCAGGTTGCCCTGATGCGGACAGAGGTCCTTGATTGGCGTCTCCTCGATCGCCCAGTCGTGCGGTACCGTCACCTTTCGCCACGCCGTCTCGTTCTCCTTGCGGAATTCCCAATCCGACAGCACCACGTTCTTCGCAAGCCCCACAACCGCGAGAGCACTGGTTGCAAGGAGAAACAGACGACCCTTCATGTGATGAATCAACCTTTCCTTAAAAAAAAGAGACGGAAGACCTGCTCGGCGGTGGCCGTGAGATTGGCGGCGGCCGTCTTCGTCTCCAGAACTTCGTCCAGAGTGGAGACGCGGCGGAGGATGGGGAAGAACGCGTCGATGCCGGCGGCGTTGACCGCCTCCACACCGTCTCCCACGCAGCCGGAGAACGCAATCACCGGCTTGTCGTGCCGTTTCGCGAGCCGCGCCACGCCGATTGGCGCCTTCCCCATCACGGTCTGTCCGTCCAGGCGACCCTCGCCCGTCACCACGACGTCCGCGTCCGCAATCTCGTCCTCGAGCTTCGTCGTCGCAAGTATAAGATCGACGCCCGGCATGAGCGTCGCGCCGAGGAAGACGCGAAATGCATAGCCGAGTCCGCCCGCCGCGCCGTCGCCCGGCGTGACGCCCGGATCGCCGTGCGCCGCGGCGAAGGCACGCAGACGCGCGTCGAGCTCCGCCACCATCTCCGGCGTGGCGCCCTTCTGCGGACCGAACACGGCGCTTGCGCCATTCGGTCCGCACAGCGGATTCGCGACGTCACAGGCAATCTGGAATGAGAGGTCGTCTTTTTGCAGACGCGGCCTTGCGCCGGACCCGAACGACACCAGAGGTGTCGTCCCCCGTGTCTGTCCATCCAGCAGTCCCAGCGCCTCCAGCATGCCGCGTCCCGCGTCGTTCGTGGCACTCCCCCCGATACCGACGACGAAACGCCGCGCCCCCTGCGCCACGGCATCCAGGATCATCTCGCCCACACCGTACGTGCTGGCCAGCAGTGGATTGCGTTCATCTGGCGGTACGAGCGTGATGCCCGCCGCCTGCGCCATCTCCATCACGGCCAAGTCGCCGACGAGCGCATAGCGCGCCACAGTGGGCCGTCCCATCGGTCCCCGCACTGTCACCGTGCGGATCTCGCCGCCCAATCCGGCCGCAAGCGCGTCCACCGTTCCCTCGCCGCCATCGGCCAGCGGACGCACCACGCACACCGCGTCCGGACACGCCCTCCGCACGCCTTCGGCCGCGGCGCGTCCCGCCTCGACCGACGACAGCGACCCCTTGAAGGAGTCTATGGAGATGACGACTTTCATGACTGTTGGTGATTTGGACAAACCGCAAAGGACGCAAAGTACTCAAAGTGTTTTTTAACTTTGCGGTCTTTGCGTTCCTTGCGGTTTCACGGTTTTCGCAACAAGAGGAAGTCGAGGGAGGGAACAGTCTGGCCGCGGTAGGTGAACGGCTTGTCGGTGTAGTTGCAGACGACCTCCTCGCCGTTCTCGTAGCGCGTCGCGAAGATGTCGGGCGAGATTTCCATGTTCTCGTGGATCATCTCGAACTGGAGGTGCTTCAGTGCCTGCCAGCGGTCGTACATAGCCTTCATGGGCTTCAGGTCCTTGTAGTCGGCGTAGTAGAACATCGGGCGGCCGTTGAGCTCGAAGACCTTGAGCGTGCGCCTCGCGGGCGTGTCGAGGTAGCTCGTCACGGCGATGTTGGCGCGCACCGCGTCCGTGCGGCCGCTTCCCTCGCGCGGATACGGCGCGTCGATCGTCGCGTAGAACGGATTCGACATGATGATGCCCGAGTAGGCGACGTGCCACACGGGGAAGTAGCCGTCGACGAGCTCGGTCTTCTTGCTGTGCCACCCCGGGTAGCAGCTCGCGTAGAGCGCGTTGTCGAGCACGGCCGCGACGTGGTCGACGCCGCACTCGGAGCTGAAGCCGCCGAAGCGCCGGCGCGCCTTTTCGCCGATTTTCTTCTGCCATTCCGCCATCTGCGCGCGGTTGTTCGGGTGGCGCAGGTCGTGGCACGGGGTCGGCAGGCGCGCGCTCGTCACGTCCACGTGGAAGAGGCCGTTGATTCCGAACGACTCCATGTCGTCCATGTCCTTGTCGCAGTACTTGTTGCAGCAGACCTCGAAGCAGCTGTGGTAGACCTGTCCGCCCGGGTAGACGGTGTACTTGATCGGCTCGCCGTGCGCGTCCTTGGCGACGTCCGCGAGGTTCCAGCGCTTCGCGTTCTTGTAGAAGTTGTGCTGGTTGATGTGCATGTCCATGTGGTAGCCGAGCGATCTGCCGTAGGCGATCGCCTCCAGCATCTTCGCCTGGCCGCCGAAGCGCTCGTCCGCAGGAAAGAGGTCCGGGAACGGACCGTCGTGTCCGTGCGGCTGGAAGCCGACGAGGCACATCTCCGCCTTGTCGATGCCGATCTCCTTCGCGCGACGCATCACGTCCTTGAAGTCGTCGAAGGTGTACTCGACCAGCACGGGCGGCATCTGCTTCAGCCAGTCGTCGCGCGAGGTCTTCGTGCGGTCGCAGCGTCCGAACTTGCACCGCACGAAGATGGAGTCGGCCGCATACGCGAGATTCGGGTTCCCCTTCACGCGCTCGCGGAGCGGCTTCACCTCTCCGCGACCGAGCTGCCAGTCGCGGTAGCGGCGCCCCATGGCGGAGCAGTTCGCGTCCGAGCCCTCGAGCGGATAGTAGTCGATCACGTAGTCCTCGTACGGATTGAAGCCGATCATCGTCACGCGAAGGCGCACGTAGCGCTCGTAGACGCCGTTCTTCACGTCGAGGCAGTCGTCCGTCTCGTAGCGCATTCCCTTGACGATGCCGCACCAGGCCGCGTTCTCGCCCGTCTTGCCGCCGATGAGGCAGATGCGCAGCGGCATGTGGATCCCCTTACCGTCCGTGCGGGTGAACGCGCCCCAGCGTCCGTCATTCAGCATCCACCAGCCCGGATCGCCCGTCTTCGCGCGCCCGGCCAGGTTCAGCACCTTCACGGACTTCACGTCCGGCGCAATGTCGATGGTCCGCAGCCGGTACCGCCACGCGCCGTCCGGCTGGCGCGTCAGCTTCACGGTCTCGGTCTTCGTCTGTCCGTTCAGATACTCGGTCGTCACCTCGGCCGTGTCGAGCGGACCCGCGGCGAAGGCCGCGGACAGAAAACTCAGAACGAGGAGAATAGCTGGAATTCGCATCATACTACTAGCCCTTTCGCCCGTAGTATGCCAAATTCCCCGCCGAATGGCAACCACGGAATAGAGGACGGCGCCGCCCTGCGGCACGTGGACTCAGACGCGGACGAATTCTTCCGCGGGCGCAGCCTCCGCCGTATCGGCGGCGGAGGAATCGACCTTGAACCAGTCGTGTGGATCTCGCAGAGGCCGTCCTCGTCGGGCTGGAACTCGTCCAGATCGAGGCGATTTTTTCTGCTCCTTCTTCGTTTATCAGAAGCGCATGTGCGCCACCAGACTCATGTTCTTTACGCAGTCACACACGGAGAAGTTACAAACCTCATCGCCCCTACAGGGCGTCGAAGGCGAAGACACGGGCCTTGGCGCCGCCCCAGGCCTCCGTCACGACAAGACGCAGGGCGTCGGCCTCGACGGTCTTGAAGGCAACCTTGCGGAAACGCAGAATGTTGAGCTCGTCCGCGAAGACGGTCGTCCAGGCGCCGTTGACGCGGGCGTCGATCCGGAACTTCTTCGCGAGCGGCGCGGGCATCGACACGCGGGTCTGCTCGGCCTCCAGCTTCATCATCCGCTTCGTCGTCCCCTTCATCACGGAGTCGAAGACGAGTCGCGCACCCGAAAGGCGCTGCGGCTTGTCCCAGGTGTAGACCATCGTCTCGGCGCCGGGCTCGACCCACACGCCGTTCTCGGGCTTCTTGGGCAGCGCGCGGTCGATGCCGTTGCGGAGCGGTTCGTTCTCCTGCGCCGTCGCGGCCGCCTTCGTGAGCGCGGACACCTTGCGCCACCGGAACGGCAGCATGCAGTCGTCGTCCTCCAGCATGTCCTGGAGCTCGGCGATATGGTTCTTACGTACCTCCGCCGGTAGCGCGCCATGCCGGAACGCCACCGCCGCCGCCGTGCCGACGGCCTGGCCGATCGTCGCGCATGTCGCCATCACGCGCGTCGCGGAGAGCGCCATGTGCGTCACCGAGATGTCACGGCCCGCGAACATCAGATTCGGCACGTTGACCGAGTAGAGACAATCGAACGGGATGCCGAACGGCGACGGATTGTGGTGGTGCTCGCTCAGGTGGCCATGCTTCCAGAAGGCGTCCGGGTGGTGGTCGTCGAGCGTCCAGCCGCCGTAGGCGACCACGTCCTCGAAGTGTCCGCCGGACATCACGTCGTGCTGCGTCATGATGCGCGGACCGATGAAGCGCGCGCTCTCGCGCTTGCCCGGCAGCGCGCCCATCCAGTCGAGATCGTAGCCCCTGCAGCGCCCGTCGGGATGGTTCTTCATGTAGTCCCACACGCCGTAGGCGATCTTCTTCAGTTCGAACTGGATGGCGTTCGCGTCGCCGATCGTGTCGAAGTTGCCGCCGAACTCGATCCACCAGAAGTTGTTGTTGTCGGGATAGAGGCGCTTGTAGGAGTAGCTCTTGCCCTTCTCCTTCGGCTGCGCGTCGTTGACGAAGTCCGCGTCCGTGAACTTGTACGCCCAGGACGGCGCGTGGAACGGATGGTCCTCCTTCGTCTTCCGCAGCTGCAGGAGGATCGAGTTGCCCATCGTGCGGCCGTCGCCGCCGCCCTGCTGGAAGTTCTCGCCGAACTCCGCAGGCAGTTCGCGTCCGTGGCGGAACTTCGCGCCGGAAAGGCGGAGGATGCCGTCGCCCGTGCAGTCCGCGAAGAGCGTGCCGGCGATGACGTAGCGCGTGTAGGCGTTCGCGTTCCACGCCTTCACGGCGGCGATGCGCTCGCCCTTCATCTCGACGCCGTCGACGGACGTGTTCAGCAGCAGCGTGATGTTCGGTTCCTCGACGACCGCCGCGTACATCACGTCGTCCCACAGCGTGTAGCGGCGCAGGGGGTTGTAGTAGAAGTTCCTGAGCTGCAGCTCCTCGAGGATGCCCGCCTCGCGGTTCCCGTCGCCCGCGGCGCCCATGATGCCCATGCGCATCTCGCTTGACGCGTTGCCGCCGAGCATGGGACGATCCTGCACCAGCACGACCTTGACACCATGGCGCGCCGCCGAAATGGCGGCGCAGATGCCGGAGAGACCGCCGCCCGCGACGACGAACTGCGTCTCCATCCGCACCGTCTTCACGACGGGCGCGTTCGCCTCGGTGCGCATCACGTTGGGCTCGACTGGCGGAATCGGCGCCTTGCTGACCGCCAGCTCCGCCGCCTGCGCACAACAGACCGAAATAACCCCAACCAACAATCCGATGAGTTTCATGCTTTTCTTCCTTGTGACAATAGTCTAGCGGATTCCCGTTCGCCTGTCCAGCGGACTCCTTATCCCAGAAACGCCTTCTGTGCCTTGAGCGTGGCGACGAGAGCGGCCGTATTGAGCGTGCGCGGCGTCGCGCCCGTCTTCACGCAGAGTGCCGCGGCCGTGCCGGCCGCCTGGCCCATCGCCCTCACGGGCGGCATCCCGCGCCCCGCCCCCCCCGCCTCGCGCGGCG
>R26__coassemble_1433_pt1 | contig 11949 bp, 5 predicted proteins | sample R26__metabat2_high_PE_030 | metagenome-assembled genome bin R26
CCCGCTTGCGCTGCTGATCGAACAGTCGAACAAGCGAACAATCGAACCATTCAACCACCCCCGCTTCAACTGGGGGTATCTGAAGGGCGCCTACGGATGCCCGCGCGAGAACGAGGCGGCCCTGCTCTCGACCGTCGGCCGTAGCGTGGTTGGCCGCGAGGCGGAACGGCTCATTCTGCAGGCCCATCAATCGAACAATCGAACAATTGAACAATCAAACAATAAAACGACGCTTCGCGCCAAGGGCTGGGACTGCATCGCGGCGGCGCACGCCTACGCGGCGGAACCACAGCTCTGGAGCGGGATTGAATTCACCGACCCGCCGCCGAGCTGGACGGCGATGGTGACGAATCCAGACCCGAAGGACGACTCCTACGCAATCGGCGTGTGGGGCGCGCTCGAGGAATACGACTGGGTCGACCTCGTGCCGGCGTCGGCGCTGCCGAAACCGGTGACGAAGGTGACGTGCGCCGCGTCGGCGCTGCCGAATCAGGGCGTTGAGCTGCTGATCGATGGGAAGATGAATCCGGCGTGCGCGCTCTTGTGGAAGGGCAAGCCGATCGAGGTGACGGTCGACTTTGGCGAGGAGCGCGAGATCGGCGGTGTGCGCATCATGGCGGGCCGCAGCTACACGAACCGTGGCGTGAAGAAGGCGAGCTTCTATGCGGATGGAAGGGGGCTTGCCGAGCATATCGACTTCCGCCCGTCGCACACGTACAAGGAGAACTACGCGACGTGGAAGCCGGTGAGGTGCCGTGGCGTGAAGATGGTGATCGAAGACACCTACGACCAGGCGAACCACTACTACTGCTTCTACACCTTCGCGGCGCAGGAGCACATCCAGCGGATCTTCGAGTCGCCGGCGTACAAGGTACGCGCCGATGGCCCCCGGACTGTGCAGATCGCCGAGCTTGGTTTCTTCGGAAGCGAACTACCCGAAGACCTGCCGTTGCCCAACAAGCTCGCGACGACCGCCTATCCCGAGACGCGTCTCGTACGCGACTGGATGTACCAGAGTTGTGTGGTGAGCAACATCTCGCATCTCGCCAACGTCGAGCCCGATACGACGAAGCCCGACCCGATGGGGGAAGACATCTCGAGTGTAGAGTGCAGAACGCAGAGTGCAGAGTGGAGGAAGGAACGGGAGGCGAAGCGTAAGGCGTTTCTCGCGAAGTTCCGGGAGAAGTGCGATGCCTTTGTCTACGTGAAACACATTGTGATGGGCAACTCGATCATGCACGCGACGGACGACATGACCGACGCCTCGTTCCAGGAATGGAAGAGCGTGCCCGACTACCGGGGCGGTTCGCAGCTGCTGCTCGCCCGCATCCATGAGGATGGCACGGTCACGCAGGAGGTACTGCTCGACGAACCGAACGGCATCATCCGCGATCCGGCGCTCTCATTCGACGCGAAGACGCTCGTCTTCTCGAAGCGCGCCTCTCTCGACTACGACGACTACCACCTCTGGACGCTCGACCTCGCGACGCGTAAGCTCACCCAGATCACCTTCAACGGCTCGATTCCCAGTCAGGCAATCGAACAATCGAACAATCCGAACAATCGAACAATCACCCTCCCCTGCAGCGACATCGAGCCCTGCTGGCTGCCGGACGGATCGATCGTCTTCCAGTCCACGCGGTGCAGCCATTCGGTCGACTGCTGGCCGCTGCCGGTCTCGAACCTCTACCGCTGCGATGCGGACGGCGCGCACGTGCGGCGCATCGGCTTCGACCAGGTGCAGACCTTCTACCCGCAGCTCATGGACGACGGGCGCGTCTCCTTCACGAAGTGGGAGTACAACGACCGTAGCGCCTCGGGTCTGCAGCAGCTTTACGCGATGAATGCCGACGGTACGAAGATGACGGGGCTCTTCGCGAACAACTCGGAGTTCCCGTTCTCGCTCATGCACACGCGCGGCATTCCCGGCACGCGCGACATCATGATGATCTCCTGCGGGCACCATGTTGCGCAGAAGGGACGCCTCGCGCGTTCGCGCCTCGCGGACGGCGACGACTACACGAGCTTCACCTACGATCCCGCCGCGAGCGTGTGGGGCATGAACACGAACGCCGTGAAGATGACCTTCCCCGGCAACCGCGTGATGACGATTCCCTGGTCGCAGTGGGACAATCCGAGCGGCCCCGCGACGACGAACATCCCCGGCATGTACTACCTTGCCGGTGCGGCGATGAACGGCGCGCCCGGCGTGCAGCCCGCGCGTCAGCCGCACGACTACCACTACAACGTCTTCGACATGCACTCGCAGTTCGGTCCGCAGTGGGCGTATCCTTTCCCGCTCGGCGGCGGTGACTTCCTCGTCTCCTACATGCCCGAGGGGTGCAGTTTCTACCGTGGGCCGTATTCGAGCCGCTTTGGCGTGTATGCGATGAACGAGGCGGGGGAGCGCGAGCTGCTGGCCTTCGACTGGGGCAACCACTGCCTGCAGCCGATCGCGTTCAAGGCGCGTAAGGCGCCGGCGCGTCCGATGGCGAAGATCGACTACCGCGAGGGCTTCGGCACGTACTACGTGCAGAACGTCTACGAGGGCGCGGCGGCGGTGGGGATTCCGAAGGGCGCGGTGAAGAAGCTGCGCGTGATCGGGCTCGAGTACCGTCCCGTGCACATCGGCTGGAACTGGCAGTACGGGTGGCACTCGACGCAGGGGAAGATCGGCACGCCGATCTCGGTGGGCAACGGCGCGTACGACGTGAAGCACGTGCTCGGCGAGGCGGACGTCGAGGCGGACGGCAGCTGCTCTGTGAAAGTGCCGGCGCGCACGCCGATCTACTTCCAGCTCGTCGACAAGGACGGCTGCGCGATCCAGACGATGCGCAGCTGGTCGACGCTGCAGCCGGGCGAGGTGAACGGCTGCATCGGCTGCCACGAGCATCCGCACCAGGCGGCCGTGGAGAACACGGCGGGGCTCGCGTTCCGGAAGGCGCCGCAGACGCTGCAGCCGTGGCTGAAGGGCGGGAAGCGGCATCCGTTCGTGGAGACGCTCGAGAAGGAGGGACCGCTCGCGTCGCTCGACAACTGGATGGGATTGAACCGTCCGAAGAAGGTCGACGCGAAGTTCCTCGGCGACGGCTTCGGCTTCACGAAGGACATCCAGCCGATTCTCGACCGCAAGTGCATTGCCTGCCACGGCGAGGGGAAGCGCCTCGACCTGCGCGGCGTGCCCGGGAAGATTCCGCCGAGCGACGACCAGAGTCATCGCGCGTACACGGCCTCGTACCTCGCGCTCAGCGAGAAGGGCAAGTGCACGGAGAACGTCAACTTCGCGCACGGCCTCGGCTTCGCGCCGTTCAAGCCGCCGTATTCCTTTGGCGCGCTGCGGTCGAAGTGGTACCAGATGCTGAAGGCCGGGCATCCCGGAAAAGATGGTAGTAAGCGTTGTGCTCTTAGCGACGCCGAGCTGCGTACCTTCGCGATGTGGATCGACCTCGCGGTGCCGTTCTGCAGCTCGTACGTCGAGGCCAACAAATGGGACGCCTGGCATGCGCAGAGGTTCGTCTACACGAACAACAAGCGGAGCGGCTTCCACTGGCTGGAGCTCAACGATGTCCGTCATGAGTACGGACTCGACCCCGTGCCGCTGACGGGCTTCGAGCCGGGCGTCGCCGAGCCGCGCAAGCAGCGCTTCTGGAGCGAGTGAGCGGGTACGGGGAATTTGTGGTATAATGTGCGACATGAAAAGAACACTTCTGACCCTGGTGGCGGCGGGATTCGTCTTCGCCGGTTTCGCGGACTGCGCCTCGAAGGCGTGCAAGCCTGCTTCTCCTGACTGCACGTGTACGTGCGCCTGCACGGGTGCCACGGGGCGTTGGGCGATCCAGAAGCCCGGCGCGTTCTGGCTCGGTGTCTGCAACAAGGGCGGCTCGCCGAAGGCGAAGTTCCTCTGGGGCGGCGGCTCGCCCGTCGACCAGTACGACGTCAAGATCGACGGCGCGTGCGCGACAATGAAGCAGTGCACGAAGAACGACAAGGATCCCGCGAAGAAGCGCATCCGCGTGACGACGCTCAAGGCGGACGGCTGCTGCGCCGACCTCACGTTCACGACGACGGACGGCACGGGGAAGGAACTTTCGAAGGAGACGGCGAAGGCGAAGCGCATTCCCGCGCTGCCGCCCGCCCCCGACCGCGCGCAGGCCGTCTACGGCGAGCCGATCGACCTGCTCAAGGACGGCATCGACGGCTGGGAGTCGATGAACCCGAAGAACTACTTCGGCTGGAGCGTGAAGGACGGCGTCCTCTCGAACCGCATCAAGCGCACCGCGGACGGCAAGCGCGACGGGTCGAGCGCCAACCTGAAGACGAAGCGCGCCGACTTCTTCGACTTCAAGGTCTCCTACGACGTGCGCGTGCCGGCTGGGTGCAACTCGGGCTTCTACCTGCGCGGCATCTACGAGCTGCAGGTGCTCGACAGCTACGGCAAGCCGGTCGACTGCCACAACATGGCGGCGTTCTACGGACGCATCACGCCGCGCGTCGCCGCGGAGAAGCCCGCGGGCGAGTGGCAGCATGTCGACGCGATGCTCTACAAGCGCCATGTGACGGTCGTGCTCAACGGCGTGAACATCATCGACAACCAGCCGGTGCTCGGCTGCACGGGCGGCGCGATCACGAGCGACGAGTTCGTGAAGGGGCCGATGTACCTGCAGGGCGACCATTCGGACGCCGACTTCCGCAACATCATCGTTACGCCGATCGTCAAGTGACGTGGTGAAGGCGGATTCCATTCTGATCACGGGTGCCTCGAGCGGAATCGGCGAGGCGCTTGCGGTTGAATGTGCGCGGCGGGGAGCCGCGCACATCTTCATCTGCGGACGCGACGCGGGGCGCCTCGAATCCGTTGCGGCACGGTGCCGCGAGCTCGGCGCGGAGGTAGGGGCGCAGGTGCTCGACGTCACGGACGCGGTCGCCGTGCGGGCGTGGGTGGAGGCCTGTGACGCCGCCGCGCCGCTCAATCTCGTTTTTTCGAATGCCGGAATCGGGACGGGGGTCGAGAGCGAGGAGAACATCCGTCGCACGTTCGCGACGAACGTGGACGGAAACCTCAACGTTGTCCTGCCCGTGCTTGCGCGTTTTCGCGCGGATCCGGGAAGAGTACGGCGGCAGATCGTGATCACGGCTTCCATGGCGGGGTATGCGCCGTTGTCGACGTGCCCGGCCTACTCGGCGTCGAAGTCCGCGATGAAGACGTGGGCGCTTGCGTTCCGGAAGCCCCTGGCGCGGGAGGGGATTCGCATGAACGTGGTCTGCCCGGGGTTCGTGCGATCGCGGATCACGGATCGTAACACGTGCCCGATGCCGTTTTTCATGGAGGCGGACCGTGCGGCGCGGATCATCCTCGGACGCGTCGACCGTAACGTGGGGCTCATTGCGTTCCCGTGGCCGATGCGGCTGATGACCTGGCTGCTGTCGATTTGTCCGTGGCGGCTGGCCGAATTCATCGCGGGACTTCTGCCGGAGAAGAACTCCGATGCCGTGAAGGGGGAGAGGTAGGGATGGTCATTCTTGGTGTCGACACGTCGCTTCGATCAAGCGGATACGGGGTGCTCTTGGTGGAGGGGTCGCGGATGCGGTGCCTGGAGGCGGGACGGATTCCCAACGCGCCGAAGCTGCCGCTCTCCGAGTGTCTGCGCGCCATCCATGCGCGGATTGCGGAGCTGATTGCGCAGTATTTACCGGATGTGTTGTCGATCGAGAGCGTCATTTATGGCAAGAACGCGGGGACGATGCTCGTGCTGGGCGAGGCACGGGGGGCGGTGATTGTGGCCGCGTCCGAGGCGGGGCGCCCAGTCTACGAATACGAGCCGCGCCGCGTGAAGATGGCGGTGTGCGGGAATGGCCTTGCGGAAAAACTTCAGATCCAGCGGATGGTGAAGACCCTTCTTTCGTTGGAGGAGCTGCCGCAGAACGACGCCGCGGACGCACTCGCGCTCGCGATTACGCACGCGCATTCGAATTCCGTGCTGAACGCGCGACTGCCGATATGATCTTGAACGACAGTCTGTTTTGACGATTCATGCAGAGTCGCCAAGCTGTCGGGCTATATCCTGAAGGGAAGCCGCAAGGGCGCCAAGAAAGGTGGACGGATTTGTCCACGAATTACACGGATCTGAACGAATTGCCTGAAGAACAAACATGTTCTTAAATCGTAGATTCCACCTCTAACGATTGTGTTTTTTTGACTTTGACCATTCTTCAATATTGATATATATAATTCTCAAAATGGTGCCCCTGTGCCATTTTGAGAATTATGTGTTTACAAAGCAGGCACGGGGAATCTGGGCGGGTTGTACTTGGGGTGTGTGGGGGCGGTGGTAGAGGTGGCGTAATAGTTCTCAAAATGGCCAACGGAGCCATTTTGAGAATTATGTGGGTGCTCGTCGGATACGGGAGAATGTGGTATACTACGCGCATGAGATTGGAAGGTTTGATTTGGGGCTGCTGTCTGATGGCGGTGGCTGGTGCGGGGGCGCGTGAGTTGCCCACGGGCGAGGATGCGAAGCGCCCGTACGAGATGGTTTGGGCGAACCGCACGAAAGACCACCGTGCGCCATTCCTCGCGTTGACGGACGCGGCGGGGTGGACCGTCGAGACGAAGGACGCCGTCGCGTCCTTCACCCGCGCGACGGACCGGCTGCTCTTCGGCGATGGCGTGTGCCGGCTCACCTACCGCGCGACGGGGAAGCATCCGTCCGTGACCGTGAAGCCGCCGAAGCCCGTGCCGGTGAATGGTCCGTTCGACACCCTCAGCTGCTGGGTGTGGGGCGAGAGCGCCTACTACATGCCCAAGGCCGCGCCGGCGACCACGCTGCACGCGAAGTTCCTCGATTCCGTCGGCAAGCCGTTTGGACTGCCGCTGCTGTACATCAGCCACCACGACTGGCATCTCGCCTGGAAGTGCCTTGACCCATCGCTTGTCGAGCGGGTGAAGGGCGGTGCCTCGTTTGTCGGTTTCGAACTCACCGGTGGTGTCAACACCGATGACCGGTCGATCGACCTCAACAGCTTCTGCGTGTTCACGGAGGAGCTCAAGCCGCTGATCTTCGCGCCGCGCGCGAAGCGTCCGAACCGGGTCTTCCCCGAGGCGTCGGCGGGCGTGAACACGGGGAACGGCCTGCTGCCGTTCCCGAACACGCCGCTCGGCGTGACGCCGAAGACGGCGGCGGACGCGCGACTCGCGGTGAAGCTGCCTGCGAAGGCGTCCGACTGGGACGGCCTCGCGGTCCGCTGGAAGGACAGCGCGTGGCAGCGGGTCGCGGACGGTGGCGGCGTGTGGTTCGTCTCGCCGGACGCGAAGGAGGCGGGAAAGTCGTACGTGCGCCGCGCGGAGACGGCGACGGTCGTGACGACGAACGCGGTCGCGCCGCTCGACGTGACGCTGCGTGGCACGCTCGTGGACGGGACGGTCGTGGCGACGCGCTTCCACATGGAGGGGACGTCGCTTGTGGCGGACGTCGCGACGGATTCGAAGGAGGTCGGCGAGGTGCGGTTCGGCGCATGGGTCGATCCGGAGCGTCCGCGGTTGACGACAGTACCCTATTACACCTACGGCAACTGGGGGCAGGGGAACCGTCCGAGCGTGATGACCGTCGATCTCGCGGGCGCGCCGTTCTTCCACGCGGCGACGGTCGACTGGACGCAGTCCAACGCGAGCGCGCCGTTCAGCACCGGCCTGCGCTTTGACGGTGCACTCGGCGTGAACGGCGGCACGCGCTACCGCGCGAAGACGGACGGTACGCGGAACGTCTGCCGCGAGCGGTTCGTCTATTCCTTCTCCGACCGGTTCGACGAGGTGCTGCCGAACGTGCCGAATCCGCCCAGTCCCTGGAAGCACGTCACGGGCACGGGCGTGTGGCGCGCGCACGGCGCGGGCAACCGCGAGAACGACAAGGCGTACTGGCGTGGCGTGCGGGCGCGCGGACTGAAGCACGTCATCGTGACGGACCACGAGGTGGGCTGGCGCGACGGCAACGAGAGTTTCACCTTCCGCACCGAGCCGGCGCCGAAGAAGGGTGGCATCAAGGGACAGTACGACTACGCGCGCGTGATGATCGACGAGCTCGGGTTCGTGTACGGACCCTACAACAACTTCACCGACTTCGCGCCCGTCAACGCGAACTGGAGCGCGGACCGCGTGTCGCGCAGAAGCGACAACTCGCTGATGGGCGCCTGGAACCGCTGCTACGCCCCGAAACCGCTCTACGCGGTCGAGGCATGCGCCGCTCTCACGCCGGTCAACCAGGCGAACTTCGGGGTGAACACGGCGTACTGCGACGTGCACACCGCGGTGACGCCGTGGGGACGGACGGACTTCGACGCGCGCGTGCCGGGCGCGGGCACGTTCGCGCAGACGTTCTACGCGTTCGGCGAGATCATGCTCATCCAGAAGAACTGCTGGCAGGGTCCGGTCTACTCCGAGGGTGGCTGCCACTTCATGTACTGCGGCCTCACGGACGGCAACTACGCGCAGGACCAGAGCTACAACGTCTCGCTGAACCCGTGGCTCGTCGACTTCGACCTGCTGCGCCTCCATCCGCTCTGCTGCAACTTCGGCATGGGCGACGTTGGCATGTTCTACCCCGGCAAGAGCGCACCGAAGGACGCCGACGTCAAGATTGACCGTTTCCTCGCGGCGACGGTCGCGTTCGGCCATCCGGGCTACCTGGTGCCCGGGCAGAAGTTCGAGGACCGCAGCTACTTCATGGTGCAGGCGCTCGCGGCGAAGTACACGCAGGCGGACGCGGCGGAGATCCGCTACGTCGACGAGGACGGGACGGCGTACGACACGTCGGCGGCGGTGGCGAAGGGCGTGTACAGGCGCTCGCAGGTGACTGTGAAGTACGCGGACGGCACCTTCGTCGCGGCGAACGGGTCGATGGAGCGTCCGATGCGGCTCGCGTGCGGCGTCTGGCTGCCGCCGAACGGATACTGTGGGTGGAGCGCGGACGGAAGCGTGTTCGTCTTCAGCGGGCTGCGGGACGGCCGGCGCGTCGACTACGCGAAGGGTCCGGAGTACGTGTACATGGACGGACGCGGAGCGTCGACGGACTTCCCGGGCGGCCGGGCGACGAACGCGGTCGTGCGTCTGCGCGAGAAGGATGCGGGACTGTGGCCGGCTCCGACGGTGGCGGACTTCGCGGCGCGCAGCGTGCCGCCGACGGGGATGTTCCCGCCGCCGGCGCCTGTGAACGAGGTCGAGCTGCCGCTCGTCTACTGTTCGGGCATGCAGATCCGCGGGCGCGCGCCGGAGCAGATGGACGGCGCGACGGGAGGGAGCGCCTGTGCGGGTGCCCGCACCTGCGGCGGCGTGTCGAAGCCCGGGTTTGAGATGCATCCACCCTACCTGAGTGGTCCTGGTCTTGCCTTCGTGCGGTACGCGTTCGAGCTGCCGGCGCAGCCGGTCGCGTTCACGGCGTTCGTCGGGAAGGGAGACGGCAGCGACCGCGGGGACGGAATCTTCTACCGGATCGAGCTCGACGCGGGCGACGGGAAGGTCGAGACGCTCGCCGAGGCGCATGTGATTGAACATGAGTGGAAGCCGATTTCCGCCGACCTCTCGAAGTGGCGGGGGAAGCGCGTGAAGCTGACGCTCGTCACGGACTGCGGCCCGAAGAACAACACCGCCGGTGACTGGGGGTGCTGGGGTGAGCTGAAGCTCGTGAAGAGCGGGATGTAACGTTTGATGTTTGGCGCTTGAAATTTGAAGTTGAATGTTTGATGTTGAAAAACAGGAGAAAAGAGCGAAAATGAACCTCAAGTTGACGGAACGGTGTTTCAAGGGCATGGGTGGAGCGTACGCGGCGCTCTTCACGCCGTATGATGCGAAGGGACGGGTCAATCCCGAGATGATCGAGCGGATCATCGGGTATGGAATCGCGAACGGACTGAACGGATTCTACCTCACGGGGACGACCGGTGAATGGTGGCTGCTCTCGCTGGAGGAGCGCAAGACCGTGATGGAGGCCGCGGTGAAGGCGGCGAAGGGGAAGTGCAAGCTCATTGCGCACGTGGGGGCGAACTGTACGGACGACTCGGTGGCGCTCGCGAAGCACGCGGCGAAGATCGGCATCGACTGGATTTCGTCCATCACGCCGCAGCTCTACCGGAACTCGTTCGACGCGGCGGTCTACCACTACCGCACGATCACGGCGGCGACGGACCTGCCGTTCATGGTCTACTCGATGGGGTCGGCGCTCGTGCCGGCGCGCGACATCCGCCTCTTCGATATCCCGAACGTCAAGGGCATCAAGTACACGGGGCGCGACTACTACGCCGCGCAGTGCCTCAAGCGGCAGCTCGACAAGGAGACGATCTGGTTCGCGGGCTGTGACGAGCAGCTGCTCTGCGGTCTTGCGCTCGGGAACGTTTTCTCGGGCGGCATCGGCACGACCTACAACATCATCCCCGGGCATTTTGCGCGTATCTGCGCGTGCGCGGCAAAGGGTGACTTCCGCGCGGCCGCGAAATGGCAGGACGAGGCGAACCAGGTCGTCGAGCTCATGATCGAGAGCGACAACTGGAGTTACCGGAAGGCGATGATGAAGTTCATCGGGCTGGACTGCGGGGCCTACCGCAAGCCCTTCGAACCCCTCACGGCGGCGCAGTATCGGGCCTACGTCCGGCGGTTCGCGAAACTCGGAATCGTGAAGGAAAACCAGGCACTTGCAAATTTCTAAATTTCCCCCTTGATTTTCACCCGATAAAAAAGATAAAATATACGCTCACTTTTTTGAACACACCAGGAGTAGACAGAAATGGCAGCAAAACCCTTCCCGCTTGACCATGTGCGCAACTTCGGCATCATGGCCCACATCGACGGCGGCAAGACGACGACGTCCGAGCGTATTCTCTATTACTCGGGCAAGAACTACAAGATCGGCGAAGTGCACGAGGGTGCCGCGACGATGGACTTCATGGTGCAGGAGCAGGAGCGCGGCATCACGATCCAGTCCGCCGCGACGTGCGTGCAGTGGGGCGCCTACCGCCTCTCCCTGATCGACACTCCCGGACACGTGGACTTCACGGCCGAGGTGGAGCGTTCGCTCCGCGTGCTTGACGGCGCGGTCGCGCTGTACTGCGCGGTCGGTGGCGTGCAGCCGCAGTCCGAGCAGGTGTGGCGTCAGAGCGAGAAGTACCAGGTTCCGAAGATCGCGTTTGTCAACAAGATGGACCGCGTCGGCGCGAACTTCTACGCGGTGATGGACCAGATGAAGAGCCAGCTCGGCGCGAATCCCGTCCCGATGGTGCTTCCGATCGGTTCCGGCGAGACGTTCAGCGGCATCATCGACCTCATCAACATGAAGGCGCTCCGCTACGACATGAAGACCCTCGGCAAGACGGTCACGGAGGAGGAGATTCCGGCTGACATGCTCGAGAAGGCGCAGGAGTATCGCCAGAAAATGGTCGAGAGCGCGGCCGAGCAGGACGACGCCCTCATGGAGAAGTTCTTCGCGGGCGAGGAGCTCACGATCGACGAGATCAAGACCGCCATCCGCAAGGGCTGCATCGCGCGTACGATCACCCCGGCGTTCTGCGGCAGCGCGTTCAAGGACAAGGGCGTGCAGCAGCTGCTCGACGGTGTGTGCGACTACCTGCCGTCCCCGCTCGACGCGGGCGACGCGGTCTCCGCCGACGACGAGACGCAGAAGCGCTCGCCGAGCGACGCCGAGCCGTTCTGCGGCCTCGCGTTCAAGATCATGAACGATCCGAAATCCGGCGGCAAGATCACCTTCGTGCGCGTCTACTCGGGCACGCTGAAGCTCGGCGCCGAGCTGCTCGACTCCACAATCAACCGCGAGCAGCGCATTTCCCGCCTCTTCCGCATGCACGCCGCCAAGCAGGAGCCTCTGGACGAGGCGCACGCCGGCGACATCGTCGCGTGCGTCGGTCTCACCGAGACGCGCACGGGCGACACGCTCTGCGATCCCGAGCACC
>R26__coassemble_1445_pt1 | contig 11843 bp, 4 predicted proteins | sample R26__metabat2_high_PE_030 | metagenome-assembled genome bin R26
ACATACCAGTGCAAAAGCCAGAGCGTCGTCAAGCGTTGTTGCCCATCAAGTGGCTGGAAGGCGGCAAACTGGTCCTTCACACCAAAAACGAAGTCAAGTTTCACAGAACGCGTCTCAGGACACCGCAATGCTTCCCAAAGGCGACTTATAAACTTCTCCCGCAACGTCTCCTTGTCCCTCCGTCCCTGTGCGTAATCCCGTTGGAAGAGAGGGATCTGCACCATTTCATCTGACAAGACTTTCCACAGAGTTGTTAGCTTCATAAAACACCACCTATTTTAAAGATACCTTTCGAGAATCTTCTTGAGATTGTCGTAATAACTCTGTGCATCACGTCTCGACCAGCGAAATGGGGATACAGCCGCCCCCGAATAGTACTGAAGAAACACCTGTTTGGTGCAAGGCGGAACAAAAGGAGAATTAACAGGATCCTCATCCCATTCGATATCATACCCCGTACCGTCATCCCTCTGGACGAACCGCCCGTTTTTCAAACGAGTTCCTTGTTCCTTCTGCATGAGTATTCGACGCTTTGCCGGGAAGAGTGAATTTCCGTAACTACTGTTCGTTCCACCATCAAGCAAGACAAAATTCCATATTCTGTTCTTTTCTTTAATCTCCTCGTTGTCCTGAAGCCGATCCCCTACCTGATCAAGGTCACCTGTTACTGCATTCTCGCAATTATTTCGCAAGTCTTCAAAGTCGCCGGTCGCACCATTCGTATTACAGAATTCTATTATCTGATCACGGAGAATGGGATCAGAACAGACAAAAGGAAACACACCAAACAACCAATCCTTCTTATCCTTAACATTGTCCAAGCTATTATCAGTTCTTGGATCGACATGTTCAATCTCCCATTGCTCGCGTTTATACAAATTAAACGGGAATTTGTAAAAGACACGTTGTCCACGATAAAGGGAGTTCCTGGACATCACCTCTCCCTGGTGAATCACCGTCAATACATTGTGCAGTAACAGCAGAGGCGTACATCTGCTCTTCGCCGGAAGGTTCTCTCCATCATAGTTAATATCAAGAATCGTCTTGGGAGACTGTTCTGTTGATTGAGCTCGTGCGTATCCCCTCAACTCCTCCAGCGAATCCTTCATACGCTTCTCAAGTTGCACGCAAAAGGAAACTCTATCTCCGGCAACTCCATACCAATCACTCAAGAGAGTTCCAACAGATGCCCCGCGGTTTCGCAGGGCCATCAGATATCCAGTATAATGGTAGAGGGTTGGATCTTCAAACCATTCCTCAAGTACGTGATACACATCAGATATTTTATCCCAGACCGCCAGACGTGCTTCCATTCTCCGCTTCGCGCTCTGCCGATTGTTACGGAAATACCTTTCATATCGGCGAAACAACTTATGGTCGTCATGAACTTCGTCGTCCAATTCTACTGCAGCTAACGGCTCGAACTCCGCAATCCGCTCAAGCAGAAAATCAATTCGAGTCGGAGGAGCTTTCTTATGGGGATCATACGGCTGAACATACAACCAAAAGGCATCATCCTGCAAACGCTGTTCTATGGCGTCCCATTCAGCGGATATCTTCCCTCGTGCAAGTTTCAGTTGGGCATCATCGCGGAAATGCTGTCCATGCGAATCCAGAAATGAGGCCTGATCAAGAATCAATGCCTTAATCAACTCAGCATCCGTCAATTTAATATTACCGATATTCAGCCGGGTGAAGACCTCTATCGCACGTTCACCAACTGATTCGTACCAGATGAACTGGACACGCTCGAGAATCAATCTTCGGAATTCCTCACGGTAGGACTCTGACTTATTGGAAAACCATCGCTGAATTTCATTGTAGACTTCATACATGCGACAGAAGTCAATGTTTGTCCTCGATCGTTCCTCCATATCTGCCGGCGGATGACAAAACGCCCCTAAAAACTCCTTACTGTCGGAACGAGTGTCATATGAGAGCGAATAAATATTCTGAACCTGAAGGAAGGTTAGCAGTAAGAAAAGTGTCGTCAAACGCTGCTGCCCATCAATGACCTCCCACTCCGAAAACTGTTCAAAAAGAGCCTCAACCTCCTCCGGAAGAGTGACATTATGAAGACGATTAAGAAAGTCTGTCCTGTTGTTCTCCGCTACTGTCTTCTTTACTACCAAAGGCTGTAGGCTGTAAACACGCGGCGAGTCTGGGTTCGCAAGATCCTGTTTAAACAAATCAAGGTCTTCGAGCAATGTCTTTACATGCCCTTTACGCCACCGGTAACCACGTTGATAAGACGGAATTCTAAATTTCATGCCTGACAATTTCTCAACCGTCAGAAGCTCAACATTTCCTTCAACCTTAGTCGCCATAATCAGTCCTCCTCCGGCAGCAACACGAAGACGCCCATCAAATCAACAGGAAGAATCGGCGCGACGGCGAACTTACCGCGATCACCCGACGCGTCACGTACGCGGCGGTGGTCGGACAGGAGCTCTTCAGCCCGCTTCGCCGCAAAATCATTGAACCAACTCGTCTGCGCCGCCGCAAATTCCGTCGCACGCCGGACGGCATTCTGCACGGCAGTCGCCGTCAGGTTGGAACTCGGAATGAAGTGAAGAAGCTTCTCGACTTCGGCGGGCTCCGTGACCCATCTGGCCGTTTCGCCCGAGCCGACCGCCGCCACGGCCTGCGTCTCCTCGACGACCAGCGAACGCTTGCGCACGTCAAGGCGGTGGCGCAGGCGCAACAGATAGATACGCGTCACTTTCGCAACACCACGCGAAACCGCCGCACCACTCCGGGACGCAATCGGCTGGTCGCCGACCGGATCAAGCGCCGACTCAAGGACATATCCCGCCAAGTTGGCGACGAGCGGATGCGCACGCGTCAGGTCTTCATATGTGAGGTCAGATGGCAGTTCGACCCCGTTCTCGGCAAGCCGCTGTGTTACCGCAAGCGGCAGATGGTTCAGGGTACGGCAACCGAGTTCGGCCAACGCACCCTTCGTGAACAGGCGGACATCCTCAGGCGAACCAAACGCCGTTTCGACCTTCTGCCATTCCGGCAGGACGTCCTCCGGCTTCAGCGCTCGCTGGGCGAACTTCGTGCGGTTCGCCTTTTCCTTTTCGGCCGCATCTTCCCAGGTCGCCTCAAGCGACGCGATATCCTTCATCGCCGCCGCATAAGCAGGATTTGCATCTGAGAACAGATCTTGCTGGGTAGCCGTTTGCGAACGCGAAAAGAGCGACGCCTGCATAATGGCCATCGAGACGCGGCGATCGTCGACGGGAACCGTCACCGAGACGCCCAGGGAATCGCTGATCTGCTTGGCCTTCTTGGAAATCACGCGCAAGACGAGTCCGTCCACCGGATTGTCCTGTCCATACAACAGCGCACATTTCACTTCGGGAGATGACTGGCCGAACCGGTCGACGCGCCCTTCCCGCTGCTGGTGCTTGGTCGGATTCCAGAGCAGATCGTAGTGAATGACCGCGTCGTAATCACGCTGCAGGTTGATGCCCTCGGCCAAGCAGTCGGTTGCCACCAGGATGTGCAACGGGTTCTGTGCGAGATCCTCGATGGCCGCCTGTCGCGCATCCGCATCGTCCGTTCCGGACACAGCCGTAACCGTGTAGTTCTTGAACTTGGCCCGCAGACGATCAGCCACATACTTGGCCGTCTCGATGTAACGGCAGAAGACAATTGGACGAAACGGCTTGTCTCCCTTGAGCATGTCGCCCGAGAGAAGCTTGATCAGGCAGTCGAGCTTGGGATCGTCCGAACGCCCGGCGAGCGCCGCAGCCTCTTCCTTGATCAGCTCCAATGCAGCCGACTGCTCTTCCAGAACGACCGCAGGCGTGATGTCACTCGCCTCCGTCTCATCAAAGTCGGCCACCCGCGACTCGTCAGGGCCGCTCGCGGCTTCCTCCTCTGAAAGCTTGTCCAGCCGATTCTGAAGCGCCTGCACGGCCGCCGCAGGCGACGACGACGCACAGCGTAAGAGACCGAGTGTCGCATACCAGTAGATGTAGTCCTGGTACGACTCAAGGGAATGCCCCGCCAGCATGCCACGGCAGTAGTCGAGCACATGGTCGAAGAACTGCTTCCATGGTCCGTTCAGCTTGTAGGTGACTTCCGAAACCTTCCGAGACGGGAAGTTTCGATCCGCACGCCATTCCGCAAGATCGGCACGACGACGCTGAACGAAGTAATTCACGAGCTCCGCACGCAGTTCGGGATGCTGTCCTTCGGCAAACGCGGCGAATTCAGGCTTCAGGAGCGAGAGCAAATTGGCAAAGCCCAGCTGGTTCCCCGAGTGCGGCGTCGCCGTTGCCAGCACCATATGCCGATTCGCATCCTCCGAAAGCGCCTTGACGAGCTGCCAGCGGCGCTGTTTGCCGCTCCCCATCTGCGTGCAGGTGTGTGCCTCGTCGACAATCACGAATTCGGGCGCCGTCTGACGGAACATGGCCGCATGCGCATCGGACTTGATGTAGTCCAATGAAACGACGGTGAACGGATAATACTGAAAGATTGTCAGTGACTGATCGGGGATGCCGCGCTCAAGCGATGCCGCCGAAGAAGCCGTCACCGCCTTGGCCACGATGTGGAAGTGCCGGTAGAGTTCCGCCACCCACTGGTCGACGAGCGGAGGCGGACACAGTACGCAGGCGCGCTCGATTTCACCACGGTCGAGGAGCTCGCGCAGAATAAGCCCCGATTCAATCGTCTTACCGACACCGACGTCATCGGCGATCAGGAGACGGGTCACGGGCTGCTTCAGCGCCATCATCAGCGGCACAAGCTGATAGGCACGCGGCGCAAACGTCAGGTTTCCGAACGACCGGAAAGGACCCGCCCCCGCACGAAGTGAGAGACGAAGCGCATCACGCAGGAGCAAAGCCTGCGAAAAAGTACCGGCCTTATCCGCATCCGGCGGCGGGAAGGACGCCGGGGCGACATCCGGCTCCAGCTCGCAATCAAGCAGGAACTCGTCCTCGCTCGTACCCGTCAGCGGACGGAGACGCAACACAGATTCAGGAAGATCGTCTTCCTTCGGCTGAACAATCCACTCGCGTCCGCGAGCGGAGACAATCGTTCCGGGCGTATAGGTCATCGCATCTCTCCGCCTTGAAGGAATGTCGTCAGGGGAACAACCGACACGCCGTCGACATTGCCGGCACAGAGACATTCCTTCACCAACAGTGTTTTCGGATAAGCGTCTTTCAAGGACAGCAACGGACGCAGTTCGCGTTCCAACGTCGTGTCGGAATTCTCAACGGAGGTCGTGACCTGAAAATAATGGCGCGCACCGTTCCTTTCCGCGACAAAATCAATCTCCCCACCACCGGCCTCACCCGTGAAAACTCTCCATCCCCTTCTTCGGAGTTCAAGGAAAACCATGTTTTCCAGAAGATGCGAGACATCTGTGGGACGAAACCCAACGACGACATTTCGCAATCCGATGTCCGTCACATAGTACTTGCGATTGTATTCCATCTGGCGTTTGCCGCGCACATCAAAACGCGGCACGCTTTCAACAAGTTGCGCCGCCTCCAGCACGTCCAGGTAATTCATGACCGTCTGGACATTGACGGACAGTCGCTGTCCCTTGAGATACTTGCTGATGCCGTTTGCGGAAACAGGACTTCCCACCGAATCGTAGACATAGGCGCAAATGTTGCGCAACAGACTGACATTCCGAATCTTGCCGCGCTCAACGACATCCTTCAGCAGAATGGCATCATGAATGGCCGAGAGGTACGGAAGCGCCGTCTCTTCATTTCGATCGCCAAAAGCCAGGAGTCCTGGCATGCCGCCAAAACGCAGGTAATCAAGAAAGACCTGCGCTTCAGGATGCCGAGACTCATCTGCCAAAAGCAATTCGGACAATGAAAGCGGATAGACCGGGATTTCAACATACCGCCCCGTCAGTTTCGTCGCAAGAGCGCCCGAGAAGAGCATGGAATTCGAACCCGTGACATAGACATCATACCGTTCGAAATCCCCGGACCACGACGAAACGACGCGCTCCCATTCTGCAACATTCTGAATCTCATCAATGAAAAGATGAACTTTCCCCTTCAGTCCGGCGATTCGCGAGGCAACGGCCGTCGCCAGATCCTTATAATCGCGAATGGCATCGTTTTCTAGCGATTCCAAGTCGAGATAGACCAAGCGATCGTCCGTCTCTCCTTCTTCACGCAGTTCCGCGAGAATCTGCCGGACAAAAACGCTCTTGCCCGAACGGCGTAACCCCGTAATCACTTTGACAGGCGGTTTTCCAACAAACGGGTGTATTTTCGTCAGAAGGTCGACTCGTTTTATCATCTTAGATCTCCCAGCACCCAATATGATAGCTCACGATAGATATTTTGTCAATCGTAATTGAAATTTTGTCATCAGTCTGTAATTACATCAACTATGATTGAAAAATGATTTCGTACCCACGATCTTCACAGGCACGCCGAACCTCTGCGGAAGGCTCTGCCGCAAAGGTGACCGTGCGGTTCGCCTTGTCATACGCGACGGCACCTGCGGCCCATGCGGGAATGTTCGACGGCGACGCAAGGTTCAATGTGGCGGACGCGCTCAAATCGACATAATCGGTCGACACGACCTTGCACAGGTTCTTCAGATACGCGAGCACCTTCGTGTTCCGACGATCGATCTTCTCGTGCTGCGGCTGGTTGTAGTACGACAGGAGGCACTTGTAGCAACCGGCGACACACTTGACGTCCGCCTTCTGCTTCCACTCCTGCGTCACCTCATCGTACTCGTAGTGCATGACCTTGAGCGCCGTCTCGGCCACAGCCGCCAGAATCTGGGCTCTGTTCGCGTCGAGCGCCAACCGGCACAATGCCCCCGCACCACCTTCAGAAGCCTCGTAGACGAGGATCTTGCGCGGATTCGCGGCGCTGGGGACAGGTTCGGCAGCAACCTCGCCGGACTCAAGCTGGAAGACCTGCTCAAGGCCTCGCTGCAAGGCGGCAACAAGCGTCGCAACCGCCTCCTGATCTCCCGCGATATCATCTGGCGGGGTGATGATGAGAGCATTGCGATGGTCGTTGACGAAGGGAACGATCTTCTGCGGCTTTGCCCGAACCTTGACGTTCCCGGAACCGTCCGTCAACTGTGTCTCGGACGGATCGTCCTCACCCGTCCACTGACCGGTCGTCGGATCCATCCAGAAACCATACTTGTTCTTGTCGGAACGACGCCGCCAGCCAAGGTTAATGCGCGAGATCTTTGCCGCAGGCGCGTAGGCGAACGTCGCAAGCTTGACCCCATCATGCACGATCTCGGTCAAAGCGGGATCGTGCCCCGGCTCAAAGCCGTAAACTGTGATCAGGTCGTAACCGCGGCGCTGACGCTCTTCATCCATCAGCGAAATTCGATCCTGAATGCGAGCCTCCACAGCGTTCACCTGATAGAGTTCGGGAATCACATGTTCGCTCTTCAGCACCGCTCCACAATGCTGGCAGTTCGAGATGCCAATCGCGCTGTCGGACGCGAAGTGTGCACAGCCGCAATTCGGGCAGACACGCACGCTTGTCGTCACAACCGCTGTCGCCCCACCGTCGCCATTGGTAAAATCGGCGGCCCGCAATTTGACACGCCGCACACAGAAGGTATGCCCCTCGTGATAGATAAGAGACAACGGGCCGAACTCGGAGAGCGCCAGGAAGCGCGGACGAGAAATGACAGTACCGCCACTCACTTCCGAAGCCTTCGTCTTTCCACCCGTCGAGCGCACGCGCGGGACCCACGCCGTCACCGGCAGCCGCGGGAACGAATATCCTGGCAGCACACCTTCAGATGCAAGATAACGATAAAGATAGAAATCCTGGTTCTTCACAGCGGAATGTCCGTCCGTCTTCGCCAGCAGCACGTTGATCTGATTCGTCGTATCGATGACGATCATCTTCGCACGTTCACGCTCCTGGGCGGTCACAGCGGGATTCTTGATGCGCTTATTCGCCTCCTCGAGCTGATTGATCGTCGAGAGATAGAGCGAGCGCCAGCGCTCAAGAGACTCGGCGAACACACCTGTCGCAGCATCGATCGCCGTCGCCTCGTAATCGACATGATACCATTGGGCGCGTCCGGCGGTATACTCCGTCTCAGCGAGACGCGTCATGATGCGATGCGCGATTTCCTTCGCGGAATTGAGTGCCGCGGGATCGGTGAACGCCGCAACGACATCCTGCTTCAGCGGCATCGCCGGCACATTCTCCATCTGGAGGAGGTCGCTGATATTGACCGGGAGATCCTTCTTCACCTGGGACATCCAGACGGCTCGGAGGTGACTGTCAACGAGATCCTTGTTTGTGAGATCCAGCGCCGGAACGCACACTTCTCCATGAACCATATCCGCGATTCGCTGGAAGAACCACTGGTCATGCGGCGAGAGGGAAGTACAGTAGGTGACAACAAGCGCGGCCTGTCCGCTGCGACCGGCACGCCCCGAGCGCTGGGCGTAGTTGGCCGGAGTCGGCGGGACATTGCGCATGTAGACCATGTCCAAGGTCGAGATATCGACACCAAGCTCCATTGTCGGCGAACAGTACATCACTGGAAGCGGCTTGAAACGCTGCTCGGGATACTTGGCCGCGAAATCGTCATGGTCCTTCTGCTTGTTGCGAAAACGCATTTCAAGCATTTCGCGCAGCTCGGGCTCGACCTGTGCCGTGTGCTCGTGCGACTCGTAGAGATAGATGCGCTTGCCGTGGTTGCCGAGGGATTGGGCCGTCCGCTGATAAAGATCAATGAAGAAGCGGTTGCGGATCGATCCGTCAGCACGAACCTTGCCCGAGTCCTCGAGTTCGCTCTCGTCGGCCAGCGGCCAGACGATCCACGCCGAATCAAGACGACACTTAATGACAGGATGCTCGGCCGAACCAATGTTCGCGGCTTCGACAATACCTGCGTCGCGAGCCGTCATCAAGAGTGTCTGAACGGCCTCAAATAGGATCGTCCGATTTTCAGGGGTGTTGGCAAAGCTCGTACCCTGGGAATCTGCCGTCCACTGCGGCCCTTCCCACAGGCTCTTGCCGGAGCCGCCATGTCCCTTCACGAGAATCTTAAACAGGCGCGAGGAGAACGACCCGCCGACTGCATCGTGCTTGGTCAGCTGTCGATCGGCCATTCGCGTTGCTTCATTCTGCTGGAGATCCTCCTTGCGTTGTTTGAAGAGATAAAGGTCCTTCGCGCGATCAAGATGATCCTTGTCGGACGGCATGCGCCAGGCCTCGAGCAGATAGCCGTTACCGCCCTTCCGAATCTGATCCTGTTCTTCCGGATCGAAATAGTCGCTACGGATGCAGAGCGATTTGCGGAGATGGTCGAAAACAAGCTCGGCAAACTGCTGACGCTTCTTGACCGAGAGCGTGCTCAGGACCTCGTTCGCCAGGAGCTTGGGCGAATTGATCAGCTCATGCACCCAACTGTACTTGATCTTGAGGAGGCGAAGCTGTTCAAGGTTCGGATTGTTGAAGCGCCATTCACGACCGAGATCGGCATGGAGGCGATACCCGAGCATGTAACAGACGACCTTCTGGGCGGCACGAAGCGCGCCGCCGATCAGTTCGGGGTTCTCGAGATATTCTGCCAGGACCTCACGATCCATTGTCTTGAATCCGAGGGCCTCGAAGACACGATTGGCAATTTCCCCGGACTCAATGCGTTGTTCGGGAGCTCGTTCGAGCGCAGCAAGAAGCGCCGAACGAAGGGTCACTGTAAAGATGAATTCGTTGAAATGACCGGACTGAAGCGCCGCATCCTGACGGTTGTCAGTAAAGCCAAGAAGCTTGTTGGAGCCGCCCTCCTGGGCATACATCAGGTTCAGCGCGGAAAGCGTGAGAATCGTCGTAGCCGAAGAGCGGCCTTCACCCGAGAGACCGACAAGGCGGTTGTTGTCGCGCCCGGCGGCACTATGCGTCTGGCCGCAGTTCAAGCACCAGGTATGTGCACCGGGCAGATACCAGAACGGCGTGCCGTCCGTCGCGGAGAGTTGACCGTTGGGCAATACGCGGACGGCAACCGGCATCCGGTCCTTGTACGTATCGCCCAGCACGCGTTCGCCTTTTTTGTTGATCGTGAACCATTCGTCCGGAAGGAATTCCTTCATCGCCTCCGTCGCGGTATCGAACTTGCAGGGGAAAACACTCTCCTCATCCAATGTGTCGATCGGGCAGAGGAATCCCGGGTGGGTATTCTCGTCATCGCCATTCTGCTTCGAGTTGTCGCTTAACTCTCGCGGCATGACGAGCGTCCCGGAACCGGAATCGCCGGTTGTGAACCATACAGGGATGTATTCCTGTCCGCAGAAACGGCAGAAGTAGGTCGAATAGAGACGCTTCTCGGCATTCTGTGTACCCGGCGCGAAACGCTGCATGTCGAGCTCGATCATGCGCTCACCCGGCTTCTCCAGCGTCGTCATCACCTGACCGGGGCCACTGATGAACTGGTGAAGCTTGAATGCGAACGGCGCACGACCGCCAACCCAATCGGTCTTCGTGTAGAGTCCGGTTAGGAATCCGCGCAAGGCAGCATCCGCCTCATCGCACGAGCAACCTGCCGCGGTCGCCAGCTTCTCGGAGGCCTCGTGAAGCGTCAGCGGCTTCGCACGCTCAAGCTTGCCATCGGCCTCATTACGGGAAATGCCGAGATTGTGTTCAATCCAGACAGCCAGGGGATCCTTGCGGAAATCATCAAGCGTCGGCCAGGCCGAGACAGACTTCACACGGTTCGGCAGTTCGGCGGCAACCTGTGCATCAGGAACCGACGCCGTCGCATATTCGAGCTCTTCGAGAATGACCTGCTGGGCAGGAATCTCCGCATCGAAGATCTTGGCCGCGACATTGGCAACGGCCTGCTGCCGATCCTCAGTCGAACCGACAGACGCCATTGTTGCCGATGTGCCGATGCACAGGAGGTTCTTGGCATTGAGCTGTGCGCGAATGCGGCGAACAAGCATTGCAACATCCGCACCCTGTCGACCGCGATAGGTGTGCAATTCGTCCAGTACCAGGAACTCAAGATTCTGAGCCGCCTCAACGACCTCATGGTCTTCGTGGTACCGCGTCAGAATCAAATCAAGCATCACGTAGTTCGTGAGCAGGATATCCGGCGGATCCGCCTTGATCGCGGCGCGCTCGGACGCGCTTTCCTGTCCCGTATAGCGCTTGACCGTCACCAGAGGAGACCCGTTCAGGAACTTGCCGATCTCCTCGAACTGGCTATTGGCGAGCGCATTCATCGGATATACGATGACGGCACGGATGCGCTTGGAGGAATCGGACTTTTTCTCCTTGATGATCCGGTTGACGATCGGGATGAAGAATGTCAGCGACTTACCGGAACCCGTACCGGTCGTCACGACATAGCTCTTCTGCCCCGCCACCATGTTGAGCGCTTCCATCTGGTGGCGATAAAGAGTAATCGGCTGTGGGTTCGGCGGGTTGTCCTGCTTGCCAACCTGGAAGATCTGCGCCGTCTCCGGCTCCACGACACCCGTTGCCGCAAGGTCGGCAATATTCCCGCCCTTCCGGTAGTTGGGGTTGATTTGAATGAGGGGATCGGGCCAGAACTTGCCATCATCATAGGCAGCCTTCACTGCCGAAGAAATGTCAGCAGAACGAGGCGATGCAAAACTCGTCGAGAACTTTTTGTAGTTCTCGACAAGCTGCTTACGGAACGAAAAGATATCATTCATCAACCAATTACCTCAAAAGACAAAACACATACGTGTCTTATACAAGCTTTAGGTTGACAATTTTATCAAAATCCGTGCTAAAAATCACCTGTTTTTCTATTCTTCAATTTCGCGCGGGTGCACCGAGAAATTTATGCAAGCGCCATTGATTTTCCGCTTGCTTTTTCAA
>R26__coassemble_1466_pt1 | contig 11673 bp, 6 predicted proteins | sample R26__metabat2_high_PE_030 | metagenome-assembled genome bin R26
GCCCACGACCATGCCGCCACCTCCAAGCGCATCCGTCGTGAGCACGCCGTCGCCGACTTCATACGAATTGGCGCCCTGCGCGGCCGCCCAGTCGCCAACCTTGACCGTCGCGCCGTCCGCGACGACAAGCGACGAGCAGCGCGCCACCAGGGCACCGGGGGTGTCCTCGCCCTTCCACTTCTTCATCAGATACGCCCCGATTTTGGACTGGACCGTCCGATCCAGCTGGTTCGAATAGATCAGCACCTCGCCGTAGTCGAGTCCTCCCACATAGGAGCAACCCTGGCCATAGGTGGCGAGCGTGTCGCTCTTGCGCCAGGTGTTGTTGGCGTTGAACGAGAACACGTCGAATCCGCCCGAGTACGGCGTCACAAAGGGATTGAACGGCACGCCGTTCAGGCAGGTCTGCCAGGTTCCATTGGTGACGAGAGTATATTCGTGCGAATCATTGACTTTCCACCCCGTATACGAACCGTCGCTCGCCGTGATGACCGGCAGATTGTCGCCGGTTCCGGCATGGCCGAATCCCTGCCACGGGAATCCGTTGCCCCAGCATCCGAGGAGCGAACCGCCCCCGCCGGAGGATCCATAGGCGATCAGGACGCTCTTGTAGCAGGGTACGCCGGTGATGTAGGAATTGTTGTTATCATGCGCGTACTTGGTGCCATCCTGCTTGTAGAGCATCATCGCCGCCTTGTTCGCGCCCCCGTAAATCCCGCAGTCCACGGTCGGGAGACCGGTCGGCGACGCCGACGCCTTCAGCTTCGGCGAACCGGTCAGCGCCCGGTAGGTCTGTCCGTCGCCGTTGAGGTTCGCCCCCTGCTGCACCACGCCGCTCGCGTTCGTCGTCAGCGTCGCAAGGTCGGACGCGTCCATGTGCACCCACGGCGCGCCGGGCACGGAGGAATTCTTCAAGGACAGCGACTTCACCACAAGTTCACCCGCGTTCACGCGCACCTCGCCCGCGTCGAGGGAGGAGACAACAAGCCGACCCTCACCGTTCTTGACGAGCGGCGTCCCCGCCTCGGCCTTCGCGAATCCGGCCGTAGAGCTCCCCGGCACCGTGACCTGTTCTCCCGTCGACGCCGCATAGTCATCCTGCATCGCCTTCATGTCGACGTCTTCGTAGACGATGTCCTGGCCCAGCCACTTGCGCGAGAGGTAGAGCGCGGTCTGCACGCGTTCCGCGTGTGTGAGGGAATTCGTGTAGATCAACACTTCGCTCAGTCGCTGACGCCCGTTGTCGTTCCCATATTGATGTCCATCCAGGTAACATCCCGTGCCGAATGCGTCGCACGCGAGATCGTAATGCGCCGCGTTCACCGCGTAGTTCGTGTTCACATGGAAGTCGAGCACCTGCGGATAGGCCCCCAGGAATCCTTGCGTGGAGATGTCGCGTTCCTGTCCATTCAGGAAGATACGCCCATAGATTACGCAATACGTGCCGAAATCAGGTCGCGCGATTATACTGGACCAGGACTCCGTGCCCGTTCGGTAGAATACACCACCTTGGGTTTTCGCATACTTCGAGGTCGGCAACCGCGCCCCTGTGGCACCCAACAGGGTACCGCCGCCATCGGACGGATCCTGAACCATGAAAACGGCCTTGATGCCGTCGATCGGCTTCGACCACACGAGTCCCTGCGTGTTCGTCTGCCAGTGGGTGTTCACATACTCGATCTTGATGTACTTCTGCGCCATCGTCTCGCCGTTGATGAATCGCGGCCGGCGCACGATGTTCGTGCAGAACATCGGCTCGCCCGCACGCCAGTCGTTCCAGCGCGTGACGTAGTTCACGCCCTCCTCGGTCGTGTACTCGATCGTCTCGGGCTTCGAGGCGTCCACCCAGAATGCTGGATGGCCCGCGACCTCGGCCGCGGCCTCGTGGACGTAGGCGCCGGGCGTGCCGCACACGACGCTGATCACCGCGCCGTCGAGGCAGTTCGGCGAACCGGTCTTCGTTCCGTTGATGGTCAGCGTCCCCGGACCGCGCAGCGTCGCCCCGTCTCCGAACGTCGCGCTCTGCACGGTCAGGCCCTCGGCGGGAATCTTGAGTACCGCACCCGCCGCAAGGGTGACGGACTTGAACGACACGCCGTCCGTGCCGGCCGTCGCGGACGCCGACAGTTCGAGCGTGCCCTCCTCGACCGTGATCGAACCCGTGTTCACGGCCTCGGCAATGCCGATCTGCAGGAGGCCCGCGCCGTCCTTCACGACCGTGCCGGTGAAGTTCGTGAAGACGGTGATCATGCCCGTCTTCTCCTCGGGCACGGTCAGGCGCGCGGTCGCGGAGGCGAGATGGAACCCGACGACGCGGCTCGCGGAGAAGGTCGTCGCCTCGCCCGACGACGTGCCGGCGAATTCGATGTGGCAGTTCTCCAGCCAATCGGTCGGATGCTCGCCGCCACCGCCGCCGGTGACCGCGTGCAGGCGAAGCGTGCCCGGCAACCACGAGGCGATGTCGGAGGCATCAAGACCATGGATGTAGTTCTCCCGGCTGGCGGCCTGTCCCGAGAACGTGTCGACCTCGAGGACAAGCTTGTCGACGGACGTCTTCCGGGCGAGCTTGAACTTGCTCAACTGGTTCTGCCCCTGATTGGAATAGGTTCCGGCGTGGAGGTACGCGTCCGGATGGAACTCGGCGAACGCGAGCCGGTTGGAGGCCGACGTCTCGGTGACGGGCTGGGAGAGTTCGAGCGCGTTCACCTCCGTGAAGACGCGGCGCACGAACGTTCCCTCGGGAATGCCCGCGCCGGTGACGGTCGCGCCGGCGGCGACGTAGGGCGCACTCGCGTCCGCCCGCATGAGGTAGGGCGAACCCTCGGTCTGCGACCAGGCACTCGACGACGCGGCGGCGCCCGCGACGTAGACAGCGAAGCTGGCGTTGCCGGGACAAATGTTCATGCCGTCCTGAAGGTCGTCGGTGCGGATGGGGTTCGTGGACGTCGCGAACCGGTCGAGACGCAGACTGACCAGTCCGCTCGCGGGCGTGAGCGTCTTCGTGCCGGTGATGCGTCCGCAGAGGTTGTTGTTCTGGAACCAGGGCAGATAGTCCGACGAATTGACGTTCAGCGCAATGTCCGCATAGAACCATCCGCCGCCGATTCGCGGCGTGAGGTTGAATCCGGCGGAGCTGATCAAGAGCCTCTCGCCCAGGAGAATCAGACGACTATCCCAGTCGCTCTCGATATTGCCGAGAATCTGGTCGTCGGGGAGCTTGACGATCCCGCGGGACGGAAGCAGCATCTTCACGGCGTCGTAGTCGACCGGCACCTGGCCGTCCTTCCAGTTCGACGGTTCGATCCACACGCCCGCGGTGTCGGGCGTCGCGCCCGCCACGCCGACCCAGACGTTCGTCGTCGCGCCAAACGTGCCCACCGTACCCAGCAGCGCGCCCAGCAGAATGTTCCGTGATTTCATTTCAGCACCTCCTTGCATCCGTCCTGACTGATTCAATGCATCTGATGAGATTATAGCATAATCTCGGTGAAATCTGTGGCAGGAAATTCGTATTCTGCTAGCCGACCAGCAAGGATACGGCCGCAAGAGCGACTTCTTCGTACCTAAAAATGCAGAAAGCGCAAAACCCAGTCAGGAAGACGGACTTTGCGCTTTGGGGATGCGAAGTGGAGCGGGCGAAGGGAATCGAACCCTCGTAAGAAGCTTGGGAAGCTCCTATTCTGCCATTGAATTACGCCCGCGCTGGCGGAGAGGGAGGGATTCGAACCCCCGATACCTTGCGGTATGCATGATTTCGAGTCATGTGCATTCAACCAGGCTCTGCCACCTCTCCACGGAAACGGCGCATAGTGTATCAACTTTCCGTCGCCGCGTCAAGGGGGGACACGGCGTTTTTTGGGCACGCGCCCGACACGTCAGTCGCCGGTCCCGGACTCGTCCTTGTGCTCGGCTTTCTGGATTTCGGTCTCCGCGTCGGAGAAGCCCATCGCGAGCGCCGCGAGACCGTTGCCGTAGCGGTCCATCATCAGGCACGGCACGTAGATGCTGTCCTGGATCACCGCGGACGGCAGCGCATCGAGTCCATCGCAGTTGACATACGTCTTGTACCGGATCTCGCCGTCTTCGACATCGAGCTCGAAATTGCCGTTCATCAGACCATAGTTGGCCATCGTCACGTACTTGGCGAGTTCGCCGATGTTGTCCTTGTCGCCGTTGATCGGCGCGACCAGGTAGACGACATAGCAGTCGTCCTTGACGTCGACGTAGATGCGCCCGTTGCGGATCTTGCTCTTCAGGTTGATTCCCATCTTGATCATCGCGCGATCGGCTTCGTAGTCGTACTTCCAGTCGTCGTCGTCCAGCCAGTTGCGAATCGCGTCAACCATCTCTTCCTTGTTCATTCCGTACTCCTTTCCTCTCGCTGCCACGGTCAAACGACGAAACCCATCACATGATGATCCGCGTTCGACTTCGTCAGAAGCTTCTTGAACTCGTTGTCCTCCGCTGCGCCCAGAAGGTCGCAGCGCTGGATGCAGAGCTTCGCCTCCTTCGTCATGTAGCGGCGATGGGCGGCCTTGCTCCAGGTGCGTTCGTAGAGATTTCGCACGAAGCGCGCGTTGCTGAATTCCTTGGTCTTCAGGGCCTCGTCGGGAAGCGCCGCCAGGAAATCGTGCACGGCGACGCGCAGGTCGTCACCACAGGAGAAGTTCCTGTCGACCATCGTGAAGAAGATCTGCTCGAGCTCGTCGCGCGTGTAGTTCGGGAATTCGATTTCATAGGGGATGCGGCTGCGGAGACCCGCGTTGCCCCCCAGCATCGCGTCCATGTCGTCCTTGTAGCCCGCCATGATCACGCAAAGGTCGTCGCGGTGGTTCTCCATCTCGGCGACGAGCGTGTCGAGCGCCTCGCGGCCGTAGTCGTATCCGCGGTCGACGCCGCGGTACAGCGAATACGCCTCGTCGATGAAGAGCACCGATCCATACGCATCGCGACAGATCGCACTCGTGCGCGGCGCGGTCTGGCCCACGTACTCGCCGCAGAGGTCGCGTCCCTTCACCTCCACGAGGTGTCCCTTGCGGAGAATGCCCTCCTTCTTCATGAGGCGGGCGACTATGCGTGCAACGGTCGTCTTGCCCGTGCCCGGATTGCCCGTGAAGATCATGTGGATCGCGGGGCGCTTCACCTTGCTGCCGCTCTGCGCGAGCTCCTTCAACGTCTTGATCTGAACGATGACCTCCTGCAGGCGGTCCGCGATGGACTTCATGCCCACAAGTCCGTTCAGCGCCTCGAGGGGATCGCCCTCCGGGTCGACATACGCGGCGAGTCCCTTCAGACCACCCGCCGCGACCGTGCGGTCGTCGACGCCCAGGCGACCGTTCTCGAGCGCCTTCTCGAAGATGATGTTCTGCACGACCTTGTCGACGGTCTTGTAGCCGAAGAAACTGTCGTCCACCTTCTCGCTGAGGATGCACTGTTCAAGCGCGCCCCTGGCACCGTCCGCCAGATGGAATCCGTTCTTCTCGAGCTGCGCGCAGGCGTAGTCGGCCATGTCCTCGACCAGCGCCGGCGGCACGGCGACCGTCCGCACGTTGAGGATGTCGTTGAGCGCATACGCGACATCGCGCAGCACGTGCGGTTCCAGATACGGCACGCGGAAGACGACGAGGAAGCTGCCGCACAGCGCATTCAGACGGCGCAGACGCGCCTTCACCTCGGCGGACATCAAGCGGTTCTGCCACACGGAGATGTCGATATAGAGGATCACGCGCGTACGCCCGTTCTTCTCGTTCTTGTCGCGCATGTCCTTCGCCACTTCGAGTACCTTGCTCCAGGTCTCGCGGTAGCCGTCCGTGTACGCATCGTCCTCGACGAGGATGAACTCGCGGACGGACTTCGGACTCTCCTCCTTCAGAAGTCCGTGCGCCGCGTAGAGACGAGCCAGCGCACACAGGAATTCGGTACGGCCATAACCGGCGTCCACCGCAAGGAGCAGATGCTGGTGCCAGAGGGAGGACTCGACGCCCATTCGCTGCAAGGCGGGAATCACGGACGCCGTCTCGCGCACATAGGCCTCGAGTTCCCGGCAGTCCTTCACGGGCACGGCCGAACAGATCGACTCGAGCACCTCACGCGGGTCCGGGGGAGGCGGCACCTCCGCCGTCTCGGACTTCTTCAGCTCCTTCTCGACCGCGGGCCCGGGCTGTCGCGGCGGCGGAGCCTCGGCCGGCGCAGTGTCCGACGACGCCTCGGATTCGGACAACGGCTCCCGTGCCGTGGGCTTGTCCGTTCCGCATTTCGGGACGTCTAAACCAGAGACGGCCCCTGCGAACGGCCCGGGCGCCAGGGGATCCGCTTCGCCCAGTTCGCGCAGTTTCCCCGAGATTTCGCTCACGAAGGCGGCCCGCCGCGGCGGGTCCATCTCAACCGTGATCTTGCTGCTGGAACTGGACTTAAGCGCGACATCCGCCACGCCGCCCAGCCACTTCTCGAGAACACGCACGACACGCACCCCGTCCTTGCGCTTGGAGTCGAGCCAATCAACATTGAAGCAAATCGTCAGAACACTCTTCACGGCCGGATATCCTCTTGGTCAGATTACTCAGCGTGCGCGCGCAAGCGCGGCGGCCTCTGCGGCGAGCTGTTCGATCCGTGCCCAGTCGCCGGCGGCGAGCGCGTCCTTCGGCACGATCCACGTGCCGCCGCAGCACACGATCTCCGGCACCGCGAAATAGTCCTTCACGTTCGAGAGGTTGATGCCGCCCGTGGGCATGAACTTCACGCCCGTGAAACGGAACGCGCCGAGCAGGTTCTTGATCATCTTCACGCCGCCCGCCGCCTCCGCGGGGAAGAACTTCACCATCTTCATTCCCGCCGTGAGCGCCTGCGAGAGTTCGCTCGCCGTCGCAATGCCCGGCACCATCACGAGGCCGATTTCCTTCGCCGCCGCGACGACGACGGGGTCGAAGCCCGGCGCGACGCCGAAGACGGCCCCCGCCTCCTTCGCCGCGCGCACCATCTCGGGCGTGAGCAGCGTGCCCGCGCCGACGACCGCCTCCGGAACCTCCGCGCGGATGGCGCGGATCGCCGCCGCCGCCGACTGCGTGCGGAACGTCACCTCCAGAACGGGCAGCCCGCCTTTGACGAGCGCCCGCGCAAGGGGAACGGCCTTCGATTCGTCGTCGATCACGATCACCGGAATCACGCCGGCGTTTCCCAAAGTCTCGATCATGTCCATCTGAACTATTCCTTAGATGAGATGTCCCGAGGCCGATCTCCAGACCTCGGGACATCGTCTCCGTTTCTCACGCCAACGGCATCAGCGAACGAGGTGCATCTCGATGCCGAGGTTACGGCAGAGATCCTTGAGCTCGTCGACGTGGTCGCCGTACATGAGCGCGTAGTGGTGTTCCCAGCCGTTGTTGATCACCTCGTCGCGGAGCGCGTCGCAGCCCGCGTCGAACTTTATCTTGAGCGGGGTGCCGCGCACGAACATGTCCGTGTCGAGGCCCTCGCCCGTCGCCACGAGCATGCGGAAGCCGTCGCCGTCGCGCGTCTCGCCGAGACGTGCGAGCGTCACGCGGCCGGGCTTGAGCGGGAACTCGCCCGTGCAGCCCTTCACGCCGCCACCCTCGACCGTCGCCGAGCAGTGGAGCTCGGGCTGGTAGCCGGGCTTGCAGAGTCCGCACGGGGCCGCGCCACAGTGCCACGCGACACCGTAGTCGCCCTCCATCACGATCATGTCGCAGAAGAACGGCAGGTCGTTCGAGAGAATCTGGCCGATACGCATCATCACGGCACCGTAGACGTCGCCCTCGCAGGCGGTGAGATAGCCGTGGTTCGTGAGGTGGCCGAGCGTCGAGCAGACGGCGATGCCGTAGAACTCGTTGAGGATGACCTCGGGCCAGCAGCGCATCGCGAAGGTGTCGACGAAGAACTTGTCCTTCATCTTCATCACGGCCGCGATGAGGCGGGCGCTCTTCTCCTTCTGGTCGCCGCGCGGACCGTCCGTCGGGTGCGTCTTCGTGTCCTCGTCGATGATCGCCATGCCCTTCGCGATCTCCTCGGCCGTGAGGTTCTGCGCGCACGTGAAGAGCTCGTGCTCGGTGATGATCTTGACCTCGGGACCCAGGCAGCGGCGGAGGAGCATCTCGCTCACGCAGCTCGTGTAGAAGCCCGGCACGCGTCCGCCGATGAGGCCGATGCGCATCTCGTGGAGCGCCTTCATCGCCTTCGCCGTGTTGACCACCTTCGTGATCTTGTCGGCGGCGTCCTGCGTGCCCGGCTCGGCGTGCACGTGGAAGTAGGGGATGTGCAGGCGGTACATGTGGTGCGCGTTCATGTTCGCCGCGCAGAAGCTGTTGTTCTGCAGGCGGCCGCCCTGCGGATCGGGCTCCTTCATGCTCCAGAGCACCACGGGCACGTTGAGGCGCTGCGCGAACATCGGGGGGACGACGCCGAGCGAGAACGTCATGAAGTGCGTGATCAGGAGGTCCGGACGGTCCTTCTCGAACTGTTCGAGAAGCTCGATCGCCTCGCCCTCGAGGGTGAGCATGTGGTCGGGGCCGATCACCTCGACGTCCGGCAGGGACTTGAGGAACTTGAGCGCGTTCTCGCGCGCGGCCTCGAGCGTGTCGTTCGTCCAGTTGACCTTGGAGAGCGGCATGTAGCCAATCTTGAACTTCGCCATGTCTGAATCGATCCTTTCTTTGTCTTCGTCTTTCGGCACGCCTCACACGAGGCCGAGCGCGGCCAGCGTCTCGCGCATCCGCGCGCGCTTCTCGGGCGTCGTCTCGCACAGCGGCAGACGAAACCCGGGGCCGATCTTCTTCATCATCACCAGCGCCTCCTTGACCATGATCGGGTTCGTGTCGATGAACAGATCGTGGAAGAGGCTATAGTACTTCAGGTGCAGCTCGCGCGCCTTCGCCATGTCGCCGGCGAGCGCCGTGCGCACGAAGTCGCCCATCTCGCGGGGAATCACGTTCGACGCGACGGAGATGACGCCCGCCGCGCCTACGCTCACCATGGGCAGCGTGAGCGAGTCGTCGCCCGAGAGGACCGTGAAGTCGGGGCAGAGGCTCTTGATCGCGCTCACACGCTCCACGCTGCCGGCCGCCTCCTTGATCGCGATCACGTTCGGATGCTTCGCGAGGCGCACGACGACGTCGAGAGGAATCTCCTTGCCACTGCGTCCGGGCACGTTGTAGAGCACGATCGGCAGACCGAGGTCCGCAACCGTCGCGAAGTGGCGGTAGAGGCCCTCGGGGTTCGGCTTGTTGTAGTAGGGCGGCACCTGGAGCGAGGCGTCCGCCCCGCCCGCGGCGATGGCCGCGCGCGTGAGCGAAAGGGCCTCCGCCGTCGAGTTCGCGCCCGTGCCGGCGATGATCTTCACACGGCCGGCCGCGAACTCGATCGTCTTCTCGATCACCTTGTGGTGCTCCTCGTGCGAGAGCGTGGGCGATTCGCCGCTCGTGCCGACGGCGCAGATGCCCTCCACGCCGTTCTCGCACTGCCAGTCCACGAACGCCTTGAGGGCGCCGTAGTCGACGTTGTCGTTCGCGTCGAACGGCGTCACCATCGCCGTGATCGTGCCGTGAAGCGTCTGCATTAGCAGCGACCTTTGCTCTTGAGGAACGCGAAGGACGGGGTGATCGCCTCGAGCGTCTCGAAGTGGCGCTCGCACTCGACGACCCACCACTTGACGCCGTCGGCGTCCGCGGCGACCGCGAGCTTGTCCCAGTCGACGCCCTTGGCGCAGACCTTGCCCTCGGCGTCCCGGCCGGGCTGGCCGAGAATCGCGTCGAACTGCTTCACGCCGGGCCCCATGCCGTTCTCCTTCGCGTGGAGCGTGGGCGAACGGTGCGGGTACTTCTTGTACTGCTCGCACGGATCGTGTCCGGCGCAGGTCGTCCAGCCGACGTCCTGCTCCATGCAGACGTTGTGGCGCGTGTTGGAGAAGAAGTAGTCCCAGTAGGTCGTGCCGTCGGCCATCTTCAGGTTGAACTCGCCGGTGTGGTTGTGCAGCCCGATCCAGCAGTTGTACTTGGCGGCCTCCTCGGCGGCCTTGTTGTAGTAGTCGACGAGCATCTTGAGGAAGTCGTCGAGCTTCTCGCCCTTCTTCGGGAAGTTCCCGCCGCCGGGGCAGATGATCACGTTGTTGCCGTAGGCGAGGTTGAACTCGCAGGTCTTCTTCACGTTCTCGGGGCTGAACGCGTCGCGGCCGACGTGCGTGCCGCAGCCGACAAGGCCGTTGTCGTCCAGCATCTTCTTGAGCTCGGCGGCGGACTTCCCGTAGTAGCCCGCGAACTCGACGCCCTTGTAGCCAATCTTCGCGACCTCGGCAAGCGCCTTCTCAAGGCCCACCGTGGGGATGTACTTGTGGATGGAGTAGAGCTGCACGGCGACCTTGCCCTTCTTGCAGGCGCAGCAGCAGTCCGCGGCGAACGCGGGGGCGATGCACGCGGCACCGGCCGCGGCCAGGAAGTTTCTTCTCGACAGATTCATCTTGCTTTCTCCTTTTAAATCAAACGTCAAACATCAAACGTCAAACGCTCACCCCAGCTTGTCCATCGTCATGACGGGCAGGTCCTTCTTCGCCTCGACCATCGGCTTCAGGGCCGACTTGTCGAACGCGAAGCCGTCCGCACCGAGGTTCCACACCACGGGGGCCGTGTTGAGGATCGTCGCGCGGAAGCCCTGCAGCGTCGCGCCCATGTTGCCCGTGTGCGACGAGTTGCAGCCCTCGTTCTCGATGACGAACGGATACTTGAAGCCCTTCTTCATCAGCGTCTGGAGGAACTTCGTCCAGTCGCAGGAGTCGCTGCCGCCGAAGCCCGGCAGGCGCGGCTCGTAGTTGAGGCGGGCCCACTCGTTCTGCGCGATCGGCACGCCGGCCTTCTTCGCGAGCGCCGCATCGACGACCTGCTCGGGGAAGAGGCGGCCCCAGTGGATCGAATCGGCCGTCGTCGGATAGTTGCGCGTGCCCTTGATGTGCACGCGGCGCAGCTTCGCGAAGTCCATCGCCTCGATCACGTCGCTCGGGTCGATGTGCTGCCAGATGTCGTGCGAGGGGTCGTACGTCTCCTGCAGCGCCGAAGAGGCGTTGTCGTCGAGGATCGCGTACATCAGCTTGCGCGCCGCGAGGCAGCCAGGCAGGTTGTTGTAGCAGTCCGGCGCCGTCGCCGGCTGCCAGCCCTCCATCGGGCAGTTCTCCACGCACACCGTCACGCCGAGCGACTTCGCGTAGTTCAGGATCGGCGTGAAGACCTTCTTGAACTTGTTCAGGTTCTTCTCGAACCCACCGTCCTGACGGCCGAGCACGTGGTCGTAGCCCACGAACGTGCCGCACACGACATCGTTCGCGTCGCCACCGAGAAGTGCCGCGATGCGGATGAGCTTGAGGATGTGGTTCTGGTTGACGACCTGGTTCGCCGGGTCACCGCCGATGAGGTTGTCGTACGCGCCCACCGAGACGCGCAGACCCTCCTCGTTGCAGCGCCGCACGACGTTCTGCGCCGCCGCGAGGTCGAAGGTCTCGTAGTCGAGGTGCGTCGCCGTGTGGTCCTTGCGGTCCGAATCGCGGCGAAAGACGCAGAGTTCGAGCCCCTGCGCGCCCACGCTCTTCGCGCGCTTCAGCACGTCCTCGAAGCTCTCGCCCGCGAACGCGGACGTCATGAGCCAGATCGGGTTGTTCATCGGCTTCGGAGCCCCCGC
>R26__coassemble_1474_pt1 | contig 11642 bp, 6 predicted proteins | sample R26__metabat2_high_PE_030 | metagenome-assembled genome bin R26
CTCGCGACCTTCGTTTCCGAGGCGTTTTTACAGCCGCTGCAGCAGCACGAGCTGATAGGCGAGCCAGGTGATCGTGTTGGACTTCCCGCTGCCTGCGGAATGCTGGACGAGGAAGCGCCGCCCGACCGGATTGTGCGCCGTGACGGCCAGCAGCTTCCGCACGGCGTCCAGCTGGTGGTACCGCGGCCAGACGACCTTCTCCCTGTCCTTGCCGGTCTTCCGGTCCCGTTCGACGACCACCTGGGCGAAGTTCTCGACGATGTTCGAGAGCGACCGCTTCTCGAAGACCTCCTCCCACAGATACGAGGTCATCGTCTTGCCGGGGATGACGGGATTCCCCTTCCCGCCGTTGACGCCCCGGTTGAACGGCAGGAACCACGACTCGGCCCCCTTCAGCTCCGTGCACATGAAGACGTCCGTGTCGTCCACGGCGAAGTGGACGGCGCAGCGCTTCTTCAGGAACAGGACCTCCTTCGGATCGCGGTCGGTCCTGTACTGCTTGATGGCGTTCTCGACGGTCTGTCCGGTGAAGTGGTTCTTCAGCTCGAAGGTCGCGAGCGGAATGCCGTTGATGAACACGACGAAGTCGAGCGCGTTCTCGTTGAGATGCGAATACTTCAGCTGGCGGATGACGCCGAACCGGTTCCTCCCGTAGTTCGCCTTGGCGGTCTCGTTCAGTTCGCTCGGCAGCTCGTAGTAGAGCTTGAAGGTCTGCCCGTTGTACTTGAACCCCTTGCGGAGCACGTCGACCACGCCCCGCGCCGCCAGCGCCTTCACGAGACGGTCGTAGAACTTCACGGTCTCGGACGGCACCTTGAAGATCGCCGCCGCGTCGACCTCCTTTGGCTGCGTCTCCAGCAGGAACGCCTCCAGCCAGTCCCGCACGAGCGCGAGCGACTTGTCGTACATCGCGGTCGTGCCCTCGACGTACCCGCCCACGTCGCGCAGGTACGAGACGATGATCGTCTCAAGTCCGGATTCCTTTGTATTCACCATTGGCCGACTTCCTCGTCTTCCCGAAAACTCATGCACACATACTTGCATCTTTGCCTGCGGCGGCTGACGCAAAGAACGCAAAGGGCGCAAAGTTTCACAGAGATATTTTGAGTTTGAGTGCTCATCACGCCACGACTTTCATTTGCCCCGTGACCACATCGGCGATCAACCGCTGCTTGTATTCCTTCAACGCGGCGATCTGCTCGGTCAACCCCGCCACCGCCTGGTCGATCTTCGCCGTCTTCTCCTCGATGAACGAGACGATTCGATCCTGTTCCTCACGGGGTGGAAGGACAATCAACAGAGGAGCCAATTTCTCCCAACTTCTAAAATCGCTCGTATTCTGCCGAACTCCATTTGACAACAATTTAAAAAGTTTCCCTCTCGCCATGTTCCGGAGATAATGGGCAACAAAGGATTTATTCTGGTTACTATCACAAACATGCACAACGGAGGTACACATTCCACGTAACCCAGACACGGCAATCGCTCCATGCCATGTATCCATTCCGTGAATCAACAGGTCTTCGGGTTCTACCCCCTGGTAAATTGTCACATCTTCTGAAATAAGGCCGATCTTGGCATCTCCACGTTTGTTGACCGTACCCTTATTGGTACAAACAAGCAACTCGGCATCTACTGGTCGTCTTCGATTTAACTTCTTGAGAACATGACGTAGCTTTCGAACACTCCAGCCATGAGGCATCAGTTGTTGCCAGAACACCCCCGTCTCCACACTGGGAATCTCGCCGTCAATTCCCCTTGTCACGGCGTCGGCGATCACGGTCTGCTTCAATTCCTTCAGCAGTTCGACCTCCTTCTCCTTCGCCGCCACCAGCACATCGATCTTCCCGCACTTGTCGTCGAGAAAGGATACAATCGACTGTTGTTCGAATAAAGATGGGACAGGGTAATACATGCCAAACAGATTTGTCGAAGAAATCCTAAGCCGTATTTCAAGGATACCCTTTGCAAGACTTCGCATTGCCTGTTGAAGTCGCTTCAAATGAAAGATGTAATTGAAATATCGACATTCTACTCCTTCTCTTGCTGTCAACGCATAATAAGCAGGGCTGATATATCCATCGTATGGTGTAATATCTACCGATCCAATTATTACATTCATACTATTCATGACGATGTCACCTTTACGTGCTACCTTGTATTCGGACATGTCATTTTTACTTTTATTTCCTATAGCCCCTTTTTCGTCATAAGGGATTATCCCAATATCTTTAAGCAATGACAGTACTATAAGTTGCTCGTCAGCAGTATACAACTCATGCCGCTGTGAGAACAAATTTCGAAGCCTTTGGATTGTCCACCCTTCGGGCACCTCGGGTAACCACGGGATTCCCGTCTGCTTGTAGGCACTATAACGTTCGATCTTCATCTCAAAATCCTTCTGACCTTCAGCCGATCCCGAACTCTTTGCGTTCCTCTGCGACCTCTGCGTTCTCTGCGTCAGCCCGCGCAGCGCGTTCCAAGCAGCCCCACAGCGCGACACGCGAGAGCGCGTGCGGTACGGTGTGTCCAGCGCGCGTGTCGCCACACCAACGTACCCGCGGTCGGCGAGGAAACTCCGACCCTACCACCTCTCCGCGCCTCCGCGTCTCCGCGTGAATCATTCCGCCTCAACAACTCTGCGACTCTGCGCCTCTGCGTGATCATACCGTTCCCTAATCCCCAATGCCCAATTTCTTCTACTCTTTGCGCTCCTTGCGTTCCTTGCGGTTTCTCCCGTCCCATCATCCCATGATTTCCTTCAGGAGCCCGGCGGTCGACTTCTCCAGGCGTTCGATGTCGGTGGCGATCGCCTCCTGCGTCCGCAGTTCGACCGGCTTGTAGAAGTACTTGGTGAACGAGAGCTCGTAGCCGACGACCGGATCGCCGAACTGCGCCTCATCGTCGTAGGGCTTCACTTCCTTCTCGTAGAAGGCTTCGATGCCGCCCGGGTAGGTGAGCGGGATCTGCTCCACCTCGTTACGCGCCTTCGCCATCACGACCTGGCCCTTCTTGCGGACGACGTTCCCCTCCTTGTCGCGCTTCGGACGCAGCACGGGCACGCTCCAGTAGCCGAACTCCTCGTTCGGGAAGATCTTCGATTCGGGCGTCTCAGCGAAGTCCGTCAGCAGCTTGAGGATGCGGTCGGCGTCCGCCGCGCTCGTCTCGCAGTTCTTCTCGCCCAGGTTCTTCTTGAGCGGCGTGAAGATCTTCGTCGCGTCGATGAGCTGCACCTTCCCCTTCCGGCGCGGTTCCTTGCGGTTCGTCACGATCCACACGAACGTGCCGATGCCCGTGTTGTAGAAGTCGTTCTCGGGCATCGCGACGATGGCCTCCAGGAGGTCGTTCTCGATGATGTACCGGCGCAGGTTCGACTCGCCGCCGCCCGCGTCGCCCGTGAAGAGCGAGGACCCGTTGTGGATCTCGACGATGCGCGTGCCGAGCTCGCTGTCATTCCGCATCCGGCTCAGGTTGTTCGCGAGGAAGAGCATCTGGCAGTCGCCGATGTCGGGGAGGAAGCTCGTCTCGCCGTCGAAGAACCGCGGGTCGGTGATCTCCTTCTTGTCGCCGAGGCCCCACTTCTTGAGGTCCTCCTTCCAGGGCGTGCCGAACGGGGGATTCGTGACGCAGAAGTCGAAGGTCTCGCCGGCGTGGCCGTCCTCGCTGATGGTCGAGCCGTTCGCGATGTACTGGTGGTCGACCGAGCCGATGCGGTAGGTGAAGTTCCGGACGTTGCCCGAGATCATCAGGTCCGCCTTGCAGGTCGCGTAGGTGTTGTCCTGCAGCTCCTGGCCGAAGATCATCACCTTGAGGTCGAGGCCCTGCTCCTTCGCCACGCGGGCGAACTCCTCCTGCGTGACGGTGAGGATGCCGCCCGTGCCGCTGGAGCCGTCGTAGACGGAGTAGGTCTTGCTCTTCAGCTGGTCCTTGACGGGCTCCACGGCGAGGCGCGCGAGGAGGCGCACGTAGTCGCGCGGCGTGAAGTGCTCGCCGGCTTCGGTGATGTTGTGCTCTTCGTTGAAGCGCCGGAGCAGCTCCTCGAAGAGCGTGCCCATCGTGTGGTTGTCGAGGCCCGGGAGGAGGACGTTGCCCTCGTCGTCCTTCACCGGCTCGACCGAGAGGTTGATCGAGGCGTCGGTCAGCTTTTCGAGCACGGATCCCAGCCGCTCCTTCTCGGTGAGCTCGTCCACCCAGTGCCGCATCTTGAACTTCTCGATGACGTCCTGCACGTCCGGCGAGAACCCGTTGAAGTAGTCGATGACGTTCGCCTTCAGGCGCTGCGGGTCGATCTCGTTCTTCAGCGTCTTCATCGTGAAGGCGGAGGTGTTGTAGAACGGATAGCCCGTGATGGGCATCAGGAACGGCTCGTAGTCCGTGATGCCGGTCGAATCGCAGAACGCCTTCTTCTCCAGCACCTGCGCCTTCGTCTTCTCCAGCATCACGTCGATGCGTCGCAGCACCATGAACGGAAGGATGATCTTCTTGTAGTCGCCCTTCTCGAACGCCTGCACGAGCACGTCGTTCGCGATGTTCCACAGATAGCTGAAAAGCCGTGAATACTGAGCCGTCTCCATCCCGCGCCACCCTCGCGTGCCGCGCAGATGCCCCGCATCGCCGACACCGTTCCGCGCGAAATTCAAACGCCGAACCCCATGCCCGATACAGAAAAAAGGCGCGCTCCCTATCTCTGCACTCAGCTGAAGCCCTTGGCGAGGCCGACAAGAATACAGGAAGAAGGAACGCGCCAAGTGCATGAATACACTTGACGCGTCCCCGCAACCATGTCGTTCGTTTCTTGAAAAACCGCCAAGTATTTCAGCTGAACGTCGTGTTTGCGTAAACGCAATAAATCAAAGGTCGTCCGCGCCCGGCCGAAACCGGTCACGAACTATGTCTTGCCCCGCGGAATCGCTCCCGCGAGACGAGAATATTGTAGCATAACGGCAGAAAAATGGGGGAGGTTTTGTGGAGGAATCTACGCAGACGTCACCTGAAAATCACGACATGGCCGGCGGGACCGACCGAAACGGCTGCGTGCTCGGACGCGACGGTCGGACCACGCACCGTCACGCGCATGAGGTTCCAGGACGGGTCGAAGAGATCGGTTGGCGGAGAGGTCCGCCATCCAGCGAAGACGGCACGGCCGGTCTCGTTCGTGGCGACGAAGCGGGACGGCGTGCCCGCGGTACGCAGGAAGACGCGGGCGCCGAATCCGACGCGCTGACCGGTTGCGGACAGTTCCTCCTCCTGCCGTTCGCAGAGGGATGGTCTCTCGACGAACGCACACGTCGCGTCCCGGCCGACGACGAGCCGGGTCTCCGCGGGAGCGAGCTCTCCATCCGCGTCATCGTCCACGCCGAAGGCGATCTGAACGGAATTGGAGACGGCCGCGCACGACATCTGGAAGTCGAAGTGCCAGTCCCGTCCCGGCACCCCGACCCGCAGCGGCAGGTTCGTCGTCGCCTCCGAGTCTGCGAACGGCGACGGCAACAGAGGAGGAACGGGCACCCCCGCCGCGAATACAATGAGCGGGATGGTGGACAACAGTGGCACCGTCATAATAAGTGCGTTGGTGAACATCTCAAATCACCTTCTTCTACGCCGAGGAGCCAGGTTGCGTTTGTCGTCGAATTCCAGATTCGAATCATTGTGTGTTGGATTGAAACAAGACTGTTCAAAATGGAAATATGTGAAAATCTTCATGGGTCCACGGATCTTGGAGTAATTGGCGCTCTTCAATTTTCCCGTTGCATCCGTAACAGTACGAGTACGCAACACCAGATATTCATCTTCCTCAAGTATGTCATGTTTCAGGTCCAGAAAACTTCCATCTTCCTTGAGGTTTACCTCTATTTCAAAGTGCGTCAGAAATTCTGCCGCAATGTCGGCATGATAATGCGACCAGATCGAAGTTGAAGGCGGACTTTTCATTCTATAGGCCCCGTTGGGTTCATCAAACAAAAGCTCACTCCTTCCCACCAACACCCCATTTGTACGAAACTCTGTATATTTTACGTAAAAATCAACCGTCGAGCCACTCCCGTACGGAGACACCCAATCCCCAACCTTCATGTCATAACCAATCCTCTCCCCTAGAACTGGCAACTTGATGTCGTCATAACCAAAATTGGAATACAATGCTATGGGTTTCTTCTTTGGGTAAAGAGTGAAGGTAATTTCTTTCCCATGCTCCAAGAGGTGTGCAAAACAGACACTGTCACTGGCGTACTTGAAACGCAGGTTCTTCTTCTCCTCCGAATAGAAACCCGCTGCCGAGACAACGCTTGAGAACTCACCGCTGTAACAAGGGAATTCCGAGCTTGCGCGACCTTCAGCATCCGTCGTGGCGAGAAGTTTCCGCTGGACCGACCCTGCGTGCCCGAGATTTGCCAATCGGTCTCTCTGAGTACAGGTCGTTATGACGGCATTGGAAACGGCATTACCTTCATTGTCGACAACACGAAAGTCGACCCTGACGTTAGAATTCCAAGGCAAGAGTGCAAAGAACGGTAACGATGCCGCAACGAATAAGCTTGTGAACATTTTAACGATCCTCCTTGATTTGCCGTGTTAAATCCTCGTAGAGACCATGAACAACGGAATAAGGGGCCTGAATAAAAAAACTGTGAACCCAATTCGAATCTGACAACACGACCTTCATGTCCTTGTCCTTGAACTTTTGTGACACCATGTCAAAGTTACGAGTCCCCGATCTCCCATCCCATCCAGTGACTTTCGTAAACCCAGCCACAAGCGACTCGGCGGGAATTGCGTCAGCCAACAGCTGGGCACGGAGCGCAGCAGAAATCTCCGGAACAGCGTTGGACGAACAGATCGACGCGTCGGCGAACGGTCCGAAGAAGGTATTCGCCATCAACTGTTCGTCGGAATAGTCGGCGTTAACCACCTCCTCCGGAGTCCGCGGGCGGATGCGCGTGATGAGACCATGCATCGTCTCGTCAGATTCGATCACGGACATCTTGTAGACGTCGTTGAACGCCCAACCGCCCTCGTTCCGACCGAAACCCAACCGAGATTGGATCAGGTCCTTCGTGCCCTTGTACCTCTCCTGGTTGTACCAGGCATAGGCACGCTGGAGCAAGAAGCAGGTCTCTCCATAACTGCACCTGAGGACCTCCTCCTCCGTTGAGTAGTAGTTGACCGTGTTGGTGACGTCGGCGAAGCGCCCCTTCCACGTGAGCCCGTGACGCGCGTCCCCTTCGCCGAACAGCTCGTACCAGTGCGCGGCCTTCACGCGATCCGGATATCCGACCCACTCCTCCGGCGTCATCCTCGCCTTCGTCGCCGCGTTGACGGCGTTGGTCGACGTGTCATAGGCCTCGACCGGCACGGCGGCGTTCAGCATGAAGTACTTCGTATACTGGAGACCATGGTCCTGCGCCGCGGCCGAGACCAGCATGTTGCCGAGCGAGTGAGCCATCACGAACCTGCGACCCGGGAGCGCGTTCACCGCAGCGGCGAATCCGGGAGCCGTCGCGAAGGCGTGTTCCACGTTGACCTGGTAGTCAGGCGTAATCCATCCGAACGGTCCATACCAAGCCTGCGAATCGTCACCACGCCACGCGACGACCGTGAACGCAGACTCCATCCCCGCCCACCAGAGGCGCTTGAACGCCGCACGTCCCCACAGCAGCGCCTCCCGCTCGTTCACATTGTACCCGTGCACGAAGACCACGTGCGTGCCATCCGTCTCGGAGTCCGGACGCCCCTGCGGTCCTCCCGGCTCATACTGCGACATGCTGACGACGTTCGAGACCACGCCGCCCGCTTCGGCACGCAGGTTCAACCAGCGGTACATGTTGTCGACATCGCAGAAGTCAATCTCCGGGCGGTGGACGAGGACCTCGACCCCGTCGACCTCGACGACGAGCTCAATCGGGGTCGACACCCAACCTCCGCGAGCCTCTAGCAGCACGAATCCACCCTCCACGCCACCCGCACCCGTATCTGCGAGGACATCCCCCGTCCGGGTCAGCATACCCAGATGGGCGGAATGGAGAGATTCGGGACCTGTACCTGTCGTAACGGTGTCCTCCTCCAATAGTCGACAGGCCTCGGCGTGTGGTACTGCGGAGAAGCAACGGCGAACGCGGCCCGAAGCGGTCTCGGTCGCGCGGATGCGTATCGTGGTGCGGTTTCCCCAGGCCTCTAGAAACGGCTTCGCGAGAATTGCATACGGCAGAAGATTGACGAGGTCGCAGCGCCCATTTACGAAGTCGTCGTCTCCGTTTAGCAGACAGGAGATGTTCCTCGAATAGTCATCGTATTTGTCGCCAAACGCCATGTTTCCCTCCCAGACGTCGCCGTTCGTCCAAAAGCGGAAAGGTCTGCCGGAAAGGTTGACGGAAACGTCCGCATCGTCGATCGATCCGTCTCGGTTGTAGTCCGGCAGGAGGGGCGGGTTGACGGACGTGACGCGGCGCTTCTTGACGCAGGTGACGTACTGGCCGGCGACGACGCCGCGGTAGGAGAAGACGATCGTGCACGAGCCGGCCTCCGGCGTCGTGACGCAGATCTTCGTGTCGTGGCACGAATTCGTAACGCCCGCGTTCAGACGCCAATTGGCGATCTCCCCTGACCAATTATTCGAGGTCGAGAAGAGCGGCTCACACCCCGCGGACGTCTTCAGCCACGCCGAGAACGGAACCGTCTCGTCCTCGAACGCGAGCGAGACTTCGCCGAAGGAGAGGTCGACGTCCGTGCGAAGCACGAGCTCGAGCCCGTTCGCGACGTTCGTCGCGACGACCATCGGCATCCCGAAGCGCCTCGTCGGGTCGAGCCGCTCGACCGCGTCGTAGTCGAGCGTCGGATGCAAGACGTCGAGTCCGAGCACGGTGCAGTTGTGGATCTTGTAGACGTGGCCGTTCCGGGCGAAGGCGAGACGGGCGTCGCCCGGCGTCGCGCTCGGCGATTCGGGACGGACCTTGACGTCCTGCGTCTCGTAGGCGGTCGAGAAGAGCTCCCCTCCGGCGTCCGTCACGCGGAGATGCGGCGCGGACCAGAGCGAGACGTGGTTGGTCTGGTGCTCTGGGCACGAGCAGGTGCAGCCCTCGATCCGACCCACGGGGACGTCGAGACGGATCGTTCGCACGTCCTCGGGCGTCTGGTGCAGGATGAGGACGTCTGGCATGGGAACCAGCTGGGGGTCCCCGCCCTCGGGGGGATCGGGAGGAATGGGCGGACGTGGCCCCGTGCCGCCGCTCGACCCGCGGCCCCAGCGGCAGGTACAGACGCCGTCGTCCTCGCAGCATCCGCAGGAACAGCGGTCGCCAGCACACCCACACCCGCAGACGCAATGGGGCGGATCCATGTATTCGCCGTCGCCCTCGGTCTCCGGGGGCCAGGGGCCGGGAGGACCGGGGACGGGGACCTCCTCGGGCTCGGGGCAGGTCCTGACCTCCTGCGAGTACGTCGTCTCGCCGAAGAGGTAGTTCGGATGGGAGAGGACGTACTGGATCGAGCCGGACGGAACGCGGGCCGTCGCCTTGACCGTGGCAGCCCGCGGCGGCTCGTTCGAGACCGTCACCGTCATGGAGTCGAGCGGCTGCCAGGTCGCCAGCAGGTCGTCGACCCCCTCGACGGACTCGATCCAGACCCTGCGGGTTCCACCCTCGGAGTGGAAGCACGGCGGGGGCGCCTCCGTCTTCGGGAAGGCGATCCACCCTTCCTCGCCGGGAGCCGACGGGAGCTCGCCCGCCGCGAAGTCGTCCGAGGCGAACGCCAGGGCCGGGGCGGGGCCGTTCGCGCGGAGCCGCAGGGGGATGCGGACGCCCTTCGGCACGGAGACGAGGACGGTCCGGCCCTCCGTTCCCCCGAGCAGCGGCACGGGCCGTCCCCCGACGACGAGGTCCGCACAGCACGGGACGGCGCTGGAGGACGACGTCGCCGTCACGCGGAGCACGGCCCCGAGCGCACTCGGCTGCGGCGGAGCGATCACGCCGTTCGTCGTGCCCGAGTAGGCGAGATGCTCGTAGACGGTGTTCGTGGAGCCGGGGGGACAGGAGAGCGGATCCACGCCGCCGAGCGCCGCGGCGAAGCCGTCCGACCAGGCGGAGCCGTTCGAGTAGGGGTCGAGCGGGTCGCTCCCCGCGGCGATCTCCTCGGCGTCGGAGAGCCCGTCGTCGTCCGTGTCCGCCTTCGAGGGGTCCGTGCCGTGGTGGCGCAGTTCGTCGATGGTGGAGACCCCGTCGCCGTCGCGGTCGGGATTCACGAGGTCGAAATGGGAGACGGGGGCGAAGGAGAGCGAGGTGATCGTGCGGAGGACGCCGGCGGACGGGGAGAAGACCTCACCCGCGCCATCGTGCCGGGCCCCGAGCCGCACGGACGTGACGTCGGCGTCGTCGGGGAGGCGCGAGAGGTCGTAGCGGTAGACGAAACGACCGTCGGACAGGAACTCCGCCTGCACGTCGACGGTGGCGTTCGTGCCGCGGTTCCAGAGCGCCCCCTCGAGCGTGCAGACGAGCGAGTTCGTGGGGGTGGTGGCCCACCAGGCGCGGGAGACGCCGTTCGAGGGCAGCAGCCCCCAGTTGGCGCGGGGGGCGACGGAGAGCGGGGCGGAGAACGGAACGAAGACGTCGTTCGTGAGGTCCATGCCGAGCGAGAGGGCGCCGGACGGGAAGAGCGTCAGGGCGTGGAGGACGTTCGTGCCGAACGGGAACGACCACCCCGCGGGTGCGATCCGGCGCCAGGTAGCCGCGGCGCCGTGACGTTCCCAGTCGGCGACGACCGTCGCGTTCGTCGGCGGCGTGAAGTCGAAGGTCTCGCCGGTGCCGACGCGGTAGGCAATGAAACCCGCACGCACGGCGTCCGCCGTGATCTCGTCCTGGAGCGGGAACGGGGACGGCGCGTCCGACCGCGGAGCGGACCGCGGTCCCGACAGCGGCGAGCCGACTCCGTTCACGCCGTTCGTGAACTTCGACGCGACCATCGGCGCGAACGCGCAGCAGAGCAGCAGCAGCGCGAGGCGCGTCGGGAAGTCGACCCGGTCGAGCCGCGCCTTCAGGCGCGCGAACGCGCGGGCGCACCCCCAGCAGAGGAATCCGGCGGCCAGCAGCCCGAGCAGCGACAGGCAGACGACCTCGACCACCGGGCCGAAGTTCGGGAGAAATGCGTCCTTGATGAAAGCCAGGCCACCGTTCATGGACATCTACCCGCAGCAGAAGTCGCCGCCCAACAAACCAAAACATCACATCGCATTGTCCCGGGCGGGGAACGCGCGTGAGGCGCGGGCCGGCCGGGGGCGGCGACGGGCGGCGGATCGGGTCCGCCTATGGTTCTTCATCCGTTGAGGATTCCTTTCGATTCGTCATGGTACGCGCCCGACCGAAGCCGGTCACGAACTATGTCTTACCCCGCGGAATCGCTCCCGCGAGACGAGAATATTGTAGCATAACGGCAGAATAATGGGGGAGGTTTTGTGGATATTTCGCGGCCTTCTCGCCGCACGGGTTGGAAAACCCGTGCCCCAAATCGACTCCTCGCGGAGCGACTCGGCCCCTTTGAAACAACTTGAGGTGGAAAACCGTACCCCACGATAATCGAACAATCAAACAATCGAACAATCTTCAGACTGGGGCTGCGGGCTAGCGGTGCCGCCAGAGACCGTAGACATAGTCGCGGAC
>R26__coassemble_1482_pt1 | contig 11613 bp, 6 predicted proteins | sample R26__metabat2_high_PE_030 | metagenome-assembled genome bin R26
AATGGAGCGCCACCAGGAGCGGGACCTTCCCCTGCGGCTTCACCGGCGCCCAGAACCAGGTCGGACGCTCCGCGCCGTCCAGCGACGACTTCACCCGCACGTCCGCGCAGGGCGCGGCCGGATAGGGCGACACCGAAAGGAACGTGCCATCCTGCATCGTCGACGTCAATGACTGCGGCGCCGTACCCTTCTCCACCCACTCGATGATCGCCTTGTTCACGTCACCGGAGACCTTCATGCCGCGACCCGCGCCGTGCGCGTACCCCGGCAGCAGGAAGAAGCGGCAGTACTTCGCGAACGCGTTCATGCCGCCACAGCGCTTCGCCATCTTCTCGTACCACTCGATCATGGACGGCACGGGCACGATCGAATCCTCGAGTCCGCCGCAGATGAGGAATCTGCCGCCGCGCTTCAGGAACGGCGAGATGTCGAGCGTGTAGGCATCGCAGTCGGGACCGTAGTCCTTCTCCCACTGCAGCAGCTCGGCGTCGGTGGCCGACCACGGAGCGCGTCCCTTCGGCAGCCACCACTGGAGCATCCACTGGTTGCCGCAGCCGCGCGCGACGTCCGCGCCGAACGGCACGCCCGCGTGGATGCGGCGACCGCCGATCTCGGGTCCGGCGAAGATGCGGTGAAGACGGGCGAGCAGATCGGGATTGTCGAGCGACGGATCGAGCTCCACCGCGCGCTTCAGCACCTTCCGTTCGCGCTCCGGCGTGTAGAACGGGTCGACGAGATACTTGTAGCGGGCGAAGACCGGCTGTTCGTCGGCGAGCGCCTCCACGCCGGCGCGGCGCACGGTCTCAAGCTGGGCCGCCGTGAAGACGTCGCGTCCCTGGGCGTCCTTGCGCTGGCGCTCGTTCCACGCGAAGTAGATGTGGAGCGGCATGCGCGTGTTGGCGGGAATCATCGAGATGATGCCGTCGTAGTCGTCCGGATAGCGCAGCGCCTCGTGGAAGCCCTGTCCGCCGCCCGTCGACCCGCCCTTGAAGTAGGTCTTCCGGGCCTCCTTGCCGTAGTGGGCCTTCACGATCGCCTTGGCGGCGACGGTCATGAGGTGGGTGGAGACGTGGCCGAAGTCGCGGATCATCGTCGGCGTCGCGACGTGGCGGGAGGTTCCCATGTCGGTATGGACGGCCGCGGAACCACCCTGGGCCATCGCGAGCCCGCTCCCCGGGCTGATGCCACCGCCCGGACCACCGTTGCCAAGCCCCCAGAGCCGCCCATCCCACTTCTTCGCGGACGGCAGCGCCATCACGCAGCGGATCAGCGAGTCCGGCGCGGACTTGAGGTTGAAGAACACCTGCGTGCAGCCATTGGTCTCACACGAGGAGACGATCTCCCCGTCCAGCCCGGCGTCTTTGACGGCCTGCGTCCACGACGCCTCGTCCGCCTGCGTCCCCAACACCAGCAACGCCGTCAGACATCCCAGAACATTCAACGTCTTCATCTTCATCATTCCTTTCTTCAGATTGTCCTCTCACCTAAACAGCAGATTCACGGGGCCAAGGAGACCGGACGGGCATTCGTCCACAGGACGCTTGTAACGCGTCGGAATCGTCTGATAGTGGTTGTTGAGCGTGTTGTAGACCGTCACGCGCAGGATGTTGGCGCCCGCCCGGAGGCGTCCCGCGAGGTCGACCCGCCAGGGCGGCGCGCAGAGCACGGAGGGTCTGTCGCCGTTGACGGAGACCTCGCACGTCGCGGAGACACGCCCGAGGTCGAGTACGACCGTCTTCGCGGCCTCTTCCGCGGAGAGCGTGAAGTCCTTCTCGTAGATCGCGCCACCTGAATAGCATGCCAGTCCATCGAACCGAGCCCAGTCACCAAGCGTCGTTTCGCCCGTGCCGCACTCCAGCCGCACGACATCGCGGAACACGCCACAGCCCACGGTACCCGGATTCGAACGCACGCGCAGTTCCAGCGTTTCACCTGCGTTCCCTTCGCCACTGACAGTCCACGAGCCGTCCCTGCCACTACGTGTGATTCTGGCTTGCTGGTCACCAATCGTCGCGGCAAGAAGTTCGCCGTCGAGTACCAGCTTCGCCGCGCGGAAGCCCGGTGGGACCGTCGCAGAGAAGGTCGTTTCACGCTTCGTTCCCCCAAAGGGGTCGAACCGCAGTACGACGGGATCGTCGTACCAAGTCATCGAAAGCGGCGTCTTCGACGGAACGGACGCGACGTCACGGCGCCGCGCGACAAGCGCAGCTCGTCCACCCTTCGTCTCGTAGGCCACACGGAGTTTATGATAACCCGCAGCGAGCGTGCGTGCATCACCCTTCGGCCAGCCCGCATCGTCCACCAGTACCGCCATCGGTTCGACACCATGCACGACCAGCTCGACCAGACATGTCTCCGGCACGTAGACGAACGTGCTGTAGTCATAGGATTTCACCTCCTTGCCCGGCTTCACGTCGTAGAGGCCGCGGTCGTAGTCGCCGAGCGTGAAGAAGTCGTCCCCCACCACGCGGTTGAGTCCGTGGTGCCAGTCCTGGAAACCGGGATGCGTCTCTTCGCCCCAGCGCCAGGAGAAAGCATGCAGCGCACCGTCCACGGTGCGAAACTGTGGACCGAACCCGCACGTCTCGTATGCGCCGCCATCGACGCGGAAGCGGCGGATCTCCGCGCCGAGCTTCTCGTTCGTCGCGGGCAGACGAAAGTCTCCCCATTTGTTGTCGAGTTCCGGTGCGAGCGTGAAGCGCCAGGGGCCATCGAGGGGACGGACTTTCTCTCGGCTCGCCGCGGAGCGGCTCGGCCCCTTTACTTCACTCGCGTCTCGCGTCGCCCGAACGACACCAGAGGTGTCGTCCTCCGGTGCGAAGACGAGCAGAATCGGCTGACCGGTCGACTCAAGGGCGACCGTGGTCGTGCCGTCGGGGTTGTGCTGCCAGGAGGAGGTGGCACGCTGTGCCCCCGTCCAGGGATCCCAGATCTCAGGGGTACCCGATGCACGGAAAGTACAGGAGGCGTCGTTTTTCAGATCAACGAGATAGTAAAGGTCGCAGGCAGAACCGTTTTCTCGGCTCGTCGCGGAGCGACTCGGCCCCTGTTTGCGCCGGTGGAGGGATTTGAGCCCGACGGGGCCGACGACGTCGCGGACGCCAAGCGACTTGACGAAGCGCGCGTAGTCGTCGGATGTCGGCGTGAGCGGATAGGAAACCTGCGCGAGCGTGGCGGCGAGGCGCTTCATTTCTTCCACCCGTTCCAGCGGTGCGTCCGTTGAAGTAGGCGCGGACCCGAACACGGCCACGACCCCACCCGCCGCACGGAAGGCGGCGAGTTTCTCGAGCGATGTGGCGCGCAGCGCCGTCATGTTCGGCAGGATGATCGCGCGATACACCTCGTCCGCCACACACAGACGTCCGTTGACGATTTCGGCACGCGCCAGCGACGTGCCGTCGATGAAGTCGCAGTCCACGCTGTGCCGTGTGACGAGCTCCTCGACGATCGCGTGCGAGAGGTCGACGGATGCCTGGCCGACCTTCGAGTCGATCAGGATCGGTTCGATCGGGTTGACCACCGCCACATCCGCCACGTGCGTACCCTGCGTGAGCACGTACGAAAGGCGCTCGAAGTACTTCAAGTAGACCGGCATGTGCCGCCAGTACGGCATGTGGAAGTGGTAGCACGGCGGCGCCCACTCCCACCAGCCGCCGTAGGTGGAGTAGTAGAGCCCGTGGAGGTTGAGCAGCGAGGCACCGTAGACGAAGTTGTGCACGCTCGACTCGAAGATCGTCTCCGGCGACGCCTGCCAGCCGAGGCTGTGGTAGCCTTCGAGCCAGACACGCGGACGGCGGTTGAGGTGGGCGATGGACGAACCGACCTTGTTCTTGATCAAATCAGCGGACTGTCCCGGCGTATCGAAACCCGGCGCGGTGTACCAGCGCACGGCGCGCATGTAGTCGCCGAACTCCATCGGACGCCGTCCACGGCCTGAGGGATCGCACCCGTAGATGAGTCCGCGCGAGGCGTGCCATTCGTAGACGGGCTTGAAGTAACGTTCCTCCGTGAGCGCCATCAGCACGTCATTGTAGTCGAGCCGTACCTTGTTCGTGAGCGGCCCCACGTCACCGAAGAGGCCCTTCAGCAGAGGGACGATGTCATACCCTTTCCGCGCCTTGAACTCCGCGGCGAAGTCTTCGCACCACAAGCGGAGTGGTCCTGCGTAGTAACATCCGCCGCCGAGCGTCAGTTCGTCCTGGAAGAAATAGTTGAGCGCAGTACGCGCAAGAGGAGAGAGACGCTTCTCGAACGGATCAAGGAACCGTTCGATGAGACGGCGGGCGGATTCCGGGTTGAGCGGATCGAGCGTACTGCCGCGCGTGACGGTGACCATGCCACCGTCCGGACGCCGGGCGCATTCCTGCGTGAGGTGGCGGGCACAGGTTTCGGGGGTGTTGATGCCAAGATGGGCGAAGAGATTGTCGGGGCCGGGCCAGTCGAGCGTGTAGCCGCTCAGGCCGATGCCCATGCCGCACCGGGCACAGGCCTCGGCAACGGAGTTGAAGATCCGCCACCACTCGTCCGAGAAGATGGGCGGTTCGACGTCCGCGGTGCGCATACCACCGGACCGCGTGTGGGAGTAGTTCACCTGAACGCCGGAGACACCGGCGGCGTGGAGCAGTTCGACCTGCTCAAGCAGGCGCGTCTCGTCGAGCTTCTCGCCGGTCCACCACCAGAACGGCACCTCGCCGTAGCCGGGCGGGGGCGTACGGAACCCGGCGCGCAGCTGTGCGGCATCCACAGTCGACTCCGGGAATCCGGCACGGGACTGCCCGCCCGCGACTGTCCCCAGGGACATCCCAACCACAAGAAGCCCCGCGGAAAACAAATGAAGATCACAATGTGCCATGGCGGTATTATATCACAAAATGGTATAATGGCGGCGTCATGCAGACATCAGCGACAGCAACCATGGCGGGGTCGGTGGTGGCGGGGTTCCCGTCACCCGCCGAACAGTATCTGGAACCGCCCCTCAACCTCAACGACCTTCTCATCAAACGTCCGGCCGCGACATTCTTCGTGCGCGTCCAAGGCAATTCAATGATCGGCGCCGGCATTCGTGATAGGGACCTTCTTGTCGTCGACCGTTCCCTTACACCCGCGGACGGCGATGTGATCATCGCCTGTGTCGACGGCGAGTTCACCTTGAAGACCTACCGTCGCGACGCCACCGGCGTGCGGCTCGAGGCCGCCAATCAGGACTTCCCCACCATCGTGCTCGCCCCCGGCCACGAACTCTCCTGCTTCGGCAAGGTGACGGCCTGCATCCACAGGTTCTAGGCATGATCGGACTCGTCGACGGCAACAACTTCTTCGTCTCCTGCGAGCGCGTGGTGGATCCCTCGCTCGTCGGACGTCCCGTCGCCGTCCTCTCGAACAATGACGGCTGCTGCGTCTCGCGCTCAAACGAGTTCAAGGCCCTCGGCATCCCCATGGGCACGCCCTACTTCCAGCTGAAGCACCGCGAGCTTTCCGGCGAGCTCGTCTTCAGATCCTCGATCTACGAACTCTACGGCGACCTTTGGCGCCGCATCGTCTCGATTCTACGCGAGGAGGCCGTCGACGTGGAGCAATATTCGATAGACGAGGCGTTCATCTACCCGCCGACGACCGTCACCGACAACCTCGCCGCCTACGGCGCCCGCCTACGCCAGAAGATTCTCCAGTGGGTCGGCATTCCCTGCGGTGTCGGTTTCGCGGACACGAAGACGCTCGCGAAGATCGCGAACCACATCGGCAAGAAACGTCCAGACGGCGTCTTCGTGATGCCCAACGACCCCACGCCCATCCTCGCGGAGCTCCCCGTCGAGGAGGTCTGGGGCATCGGGCGCCAACTCGCCGCGAAGCTCCACGCCCGCGGCATCCACACCGCGGACCAGTTCCGCGGCCTGCGCGACGACATGATCCGCTCCATCGGCTCCGTGACGACCCTTCGCACCGCGCTCGAGCTGCGCGGCACGTCCTGCGTGGACGACCGCGCCTACGACGCGGACCCCGACTCAATCTCCTGCTCGCGCTCCTTCGGCGAACCCGTCACGACGCTCGACGCCCTCGCCGAGTCGATTGCCTCCTTCACCGCGCAGGCCGCCCAGAAGCTCCGTCGCCACCACCTCCTTGCCGGCGGCGCGAACATCTACGCCCAGTACGGAACCGCCTGCGAGAACGACTGGATCACCCGCACGGTCGTCTTCCCCGCGCCCACCGACGCCACAAACGAGATGCTCACCGCCATCCGCAAGGAGGTTCCGCACCTCTTCCTCGACGGACTCCGCTACCGCAAGAGCGGCATGGTGTTCTTCGGTCTCGAGAAGATTGGCGCCTTCCGCCAGCTCGATCTCTTCGCCCCTCCCGACCAGCAGACGGCCAACCCCGCCAACCACCGCCTCTTCGAGGCCGTGGACGCCCTCAACAAGCGCTTCGGGAAAGGCAAGGTCTTCTCCGCCGCCGAAGGGCTCGGTTCAAACCTCAAGTGGAAGATGAGACGCGAAAAGCTCTCCCCACGCGCCACCACGCACTGGGAAGAGCTCATTGTCGTGCATTAGGACCTCGGGGCATCTGGATCTCTGCCCCGGACCCGGCATGTCACGGGACGGGGATCGTCGAGAGAATCTTGTCGATGATCGTGTCGCTCGTCACGTTCTCCGCCTCGGCCTCGTAGGTGAGGAGGATGCGGTGGCGGAGGACGTCGTGCGCGACCTCCTTGACGTCCTGCGGCGTCGCGTAGGCGCGGCCGTGCAGCAACGCATTCGCGCGGGCGGCCTTGTTGAGGCAGAGCGTCGCGCGCGGCGAGCAGCCGACCTGGATCTGCTCCTTGAGCGCCTCGAGCCCCTTCACCTTGTCCGGCTCGCGGGTCGCGAAGACGATGTCGAGGATGTAGTCGCCGACCTTCTCGTCGCAGTAGACCTCCTTGAGCGTCTCGCGGAGGCCGAGGATGTCGTCCATCGTGCAGACCGCCTGGACCTCGGGGGCCTGCGCCTGCTGGGCGAAGCGCTCCATGATGCGGCGCTCGTCCGTGCGGCTCGGCGTCTCGACGAGGCACTTGAACATGAAGCGGTCAACCTGCGCCTCGGGCAGCGGGTAGGTGCCCTCCTGCTCGATCGGGTTCTGCGTCGCGAGGACGAGGAACGGCTTCGGCAGCTGGTACGTATTCTCGCCGATCGTGACCTGCTTCTCCTGCATGGACTCGAGCAATGCGGACTGCACCTTCGCCGGCGCACGGTTGATTTCGTCCGCGAGCAGCATGTTCGTGAACACGGGGCCTTTCTTCGGCGAGAACTCGCCCGTCTTCGGCGAGTAGACGAGCGTGCCGACGACGTCGGCCGGCAGGAGGTCCGGCGTGAAGGAAATACGCTTGAAGTCGAGTCCGAGCGTCTTCGCGAGCGTGTTCACGCTCAGCGTCTTCGCAAGGCCCGGCACGCCCTCGAGGAGGATGTGCCCGTCGCTCACGAGCGCGAGCACAAGGCGGTCGATGAGCTTCTCCTGGCCCACGATCACCTTGCCCACTTCGTCCTTGATCTTCTTCACCAGCTCGCCCTGCGCGGCGATGCGGTTTGTCGCATTCTGCAGATCCATCTCTTCTTCTTCTCCTTCCTGAAATCCATCTCGCACCGGCCTTCTCGGACCAGCACACGTAGATTATACCATAAATCCTCAGAGATGCCACGGGGCACGTAGCGGACGCGTGAGAAAGCGCTCCGCCGCGGGATCGTTCACGATCCGCTCCGTCGCGGGATCCCACGTGAGGCGATGGCCCGCCTTGATGGCCGCGCAGCAGAGGTGTCCGATCGAGGCCGAACGGTGCGCGATCTCCGCCGGCGTGAGCGTGCACGCGCGGTTCTTCACGCAGTCGATGAAGTCGCGGCTGTGCCCCGGGCTCTTCAAACGCAGTTCACCCGCCTCGATGCGGCTGTCGCGGATCGTGGGCGAAGACGCCTCGTACTTGCCGCGATTCACCCACACCCAATCGCCCTTCTCGCCGATCCACTTCGTGCCACCGCGCACCTGGCTGCCGTCCGCAACCGTCATCTTCACGCCGTTCGCGTACTCGCACTCGATGCGATAGCTCTTCGGCGTGTCGTAGATGCCCTCGCGGTCGTCAGGCGCGGAACCTTCGAAGGAGACGGGTCCCGAAAGATCCATGTCAAGTCCCCACTGCGCGATGTCGCCGTGGTGCCCCACCCAGTCCATGAGCTGGCCGCCGCCCCAGTCGGAAACCCAGCGCCAGTCCCAGTCGTAGACACCCTCGAACGGGCGTTCCGGCGCCGGTCCGAGCCAGAAGTTCCAGTCGAGTCCATCCGGCACCGGCGCCCCCGGCACGGCGGGCCTCCCGCGTCCGCCGCTCGGCAGGCCCACCTCCACGCGCACGACCTTGCCGATGCGCCCGTTCCGCACGAGCTCCACCGCGCGGCGCATCTCGCCGCTCGAGCGCTGCCAGCTGCCCGTCTGCCAGACGCGTCCGTTGCGCTCGACGGCGCGCACGAGCGCGCGGCCCTCGCGCAGGTCGTGCGTGAACGGTTTCTCGCCGTAGATGTCCTTGCCGTGGTTCGCCGCGTAGACGCCGATCACGGCGTGCCAGTGGTCCGGCGTGGCCACAATGACGGCGTCGACGTCGTCGCGCTGGCAGACCTCGCGAAAATCGGTGTACATCACGCAGTCTGCGTCGCCGTACTTGCCGTCAACCTGCCGCTTTGCGCGCTCGCGCTTGGCGCGGTTCACGTCGCACACCGCCCGCACGCGCACATCGTCGAGGCCAAGGAACCCGCCCATGTCGTGGCAGCCCTGTCCGCCCGCGCCGATGAGTGCCATCGTCACCTGGTTGGATGGCGCCAGCGCCCCCAGCACGCGCGACGGCACGATGCTGAAAAGCCCCATCCCCGTGCCCGCCGCAAGGAACCCACGCCGCGACACGCCAAGCGACTTCTTGAAACCCTTCATCACTTCACCTCCTTGCGGAACGTCTCCGCCGTCGCCTGGATATTCGCAATCCGCGCCTTGTCCACGCCCGCCTTGACCTCAATCTCGTGGATGGACCAGAACAGATGCGGATCCTCCCCCAGCGCGACGAACTTCAGATGCCGCGCGCCACGCGCGACCGTGAACACGGTCTTCTTCTCCGTCTTGTCGTCGCAGGTCGCGACCGGGCCCTCCCAGTCCGTTCCGTTCTGCGAGACGTACACCTCGCCGCCCTTCGGCGTGTCGCGGGGCGACTTCTCGACGTCGAGCGTGACCGTCTCCACGAAGAAGGAATCGCCGAGGTCGAGCGCGAACCACTGGTCCTTCGGTTTCCACCCCGTCTCCCATCGGGTCTCGGGCTTCCCGTCGAAGGCGAACTTCGCGCGGTCCGCGTTGCGGGACGCCGTCGCGGTCCACTTCTCGCGCTTCGGCTCCGCCGCCGTCACCGCCGCGCCACCGAGCACCTTGTCCGCCAACGCCACGTAGACCTTCTTCGCGGCGGCCGCGTCGACGTCACCCGCCGCGGCAACCTTCGCCCAGACGTCGAACGCACCGAGCGCATTCGCGCGGGACACCAGGGACTCCATCGCCGCCCGGCCCGCAGGCGTCGTCTTCCGCCAGAGCGCGATCAGCGTCGCGTTCCGGTCCCCACCCTGCTCTTTCACGACGCGCCAGAGCGCATTCGCGGCCGTCTCCGCCTCCTCCGCGCGTACCGCCGCAAACCAGGCGGACACCTCCGTAAGCGTCGTTTCGTCGATCATCTTGCCGAACGACTTCCACGCAGCCTTGCGCACCTTCGCGTCGGCATGCCCGATGAACGGCTTCCAGCGCGGCAACAGCTTCCGTTCAGCCCGCTTCGCCGCAATCCCCAGCCAGGCGGAATCCTGTGCGGCGCGGTCAAAGACGAGATCTCCAATGCCCGTCATGTCGGACAATGCCTCCTCGGCGGCGGTGCCCACGGGCCCGCCCTTCGCATGCAGTTTCTCGAGTACGGACACCTGCGCCGGACCTCCCAGAACGCCCAGCGCGCGCACCACAGCCTCGGCCGTTTCATCATCTGAACCTTCCGCACACGCGGCGACTGCGTCCACACACTCCTTCGCGCCGTCCTGCGCGAGCCGTGCGACGAAGGCGCGCGTCACTTCGGGCGAAGCGCCCTTCAGCGCCGCGGCGAACTGCGCGGCGGGAATCTTCAGCCCGCGTCCAAACGCCGCCTGGCGCACGCGCTTCGACGGATCGGCGAGCACAGCCGCCAGCTTCGCGGCATCTGCGGCCAGCAACACGCGCGCCGCGCAGGCGCGCACCATCTCGGGCAGGTCGCGCCGCCCGAAGACCTTTTCCGCGAGCGGCAGCGCCTCCTGGGCGCGCCCTTCCTCGACGGCACGGCCCAGCGCCGCACCGAGCGCGTCGTAGCGCGCCTCGCGCACACGACCGTCGACGCCCACGTAGGGGTGATCAAACACGTCTGCGAAGCACTCCGCAAGCGACTTCGGCTGCGGCGCGGCCGCGGCCGGACAGGACGGCGCGTCGTCGGCCTTCAGGAGACCGAGCGCGTAGTCGAGGCCTGCGAGCATGTGTGCGCGCGTGTCCTCGGCTTCCCAGGCGCGGCGGTCGTGACCGAAGGAGGTGTAGAAGACGCGGCCCGCGCCATAACGGCGAATCCAGGAGACGGCGTTGTCCTTGTCCGCGCGGGACTGTCCCTGCACGCCGGCGGTCACCTGATCGGACATGTCGAGCGAGACGAGCACGTGCAGCTTCGCGCGGTCGTAGAACGGCGACCCCTGCTGGTAGATCTCGTCGCTGCGCGTGAACTTTCCGTCGGCAAATTCCTTGAAAGCGGCGCAGACCGGGTTCCCGCGGTCTTCGACCTTGAACGCCCACGTGCCGCCGCCACCCCAGGGGTGTCCCCTGAAGAGGCCGCCGACGAGATGGGCGCAGTCGGGCGCGTCGTAGAAGTTGTCCGCCGCCGCGTGGAGCGCGCAGAGTCCACCGCCCCAGCGCACGAACGAGCAGATCGCCGACGCAATCTTCGGGTTGTCCTTCGTCTTGAGCGCGGTCGTGTTGTTGAGGACGAGCGCCCTGTAACGCTGTAGGTTCTCGATCGTGAGCGCGGCGTACTCGTTCGTGAAGTCGACCGTCCAGCGCCCCCTCTTCGCCTCCTGCGCGAGCGCGTCGCAGCACGCCTCGATCGCGGAACCGTGCCGAAAACCCTCGCAGCGGCTGAACACCAGCACCTTCGGCGGTTCGGCCGCGCAGAGCGTCATCCCCGCGAGCGCCACCCACATGATCTTCGTCTGAACCATCACTCTACCTCGTTCTCCTTAGACAGGTCATTCTCCATCCTTCTGCGGAAACCGGCTTATAATCGGAAATGAAAACGGCGTCCACAGGCAACAGGGCAGTCCGGCACGCTTCAGTGCGGCATTGGACCAGGTATTGCAGGTCTGGAACGGCGAGTAGCGGCCCGTGCCCACGTAGAAGGCATCGGTCGAATGGTGGCGTACTGTCGTGTCGATGGGCACAAAACGTCCGCGTCCATCCCGCTGCGCCCCCGCCAGCAGATAATCGACCAGCGCCTGATACGACGGTCTATCCATCCAGACCCGACGGCAACGGGGTCCCTCATGCGGTTCCGCCTCGTAGCACGTATGCAGCGAA
>R26__coassemble_1483_pt1 | contig 11605 bp, 10 predicted proteins | sample R26__metabat2_high_PE_030 | metagenome-assembled genome bin R26
GACTTCCACCGTCCGCCTCGACTACGGCAACGAATTGGAGCAGGAGATCGACATTCTCTAATCCTGCACGATCAAGACGGCCGAGGCGATGATGGTCTCGCGACGGTGGGTGGCGGTGAAGGCCCTGGAGGGGGAACCGTACGTCACCAAGGCGCTCATCGACTACCACGACATGGCCCCCGAGGTGATCGAGGGCGCCATCCAGCGCGTGACGAAGGTTTTGGCCGACCCGCCGGACATCGAGCTCGCGGAGGCCCGCTACGGGTTCATCGCCGGACTCGTCAAGGACGTGGTCCACGTCCGACAGTCCAAGCAGTTCTTCTCGGAAATCATCGACCGGTTCGTGCTCAACCGCTTCCTCGGGCTCCCGCTCTTCTTCGCGGTCATGGCGGGCGTCTTCGGGCTCGTCAGCTTCGCCGGCGGAAAGCCGACGGAACTCTTTCACCAGTTCGGCGCGCTGGTCTTCCAGCATCTCCCGGCCGTTCTCGTCACCGGACCTCTCGGCGCCCCCGACTGGGTGGCTGCGGTCGTCGTCGCCATCGGAGGCGCCTTCAACACGCTGCTGACGTTCATCCCAGTGATTTTCACGATGTTCCTGACGCTTGCGGTTCTCGAGGATTCCGGCTACATCTCGCGCGCGGCGTTCATCACCGACCGCTTCATGCGGGGAATCGGACTTCCTGGAAAGTCGTTCGTGCCGCTGCTTCTGGGCTTTGGCTGCACGGTGCCGGCGATTCTCGCGACCAGAACGCTCGATTCCAGGCGCGACCGGTTCCTCACGATCTTCATGATCCCGTTCATGAGCTGCGGCGCCAAGCTTCCGGTCTACGCCGCCTTTGCCGTCGCCTTCTCGCCGGAGGCGCCCTGGAAGCTTCTCCTCGCCCTCTATCTCGTCGGCATCGTCCTCGGCACGCTTGTGGGACTGGTTCTCAAGAAGACGCTCTTCCGCGGCGAACCGACGCACTTCATCATGGAGCTCCCGCCCTACCACCTGCCGCGTCCGCGGCACATCCTGCGGCATTCCGTCGAGAATCTCATGGGGTTTCTCAAGCGTGCCGAATTCATCGTGCCGATGATGCTGGTGATGGGGCTTCTCAACAGCTTCGACCTGCATGGCCACGTGAAGGTGAACGGCGATGTCTCGTCCAACACGATTCTCTCCGCGGTCGGACGCCTCTCGACACCGCTCTTCGAGCCGATCGGCGTCGAACGGGACAACTGGGAGGCCTCGGTCGCCATCTTCACCGGCCTCTTCGCGAAGGAATCCGTCATCGGCACGCTGAACGGACTCTACTCGCAGTCCGCGGCGCTGGAGCAGTCCAACGACGGCAAGGGGTGCCCCGGCGAGGAGTACGCAGCCGCGAAGTCATCGGAGCTCTCCGGGCGCTCGGAGCTGCGCCGCCATTTCCCGAAGGGCTTCCACCAGGCGTTCTCCTATCTTCTTTTCATCCTCCTCTACGTACCCTGTCTGGGCGCGACGGTGGTCGTCTTCAAGGAGATCGGCAAGGGCTACGGCGCGGTGTTCGTCGCGTACATGACGCTCCTCGGCTGGTCGGTCGCGACGATCTACCACGCGGTCATGGTGAGCCACAGCATCCTCTGGTTTTCCGTCGGCACCGGCATCCTCGCCGCAATGTTCGGCGCCTTCTGGGTCTTCTCGCATCCGGGCAGTAGGACGTAAGGGCTTTGGGGCGTAAGGGCTTTACCCTCATGCCCTACCGCACTCACGCCCTCATGCTCCCTGGCGCAGGCGGAGCTGGCCGCAGGCTGCGGCGACGTCCTTGCCACGGCTGCGCCGCAGCATCGTCTGGATGCGCGCCTTCATCAGCACGTCGAGGAAGGCGAGCTGGGTCGACTCGTCGGGCGTCTCGAAGTCGGGACGGTGGTCGACGGGCGAGAGCGGAATGAGGTTGACCTTGCAGGACGGCAGCGTCTTCAGGCGGCGCACGAGCTCCTCCGCGCAGGCGCGGGAGTCGTTGAGCCCCTTCACGAGGGTGTACTCGAAGGTGATCACGCGCCCCGTCTTCCGCGTGTACGCGCGGCAGGCCGCCAGCAGGTCGTCGATCGGCCAGCGCTTGTTGACCGGCATCAGCATCGAGCGGATCTCGTCGTTCGGCGCGTGGAGCGAGACGGAGAGCTCGAACTGCAGCCCCTCCCCCGCCAGCTTCTCGAAGCCCGGCACGATGCCGCAGGTCGAAAGTGTGATGTGGCGCGCACCGAGATTGGGGCCCTTCCCCGCGTTGAGGATCTTCAGCGCGCGCAGCGTCTCGTCGTAGTTCGCGAACGGCTCGCCCATACCCATCACGACGAGATTCGTGAGGCACAGGCCGGAACCCTGGCGCCTGTTCTCGGACGTCGCGAAGAGATGCTGGGCGGCCATCACCTCGGCGATGATCTCGTCCGCGGCCAGCGACCGCACGAGTCCGCGGCTACCGCTCGCGCAGAACGCGCAGCCCATCGCGCAGCCGACCTGGCTCGAGACGCACTGGGTGAGGCGCGGACGCGAATCGCCGCCCCCCGCGCTTCCCGCCGGGATGACGACCGTCTCGACCGAGTTGCCGTCCGCCAGTCCCAGCAGCAGCTTCGTCGTGCCATCCTCCGCGCGGTCCGTCGCAATCACCTTTGGCAATGCGAGCGGGAACTCCGCCTTCAGCGTCTCGCGGAAGTCCTTCGGCAGGGTCGTCGCGTCGTCCCAGTCCACGATCCAGTCGCGGTAGAGGTGCTGCAGGATCTGGTCCGCGCGGAACGGACGCAGACCGCGCTCCTTCAGGAGCGGCTTCCACTCGTCGGGGTGTACAGACCAGGCGGGCGTCATTTTCTCTCGATTCCCCTCAGAATCTCGTCGATGCGGTCGAGCACGTCCGTCTGCACCGCGTCGCCTGTCACGGCGAGCCGCAGCACGGCGCTCTCGAACTGGGCGTAAAGCAGGTCCGTCACGACGTCGGGATTGACGTCCGGGCGGAATTCGCCACGGTGACGTCCCCATGTGATGAGCGTGTGCATCACGCGCTTCAGCCCGATGGTGAAGCGCATGATGCGGCGCGACATGTCGTGGTTCGCGCGCTTCATCTCCATCACGAAGTCGATGATCACGCACAGGAAGTCGCGGTTGTCGAACAGCGTCGCCGTGACGACCGTGCAGATCTGGCGCAGGCGAACCGCGGCGGGAAGCTTCGAGTGGACGATCTCGCCGTGCTTCTGCACGATGCGGCCGAGCGTGAGACTGATCGCGCTGTCGAAGATCTGCCGCTTGTCGCGGAAATACCGGTAGAGGACCGTGCGCGCGACGCCGCAGGCCTCCGACAACTCGCGGAAGGAGACATCGCGATATCCCAGCTTGGCGAACAGCCGAATGGAACTCGCGATGATCTCCTGCCTGCGGGCCCGATGATCGATCGTTCCCCTCACTTCGCGGGCACCATCGAACCGGACACCTCGGCGGCGACCCAGTCGATGTACGTCTTCACGTTGTCGCTCACGGCCTCCGCCTTGAGCGCGAGGATGTCGTTCGTGCGGCACTTGCAGCCGCTCCAGCGCAACTGGTCGAGCAGGAACGTCTGGACGTACTCGTCCTTCGTCTTCCTGAACGCGCGCAGACACGCCAGATTCCAGATCTTGCGGCGGCAGGGCTGTGCGCCCGGCGTGCTGCAGAGCTTCTGACAGCCCGTGCGGGTGCCGATCACGAACTCCATCACGAACTGCGAGACCGCGCCGATCACGGTCAGCGTGAGCGGGTCGGTCTTGTAGGCGCCCTGGAGCTTCGCGAGCAGACGGTCCGCGCAGTCCGCGTCCCAGAGGTGCTCCATGAGCGCCTTGGGCGTTGTTGCGGCGGCGATCTGCGCCTCGGCGGCGTTCTGCCACTCGACGGCCATCGGGTCGTCCTTCACGGGCGCCATCGCGGGGCCGTAGTCCGAATACTTGTTCGGATCGACGTATTTGTTCTGTTCAGCCATCTCAAATTCCTCTCTTTCAGAGCTTCCAGCTTTCAGCTTAAAGCTTCCAGGTTCCAAGAACTTTAAACTTTAAACCTTGAACTTTGAACTTGGTTCAGCCCCACATCTCCTTCTTCCACGGTTCGCGCATCCCCTGGTAGAGGAAGCGGTCCGCGGCCTGGTCGTCGACGGCGCGCAGCGTGACGGGATCGAACATGAACCCGCGGCCAAGGCGCTCGGCGGCGATGCCGAGGTTGAACATCGTGCAGGAGCGGAAGCCGTTCGACTCGTTGAGCGCGAACGTCTTGCGGTTCTTGCAGCTGTCGATGAAGTCCGTCTGCTGCGGCGCGGGCTTCGGGAGCTCGGCGAGCTTCGCGAGCACCTTCTCCTCGGGCCACCAGCCGTTCGCGTCCTTGATGCGGAGCGTCTTGCCGCCCTGCTTCTTGTAGACGCAGAGACCGTTCGAACCCTCGAGGAGCGGCTTCTCCTTGAGCGTCTCGTCACCGTCGAGGTCGACGGTCGTGCCGTCGTCGTAGGTGAGCGTGATGCGGTCGAAGCGGCCGACGGCCTCGGGGTGCTGGCGCGGACCCTTGTAGTCGATCTTGACGGGGCTCGTCTCGTCCTTGCAGAGCAGGTACTGCAGCGGGTCGAGATAGTGCTGCGCCATGTCCCCGAGCCCGCCCGAGTCGTAGTCCCAGTAGCCGCGGAACGACGTGCCCGCGCGGTGCGAGGTGTAGGGTTTCCACGGCGCCGGGCCGAGCCACATGTCCCAGTCGAAGTCCGCGGGCAGCGGCTCGGGCTGCGCGTTCACGCGTCCGGACCAGCCGAACTTCCAGCTGAAGCCCTGGCCCGCGCCGAACGTGCACTTGATCGGCCCCTTCCCGAGCAGACCGTTCTCGACGATCTGGCGGATCGGCTCGACTGTCGTGCCGAAGCCGTAGAAACCGCCCTGGAATCGGAACCACGTGTTGAGGCGGAACATGCGCTTCTTCGCCTTCACGACCTCCATCACGCGCTTGCCCTCGCCGACCGTGCGTGTCATCGGCTTTTCGCACCAGATGTCCTTGCCCGCGTTCGCGGCCATCACGCTCATGCAGCCGTGCCAGTGCGGCGGCGTGCAGATGTGCACGATGTCGACGTCCTTGTCCTCGAGGAGCTTGAGGAAGTTGTCGTACGCCTTGATCTCGCCCCAGCCGCACTCCTTCGCGCGCTGCAGACCGTGCTGCACACGGGCCTTGAACGGGTCGCAGAGGCCGATCAGGCGCGAGCCCTTGAACGGCAGGTGGTTCGCGCTCTGCGCGATGCAGCCGAAGCCGATCAGCGCACGCGTGAGCTGGTTCGAGGGCGCCGTCTCGCCCCGCAGGACCCCCGCGGGCACGATGCTGAAGAGCGAGGCGCCCGCCGCCGTCTTCAGCACATCTCTTCTTGTCACCATGTCATGTCCTTTCGTTGATTGAAATCATGCGTTGAACTTCAGCTTGCCGAGGTCGACGTCGACGAGACCGAGCGGCTTCGCCGTCTTCCAGCCCCCGCGCGTGAAGTCCGGAACGTCCATCGAGCGGCCGCGGTTGTCCGCGCTCTTCTCGGTGAGCTCGCACAGGCAGCACCAGCTCGCGAGGTCGTAGACGTTCATGTCGAGCGGCAGGCCGTTCTGCAGGCAGTAGCTCAAGCGCAGCACCATGAGGAAGTCCATGCCGCCGTGGCCGCCGACCTTCTTGGCGATCTCGCCGGCCTTCTTCCAGAGCGGATGCTTGTAGGTCTCGCGAAGCTCGGCGGTCTTCTTGTCGTCGTAGGAATGCGCGCCCTTGCCGAGCGACTCCTCGATCGCGATGCGCAGCGGATAGTCCTGCAGCACGCCGCGCGTGCCCTGGATGAGGTTGAGGCGGCTGTACGGACGCGCCGTGCCGACGTCGTGCTGCACCATGATCGTGCGCCCGTTGACGGTCTTGATGATGGTCGTGTTCATGTCGCCCATCTTGACCTTCAGGCCGCTGCGCCACGGATCGTCCTTGTGGAGGCCCTTCCCGGTCTCCTCGAAGCCCGCCTGCTTGGAGTCGACGGAGACGAGGAAGTCGAAGCGGTCGCCGCGGTTGATGTCCATGTCCATGCAGATCGGCCCGAGTCCGTGCGTCGGATACTGGTTGCCGCCGTGGACGGCGTTGTGGCGCAGACGCCAGTAGTCCCAGTAGCCGCCACCACCGGTCTTGTCGTCCCACGAGGCGTAGTTGTAGGTGCGCAGGTCGTGGATGTACGCGCCCTCGCCGTGCGTGATCTCGCCGAGCAGCCCCAGGTGGACGAGGTTGTACGCGAGCATCTCGGTCTCGCCGTAGCAGCAGTTCTCGAGCTGCATGCAGTGGCGCTTCGTGCGCTCGCTCGTCTCGACGAGCTTCCAGCAGTCCTCGACCGTGAAGGCGCTCGGCACCTCGGTGACGACGTGCTTGCCGTGCTCCATCGCGTAGAGCGCGATCGGCACGTGGAGCTGCCAGGGGGTCGCGTTGTAGACGAGGTCGACGTTCGGGTCCTCGCACATGCGCTTCCAGTCCTCGGCGCCCTTGTCGCCGTAGACCTTCGGCGTCGGGGCCTTCTTGTCCGCAAGGTACTTGAGCGTCCGTTCGCGGCGCGCCGCGTTGATGTCGCAGATCGCGCTGACGTACCCGCCCGGCACGAGCGTGAAGCCGCTGATGCCCGCCTGCCCGCGGCCCCGGCCGCCGACGCCGACGCGCAGATTCGCAAGCGGCTTGTCGGCATACGTGGTCATCATGCCGGCGCACGCGCCGGCCGGCACGCACTTGCACTGCGCGGCGCAGTCGCCGGCCGCGATCGCCGCGGCGCCCATCCACGCGAGATTGAGGAAGTCCCTTCTGCTGTGATTCATCTCATGGTCCTTTCGCTGTTAGACGTGAAATCGCTCAGGCGCCGCGGGCGCGCGTCCGCGCGCTCTCGAGCGTGTTCCAGAGGAGCATCGTGATCGTCATCGGGCCCACCCCGCCCGGCACGGGCGTGATCGCCGAGGCGACCTCTGCGCAGGAGGCGAAGTCCGCGTCGCCGCAGAGGCGGTACCCCTTCGGGTTCGACGCGTCGGGCACGCGGTTCACGCCGACGTCGATCACGACGGCACCGGGCCTGAGCATGTCGCCCGTGAGCGTGTTCGGGCGCCCCGCCGCGACGACGACGACGTCCGCCTGCTTCGTGAACGCGGCGAGGTCCCTCGTCCCCGTGTGGCAGAGCGTCACGGTCGCGTTGATCTCCTTGCGCGCGAGCAGCACGGCGACCGGCTTGCCGACGATGTTCGAGCGCCCGATCACGACGGCGTGCTTTCCCCTGAGGTCCATGCCCGTCACCTGGATGAGCTTGATGATGCCGTGCGGCGTGCACGGCAGGGAGCACGGCTCGCCGATGAGCATCTTGCCCACGTTGACGGGCGTGAAGCCGTCGACGTCCTTCTCCGGGGCAATCGCGTCGATCACCTTCTTCTCGCTGAAGCCCTTCGGCAGCGGCAGCTGCACGAGGATGCCGTCGATCGCGGGGTCGTCGTTCAGCGCCTTCACCGTGTCGAGGAGCGTCTGCTCGGACGTGTCCGCCGGCAGGCGGATCTCCCGCGAGTACATCCCCGCGTCCCGGCAGGCCTTCTCCTTCGCCGTCACGTAGCTGACGGAGGCGGGGTTCTCCCCCACGAGAATGACGGCGAGCCCGGGCGTCACGCCCGTCTCGGCCTTGAGGGCGGCGACGCCCGCCGCGATCTCGGCGCGCGTCTCCGCGGCCAGCTTCTTTCCATCGATGATCTGTGCGCTCACTTGGTCTCTTTCCTGAATGCGTCGCGGATGGCGACGAGATTGTCCGTGAGGATGAAATCGACGCCGAGGTCGACGAGATCCTTCACCTTCTCCGGCTTTTCGCAGTGGAAGTAGGCGATCTTCACGCCCGCGGCGTGCAGCATCTCGGCGTCCGCCTTCGAGCAGGGCGCCAGCAGCTGGAGGAACTGGCACTTGTGCTCGATCGTCTGCTTCGCGTAGAGCGTGCTCTTCTCAGGCGGCCACGGCTTGTGGTAGGCGTCGACGCCCGCCACCGTGCGGCTCATGTTGCAGGAGAGGATCTCGGGCACGGCCTTCCGCGCCTCGGCGATGGCCCTGAGGGAGGTCGCGATGAACGCCTGGCGCAGACGCCCCTTCGCCTGGATGGTCTTCGCGACTTCGACGGCCGTGTTCGGCGCGCAGTGGCAGTTGATCCACACCTCCGCGTCCTTCGGGATCGAGTCGAGCGCCTCCTCGAAGGTCGGGATCTTCACGGGAGGGCAGCCGGGGATCCGCTTCCCCTTCCGGTAGCCCGCGTCGAGCGCGCGCAGTTCGGCGAACGTCATCTGCGCGGCGACGCCCTTTCCGTTCGTCGTGCGGTCGACCGTGTTGTCGTGCAGAATGAAGAGCTCGCCCGTCGCGCAGCGCTTCACGTCAAGCTCGACCATCGCGGCGCCGAGCTTCACGGCGTTCGGCCAGGCCAGGACGGTGTTCTCGGGCATCGTGCCGTCGTTGCCCCGGTGCGCGCACACGCCACGCCCCGGCAGCGCCGCGCACGCCGCGCACGCGACGGCGCAGATCGCCGTCCAGACAACCCGTTTCTTCATGCCCATCTCTTTTGTTCCTCGCTCCATATCCTGAATCTCGCCAACTACCGCGGAAAGTAGTGGATAGTATATCAAATCAGACGGGCTTCCGCCACCAGGCGAGATACTCGACGTTACCCTTCTCGCGGCCGCGGATCGGCGACTCCTCGACCCCCAGCAGCTCCAGGCCGAGCGTCTGCGTGCCGAAGGCCGAGATGTCCGCGACCACCTGACGCCGCACCTCGGGGTCGCTCACGACGCCACCCGGCGCGTTGCCGCGCCCCGCCTCGAACTGGGGCTTGATCAGAGAGACGATCTCACCGCCCGGCAGCAGCACCTCCGCCATCGGCGGCAGAATCAGCTTGAGCGAGATGAAGCTCACGTCCGTCACCGCGCGCGCGGGACGCTCCGGCAGATCCGCCGCCGTCAGGTTGCGCGCGTTGAAGTTCTCGCGCACCCACACGCGCGGATCGACGCGCAGCTTGTACGCGAGCTGGTTCGTGCCGACGTCGACCGCCATCACGCGCGCCGCCCCGTGCTGGAGCATGCAGTCGGTGAAGCCGCCCGTCGAGCTCCCCACGGCGAGGCAGACGAGCCCCTCGACCGTCCAGCCCGCAAACTTCGCGAATGCGCCCTCGAGCTTCTCGCCCCCACGCGAGACGAACCGCGGCGGCGCCTCGACCTCCAGCGCGGCGTCCGCCGGCACGGCGCGTCCCGCCTTCGTCTCGACACGTCCGTCGACGCGGACCTTTCCCTCGAGGACAAGGGCCTGCGCGGCGGTGCGGGAGGCCGCAAGCCCTCTCTCCGCAAGCAGAACGTCTAGACGGATCCTGGCCACGCCCCCTCCGTCACTTCCCCATGATCGGCGTCGTCTTCCGAACCTCCTCCCGGCGGAAGGTCCGCCGCACCCCAGGCGAGAGCTCGAGCGTGACGTTCCCCTGCAGATCCTTCTCCACGAATACGCCGCGGTGCACGCCGCTGACCGTCTCGACCTCCGTGTCGGGCTGGAAGATACGCGCCAACTTGAGGAAGAGCTTGCCCGTCTCCTTGCTCTTGACGATGATCGTGCGCGAGACCTCCTGGTGGCCGTCGAGATGCACGGCGACCGAATGCTCGCCCGCGGGGACCGCCTCGAGCGCGAGGATCTGCGACCGGGTGGCGTCCCCACCCGGACTGCGCGTCGTGCCGACCGCCTTTCCGTCGAGCAGAACCTTCGCGCCGGGCGGCGTCGTCACGACCTCGATCCGCCCCAGCACGTTCTCCAGCCGGAACTCCTCCGTGGTCTCGCCGCCATTGGCCAACGTGACGTCGCGCGTCATCGGCGCGTGCCCCGCGAGCTCGACGCGGATCTTGTGCGCGCCCGCGGCGAGCTTCCCGACCGTCGTGGGCGTCTTGCCCTGGTAGTCGTCGTCGACGAAGACCCTCGCCTGCTCGGGCGTCGACACCACGGTCAGGCGCGCCGGCACGCCCTTGAGCACGACGGAGAGTGTCTGCTCCTCGCCCGCGGAGACGTGGAGGTCGTCCCGCACCACGTCCTGGTAGCCGTCCAGGTGGAATTTGACGGTGGCGACGCCCTTGGGCACGCCCGACACGTCGAGCGGCGTCCTGCCGCGCTCGACCCCGTTCACCGTGACCGTCGCGCCGGCCGGCTCTGAGATGAACTTCAGCACACCCGAATCCGACGAGAGGTTCTGCTCGACCACGATCGGGCGACGTCCCTCGGGCTGCACGCTGACCTTCTTCGCGCGGAATCCGTTCAGGAAGAGCTCGAGCGTGTGCGATTGGCCGCTCGCGAGCGTCGTCAGCAGGAGCGGCGTCGTGCCGAGCGACACGCCGTTGTACTTGACGTCCGCCCCCGACGGCGTCGACTTCACGAGCACGAGGCCCTTCTCCTCCTGAAGCTCGAAGTTCCTGCGCACGTAGGCCCCTTTGCCGACCTGAACGATCTCGTCCGCCGCGACGTAGCCGGGCGCCTCGACGCGCACGTGGTGCGCGCACGGCGTGATGCCCGTGAGAGTGCACGCGCCCTCGCCCGCCGTTCCGCGCAGGACACCGTCCACGAAGACCTTCGCCCCGTCCGGACGCGCCGTGACGTCCAGGCGCGAAGGCGCGACATCCGCGACGCCGCACAGGCCCAGCAGCGCCGCGGCCACGACCACCAGCGATCTCATCTTCATCACCGATCCCCCTTCTTGATGCGCGACTCGACGTCGAGCAGCTTGGCCTCCGCCTCCGCGTGGCGCGGGTCCTTCGCGTCCGGCACCAGCTCGCACAACACGCGCAGCTCGCGCCGCGCCGTCTGCCAGTCCTGCAGCTTGATCGCGCGGTCGACGACGAAGCGCTGGTCGGCGTGCTTCTTCTCAAGCGCGGCGGCGACCTCGCCGCGCCGCTTCACGAGCGCTCCGTAGTCGGACGGCTTCGGGTTGACCGTCTCGAGGTAGACGATCGCCTCGTCGTACGCCGCGAGCGCCGCCGCGCAGTTGCCGTACTGCGCGTCCTTCTCCTGCCACTTTGAATCGCCGACCCGGCGCGACTCCGCGCTCATCGCGAGCAGCTTCTCGGCCGAATACTGGATCGCCCACATCCCGAGCTCGTTCTTCGAGAAGGTCTCGAGCTGCTCGCGTACCTTGAGGAACGCCTCCGGTTCCTGCGCGTTCTCGATCTCCGTCGAAAAGACGTCCGTGCTCCGCACAACGCGCAACGAAAAGCTCCGCAGCGTGTTCGCCTGCGCCGGCACGCCCGAATACGAGGGGTCGAGCGCGCGGAGATCCTTCGCCGAGAGGATCGCCTCGAGGCGCGCGAGCGCGTTCGAGGAGAGCTGCTGCGACTTGTCGACGTGGCGGTTCTCCTTCGGCACGTCGTCGATCGCGACGGTCATCACGCCCTTGCGGTCGAGCGACAGCGCGTAGCGGTAGATGCCCTCCGCGTCCGCCTCGACCTTCTCGAACGAGAACGAAACCAGTTCGGGGACCTCCTCGCGCAGGACCTGAGGCGCCGGCTGCGGCGCCTCGTTCGAGCTGGTGAGGATCACCATCGCCGCCCCGGCGACCGCAAGCGCGGCCGCGACCCACAGCAG
>R26__coassemble_1489_pt1 | contig 11594 bp, 4 predicted proteins | sample R26__metabat2_high_PE_030 | metagenome-assembled genome bin R26
GCAACGCCCAAAGGCAATATCCACATTTAATTGTCTTCACGATCACAACCTTTCTTCCACTCACTTGACCCAGTACGAGACCTTGTTCCTGCTCTTGCGGAAATCGGCCAGACTGAAATGGTCGGCGAGCATGATCTTGAATTCGCCTGGCTCGACCACGAACTCGCGTTCGAGGTTCCAGTAGCCGAGTTCGTCCGGACCAAGCGTGAACTCGACCGTCTTCGTCTCGCTCGGCGCGAGCGTCACACGCTTGAAGCCGCGGAGCGCCCAGATGGGCTGCGCCAACGTGAACTTCTCGTCATGGACGTACATCTGCACGACCTCGTCGCCCTTCCACGCACCCGTGTTCTTCACCGTCGCCGAAACCTTGTTGCCGTCCAGAACCGGCTTCCCGATCTCAAACGTCGTGTAGGAGAGGCCATAGCCGAACGAATAGGCGGCCTGTCCCTCGGCATCGACGTAGTTGTTGCGTTCACGAAGCTGGTGGTAGTAGCAGGGAATCGCGCCCTCGGCCCTCGGGAAGGAAATCGGAAGCTTGCCGCCCGGGTTGTTGAATCCGAGCACGGTCTCGGCGATCGCCATGCCGCCTTCGGTACCCGGATACCATGCGATGAGAAGCGCGTCGGAATTCCTGACGATGTCCTCGAGCACAAGCGGACGCCCCGTGATCAGCACCGCGATGATCGGCTTGCCGGTCGCCTTGAGCGCCGCCATGAGCTCGTTCTGCACGCCGTGGAGGCGCAGGACCGAACAGTCGAAGCCCTCGCCGCAGTCCTTGTCGAGCTCGGTGTCGTTCTGGATGTGGTTGCAGATTGCCGTGCCCGCCTCCTTCTGCGTGAGCGCGGGGTCCGGCACGGACGACGTGCCGACGCAGACGACCACCGCGGCGGCCTTCTCCGCCGCCGCAATCGCGGCCGCGAAGCCGTCCTTCCTCATTGAGCGGACCTTGCAGCCGAGCTGGTAGTCGACCTCGAAACCGTACTTCTTCCCAAGCTGTTCGAAGGCGAGGCGCGGCGTCGTGGTCTGACCGGGCTGCTGTGGCGAGGTGTAGTCGCCGATCTGGTTCTCGGGCTTGTCGGCGTTCGGACCAATCACCGCAAGGCGGCGAATTTTCTTCGGATCAAGCGGCAGCAGGTTCTTCGGGTTCTCCACAAGCGTCATCGAACGGCGCGCCGCTTCGAGGACGAGGTCGCGGTGGGCCCTGCAGCCAATCACGTCCTCCGGACGCCCGAACTTCTTCGCGTGCTCGACGGGATCGATGTAGGGATGCTCGAAGAGGCCCCGCTTGAAGCGCTTCGGCAGTACACGGCGGAGCGAGACGTTGAGTTCCTCCTCGGTGATCTGTTTTCGGTCGATCGCCATCATGAGTCCGTTGAGGTAGTTCTCGGCCTCCCAGCAGCAGAGGTCGTTGCCATTGCGGAGCGCGAGCGCCGCGCAGTCGCCGAGATCGTTCGCGAAACCCTGGTATCGAAGATTGCCGATCGCGCCGGCGTCGCCGATGAACGTGCCCTTGTAGCCGAGCTTGCCACGCACGAAACCGTTGATGAGGGCGCCGCGGAGGATCGCCGGCCGTCCGCCGACGAGGTTGTAGCTCGTCATGATGTTGCCGACGCCGCCGCGGATCGCGTAGACGAACGGACGCATATGGACGTTGAAGAGGTCGTTGTCGTCCATGTGGACGGGCGTATTCATGTGGCCGCCCTCGCCCATGCCGTGGCAGATGAAGCTTTCGAGCGCGGAGCCCTCGCCCATGTCCTGCGCGGCCTTGCAGCGCTGGTAACAGTATTCGGCCGCGAGGTACGGATCCTCGCCGTACGTCTGCTCGCAGCGACTCCAACGCGGATCCAGGGCGAGCGTCGCCTGCGGGAAGCCCACCGTGCTCCCCTGCTGGAACGTGCGGCGCTCGCGCAGGTTCATCTGCGAGAGGGCATACTGCATCTCGCGGTCGAACATCGCCGCGACGCCGGGCCCGTCGGGCATCACCGTCTCGCCGAGCATCTGCGAACCAGCGAGGAAGAGCGGAATGCCGAGGCGCGTCTTCTCGACCGCGAACTTCTGCATCGCGTTGTAGGCCTTGATGAGCATGTGCGGATGGAGTCCGGTCTTCCAGTTGCGGCCCGAGTACCAATCCGCGCGGAAGAAGCTGCCGAGTCCGCAGCCCGGGAACTTGGCGTAGAGCTCCTCGAGCGCCTTCGTGGGCAGCACCTCGTCGCCCTTGATTTCGTACATGCGGAATCCGCTCGTCGTGCACAGCACCGCGACCTTCTCGCGCACCGTCATCTTCGCGATGAGGTCCTCCATGCGCTCCTCGACGGAGAGCTTCGGGTTCATGTACGGCGCGTTCTCGAACTGCGCCTCGCGCGCCACCGCCGGCACCACCGCCATCGCGGCCACCGCCGCGAACGTCATCAGTCTCGTGTTCATCATTTTCTTCCTTTCAAAATTGCACCACAGGCAGATCACTGCTGCCCGATCTGGTCGAAGCCGCGCACCTCCACGCCCAGGCGCTTCGCCTCGGCAAGGATGTCCTCCAGCCAGGCGGTCTTCGTGCCGATCCAGTCCGGCTCGCCGTCCCGGATCGAATGCGAGAAGAAGGAGAGGATCTCGTTGCGCTCCGCGGCGCGGCGGAGCGCGCCGAAGACGTTCTCCTTCGAATAGCAGTAGACAGGACCCATCCCGAGCGACCGGTAGACGCACTTGACGTCCCAGAACGCCCACTCCACCGGCATGAAGGCATCGTCCACCGCGTCGAAGCGCTGCGCCGTCTCGGCGGTCACGTCGCCCTTGAAGGCGTACTTGAACTTCGCGCCCGCGCGGAACGACCGGAAGCCAAGCGTCCGCAGCTGGCGGTCGGACTCCTCCGTGCGGCGATTGTTCGGATACGCGAACGACCACACCGGCAGCTTCGCCGCCTTGAGCGTGGCGAGCTGGTCCAGCGTGCCACTCCACCGGATCCAGTTCTCCGTCCCCTTCACGTCCTCGTTTGCTGGCGGCGACGAGTGGAAGACCGTATGCAGACCAACCGTGCAGCCCTCGCCGCGCAGGTAGCGCATCTCGTCGATGAACGACCCGTCGATCTTGCCGAGCGCATAGTATGTCGCGCTCGCGCCGTATTTCCGGAACAGCGGACGCGTCCGCCGCCAGTCGCCGAAGCAGCTGTCGTCATACGTGAGGCACAGAACACCACGCATCGGTGACGGACAGCGCGTCCCCGCCGGATGCGCCGTGCCATACGTGACCACCTTCAGCCAGGACCGACGGTCCGCGGCCGCCTTGAAAAGCGGTTCCCAGCTCTCCTTCGGCCCCCCATGCGAGATGAGGTCGACGTGGCGCCATCCCAGCGTCCGGCACCGATCCAGCGTCGGGACGTCCGCGTTCGGACGCAGCGTTGTCATCGGCTCCATTCCCTCGGCGCGCAGCAACTCCGCCACCTGCGCGTTGCACGCGTTGTAGGGCAGGCAGAAACTCGTCGGACGGAATCCGAGATGCCGCTCGAACGCCTCCCGCGCGCGGACGATCTCCTGTTTCGCCTCCGCGACGCGATTGGACAGCACAAGATCCCGGAGATTCAGATGCGCCGCGCCGTGCGGAACGACCTCGTGTCCGCGCTTTCGGAGTTCGCGGATTTCCTCCCAGGTGAGGTGCTTCTCCTTCCCGACCCAGTCGGTGACGATGTTGAACGTGCCACGGAAGCCGAATTTTTCCAACGCGGGCGCCACGTCCTCCAGGTGGCACTTGAGTCCGTCATCGAAGGTGAACGACACGGTCATCATCGGCTTTGCCAGCGTCTCCCGGTAGATCTGCCGGAACTTCACGATGTCGATCGACGTCGCATAGGTGAGCGGGGCCCGTTCCGGGTTCGGCGTCTTGTCCACGGTCATGCGCGAGGTCTTCGCGTCCACCGTCACCGTACCGTTCGTCCATGTGCAGATCTCGGGATGGAACACCGCCATCGCCGCCGCGGGATCGTGGAAGTAGAGGTCGTGGTTCTCCCTGTACCAGTATTCCGCCATCTGCGCGAGAATCTCCATCGCCGGCACACCTGCCATCCACGCGCGCGCCTCCGCGGGCGGAATGTGTTCCGGACCCGGCACCTCGGAACCGATGACCACCGTCACCGGCGGGAACGAACCGTTTCCGTTGCCGAACGCGGTCGCGGTCGCGACCGGGTCCTGCAGGGCGTTCCATTCGACACCGCCCTTCAGGTTGCCGCCCATGACCACGAGCCTCTTCAGCTTCGCGGCGACGTCGGGATATGCCGTGAACAGCACGCCCACGTTCGTGAGATGCCCCACCGCGACGAGCGTGATCTCGCCCGGGTTCGCACGGATCGTCCGGTTCATGAAATCAACGGCGTCGTTGGAGAGCGTGAACTTGTCACGCGGCAGATCCTTCACGGCCGGCCAGTACCGCGGCGGCTTCTTTGGATTCGGACTGAACTTCTTTCCGCCCGCCATGGTGATGCCCGGACCGATCTTCACCGGCACGTCGCGTCCGTACGACTTGATCAAAGCGGACGCGATCTCGGCCTGCTTCGGCGCGTTGCCGTTCCAGCCGGCGATCGTCACGCCCATCAGCTCGCACTCCGGCTCTGCCACCAGATACGCGAGCGCGAGCGCGTCGTCGACGTCGCCGCCGATGTCGGTGTCGAGAATCACCTTCTCCCGGGCCACGACGCACAACGCCGAACCGACCAAGATCGAAACAAGCAGGTTCTTCATTCGGGGAACATCCATTTTTCTCGTGAAAAAGATATTATAACAGAATCTCCCCCTCAGAAGACCTTCAATTCGTACGAATCCAGATGAACAGAACGCAGCTGACCGTCGATCCGCCAGGAGGTCGCCACCGGATGATCCGCGGTGTTGAGCAAATAGAGATACTGACGTCCGGCCACTTCGCCGCCCCGCACCACCACGGGGTCTGTCCCTGTCGCCGCGCGCAGGGTCGGCAGTTTGACGGCCGGGAGCTTTCGGAACTCGCGCGCCCAGGGGGCCAGCACCGCCTCCTCGCCGTAGAAGCCGATCAGGAAACCGCCCTTGGTGAGGCCCACGACGTCCGAATGGACGAGCGGCGCAACGAACGACCGCAGCGCATGGCGTCCGCCGGGATTGATCGTCGAGACGCGCCACTCCGTTTCCTTGAACCAATCGCCGGAAAGCACGTACTTCTTTGCGTCGCCCGGCTGCCAGAAACTCCGTCCGAACCAGAACGCCGGCAGCTTCTTCCCCACGGCATCCTCCCAGTAGCGGTCGTGCTGGTGCGCGAAGGGGAACGCCGCCTTGCCACAGGCCCGCCAGAGGCCCTCGGAGAGCTCCTGTCCGCGCTGGTAGGCGGCGAGACGGTCGCTTTCGGGATTCTGCGGACGGTCGACGTAGCGCCAGCGGTAGTCGGCCGGCACACTGGTCTGCCCCACGATCGCGTTCGGAATCCGCGCGGAGATCTTGGCTGCATCGAAGCCAGCCCCCCACGCCTGGTACTCCACCCAGTCCGGCGTGCCGTACTTCGGGTGGTCGAACCGCCACGTGTTCATCGTGATCATCGAATTGAACCACAGCTTCAGGTCCGGACGACGCCTGCGCATCTTCTCCGCAAACGCCGCGTAGAAGTCGACCAGCACGTCACAGCGCCAGTCGAGCCACGCCTTCCAGAGCTCCGAATCACCCTTCAGAATCTCATAGCGTCTCTTCGCCCGCATCGGATCCGCCTTGTCCACCCTTCCCAACGCCTCCAACCATCTCCCAACCTTCTCACCCCTCTCAACCCTCAGTCTCTCCACAAACGCCTCGACGGCATAGTCGTTGTACCCCGCCTTCTCGTCGCCCCAGTGGAGAAACGGATGGTAGGTGAGATGAAGCGCGATGCCCTTGAAGGACGGGTGCGGCGCGCCTTCCTCGAGGAGGTGGTCGAGGATGCGGCGGATGTTCGCCTGCACCTTCGGATGGTAGAAACACCAGGCTGGCGGCGTGCCGTGCGTACCGCCGCCGGGCGGCAGCCCCGTGTCGCCCATGATGTTCACCTCCGTGCCGAGAAGCGACCCGTCGCGCGCGCTGCGGTAGTTGATGAGATTCGGCTCAATCTGCATCTCGTGGGTGTTCACGACGGGCATGAAGGAGAATCCCTCCTCGTCGAAGCGCGTGTACCAGGCCTGGACGAAATCGGGCGCGTGCGGACGCGGCATGCCGTCGACGCCGATGATCCCCCAATACCAGGAGACAGGATACGCGAAGAAGTTGAGTCCCGTGTACTTCATGTACGCGACCGTACGGTCGACGATCTGGTGGTAGTCCTCGGTGGTGGCGCCCTGCGTCTTCCCGAGCCCGAAATCGTAGCCGATCGCCGGATCTTCCCAGTAGAAGCCGAGGGACCGATGCCATCCGTCGACCGGCTCGGGCTCCTCAACGGGCATCGTCGGCAGCCGTGCGCTCCTCGACCGGTAGACGCGCACCTTCGCCACGGCGGCCGGTTGATTCTGCCGCGCCGTCATGAGAATGAACGCCACATCCTCCCCGCTTGTCCAGTACAGATAGCGGATCGTCTCCATCTTGCCACTCGAGCGATACTCGTCGCCCGTGATGTAACCGGTTTCAAGCGAATAGTCGTTGCGCCAGTTCTTCGCGTCACCGACGCAGATGTCGGCCGTCCGGGCCTTGTCATCGGGATAGTCGACCTCAAAGACGTGGAACGGCTCCCGGCGGTCGAGCTTGAACCGATAGGCGAAGCGTCCGGCACGCGATTTGGGATCAAGCTCCAGGTACTTCACGCCGTTCAGCTCGCCGATGCGGGACGTGCCGCAGATCCGCGTGCACGGACCGTTGGTCGGCACCGAGTCGAAGGCAACCTCCTCGACGAGTTCGAGATCGTCTGGTACGCCGGGCTTCGCGCCCTTCGCAAGCGGCTTCGCATACGCGTTCGGCTTGCCGAAGACCGTCTTCCAGTCGGTCGTGCGCACGTCCTCGATCCCGACGAGATCTGCCATCTCCTTCGCCTTCGCCTGGATGACGGCCTCGTCCAGCGGACGGTCCCAGATCTCCAGTTCGTCCATCACGCCCAGGAAACGGTCGCGCACAGCCGTGGACCCGAGAGCCGCGACGGAACCGACGAAGAACTTGTCGAACGGGGGATGGTGGATGAAGAACTTGCGGTCGACGAGCTGGTGCGCAGCCCCCGTCGGCGATTGGGCGGCGTAGTCGCCGTGCGGCTGGTACTTCCGTCCATCGATCCAGAGCCGCATGCCGTCGTCCACGTCCCAGGTCATCGCGTAGGCGTGCCACTTCTCGTCGAGTGTGCGGTCGCTGTCCACCTGATGGTCCTCGATGTCGCTCAGATCCGCGCGCACGCCGCCCCACTGGCAGTACCAGCACCAGACCGCGCCCGTTCCCCAGCGTCCCCAGGCGCCGTCGCGCATCGGGAAGGCGAAGAACGTGGCCGACCGCGTCAGGTCATCCACGTGCGCCCGATCCGCCTTCGCCCAGAAAAGCACCGTGCCGCGCTCCTTCCGCACGTTGCCGGCGAAGGGATACGCGAGCGCGCTCTTCTTCCCGAAACGGATCGCCTGCCCCTTGAGACCGGGCTCGAATGCGAGGTTTTCGGCGAGGAGCGGGGGATTAAGACCAACGGCGTTCGCCGTTGGCACAGGCCAGGCGGCTTGCGCCGTGCCGTCGAAACCGACCTTGAAAAGGAGCTTCGGCTCAACGGCGGCGTCTTTGGGCGCGTTGCGGGGAAACGCCTCGAATTCCTCGGCGAGACCGAAACGCGCGCCCAGGAGCTCGGCCCGCGAATACCCTTCCTGATAGTCGACACGCACATTGAGATCAGTGGCCTCACACGGGATCATCATGCCCACGCGCGCGGTGCGCGCCACGCCGTCCCTGAGACGCATCCTGAGCGGTGTCGACTGGTACGACTTTCCGTTCGTCTCGATGAACAGCCGGAGCGCCGTGCCGACCCCACCCTTCGCGGTCACCTCGAATTCGCAGGCCTTCCCCGCCCATTTCGCCGCGTCGAGACGCGTTCGGTACCAGTAGGCCGCCGGCGCGTTGGTCGCGGCGGGCAGTCCCTCCAGCGTAACGGGCGACGCCACGGCGCCCAGCGCCGCGCAGAACGTGCAAATCAAAGCCAGACGTTTCATCGGAACAGGATCATGGTGCCCTTCGGCTGGACGAAGAGCGCACCGGGACCCTCAAGATATTGCGGATGAGTTTCCGCGGAGACGATTTGCCCACGACGAATCCGCTGGCCTCCCAGGCTGATGTCATCCACCACATTTGTTCCCGCGAAACCGAGATAGAGCTTCGCACCGCTCGCCACCGTGACCGAAGTTTCCTCGGGGATCATCGTCTCGGCCATCACCGGGGCCTTGCAGAGCTTCACGCCATCGAGCGAATTTGCATTGGCCCATCCGCCGCCGACTGGCAGGAATTCTAGCGTACGCGGCCCCGCCGTCGGAATGGAAACATTGTAGGTGTGGTAGAGATAATACTCACAGTTTCCATTCACCGTCATGTAGAGATTCGTCTCACCCGTTTCAACATTGCGGAGACAGACCGAAAGAGGCATTGGATCCGTCTTGTTGCCGAGATTTCCCGAATTGCTGGCGTCATTGCGCTCACAGCTGGCGAAGGACAATGTATAGAGTCCAGCCTCGGGGAAGTTGATTGTCTGCTGTACCCGGTATCCGGAACCCGGCATTGAAATGAATCCCGTTCCGTCCCACGCTTCGCGCGCGATGTAGCAATCGCCTGTGAAGATCCGTGCAGATGTGAACTCCGTGCCTGTCGACGCATGAAAGACATCCCATGTCATGATCTCACCGTCCGAAAGCCGCACGATGTCCCATTCGGGAATCATGTACTGTGGCAGCGAAGTGCCCTTGGCGTTCACGATTTGCAGTCCGCGCGACTCGAAGCTGCCGTTCCGCACGAGATTCTCACCGACCACGCCGCATTCAGACAGCGAACCGACCTCCACGAGCTCGAAGTCGTCGGTTGTAATTTCGCCCCACTGGCTACTCGAGACTGCCGGTGAGTCGAAGTCGAACTGGAGCGTGTAGGTCGTCTCACCATCCGCAGTAAACGCATTCGGCCAACGGTAATCGGTTGGGGAGGTGGTCGTGTACCCCGTCAACGCGCCCAGCGAGACATCCGACCGACCCTCGCTCTTCAATGTTGCCGTCAGTGTGGACTGCGCCGCGTGCGACAGATCGTTGATGAGCGGCGCAACGTTCGCCTTCAGCTTCCAGGTTCCGGCCGGTGGCGTGAAGGACGCCGTCACCGCCTTCGCCCCGTCGATCGCGAAAACGAGCGCGACATGTCCGCCTTTGGTGAGGCGACGACTCTGGGAAAGGATAGGATCTAAAGCGTTTGCATTGGCCTCGTTGCGCATCTTGACGGCGTTCAACGTCACGATGAACACCCCAGGCGCATTACCGGCATTCGTCAGCGTCCAGCCACGCGGATAGCTTTTGTCCGCCTCGACAATGAGCTCGTTGCCATTAGCACTATTGATCGTGATGGCCGCATCCTCGAAACTGCCGCCGGGAATCGCGAACGTACGGCCCACGGTGTCGCCGCCCTCGACACGGTAGAACTTGAAGTTCTTACCCGTCCAGTTACCATAGCCGTTCATCTGACGGACAACGAGATTGTAGGTTCCAGCCTCGGTCACGTCCGTCTCCAGCGCGAACGGCGTGAAGCAGAATGGTGCGTTGGCCGTGGAATTGTTGATCGGCGAGCAGATTTTACCAAATTCGTAGTCTGGGACTTCCTTGTCCCGGCCGAGATAGGCCATCACGCGGCGGTTCCACGAATTGCCGTTGGCGGAGTACGCCCAGCCCTCGAACCGGTAACGACCAGGCGTGAGCGCCACGTTCACGAGCACGTTCGTCAGCACACCTGGACCATTATTCGCTTGATTCGTACTGAAGAAGGCCGTCGTCTTGTTGAGTGCGATTTCCTGCTTGACCGGCGCGGCCTTCGGCGAAGTCAACCGACGTTCCTCAGCATCCGACTTGCGCTCGGGCGAAAGAACGAGCCGTCCCTGCGAAACCGACAGTGCCGTCACTGAATCCGCCACCTTCCCGACGCGTATTTCCTCGCGGCCGGTCTTTTCAAACGTTCCATTCGCCGCGGACGAAACCACGAAAGCACCGCGTTGCTTCGTCTTGATGGCGTTCACCTGCGTACCGCCATCGGCCTGTAGCGGCATCACGCCACGCGTTTCGTAGGTACCGCCCGAGATCGTCACGGGGGACAGTCCCTCATCGGTACGGAACACCATGTCCTCGGCAACCGTACCCGATCCCGTGAACTTCAGCGTACCCTCTCCTTTCTGCGAGAACTCCTGTCGCATTCCCGAAGGAACCTCATAGGTCAGCGTTGTCCCCTTTGCGAGCGAGACCTCGAGCTTCAAGGTCTTTGGCGAAAGCCCCCACTTGTCCATCAAATACGCCTCGATCTGAACACGTTCGACTTCGGTGAGACGGTTCGTGAAGATCAGCGCCTCCGCGATGTAATCACCGCCCGCACGAGGATAGTAGACGTTGTTCATGTTCATCGTTTCCTTGTTCTGGCGGAAGAAACTGTCCATCCGGAAAGGATGCGCCGCACGCTCGATGTCAATGAGCTCGAATCCCGCCACAGATGGCGCCGCACTTAGATTTCCAAGCGGACACGTCGACTGCGGATTCTTCACTTCGGTTCCATTCACATAGAGACGCGTGTCGATTGTCTCGGAGTTCCGTTCGGCATAGTAACCGCGCCATGCAGTAGAGGCGTACTGAACGGAATGATAGGAATACGTCCCGCCAATCCAGTTGCCGTGGAAGGAACGGATATTGTTCGAGGACTGGCCGAAGAGCGGGCCGAAACACCTCTTCACGCCATGTACCACAAAGACGTGCCGTACCTGGGTGTCGGTGAACTGCGTGTCGTCGCTCTTCACGAACTCCATGGTCGCGCCGCTCGTATAGCCACCGAAATAGACGCTCTTCAAAGCAACATCTTCGGCGAGCACCGGCAGCACGACCGGCAGAGCACTGCCGTTAGGCACGTCGGAGAAGGACTTGCAGGAATAATATCTGCGGTTCGCCTTGTTCGTCTCACGGCAGTCGTACCAGCGCGTCACCGCACCATCGGTGATCTCAAGCGAATCCTCCGCCTTCGTCGTCACCCAGAGCGCGGCATTTGCGAGTACGGCTGTCGGTTCGGGAATTTCCGGCGCAGTTCCACCTTCGGACACCACGACGTCGCCCTCTACGACCTTGAGGAATCGCGATCCAAGCGGCGCAAACATCGCCGAGGGGATCGTCCAGGTGCCCGCGCCCGTCTTCCAGAGGTCGCCATCGCCGAGCCCGAGCAACGTGTTCTGCGTCGTATCGACGCCCACGTCCACCGTCGCCGGCGCATCGTACCCCGTCCAGACAGGATCGGCGGCCACCGCCACAACGCCCCCCGCCGCGATCGCCAGCGCCGGAAGAACACTTTTCAACGTCTTCTTATTCATGGGAATCCCCTTTCAAGACAAAACCATGACCAACATTTACGCCAACATCATATCATAATTTCTGAAGTTAGGACAAGTCGAAAGGCACCTCG
>R26__coassemble_1499_pt1 | contig 11547 bp, 6 predicted proteins | sample R26__metabat2_high_PE_030 | metagenome-assembled genome bin R26
ACGTTCGGCGCGCCCTGCAGCAGATCGAGCTTCTCCGCCAGCTTCGGGTTGCGCCGCGCCTTCTCGTCAAAGGTGACTCGGTAGCCGCGGCGGTCCATCTCCTCCCGGTATCGGCGCGCAAGCGCGCCCGGCGTGGCATGGTCGAAGAACGCGAAGCGGACACTCCGCGTCTCGCCGAAGACGCCCCGCGACGCGATCCAGTCGACGCCGGCGACACGGCGTCCATCCGGCCCCTCCGGGAAGGTGAGGCAGAGATCCCACGGCGTCTTGACGATCGCCAGCACGCCCGCACCCTGTTCCAGCGAACCATCCACTGCCGGCTTCTCCGCGTACTGGATCCAGCACCCCATCTTCATGGACGTGCTGTATCCACGCTGGAAACCCGTGATCGCCCGGTTGATCGACGCGTCGCCCACACCCGACGGATCCTTCAGCTCGCACGGCAGGGAGAGTCCGCAGCCGTTTGGGAAGTAGAACCGGTCCCCCGACTCCGAGGCGAACGGATACGGATAGCCGAGACGAATCCCGGCCATCGGCTGGTCCTTCGGCGCGTCGATCGCGACCTCAACTTCGCCACCCTCAAGCGTCAACCGGCAATCATAGACATGCTCCACTGGGACAACGGGCATCTTGCCCGTTGACGTCCCCCCCGCCGGTTTCCCTCCCGCGCCGAGCCTGAACGCAAGCGTCCCCGTCTCCACCACCTTCACGTCACGGACGACAAACGTCTCGTGTCCCTGCCGCACCGCGCTCCGCCAGGTTCGCCCCGAGCCCCGGTCACCGACCTCGAACGCACCCGTCTTCCCGTCGAGGGCAACCGTCAACCGATCGTTTTTCAGCTCGACCACGGCGGCGAACGCCGTGGCGGACACGGCCAATGACAACATCACAAGAATCTTGCGCATATTTCCCTCTCAAGATCTCAACTTGTCACTCCGGGGCAAATTCATCCAACAAGCGAAGTGCCAGTGCATAGAGGGGAATCGAACGGACCCTGCCGGAGTTTGAGTGATTTTTCAACGACGACTTCATCGCGAACTCCGGATCGTATTCCCGAATGTACACGCCAAGGCTCTTCGCCTTCGTGTTTGTCGCGGACTTCACTTCAAGTGGGTAGACACCTCGCTGTCCCTGTACAATGAAATCGACTTCCGCGATTCCGGAATCAGGTGTCCAGTACCCCGACTCCATGCCGATCGCATTGAGCTCCTGCATCACGAACTGCTCGGTCAACGCACCTTTGAAATTGGTGAACAGCTCATTCTTCTCGAGCACCATGTCGGCGGAAAGTCCGCTCATCGCGCCAAGGAGTCCGACATCATGGACAAACAACTTGAAAGCCCCGAAATCACGGTAATGCGCAAGTGGCAACCGCGGCGGACACACCCGATAGTGCCGATGCACCAGCCCGGCATCCCGAAGCCATTCGACCGCCGACTCGTACTCTCGGGCACGCGCGCCCGGCTTTAATGCCGTGTAGATGAATTTCTCGTTTTCCTTTGCGAGCTGTGACGGAACATTGTTCCAGACCAGCCGTATCTTCGGCAGCATGTCAACTGACGCATGTTTCTTGAAATCATCCTCGTAGTCAGCAAGAATTCGAAGCTGGGTCCCGCGCACGTCATCCAGCATCCCGGTCTCCACCCAGTCGGAAACCGCTTCCGGCATACCCCCGATGAAAAAGTAATGTTTGAGGAGGTTCTCGTATTCCGGCGCCAGAGCTTCAACGGTCTGCCAGTCTCCAGTCCTGACGGCCTCAACCATCAGCTCCCTGCCGTTTGCCTGCAGAAACTCCGAGAAGGTCATTGGATAGACATTCAGACGATCAACCTTACCGACAGGGAAGGATCCCCTATCGATTTTCTCGGAGTACGCCTTCCCCTCCTCGCTTCTCCCATAGGACAGTCCCAACAGCGAACCAGCAGCCATCACCGCCAGTTCCGGCATGTCCTCATTGAAGAACTTCAGACTCGTCAGCGCCGCCGGGCACTCCTGTATTTCATCAAGGACAAGTAGCGTTTGACCTGGGATGATTCGTTTTCCGCTTGCCGTCTGCAACAATCGAATCAGGCCTTCTGGATCAATATCCGCATTTTGGAGCTGTTGACAAAGAGACCTCTTCCGCATGAAATTCACGATGACATGATTTTCGTGAAATTCATGCTCGGCGAATTCCTTCATCAACCAGGTCTTACCAACCTGACGAGCCCCAAACAGGACTAATGGCTTCCGCCTTCGGCTATTTTGCCATTTCAAGATGTTTTTGTAGCAATCTCGTTCCATACCTTCTCCAAGCTCTGCTTATATTATCACATTTTCATGACGAATATCAATGACGAAATCACATTTTCGCGACGAATAACGTCTTATCATTCACACTTTTGTGACCAATAATCGGCGGCCAGAACTTGGAGGCAGTCCCCACAGCAACCCTTTCAACTTCTCAACCTTCTCAGCTCTCTCAACTCGACCTCCTCACTTCAGGTCCTTCGTCATCCTCCACAGCTTCATGGCGTCGGCGCCCATGTCCGCGCCACCGGAGGCCGTCGAGGAATACCAGATGACGTTCGTCCACGGACCCTCGTACAGCTTCTCGACGTCGGCACCGCCACGGAAATCACAGCCGCGAATGGTAAGCCGACCATTCCCGTGCTTGATGTACGTCGACTTTCTGAGACCCATCAGCGGATTGTTGAAACCTCCACAGTTCACCAGCTGCCCGCCATTCGGCAGATTGAAGCCAATGACAGCCGTATCCGCATAGCAACCATCGAAGATATCTGAGGAGGCGGTGGAGTCGAAGCAGATCGAATCCGCCAGCATCTCGGGCAGACCCTTCGCGAGCAGCGCCGCCTCGTCGTCCGGCGTCCAGGACGGCTTGTCCTTTCCATACATGTGCGACCAGCGCTTGCGCTTATTGGCATCGTAGAATTCGGACCATTCGCGCATGGACATGCTCTTCGGCGCCACGGAACCGCCCCACACGTGGCAGCGCGTGAACCGGTTGGACCCACCGCGATCGCGGATGCCGACTGTGTAGTCGACGACGATGATGTCGGTAAGGTGGCAGTCGCTGACCTCGACGAGCACGCCGACGTTGCCGGCGAGCCCCTTCATCGTGCACTTGCAGTAGACGTTGTTGGCGACGAGCTCGTAGAGATGGCCGCCGTTCCAGCGCGAGACTTCAAGCCCGGCCTTCTTTCCATTGTGGAGCGTGATGTCCGCAAGCGTGAAATGGTGGGAGTTGCCAATCCGCAGACAGCTCGCGAGGCCATGTCCGTCGATGTCGCCGCCGCGGATGAAGAGCCCGGCATTGTCGTAGACGGAGCCGTCGGGATTGAAGACGGAGAGCGCGTGGTAGTTGGCGTTGCCGTCCCAGGTGAGGACGAAGTCCATCTCTGCCGTGGCGATGAGCCGCGCCGCGGGATGCATCTCGAGCGAGCAACGGTTCGTGACCACAAGCGGCGACGCGATCGAATAGTCGCCCTTCCCGACCGCAAGAACTCCGTTCGGCGCGGCGGCGATCGCCCGCCTGAAGCGCGGCGCGTCGTCGGTCTCCCCCGCGAGCCGTGGGAAATCGGCGAGCACCGCATCCGCGGGCACGGCCGCCCTCACGCCTCCCGCGACAGCCAATGCCACCCCCAAAACAATCTTCTTCACCATCCTCTTCATTTCATGCACTCCTTCTCAATTCCTCAAAGTCCTCTAAACCTTCTCACCTCTCCCCCACCGGGGTCATGAACCAGCTCCACGTCATCCGCTCCACTGGGAACCGATACTGAGACAGCGGAATCGGACCGCAATTGTTGCAGCCAACGCCCATCTGACGGCAGTCTAGCGACAGACAGACCTCCTCGCGCGGGACGAGCCGGTGGAAGCGCGCGACCATCTCCCCGCCCGGACGCGGCCGCGACGAGTCGAGATCGCAGTGCGTGAAATGGAGCGCCTGCAGATGGAACGGCCGGTCGATCGCCGTGAAGCGGACACCGCGTCCGTCCTTCGGATCCGTGAACTCCGCCCAGCGCACATCCGTCTTTCCGCCGCAGTCCTGCGGGCGGATGTACGCGACGAACTGGTCCGTCACGGTCGACCGCCATTCGGCGATGTCGCAGCCCGTCGAACGGTCGACCATGTTCTCCCATGGTCCACGCCCGTAGTACGCGAGATTCTCAAGCGCCCCGTCGAGCCGCATGAACGTGCCAATCCGCGGCAGCGTCGGTACGTCTCCGAACGGTACCAGCTCATGGTCGACGCGAATCGTCCCGTCGGCGCGGAACGTCCAGACCGCGACGTACTCGAATCCACCCGACTTCGCCCCGGTGATGCGCACCGGACACGTCACCTTCACGCTCTCGCCCTTCTCGACCCGCAGATCATACGGATGGAACCTCAACTGCGTCAACCCGGCCTTGATGAACGGCAGACGCATCCAGTTGTCCGAATCCGTGAACGCGCGTTCGACCTGCAGCCGTGGACCATGTACGATTCCCGAACGGTCTTCGACGATTCGCTTTCCGTTCAGCGTCAACTTCGCCAGTGTCCCCGTCGCGCGGCTGAAGACAGCCATGACCGTTCTGGACGAAACTTGAACGAATGCATCCGATTCCGTGACGACCGGCAGGGACGACGCTCCGTCGCCGTCCGCACCGCCCGTGATCGCCACCGGAATAGTTCCCCTGACAGTGATGTTCAAGGCGGGCGCTTGTCCATACAGCAACTGGTTCCAGGCCTGCTCGAACCCGCGTTTCGCCCACAACTGGTCCTTCTTCTGGCGGAACGAGACACGATAGAAATATTCCTTCGTGGGATCAATGGCCACAGATGGCTTGGGCAACGTGATCGGCCCCTTCGCGCGCGGGGCAAGATGTGGAACCGCCAAGGTTCCACGATCGACGACGCGTCCATCGGCGGCGAGTTCCCACACGCCCTCCAGTAGTTCGTCGGCGTAGGTGAACTCGTAGCGGTTCCAGAGTTCCGCCGTTCCCCTCGCGGCATCGTCCGTTGTCACCACGAGCGGCTGCTGGACGTGCTTCGCCTCGTTCAGCTTGCCAGACGGCGTCCGCTGCACATCCAGGAGTCCATTCGCGCAAAACGGTCCATCGTTCGGAAGCTCGTCGTGGTCGCCGCCGTAGCCGAGATACCGAATGCGCCGGCCCTTCTCGTCCATACGGTCGGTGTCGACCCACACCGCCTGGTCGATCCAGTCCCAGATACAGCCGCCCGAGAGCTTGTCGCTCTCGTAGAAGACATCCCAGTATTCCTTCAGATTGCCCATGCCATTGCCCATCGCGCACTCGTATTCACAGAGCCAGTGCGGCTTCGCCTCCCGGGCGAAAGCACGCAAGCGCTCAAGGGAGATGTACATCTCGCTGGTGACGTCGGACGCCGTGAAATCGGGATCGCACGGATAGCACTCACCCGGCTGTCCGCCACCACGTTTCCGGAGACCGAGGCAGTGGATCGGCGTCACCGGGTCGAGCTTGCGTACTTCAACATACGCACGTTCGAACCCCTTCCCCGCGCCGGCCTCGTTGCCAAAGGACCACAACGCCACCGAGGGGTGGTTGCGGTGGAACTTCACGTTGCGGACATTCCGCTCGACATGTGCGGGCACCCATGCGTCGAGGTTGGCGAGACCTCCGTCGACATATCCAAAACCGTGCGATTCGACGTTCGCCTCCGCACAGACGAGCAGACCGTATTCGTCGCACAGATCGTAGAAGCGCGGGTCGTTCGGATAGTGGCAGGTCCGCACGCAGTTGAAGTTCGCCTGCTTCATCAGCTTCACGTCCGCAAGCATCTCCTCGTACGAAAGCGTGTACCCGTTCACGGGGCTCATCTCATGCCGGTTGACGCCCTTGAACTTGATCGGCTTACCGTTGAAGAGCAGAAGTCCGTCCTTGACGCGGCAGTCGCGGAAGCCGAGGCGAAGCGCATGCGTGAAGTTTGATGTTTGATGTTCGAGGTTTGACGTTGGATGTTCGAGGTTCGAGGTTGGGGCAGTGAGTTTCAGTGTGTAGAGATACGGGTCTTCGGGAGACCAGAGGCGGGGATTGTCGAGGATGATCTCATCGCCGGAGAATCGGGCGACGAGCTTGCCCCCGGCATCTTGGAGAATCTTCTCGACCATCCCCCCCCTTCGCTGTTCATCCCTTGCATCACCATACCGCGCGACCTTCACCTGCAGCTTCCACTTTCGGTAGCCGGCATCGGGCATGGTCGTCACCACGACGTCGCGTATGTCCTCCATCGCCTCGGCAAACAGCTTCACATCGCGGAAGATGCCCGCGTAGCGGATCATGTCCTGATCTTCGAGGTAGCTGCCATCGCACCACTTCCGCACCCGAACCTCAAGCACATTTGGTAGGGACGGCGCTCCGTCGCCGTCCGCGGCGGGCTTGACCGTCGAGGAAACAGGTCTCCGGTCTATTTGCCCGCCTGTACCTTTTGAGACACATGATGTGACGTCGAACTCGGAAGGAAGACGGGCGTCTTCGAAGTAGCCGATGCGCACGCCGTTGAGCCAGACCTCAGCGCAGGAGGCGACACCTTCGAAACGGAGGACAATGCGGCGACCCGACCACGCGGGCGGAAGCGCGAACCGCGTGCGGTAGAGCATCGTCGGGTTGTACTTCGGATCGATCTTCGGCGGCGTCTTCAGATGTGGATAGCGGATGTTCGTGTAGTGCGGAACGCCCCAGCCACGCGTCTCCACGCAGCTCGGCACGTCAATGCGGAACGGCGTCGCGATCTTCGCGGGTGCGTTCGTCGCGACGTCACCATCGGCACGGCCCTCCCAGGCGAATTCCCAGGTCCCCGCCAGCGACTTCACGTTCTGCACCTCGGACGGAGCATACGCCCGCGCCTCCAACCGGTTCTCGGAATTGACCGCGGGATTCTCCCACGGCATCAACGCCGCCAACATCAACGCCGCAATCATCATCATGTCATCCGGAAATCAGTCTTGAACGGTTGCCCACCTCACGGGAAGATCGCCATCAGGGCGTCGGCGAAGTAGCCCATGCCCTGCGCGTTCGGATGGTTGATGTCGTTCACGAGCAGCGTCTTGTAGGGAATGCCCTGGCGCCAGAGGCGCCCCCAGATGCGCGAGGCGTCGGCGAGCGCCACGCCCTTCTCGGCGCAGAAGGCGCGCACGGCCCAGACGTAGGGGCGCGGATCGCGGTCGCAGTACTTCTGCGAGGGGAGTCCCATCCAGTCGGCGCGCGTGTAGTGCGGCGTGAGGACGCACCACTCCGTGCCCTGCGCCCGGAAGTCGTCCAGAATCTCGCCATACGCCTTGAACACCGCCTCGCGGTTCATGCCGCAGTCGTTCACGAACTCCATCACGCAGAGATCGGCCTTCGCGCCGAGCACCTTCTCGCGGTAGTTGTAGGGATGGTTCACGCCGGCCGGAGCCTGCTGGAGCGAACGGAACGACGCCGAGGAGCGTCCGCCCCACCCGCAGCTCACGAGCTCGATCTCCGCCTTTGGATAGCGCGCGCGAAGACGCTCGATGAACTGGAACTGCCAGCGCTCCGGCTCGGGCAGGTAGCCGCCGTTCGTCACGCTGTCACCCCAGGCGAGCACGCGCACCTTGCCGCCGGCGCGCAGCTTGGCGAGCGTCTTCGGGAGAAGCTTCTCGGCCGGGGTGTCGCCCGATTTGAAGACGGGCATCGCGCAGGAGGTCTCGTAGGTGGGGAAGAGGTTGCGGTCGGCGAGCTTCTTCGTCTGCGCGTCCGTCCACACCGTGGCCACGCTCTCCTCGCCCGGACCGATTGACGGAGGAATCGGATACGAGGCGGCGGGCGTGCCGCGCCGCAGAGCGAAGGAACCGTCCGGAAGCTTCACGATGCGGTCGATGCGCTGCTTGGCGTAGACGTAGTCGACGTGTACCGTCTCGTCTGAACCGATGCGGCCACCCGCAAGACGCGCCACCGTGCCCCAGGTACGTTCGCTCTCGAAGTCCCGGCCCTCCTCGAGCGGCGTGCCGTCCACCTTCTTCACCTTGAGCGACTCGGGCACGAGCGCGGAGCGCGTGGTGCACTCGAACGCCTTGATCGCGTTGAGACGCGTACCGGCAACCCAGCCCCAGTAGAGGGGATTCGGATCGTTCTTCGCGCGGTTCCAGGGGTACACGGCGGGGTCCTTCGTCTTGAGCGTCATCGGCTCGTCCTTCACCGTCACGAAGTCGGGACGCGCGATTTGGAAGACGGCGTTCGTGCGCGCGTCGCGCACGGTCAACGTCCAGTCATCCGTCTGCCACACGTAGCCCGCGCGCACGGGCGCGAGCGGACGCGGATCCTCGCCGCGGAAACCGGCAAGCAACACGTCCTTCCGGGGATTCTCGGGGGCGGGATCGAAGCGGCGGGGCTGCTTGTCGAAGTTCACGTGCTCCACGCTCCAGCCGGAATATTCGCGGAAGGCGTGGTAGGTCCAGTCCCAGCCGTACTCCTCGAAGAGCGAGATGCAGTCGGCGAGATAGCGGTCCGCGCCGTCCGCATAGCACATCGCGGAGAACTCGCCCACGTAGATGCGCGCACCGTGCGCCTGCTGGAACGCGCGCACGCCCTTGAGCGTGCGGGCGAGCGTCTCGCGCGACCAGCCGGGCGGATCGGGATAGATCGGACGCGCCGGTCCCCCGCACACGCCCGAGACGCCCTGGTGGGTGAAGTTCCCGGGCACGTACATGTGCACCTGGTAGATGACGTCGGTGAGCTCGAGCGCGGGCAGGCGCGCGAACCAGTCGGGCGAGTCCATCATGTTCGACTCAATGATGATCGGCGTCACGGGGTCGATGCGGCGCACGGCCTCGGCGGCGCGGCGCTGGATCCCGAAGTAGTCGACCGCGGCCTTCACCGTCTGCTGCGGCTCGTTCACGAGGTCGTAGCCGAGGATGATGTCCTCGTTGCCCTTGAAGCGGCGGGCGATCCGCTCCCAGCAGGCAACGAAGTGGTCCGCCAGCGCGGAGTCGTGGCAGAACGCGCTTTCGCCGCGGATGTTCGGGAGACGTCCTCCGGGCGTGTTGTGCAGGTCGAGCACGAGGCGGATGCCGTACCTGCGTCCCCACGGCAGAACGTCGCGTTCGAAGCGGTCGAGCTGGCCGGCGAGCCAACGGTCGTAGGCGGCGAGGTCCGTGCGGTCCTTTTCGGCGGGATGGTAGCCCGTCATCTGGTAGCGCGCGAGCGTGGCGCCCCAGGCCTTCAGGTCGGCGAAGTCCCTCTCCTCGATCTTGACGCTCGGCAGCATCACGCCCCGGAGTCGCGGCAGGTTCTTCACGCGATCGGTGTAGACCTGCTTGTAGCTTCCGTTCGTCACGCGCGGGTATGCGCCCGGCTTCACCTCGATCCGGAGCGAGGAAAGATCGTAGACGGCCGTGCCGCCCGCGTTCTGGATGCCCAGCGTGAGCCAGCCCTGCGTGGCCCTGCCGTTCGAGAAGTCGGCCGTGAACGAGAAGGCGCGCTCGGGGAACGTGCCGCCCACGCCGTGGATCTCGGGATAGTAGAGCGTGTCGGTCTCCTCGTCGCGGTAGCAGAGCTGGAACTTGAAGCCCAGGGAAGACTTCTCGCCGCCCACCTTCTCGCCGCGTCCGCGGATGCTGAACGCGAGCGCCTTGCCCGCGTAGGGCTTCAGGTCGAGGACGGCGCGCGCGAAGGCGAAGCGCGCGTGGTCGCCCGCGCGCACGGTGACGACGTTTCCTTCGCGCGTCGTCTCAGGCGAGAGCGTCCACTTGAGCTGACCCACATCGACAGACATGGCATCGGCCAGAGCCGAACAAGCCGTGCAAATCACCACAAACAAGGAAATTCTCATGACAGACTTCATCGTGCAGCCTCGAACTGAAGATTGAACAATTCCCGCATCACACGCGCAGGAAGACCTTCTGGCGGTAGAGCCAGTAGAGGAAGAGCCATTCGACCGCGATCGTCCCGAGGGCCATGACGAACGCGTAGTAATCCGCATTGCCGAGCGACGCCACGCCCGACAGGAAGAAGTTCGCGATGCCGCGGAACCCGAGGAACCGGCTTCCGACGTAGATCGTGATCGAGTTCATGCCGATGACCTGGAAGAAGAACGCCCAGCGGCGGCAGCCGCGCACGTCGATGATCCAGTAGAAGAGCGCCAGCATGAGGAACGAATACGATCCCACCGCGAGGATGAACGTCGACGTCCAGATCTTCTTGTTGATGGGGCACCACGGCATCCACACGAGCGTCAGCGCGCAGGTTGCGGCCGCCGACCCCAGCAGAACGAGCGTCCGGCGGTTCCCGGACCACTCGCGGCGGCGCAGCACCTCGCCGGCCATGGTTCCGAACAGGGCCGTCACGATGCCGGTCAGCTTGGCCATGGTGCCGTCCGGATCGAAGAAGCCCTCGTAGAGCCGCCCCGGCATGAAGGTACGGTCGATCCAGCCCGCGATGTTCCCCGTGAACGAGAAGTTGTCCGTGCCCCAGGCCGCGTACGAGGCGACGCGCTTCGCGACCTCGGGGTCGGTCGACGCGAGCAGCGCGGCGGCGTCCGGCGCCCTGAAGCACAGGAGCAGCAGCCAGTGTCCGAGGAGCAGCGCCCCCGCGATCACAAGCCGCACCCAGGGACGCTTCACGAACATGTACAGCATCGCCGCCACAGCCCAGCAGAAGCCGATGTGGAAGAGGATGGAGTCGTACCGCGTCGTCTCGAACTTGAACGCGAAGAGGTTCGCCGAGACGATGCCGAGCAGGAACAGCGCCAGCACGCGCAAAGCGATCTTGAGGAGGATCCGTCCCGTCGAACGCCCGCGGTTGCGCTGCCCCGCAAGCGAAAACGGCCACGAGACGCCCGCGAGGAAGAGGAACAGCGGGAAGATCGTGTCGTGCTGGGCGAACTCGCTCCAATGCCAGAACGGATGTTGCATCTGCCGCGCAAGCCAGCAGTCGGTTCCCCACCCAAGCCATTTGCAGAGCGCCAGCACCGCGGCCGATCCGCCGATGATGCAGAGCATGTTCGCCCCACGCAGTGCGTCGAGCGACACCAGCCGTTCCTTCTTGACCTGTTCTTCCATAGTTTTTCTCGTAACCGACGCGTCCCGCGTCGCCCACCGAAACGGCTACTACAGTAGCATCACCAATCCGGTGCGCCGCGGGACGATCTCGAGACGGAGATAGTCGTAGAAGTAGTAGTTGGCGTTGATGTAGAGACAGAAGGTGAAACCGTCGGCCGCGGTCGTGGACGTGCCGAAGACGACCTGCTGCACCTTGGTCGCCGTGTAGGCGAAGTCGGCCGTCACGGCCGTCTTCGGATTGGGATAATACCCCGTGTCGATGGCCTGGTTACCATTCGACTGGAGATAACCCGCCTCGCCGAAGGCCATCGCCGCCGCCAACGCGGCGCTCCCGGCAATCATGAGTCTTTTCATGTCTCGAACCATCCTTTCCCGTCACCTCAACCTAAACACCGAAATTCGATTGAGGGCATTATACCAAAACACGGCACCCGCGTCATCTATGGTGTGGGGGTGGCAGATATTCCAAAAATACCGCACGACTGCGGCTGTCGCCGCCGTCGAGCGGC
>R26__coassemble_1508_pt1 | contig 11519 bp, 8 predicted proteins | sample R26__metabat2_high_PE_030 | metagenome-assembled genome bin R26
GTTGAAGGTGAAACCCACACAAGTGGCAATTGTGGGGCCCCCCCCCCCCACGACAGTCGGCGACGCGGTACGGGGGGCACCTGGCCGCGGCTCGAATGACACCGTACCGCACCCGCTCCCGGGTGCGGCGTCGGCGCGGGCTACGTACGGGACCGCACCTGGACGCGGTTGGCGGCGAAGCGCCAACCCTACCGAGACGGAGCCGCACCTGGACGCGACACGCGAGAGCGCGTGCGGTACTGTGGGTGGCCCCCCTCAACCTCTCAACGTCCCAACTTCTCAACTCTCTCAACTCTCTCAACCCTATCAACTCTCTCAACAACCGAAAGGAAACGACAATGAAAATGAACATCAACTGGAAGGCGCTGGGAACGGCGCTGTGGGCGGCGGTCAAGCCCGTGCTGCTGGGCGCGCTCGGCGGCGGGATCGTGAGCTTCACGAGCGGATGCTCGAGCATGACGCCCGCGAACAAGACGCAGACGATGGGCGTCTACGCTCTCGGCATCCCCGGCATCGCGGTGATCACGCAGTCGCATCAGGACGCCGACGCCACTGGCGCCGACACCAACGCGCCGACCCAGCGGAATCCCGTCACCGTCGACACGACGCTGAAGGCGAAGTGAGGGGAAGCTCTAGCGCAATGTCACTCAGTCACCGAGTCACTAAACCTGGTGTCACGTAGTCACGAAGTCATAAAGCAGCAGGTTCTTCTTGACTTCGTGACCACGTGACTACGTGACCTAGTGTCCTGTCTGAGTGACGTTGTGACTCTGTGATGCTGGAGGTGGTTGCACTCCTTCTATAGCGGCCCGCCCCGCCCCAGCCATGGTTGAAGCCGTCTCCGATCGCCCCGATCGAGCTGCCCGTGCCGATGATCGTGGCGCCCAGCGTGCAGAAGATCAGGAAGAGGTTCATGTCCGCGCCGCCGGTGAGGAACTTCTCGCCGGAGCGCCGACCGCGGCTCCCGAAGAAGCCGACGCCGACGATGAAGACCATCCAGAGGATGAACCCGCCCAGGAACAGCGGTATGTACTTCGGGTCGAGCATGGACTACCACTCGGCGACGGAGCCGTCGGCATGGCGCCAGACCGGGTTCTTCCAGTTGTGGGGCGTCCTGTTCTCCTCGACGACGAGCGCCTTGTTGACGTCGACGCCGAGACCGGGAAGACGCGGCAGCTCGACGGTACCGTCGACGAAGGCGAAGTCGCCCTTGTTGTTCACGTAGTCGAGGACGGACTTGCCGACGTTGTAGTGGATGCCGATCGACTGCTCCTGTATGACGGCGTTGTAGCAGGTCGCGTCGACCTGCAGGCAGGCGGCGAGCGCGATGGGGCCGAGCGGACAGTGCGGCGCGAGGGCGACGTCGTACGCCTCCGCCATCGCGGCGATCTTCTTCACCTCGGTGAGACCGCCGCAGTGCGAAAGGTCGGGCTGGATGATGTCCACGCCGCCCGCCTGGAGCAGGCGCTTGAAGTCGTATTTCGTGAAGAGGCGCTCGCCCGTCGCGATCGGCACGTCGCAGGCCGCGGCGATTTCCCTGAAGTCCTCCATGTGCTCGCAGAGAACGGGCTCCTCGATGAACATCGGGTCGAACTGGGCGAGCTTCTTCGCGAGGACCTTCGCCATCGGCTTGTGGACGCGTCCGTGGAAGTCGACCGCGATGCCGAAGTACTTTCCGCAGGCGTCGCGTATCTCCTGCACGCGCGCGAGACAGGCGTCGACCTTGTCGTAGGTGTCGATCATCTGGAGTTCGCTCGTCGCGTTCATCTTCACGGCGGTGAAGCCGGCGTCCATCTTCTCCTTCGCCGCGCGTCCCGTGTCGCCGGGACGGTCTCCGCCGATCCAGGAATAGACCTTCATCCGGTCACGGCAGCGGCCGCCCATCAATTCATAGCACGGAGCGTCGAAGACCTTGCCCTTGATGTCCCAGAGCGCCTGGTCGATGCCCGAGAGCGCGCTCATCATCACACCGCCGCCGCGGTAGAATCCGGCTCGGTAGATCGTCTCGAAGATGTCCTCGATGCGCGCGGGATCCTTGCCCACGAGATAGTCGCGGTACTCCTCGACGCAGGCGAGCACCGCCTTCGCATGCCCTTCCAGCACCGCCTCGCCCCAGCCGACGAGCCCGGTGTCGGTGACGATCTCGACGAAGCCCCAGCGGGGCCGCACGAAGTAGACGTTGACTTCGGAGATTTTCATTTCTGTTCCCTTCTCAACGGAGATAGATGGTCACGCCGCCCTGCGTCAGGCGTACGATGCCGTTGTCGACGGACAGGCGATAGCGCCCGGGAATCGGCGTGCCGTCGAGGCTTGTCGCCGTGAAGGACGGTGTACCCTCGCCCTGGTAGGTCGCGGACGAGAAGTCGGCGAGGATGGCCGGACCCGACTGCGGCAGACGCGTCGTGTCCACGCGGATCACCAGGGGATCCGGCGCCGTCCAGGCTCCTGTCACCGTCAGCGGACCGCCCCACGCGAACTCCGCGAGTCCGGCCTTGCTTCCCGCTGCGACGGCCAGCGTCGCGGCGCCGTCCGTCGCGAGACGGTCGAAGCCGACGAACGATCCCTTCACGGTCGTGTCGCTCCCAACCGACAGCGTCGAACCCGCGCGCAGCGTAACCGCCCTCAGCGTCTCGCTCTTCGCCGCAAGGTCGGGATCGAAGTTCGCGAACGCCAGCGCGACGGATGCGCCCGCGGCGGCTTCCAGCGTCGGACCGAACTGCACGTCGGAATTGACCTTCTTGATCAACGAGAGGTTGTGGATGTGCGTGACGACATACGCGACCCAACCCGCGCCGGCGGCCTGGAAGCCGAGATGGATCGCGTCCCACTCCAGAACGGCCGGATAGTACTTCGTCATGGTGTACGAAACCGAGCCGCGCGAGACGGTCGCCGTGAAGGTTCCCTGTCCGTCGTACTGGATGACGTAGTGGTTCGTGCCCAGCGACTTCGGCATGCCCGTGTTGTTCGCCGCCACGGAATTCCGCTCCGTGTTGTTGTTGTCGACGTCCCAGTTGATCTTGTTCTCCCAGTAGTAGTGCCGCAGCGCCAGGGACGGCGAACCCGTGCCCGCATACGAAGTCGTGAAGACCGTCATGTTCGTGTTGGGACGGAAGAAGACCGAAAGTCCCTCGGCCCAGCCCCCCGTCAGCGAGACGAGTTCCTGGTCGAACTCGACCACGAAGGCCTGGCGCGGCGGAATCGCCTCGCGGCAGAGCGCCGTGCCATCCGCGTGGTCCAACTTCAACGCGAGCAGACCGCCGTCTTCGAGGAAGGACATGGTGCTGCGCAGATACCAGTGGTCCTCGTCGAACGGCATCGTGCAGGTCTGGATGTCCGTGCCACGCCGGACGATGCCGGTGAAGTTACTCACGGTCTGGTAGAGGTAGACGTCGGACGTGCTTCCGCCTTCAACGGCCCCCTTGACCTCGCCCCACCAGCCCGTGCCGCCGCCGAAGCCCAGCCAGCGGCGGGTACCACCGCTGAAGGCGTCCGAGAAGTCGTGGCTGCACGTGAACGACTTCCCGTTCTGGTGGAACGTCGCGGTGAAGAGTCCCGCGACGCAGGAAAGTTCCATATCGATCGGCTTTTCGAGACTGATCCCCATGAGTGACTCCTTGTAGTCGGGGATGATATACTGCCCGTTCACGATCCAGCAGAGCCCCTGCGTACCCGCCGAGCGGTACTGGTAGAGATAGAAGCCGTACGATCCACTCGACCAACCGCCCTGTCCATAGTTGGGCGTCGCGTTCGTCGTCGAAAGGAACACGGAGAAGCCCTCCGCGCGCACCTCGCTCGGCCAGCGCTTCAGCATCTCGGAGCGGAACGTGTAGGACACCCGCCATTCGTCGTCGATGCCGAAGAGATGGTTCGTGAGAATCGCCGCGTTCCGCTGGCTGCCGCCGTCGTCCGTCAGTACGAGCACGTTGTCGTTCGTGACGTAGAGTCCGGGACCCGCAAGATAATCGCGCGGTGTGTTCTGCTTCGGCAGCATCTTCCAGGCGCCCTCGACGCTCCAGTCGTCCAGGGGACGCTCCGCGCCCCAGGAGAGGCTTTCGAGATCGATCGTCATCTTCGCGCCGTCCTCCAGCACGTAGCCCGCGACGCCGCGTCCCGTGGCGGCGCTCGGCGCGGTCTGCAGGCCGTCCGCGAGAACGACGGTGCCTTCGTACGCGGAGAAGTCGGCCTCTGTCGGCGTCACGACCGTTCCCTTCCCGACGAACTTGACCGTCGTTCCCCAGACGTTCGTGATCGTCTGGCCCGCGGCGACTTCGACCGTGCCCGCGAAGCCGTCCACCAACGCGGCCGTGGCGGTATCCAGCGCCCCCGCCCCCTCCACGGAGAACGTCGGCGTGGCGGGGATCGAGGACAGCGCGAGGCGGGCGAACTTCGTCACCTCGACCGTGCGTACAACGCCTTCCAGGCGCTTTACCGCCATCACCGGCGAGGCGGATTCTTCGTCGTGCGGGAGAAGGACAAGATGCTGATGAAGGTCGTGAACAGCGTCGCGAAGGAGGATCTCGCGAAGAACATCATCTCCGACGAGACGATCCAGCTCACGGGGATCAGGACGAAGAATGAGTATCCCGAAAAGCTGCGGCGCGTTACGGCTCATGTCTGCGTGGACGGCAGATGGCGAGACATGGTGTTCCTCACGAACAATTTCGACTGGGCCGCGTCAACCATCGCCGAACTCTACAAGGCGCGGTGGGAGGTCGAGCTTCTCTTCAAGGAACTCAAGCAGACGCTCCAGCTACAGGACTTCTACGGTGAGAACGAGAACGCGGTCAAATGGCAGATCTGGGCCGCGCTTCTGACGCATCTCCTGCTGCGCTTCCTCAAGTACAAGGCCAAGGCGAATTGCAGCTACACGCGCTTCGTCGGCTTCGTCCGCGCGGTCGTCTGGCTGAAGAAGGATCTCATGTCCGTCTTGCGCGCCTATGGGATAGCACCGGGAGGAAATTGCGGCGACACGTTGGAAAAGATGCCGTATTTACTGGGGTTTGAGAAATACTTCGCGGCGGCTGTGGGATAGCAACCCGCCAGAATAGGCCCTGGAACAAGACGAATCAGCACACGCTTCGAAGAAACTGAAACGATAACTGGCTGAAAAATCAAAACCGCAACGAATTATCTCCCGTTTCGGTTCAGAAAATTTTGGTCATGGGATGGTAGTGCTTTGAACTTTGAACTTTGAACTCTGAACTCTGAACTGTCTCACGGCAGGACTCTGACGCGCTCTGGCTTGAATGGACATCCCGCCATACTTGAAATGGTACGCGACGCGTCGGCCGGGAACGTGCACTTCTCGAACGTGACGTCGCGGATGCCATACGTCAGGGCCTTGCCGCCGGTCACCACGTGATAGGCGCCGCGGCAGTTCGTGAACTGGCAGTCGCGGAAGACGATGTTCTCCATATCGACGCCGTATTTGTTCGCGTCGCCGTAAAGCGTGCGCATGGTGATGGCCGTGCCGCCGAAGTCGCTGCGGACGTTTTCGACGCGCACGTTGCGGATCTCGCCCTCGCCGACGCCAATGCGGAAGACGGACGAATTCGAACGCAGCCTGGCGTTGCGAACGACGACGTTCTCGCACGGCGGCGGCGCATCCATCTTCAGGCGCCATCCCGACGCACGGATGGCGACCGCGTCGTCGCCCGTGTCGATGTCGAGGTTCTCGAGGACGACGTTCTTCGAGCAGTCGACGTCCACGCCGTCCGTGTTGCCGTCGTCGCGCCCGCATCTCACCGTGTAGTTCCGCACCGCGACGTTCTCGCAGGCATGGAAGAAGAGGCACCAGCACGGTGAATTGCGGATGGTGATGCCCTCGACCTCGACGTCCCTGCACTTCACGAAGACGACGAGCTGGCCCGGACGCAGGTTCTTCTTGTCCTTCGCCCAGCGGATGCCGTTGCTCCAGCAGTCCGCCCCAGGCTTCATCCAGGAGAAGTACCGAATCGGCTGGGGATCGAAGAACGCCTCGCCGTTGCCGTCGATCACGCCCTCGCCCTCGATGCGGACATGCTGGGCACAGCGGGTGATCAGGAAATGGAGTCCGCGCCAGTACTCGGACTGCGGACAGCCATAGTTCTCGGGATACGCGTCCTCGGCGTTGTAGTCCTCGAAGTTCGGGCTCGCCTTGAGCACCGCGCCCTTCTCCAGCCGCAGCGTCACGCCGGACTTGAGCCAGAGCGTCCCCGAGACGAACGTGCCGGCCGGCACGACAACGCGTCCACCCTTCACGGCCGCCGCGTCGATCGCCTTCTGGATCGCCACGGCATTCTCCTTCGGCAGCGCCTCGACCTTCGCCCCGAACTCGCAGACGTTGAAGTCCGCCGCGCAGGCGACCGCGCCTACAATGATCGAAACCATTAGACTTTTAAATTTCATGTCAATGATTATACCATACTTTTCAGTTTCGCACCTGCAGGACCAACTTGAGCCTGCGGCTCTCGCCGGGACGGAGCGTGTAGGGCTTTGCGTTGTAGGGTTCCACGCAGAAGAACTTCTTCCACTCGTCGGGTCCCAGCGTCACGCAGAGCGGCGTGCGCTCGACGCCGGGATTCCACGCGAGCCAGCCGTCGTTCCCCTCCGCCTTGAGCGTGATGATGCGCCCCGTGACCGTGTCGGCCAAGGTATGCGGCTTGCCGTCCACAGGAACGGACACCTGATGCGGCGTCTTTGCGATCGGTTTTCCGTCGATCTTCACCTTCAGCGGATCGGACACGCGGAAATACGGATGGAATCCGCCCGCCGCCTCGAACGGCTCCTTCCCCGTGTTCGTGGCCGTGAGTTCCAGCACGAGCCGATCCGGGAACGCCACGGAGACGAGATAGTCGAGGCGAAAGTCATGCGGCCAGATCCGACGCGTCCGCTCGTTCGACGTGAGTCGCCACTTCATCGCGTGTTTGCCGATCTTCTCCGTCAGCGTCCAGGTGGCGTAGCGCGCCAGCCCGTGCTTGGGGAATCCCTCGCGCCGTCCGAACCACGGCCAGCAGATCGGCACGCCGCCGTGCACCTCCTCCTGTCCCCAGTTCGCCCGCGCGGGCGTGAAGAAGACCTCGTCCATGCCATCCGCCGTCCAGCCCGAAACATAGGCCCCCTGACGGTTGATCTCCACGCGTACGCCCTCGCGCTCGATCGCCTCGACATCGAAGACCTTGCGCGTGAGGCCCGTGAACGGTTCGCAGAACGCGTCCTTGTGTCCGTCTTTCCAGACCTTCCGCAGCGTGTAGGAATACTTCTGGTGCAACCCCAGTCCGAGATCGACGTAGCGGGCGATCCGATACGGGATGCCGTTCGGCGCCTCGTTCACGACATTCGCGACGAACTGGCCGTCACGGTAGAGTTCGTAGTGGTCGAAGTCGGGCGAAAGCTCGGCCGGCCACAGCAGGTAGAGCTGGCCGTCGAGCTCGCCGTGGCCGGCACGGGGCGTCGAGAGGAGGCCAGTCCACGGACGGCGACGGAGCGCCGTCTTCAGGACATCGGGCGTCTTCTGCGAAGCGCCCTTCCGCCGCCACGGGTTGACGAAGGCCTCGGCGCGGGCCTTCACCTGCGCCGTCTCCCAGGTTCCCGCGTAGGAGGTGATCGCGTAGCGCAGCGTGAAGGAGATCGAATCGCCGTCGGGTTGGTGCATCTGCAGCCAATCCGTGAACGCGTAGGAGTAGAGCGATTGCGAATCGCCCGGCGGCACGCCCGTGAAGCACGTCTTGTCGGGATGGATCTTGCCGAATTCGACGAGCAGCGTGTCACGTTGCAGGAGCGCCACGCCGAACACGCCGTTTTCCACCGCGCACCAGTCGCGCGCCGCCACGTACGCATCTGTCGCGTAGCCACTCTGGTCGCGATACGGGTCGATCACCTCGCCGCCGCCGAGCGCCGCCCGGAATTCGCCATTCGGGACCCTGAACGGGAATCCGACGTAGCCGAAGCGCTTGTAGCGGCTCGTGTTGAAGAGATCGCGTGCATGTTCGAACCGGTCCTCGACGTCGATGCGCTTCGCGTTCGCCGGCAGACTCACCCGTCGCGTGATCTGCGCGCCCAGCAGCGCCTCGTCGCTCCAGGTCTTGTGGTTGTCGCGCGTGTAGAGAAAGCGGTTCGCGGGACCGTCGAGCAGTTCGCGTCCGAGCTCCTTGTCGTAGATCGAGAGGATCTCGCCGCGGTCGTTCACCACGACACGGTAGTATTTGTTCTCGGTCGCCTTGCCGGGCGCGCAGACGACGGTTCCTTGGGGCGGTTCCGGCTCGCGGGGAACCTTGTACTGCGCGAGGATCCGGCTCGCGAAGGCGTCGGCGCGCTCGATCCAGTCGCGGTGCTGCATCCACGTCTCGAAGACACGGCGTCCCTGGTAGCCGCTCGTGCCGTACGAATGCTCGTCGTTGAGGATGAGACATTCCCAGGCGTGTTCGAAATCTGGCGCGAGCGAGGCGTCGCGCGTGGGGTCGGCCCGCCACAGGTCCTCGGCCGCGGCGAGGCGGCGCTCGGCGTTCAGCTTGTCCGAGAGAAGCTCGGGGGCGGAGACGACGTGCTGCAGCCAGCCGCTCGTCATCTCGCCGCGCACCGTCGCGATCCGGTCGCCGAAGCGGCGCCGGAGCTCGTTGAACGGGACATCCAGATTTCCGACCGTCACGAACCGCGGCCACGCCCACTTCGCGGTCCACTTCGCCGCGAGGTCCGCGAACGTGCGGTTGGCCGGCTCGTCGTCGCCGTAGTTCGCCGCGAGCCAGAGATCGTAGGGATAACGCGCCTCCATCTTCGCGAGCTGCCGCGCGGTGATCTGCTCCACGTCCGGCCGTGCCCCGTGGGGATTGATGCCGAAGGCCGTGAGGCCGTGTCCGTACTGGGTGGAGCACCACACCAGCATCTTCGCCGTGCGGTCGGGCGACTCCCACCAGAACACCATCGGACGCTTCGAGTCCCAGCGCACGTCAATGTAGCTGCCGCCGCCGCCGGCGTCGGGATTCCACGTCGCGGCCTCCTTCGAGCGGTCGCACGGCCAGATCGTGGACGGGTGTGGATTCCAGTGGTTGGGCGAGAAGAGGCAGTTCTCGATGCCCGCCGCCACGTACGGCTTCACGATGGACCAGCTCATGCCTGGATTGTCGCTCATCAGCATCGTATGCGAATCGACGCCCCACGTGTCGGCGAGGCGACGCTTCGCCTGTGTTGAGCGCGCGAGTTCCTCGGGGCCATAGACATGCGTGTGGTTGCCGGCGCAGGTGGCGCCGATGCCGATGCGCCCGCGGCGAACGTAGTTCGAGACGACGTTCCACGCCGCGGCCGCGCCGCGGTCCATCGGGTAGTTCTCCCAGAACCAGGTGCCCTCCACCACGTAGCGGTAGGCGGCGGGATCGTCGTCCCCGCGCGGATCGGCGTCGACGAGACGCATCGCGTCCTCCAGACGCAGGATGGTGCCGTGGCGCTGGATGTACTGCGAATTGTGGAGGCCGATGTCCGTGTGCGTCGCCTTGACGACGTAGAGCTTCCAGGGGCGCACCGGCGCGACGTCCGCCGGCAGCGCGTTCGTCGCCACGAGCTCGAAGGTCCGTCCGCCGTCGCGGCTCACCATCCGCCGCCCGTCGCGCGTCAGCATCGAATAGGCCGTCAGTCCGTCCCCATTCACCGCCACCGAAACCACGCAGGCCAACGCACAGCAGATCAATGTCTTGTAGAATCGAATTTCATCAAGTGCCATGGTTGACTTCTCCTTTTCGACCTTCACAATCCCATCAAACTCCTGAAAGGAACGATTGCGTCAAAATACCCTTCGGTTTCCACCGCCGGATCCAGTTCGCCGTCATAGACCAATGCCGTACGAAGAGTGACGCCGGACTTACACGGTAAGGCCACCACCTTGTCCTTCACTTCCTGGATAACTTCCAGTCCGATGCGACTCATGCGTTTTATCTCAACCACGCAAAGCGAAGAACTCATCTGGATCAGAAGATCGATCTGACAACCTCTGACGCCACGCGCCTGCGATCCCCTGCGCCGATAGGGCGCGGCAGACAACACGCCGGCAGTTTCAAGATGAAGCGGTTTCAGCAAATCCCGGCAATGATTGACCACCAGATTCTCGAAGGCCAATCCCATCACCTGATTCCAACCGGGGAAGTATTCAAGCCCCCGGAACTGAAAGGTCGATCCATCGATTGAATCTTTCCGTGGTTCGACATACTTGAGGTAAAAACGCGCGTAATTATCCCTGAGCCGATAACACTTCTCCCGAACGTCCGCCCCGGTCTGCGGATTCTTCCCCGGATCCGCGGCAACCATTCCGACTTCCTCCAGCTGATCAAGCGCCGCGGTGATGTTTCCACCCTTCTCCACGCCAAGCGCGTTCGCAATCGCACTGACACTCATCGATCCATCCACAAGAGATCTCAGAACCTTGCCGGTGAATGTGGACTGCCGCGTGATCACGTCCTCAAACATCTCGTCGAAGTCCTCACGGAGCGGCGCCTTGGGGATGAAACACATTCGCCGCAGATTTTCCTGCGCTGACAACGATGGATTCACCTCCTCGAGATAACGAGGAACACCACCGGTTACGGCAAGGATATCGAACAGCTCGCGCGTTGCCATCTGCCCAGCCTTTCCCCTCCAGAACTTCACGCACTCGCGAAGTGGCAGTTCCGGCACGATGATGTCGAGCGATCGACGTCCGTAAAACGCCTTGTTGTCGACAATCGCTTCCTTGATCCAGGTCGAAACACTTCCACAGACAACGAACACAAGGCGATCGTGCTTCTTCAGATAATTGTCCCAGGCAATCTTCAATATGTCCGTGAACATCGGCTCGTAATGTCCCATCCAAGATGCCTCGTCAAGCAGGACAACCGTCCGTTCGTCGTCCTTGATGACTCCGGCCAGTCTGACAAATGCATCCAGCCAGTTCTCCGGACACGATTGTTCCGATCCAGTCTGCACCCGCAGCTGATAGGCGAAAGCCTTACGTTCATCCGCATCCGTTTTCTTCTTTTCAGGCCTCGCACCTTCAATCTTGATAAAACGCGCTTTCGAGACCTCCGCAAATCGCTCTATCAGAGTGCTTTTCCCGATTCGGCGCCGCCCGCGACATGTCACAAACGAAGATACACTCTTCCCCCACAAGTCATTCAGATGGCCGATTATCTCTTCTCTGCCAAAAAACTCCATACTACTCCTTGTTTTCGCGATATATTATATCATTTTCTCATCGCTCAAGCCAACACCGATTATCACCTATTTGAGAAAATCAAAATAGGTGATAATTTTCGACGGTCAAAATTTTATCACCTATTTGCAAATCTTAAAATAGGTGATAATCATTCTTCCACTGTCAGGATTTTTCTGCCATCATCTCCATAGGTCAGTACGCCGAAAAAAACTCAAACATTATGGTTGCTATGGGGGGGCGGTCACTCTCTTGAGGCAATTGCAAAACCTGGTAGGGTCGCGCGTAACCCGCGACCGCGGGGGCGCAGGGCGGGGTGCCCATACGGGGGGGGGGGCGATTTTAGAATTTCAACAAAAAACAAAAA